>Ga0070706_100007586_pt1 | contig 10157 bp, 14 predicted proteins | sample KBSK5501metaG_FD_65476 | JGI IMG/M metagenome (GOLD analysis project Ga0070706, IMG submission 65476) | Corn, switchgrass and miscanthus rhizosphere microbial communities from Kellogg Biological Station, Michigan, USA - KBS K5-50-1 metaG | ecosystem: Host-associated > Plants > Roots >...
AGAGGTCATGCAGGGGCAGTTGTCCCTGGCGGCGGGGAGATTAGGCGGCGAGGGAGTAGAACGGTTCGGCCGCAGTGAGGCCTTCGTCTCCGGTCTCGACCATCCGAGCGAAGTGACCCACGACGAAGCGCAAGGCGTCGATGACGTGCCCGGTGGCGATGGTCAGGGTGTTGGCGCCGAGGCGGGCATCGCGCTGCCAGGTGCGGCTCGAGGGGCGCGCCAACGCGCCGTCCCGCATCGTGGTGACGTGACAGGCCAGCACCTCGCCCACATAGCCGGCCTCGATCTGCTCCTGCATATACATGAGCGTGGGGCTGACGCGCGATTGCAGGCCGACCGCCGTCTGCACCCCCTGGGACCGGCCCAGCGGCCACTCGGTATAGACGTGTTTGCCGGCTTCCAGGGCGGCCCTGGGCGGCCCATAGTGCTCCGGCACCTTCACCACCACGGCCACCGCGTCGATGGCCGGCGAAGCCACCATCGCCCGATAATCGTGGAAGGCGAGCTGCGCGCCGAACGTTTGGCGCGCTTCTTCGGCGCTCTCGGGCCTGGTGGTGCAGACCGCCGTCATCTCAACATCTGGGCTGGCCAGCAGCGCCGGGAAGTGCGACTGGGAGGCCCAGGTCGAGCGCACGTTGGCCCCAACAAACCCCAGACGAATCTTGTGTGCCATGCCGCATGCTCCTCAGAGTGGTGACGTCCTGCATGATGCCAGAACGCGCGCGTGTCGCTCCCGGGCCGATAGTTGGCCTTCGCGCGCTGAGTAAGCGTCCACACGCCCTAGCTGGCTGGTCCACGTCCCAACATGATGTCCCGGGTCAGCTCCATGTGTCCGTGGTGTTGGGCGAGTTCTTTGTAACATTGGAGTAAGAAATGCCCTTGTGTCCAGTCTTTATGTTGCGGCCGCACCGCGGCTGGAAACGCCGAGGGCTGATCGCCCCGGATATGGGTGATGTCGGCCTGGATTTCCTGTTGCACTTGCTGGACAGCCTGACGTAGGTCCGCCACGGTGCCGCGCGCGCTGAATTCGGCATCGCGGTCCCGCACGATCTGACGGCCGGCGATCACCGTGCCCAGCCAGTAGCGCGTCAACCCGATACAATGGGTCAGAATCGCAAAGGGCGTGCTCGTGTTGGGCAGGTTCTGCGGACGCTGATTCAGACGCTCATCGCCCAACGCTTCGGCGATGGTGAGCATGCCGTCAAATGCCGCGGCCATGTAGGACACAAACTCCTCCGGGGCGATCGACATACGCTTTCTCCTCTACCAAAGCCATCGAGAGAGACATACTTTGTGTGCCAGCCCCTGGTGCAAGCAGTGCGAGCGATGGACCACACGCGCCACCCGTTCAGACGGCTGAGCGCAGGGTGGCGAGAATCCACTGCGTTCACAGCTGGTCCAGGGCGTCGGCGCATTCGTCCAGGCGGTGCTCGGCGCCCTCGTATAGGACTAGCTGTTTCGGTTCTTGCGCCCAGTGGTATATCTGCACCCCGCAGGCGTACGGAAGCCTGGTATCGGCTTTGCCATGCACCACCAGCAGCGGGCGTGGTGCCAACTGCCCCGCCAGGTGCGCGCCGTAGGTCTGCGGCGCTAACGCCACGACGCCCGCCACGTGCTCATGCAATGCGCCCGCGGTAATGACCACGGCGCCGCCAAACGAGTGCCCGACGAGGACCACAGACTGCGCGCGGCAATACGTCAGATAGGCGACTCCGGCCATGACATCCAGTGCACATTCGGGCAGAACGTTGGGATGACGGTAGCACAGCCGCAGGGAAGAGATCCGGTCCCGACACAGCACGTCCGCGAGCCGCGCATAGGCGCCGTGGCCCGGCCTGCCGAATCCCCCCCGGGCGCCACCCACCCAGATCACCCCGTGCTGCGCCTCCGGGGCCTGATGCAGGATCGCCTGGATGTCGCCCCGGTCCGTCCGGAGCAGCAACCCCTCTCCCAGTTCACCTTCGTGGGGTGGGCCGGTACGCACGTCGTGGATGCCGATGGCGAAGGCCTGCGGGTGTTCCTGGCTCGGCTGGTGGTGCGAGGGCTCTGGCACGTCACACATCCTCCCGGTGCATGGCGCCGGCGCGGGCGGGCGCGACCACCGTCTCTGGGTGCCAGGGAGCGATGGACGAGGCGTTCCCGGTACAGCGGTGAACAGAGGGAACATGGACGATATCCCCGTATTTGCACTAGGAAAGCCTGGACGGACGTCATGATAATCCAACGGCATGCCGCGATCAATAGTTTGTTACAAACACTTGTGAGTGCTCGCAAAGGTTCTGTCGCAAATTTTGCTCAGGGGGGAATGAAGGGGTAGTGGTCCCTGTCTGTATGAGGATTAAGCGGCCAGAGCGTAGAACTGTTCGGCCGCAGTGAGGCCCTCTTCTCCCTCCTCGACCACCAGCTGCCGTTTCTTGATCATGTGCATGAGTTCCACACCGGCGAGGGTACACTGGGCAGCCTCGAACGCTTTAAACCCCAGCATGGGACGAGTAACGCGCTTGACTGCTCGATGATCCTGCTCGACGATATTGTTGAGATACTTGATCTTGCGGATGGCGATCGCGGTGCCGTGGTCGGCATTGTAGCTCTTGATGGCCGCTTCATTAAAAACTTATTTCAGGGTTCGCCAACAGTATCTTAACAGGTTGCGTCCGTCAGAAATCAGCGTCAAAATAGGGACATGAAAATCGGCTATTGTCGCGTCTCCACGGATGACCAAAACCCTGACTTGCAGCTTGCCGCATTAAAGTGGGCAGGGTGTAAGCGGATATGCACCGACAAGGCCACCAGCGCGCATGTGAAGCGGCCAGAACTGACCAAGTGCCTCAAGGCGCTCAACGCCAGTGATGTGCTGGTAGTCTGGAAACGCCTTTGAGTAGCAGCCTCCCTCACTGCCTTCGCGTGCCATCCTGGGGTAGGCGATGCTTGACGCGGTCCAACATGGCTTTGACCAAGTCACGCACCGCGTTGCTCTGGGCCGCATTGGCCATCCAGCTCGGCAGCGCGCCTCCGGGATTACTGGCCACGACATAGGTCACTGCCGACCCCCCGTCGCGCGTCGGGACAAGGGTCCAGCTGCCTTGGATGTCCTTGACCCGGACGTACGTGGGGTTTTCCGGCGGCCCGTCCTCCGGCGCAGACACGAAAGAGACCTGGATCCGTCCAGTCGTGGGATCATGGTCTGCAGTAACCCTGACCGTGTAATCCCGATCCGTCACGAGGGGCATCTTGATCTGCTCATACGTCACCTTTTCGTCCGGCGATTGCTTGAGGATCACGAGTTTCTTCAGATAGGGCACAAAGGCCTCGTACTCTTCGTGTCTCCAGAGCGTCTCGAAGATGACCTGGGGGGGAAACGGCGCATACGTCGAGACCCGGACCTCATAGCGCCCGGTCCCAGGCAGGGGACGACGCTCTACCAGCATGCCATCGGCCTCGGTGACCTGTTCCCATGGGGGGCCCGCCCAGGCCGGACAGCCCACGAGGAGGACGCCGAGCAGCCCCACGTGCCCTAGGGTATGTCGCAGAGTGATCATGATTGTTGCCTTCCTGCCCCATGCTTGTCACGCGGGCGCTGGATCTGCGGTTCAACCGGAATGGCATTAAGTTAAGCCCCAACACACCGCTTATTAACAATGGTCCGCCAAAAAGCTATGAATCGTCCAGGTACCTCCGTTCCAGTTCGGCCAGTAACACGGGGCGTTGCTTCTTGGAACGAGCCCGGCGCATAATTGTGCGGTGACGTAAGGCCTGGCGCTGGCCCGCAGGAGCAGGGTGATGGCGATAGGGCCATAAATCTACACCTGTGAACGGCTCGGGATGCGCCAGGTGCGCGTCGAGGGCCAATAACACCGTGGGACCTTCCTGCACAATGCGTACCCCGGCGTGCTGGTGGCCATGGATGCGACGTTCGTGCCCTTTGGGCTGTCGAAACCAGCGCTCCAGCTCGAGGTTGTCCCGCGGCAAGTCTGCCTCTTCGCCTCCCACAAACAGCCCGGGAGCAACACTGGCCATGACGCTGCCCATGTGTTGCCGGATGGCATCGTTACTCGCTTAGAACTGCTCTTGCAAGACCTGAAACTGCGCCTGACGCTTAGGACACAGACCACTCTCTGGGTCAAGTGTAGCCTGGATCGCCCGCACATCCTCCACGTAGGGCCGAATCGCTTCGTGGGCGTCATGGGCCGCCGTCAAACCTCGCGCAATGTAGCCTGCTAAGCAGGCGAGCCGCTCGTGCGTTGGCCCCCTTTTGGCGTCTCAAGATTGCGCTGGAGCGAGGCGTGCACCTCCTCTAAGGCCTCGGCCATACGCAGCCCCGGAGGATGCAGGGGCCCTCCTTGATCGTCGTTCAGGATACCGCGCACCGCCGCACAGTAATCCAGCACCACATCCTGAGGGGCCTCGTCTGCCTGGAGCACCTCGGACGGGCTGGCCTCGCTGTGGCCCTCGGGACGCTCGGCCTGCGCAGGTGTCCGTTGTGCGGCGAAGACCTCCCGTTCGATCGTCCGCAATCCCCGCACTTTGCGCCGCATCTGCACTTTGGTGCGGCTGTCCGCCTCGAGCACGGGCTGGGCCACATCGCGCAAGAAGTGATTGGCACAATAGCGATGCGGCACTCCCGGAAACTCTGCCGCGATCCCACGGACAAATGCCTCTTGTTTATCCGATATCCACAGTCGAACCGGTTTGCCCAGCCCTTCGGCCCAGCTTCGCGCCTGCGCCAGCAGCTGTTGGACCGCCGCCGCCGCACTCGAGAGCAGCGCCTCGGCAAACCAGACCCGTTTGCGCTCCAGTTCACGCACGACGTAAAGTGTTTCGTGGCCTTTCTCGGGTTGGAGCCCATCGATGCTCAGGATCACGGCATCCACGTCGGCATACGCCGCCGCTAACTGATGCGGATCATGCTGACGAGCGGCCAGCATCTGTTGGTAGCGATGGATGTAGCGCTCAATCGCATCGTCCGACAAACGAATTTGGTACGTGGCAGCTAACTCCGTGCGGAGCTGTCCGACCGACCAGTGGCGGGCGAAGCGCCGATGCCCCAGCCAACACACCACATCCCACCCCAGGACCCACCAGGGCATGGCCAGGGCTGTTTCGGCTTCCGGACTGAGGGTCCGGGGGTGGGCCGGGCAGACACGGTCGGGACAATGGACCAGCTTACAGATGACATGCAGAGGGCCATGGAGAGTGAACACACGACGATGACGACGATGACGATGATCGCACACGCTGAGCCTGCACCCGCATGTCTGGCACCACTGCTCCTCAACGTGTAATTCGAGGCGGGTTAAAACTGTGTCGTCGGGCCAACGGTATGACATGGTTGTCCCCTCCTGGCCTAGAATGTATCTGACGACGATCATACCTACCATTGGCGCTATGCTGCATTAGCTTTTTGGCGGACCGTGGTTAAATAAGGCAACTCACACCTTCGTTCAGACGGTATAGGGATGAATTTTCTTGACGGTGAACGAACGTTCACTTACACTGTGTCATATGGACTTCCATCATCTCAGGAAGATACAGGCCTTCTACCGGAGCCAGAAGCGTATGCCCAGCTACAGTGAGCTCATGGCCGTCGTCGGGTTTCGCTCGAAAAATGCCGCCTTCAAACTGGTCGAACGCTTCGTACAGCGCGACTGGCTGGAGAAAGATGCCAAGGGCAGACTCCTCCCCGGCCGCCTCTTCCAGGACCTGCCGGTCCTCGGCACGGTCTCCGCAGGGTTCCCCTCGCCGGCAGACGAAGCATTGACCGATACGATGTCGCTGGATGAATACCTCATCGGCAACAAGGAAGCGACCTACATCCTCAAGGTGAACGGCACTTCGATGATCGATGCGGGCATCCTGCCCGGCGACATGCTGCTTGTCGAGCGCGGCGCTGAGCCCCGCGACGGCGATATCGTCATCGCCCAAGTGGATCGCGCATGGACGATGAAATATTTCCGGAGGCGCGGTGCCAGCGTCTTTCTCGAAGCTGCGAACAAGGACTATCAGCCCATCCATCCGCAAGAGGAGTTACAGATTGCCGCCGTCGTCCGGGCGGTTATCCGGAAATACCACTAATGGAACCGCTCACGCTGCATACCTTTCCCCGCGCCATCCTCCATATCGATGGGGATGCGTTCTTTGCGTCCTGCGAGCAGTCCCGCCACCCGAAGCTTCAGGGACGGCCGGTGGTCACCGGCAAAGAGCGTGGTATTGCGGCCTCGATGAGTTATGAAGCCAAAGCGCGCGGGGTGACGCGCGGGATGCGGCTCGCGGAGATCAGGAAAATCTGCCCGGAGGCAGTGATCCTCCCGTCCGACTATGAGACCTACAGCCTGCTATCCAAGCGTTTCTTCGCCATTGTCAGGCGCTATACGCCGGATGTGGAAGAGTATTTGATAGACGAATGCTTCGCCGATTTGACCGGCCTGCGCCGGCCGCTGCGGATGTCCTACCTCCAGATTGCCGAGCGGATCAAACACGACCTCGATACCGAGCTGGGATTCACCTTTTCCGCGGGCCTGGCACCCAATAAAGTCGTGGCGAAGATCGCCTCCAAGTGGAAAAAGCCCTCGGGCCTGACGGCCATTCCCGGCCGGGAACTCCATCGCTACCTGGCGCAACTGCCCGTCGAGAAAGTCTGGGGCATCGGCCACCAGACCACGGCCTTGCTCCACAAGCATGGGGTGAAGACCGCGCTGCAATTCGCGCGGCAGCCCGAGGCCTGGGTCAAGAAACATTTCTCGAAACCGTTCTGTCAAATCTGGCAGGAGTTGAACGGCGCTGACATCTTCGAGCTGGTCACCGGCGAGCATGAGACGTATCACACGATCCAGAAGGTCAAGACCTTCACCCCGCCCTCGAGCGACCGGGATGTGATCTTCGCCCAGCTCGCCAAAAACATCGAGAGTGCCTGCATCAAGCTGCGCAAGTATAAGCTCGCCACTGAGCGCGTGCTGATTTTCCTGCGGTCGCAGGACTTCCGGGACAAGGGCCTGGAGATGGATCTCTCCGGCCCCACCAGTTTCCCGAATGATATCCTCCACGTGGTGTCGCCGGCGTTTGATGACCTCTTTGCGCCCGCAACCCTCTATCGCGCAACGGGCGTGATCCTCTGCAAGCTCTCCGAGGCCTATTATAGCCAGCTCGATCTCTTTGGCGAGGTGATCCGGCTGCAGCGGCTCTCCAATCTGTACGAGAGTGTGGACACGCTGCGCGAGAAGTATGGCAAATACACAGTATTCCTGGGGGCCAGTTTCCTGGCCCACACCCATGCACAGCACGATGGTGAGCGGGGGCATCTGCCAGAGCGGCATCGTCCCGGTCGAAGACCGCATCGAGCCACGAGACGTCGCGGTGCGCAAAGCGCTCGATCAGCGCCGGCTGGAAGAAGACGCGAAACCCTCCCCCCCACAGGAAGCTCGCCTGCCAGTAGTCGTCTTCGTGCACGAACTGGTCGAGGCCCACGGACACCTCCCAGCGCTCACCAAACACGGCGGACGCGGACCATGACGCCACGCGGCTCTCATCAACGGCGCGGATCAGCCGCAGCCGACACGACAGCCGAGGAGAGCGGCAGACCTCAAAGGGCGCGGTGAACTGCTCCGCCGTGTGCTCGACACCGACGACGGTGGCAAGACACATGGCTCCTGATTCGGCGAACACAGCCTGTCTCCCAAGGTCCTTGTTGGTGCGCATGAGGCCGGGCTCCTCTGTGGCGGCCCACGCAGTCGCACTGCGCCACGGCACGACTACGCGCTGAGTCGAGAAGGGGATTGTATCACGAGGGGCGGGCTGGTCAGCGTCCACTATGGGCGGTGGACGCTGATCAGCGGGGGCAGGGATGGGCTGGAGGGGTATGGGCGCTGGCTACTGTACCCAGGAAAGGGGGCCTTCCCTGGGTACAAGATGTTGTGTGACAAGAGATTACGCTATTCGTAGCGAATCTGAGCCGACAAGGATGTTGGCAAGCTGTTCGCGGATAATCCGAGCATATTCGCACGCAATCTGAGCCGACATGGGCGGATATTCGCACGGAATGTCAGCCGGAACAGGCCCCTGTTTGCAAGCAAACGGGATTACGTTCGCAAGCCGCTACACATACCGCTCCTATGTACAACCTGGTGCCGTATCAGTGTCGCGCCCAGCATGCCGGCCAATGTGGGATGGAAGTGGAAGGCGGACGAGTACCGACCCAAGACTGGTTCCTCAATGTCCAAAGCCTGACATCAGGGGGCTTTCGATGAGCGAGGACACGCACCACCACGTAATTCGGTGGAATGTGAAAAAAGTTACACAGGTATCTGGACAACCCCTCCTGGACGCTGTTAAGACGAGGCCCAGTGTGACATCCATCTCCGTCCATCTCCCCTTTTACAACACCACCGTCATTTGCATAAGCCAATCTGCAGAGAGCCGCATGTTACGACAGCTTCTTGAGACACTATCACTCCCAAGCAGTGGGCCACGCCTGTGGGCCTGCTTAGCCCCGCTGAATGAAGGGGAGCCGTGCCCAGCCCTCCTCAAACGGTGTCCAGAAATGCGACACAATCCGCACCTGGTGAAACTTCCAGACCCCTTGGTCCCGGACATACCGATCATGATACGTCGCGGCTCCCCATACCGCCTGGTTGCCATTGGTATAGGTGCAGGTCTGCAAGAGATACCAGGTGCCGCGTGCTGTGTCACCGTCAATCTCGATGATGGGACTGAGAATATGGTGGAGAGCAAAGGCGATGCGCTGACTCGAACCCCGGAAAAACTGCCGAATGGCCTCGCGTCCCTCGTTACGACCGAGCATCCCGCCATCGGATTGCTCTCCCCTGGGGACCGACGCGTTCCACCTGGTCGAAGCCGCCCGACAACTGGGGTTTCCAGCCAGTCGGAAATATACGCTCGCGTCCCTGGACGAATTGGCCACCATGCTCGCCGAGGGGCACTGTCCCATCGTGTACGTCGACCTATGGCCGTGGCAAGGGGGATTGAGTGGTCAGTATCACGCGATGGTGGTGATTGACCTGGATGCCGACCAGGTGACCGTCCTCGATCCGCTGCACGGCGAGCGCCGTGTCCCCCGGGAGGATTTTCAGGAGGCATGGTCCGCGATGCGTTTCCTCACGATCGTCCTTGCTGCGTGATGGAGAGGAGCCTGCCTCTACAGTAGGAAGATGCTAGATTATACAGTCCTGTCTGGAAAACAGGTGGTTCCCGACACACCCCTGGGGACTCTTGACACCCACGCCACAACCTGCCAATGTCTGTCCGACAAACCCGGTTGGATTGTGGGCGTGTACGCACGCCCTGCAGCGAGCAGTTTTCCGGAGATGGTGGTGGGCTCTATGCGGGTGTCGCGTGACTACGGATCATGAGACGCCCAACCGGCAACGCGATATGCGCACACCGCGTGCTCATTGCACCGCAGGGGTCAGGCCGGCCCGGGAGAGCATGGGCTGCCAGCGACGCCGCGTTCCGTCCCCTGACACCCATCGCGCCGTGGCGCGCGCATCAGGCGCAGCTTGCCCGCAGGTCCTCCCCTATGGCCGCCACGGCACACGCCTTGCCGCCCGGATGCCCGTCCGCGTGGGCGCCCTGTGCACCACAGATGGCCAGGAGGCGTGCGCATGCGGGACAGCGCCCGCGTGCATCGCGGGCCTGTCGACGCGGTCTCGCCTTTCCTGAGCCGTATGGATGGTGGCGGTGACCCGGGGCACCTGGCCGACCACACGGGTGGTGTGGCCGTGCCCGGTGAGGTCTTCCGCCATATTCACGCCGCCTGGCCCCAGGCGGTGGATGGTGCCGTCTCCCAGGCCGATTTCCGCCGCCCCAGACAGGGTGATGATGTACTGCCGCCGTGGTGCGGCCTCTCTGACGAGCTGGCTCCGCGTGCTGCGGGCCGACACGCGTGCTCTCTTCTTTGCCGCCGCCCACGCCCAACGCGCCGTGGACTCCCTCCACAGCCTGCAGGAGGGGGCCGTGTGAGCGACGCCCGCGTCTCGCGGCCGGCTGAGTCCCGCCCGGCCGCCGCCCGCGAGACGCGGGCCCCTGGACGGGGCGTGCGCATCAGGCATACTCCCCGGCAGGGTGCCCACGTAGGGCGCCCCATGGCGGAACCGCTGCCAGGGAAAGGACGAGGCCGTCTATGCTGGGCTGCGTCACCGTGTTTG
>Ga0070706_100007588_pt1 | contig 10154 bp, 15 predicted proteins | sample KBSK5501metaG_FD_65476 | JGI IMG/M metagenome (GOLD analysis project Ga0070706, IMG submission 65476) | Corn, switchgrass and miscanthus rhizosphere microbial communities from Kellogg Biological Station, Michigan, USA - KBS K5-50-1 metaG | ecosystem: Host-associated > Plants > Roots >...
CCCGGGTGATACAGAATGTCTTTCACTGGAAGCGAGACTCGTTGCGTTTTGGCTACGAGCCGTTCCCCGCTCGCCCCTGGCAACGCAGCAAGCAGCCCGTTGGCGGGTGCGTTGATCACCTCACCCTTAGGCAAAACCATCTCCATTTATATATAGAAGCGCCTAAAAGGCATTTTGCAACTACTCGCAATCCGACGCGAGGAACTCGCGGAGGTATGCTCTCCACATGAGCCAATCCCATACGCGACGCGCATCCTACAAGAACACTCGCCCGTCTGTCTGTCATCTATGTGACACTCCAGGAGGCGACCACGCGGACATTTCTTGAGGAGCGTATGTGGGGACCGAGCTCCATTTTCTCACCACACGGACCCTTTATTTTCTTTGTGTGAGGACGTCATTGTTATTTTGACTTTTGGTTCTTTCAATCACACACTCACCATTCTCACAAACCTTCGCTTTTGCTTGCTGTTTCTCCGCACAAGAATTCTTATCCTCTTGGCTAATGGCATTACCGAGGCATTGCTTCAGCTGTTCCTGAGCTGCCTTGAGACAGTCTACGCAAGGGTTTTGTGCGTAGCCTGGAGCGCCAAGCAACAGGATTGAGAACAACGCGAACGCGAGTGTGATGTTCATAACAATACCTCCCGTGAGAAATTCCGAGGAGACTTTCACCGCGCGCGTATGAATACCGACCAATGGTTCCTTGAAATATCGCTGACCGTGCCTCCGCGTATCAGCCGCGATCCCCCGAATTGATGGCAGTTTGGATTTCGCCCAGGACGCTCAACTTTTGTGTCATGTCGAGGCCCTGAGATTCCGCAAGATCATGGGCACAGAACTGCAGGAGAGGGATCAGCACTCGGCACTCATCTCGGAGATGTTGATCGAAAGTGAAGCGCCGCAAGTTGGGGGCGACCATCTGACGGGCTTCGTGCTCATACAGAGGATCGGCATGATCGAGTCGGCGCAGCGTTTCCACTTCCTGCTCCAATGAGGCCCTAAGTTGTTTGATCAGCGCCAGAAGGAAGTCCAACCGCAGGCGGCCTTCAGTCCATTGGGTGGCTATGTGTCCATCGAGAGATGAATCGGGCAAGACCGCCCTGCGGATCGTGCCGTTGGTGGCACGATTCCATTGCCCCAACCATTCACGGGCGATCCCAAGTGAATAATAGATCACGGCGATGGCGGCAACAGCACCCAACAACAAGAAGAGAACGGAGGTCATGTCCAGATTCTGCATAATGGCTTGCCCGTGACCGAGGCAGTGTGGTGATGAGAGTGTCCGGTCAAATTCCTGCGTACAGTACAATTTCGACGCGTCGATTCAGTTGCCGCCCGTCTTCAGTCTCATTGCTCGCGATCGGACGGATGTCCCCATACCATTCGACAACAAAGCTCTGCGAATCCACTCCGTCCCCCCTCAGCACACGTACCGTTTGAGTTGCAAGGGCTTTGGATAAGGCCAACTTCTCGAAATACTGGTTGGAGCCATCAGAGGTCGAGGCCTTGTCGGCGTGCCCAGCCACTCGGATTTCCTTGAAAGAAGCCGTCTTAAAGAGAACCCCCATCTGCTTCAACACGTCGATGCCATCCGGCTTGATCTCATGATTCCCGGCATCGAAGAGCAGTCGTTCAGCAATCACGACGGTGAGATGATCGCTGGCCCGTTGCATCGTGATGTCACCATTGCGCAATGCCGCTCGAAGCACCTGCTCCAACTCATTCTGTACCTGCCTCAGTCGTTGCTCAGTCCTGTCTGCACAGCCGATCACCAGCGCCAGGCTCATCAGAACACTTGCAAGGAACGTCACGGTCTTCACGGTCTCTCTCTTCCTCTCTTCACATGCATGCTGCAGAAAAACCATTTTGGCAGAGCAAACCGTCGATGGCCTGCACGTCTTGGACAAGAGGAGAACACCCCCGCAGGGTAGCCGCGCGAGAGATGCGAGACTCTTGGGACGAGGGAGGGTTCGAGGTCCGAAGTTCGAGGTTTTCGGAACTTCGAACTTCGGATCGAGCCTTTCTCGCGTATCTCCCGCTTCACGCGTTACGGCTCAGGGATGCTGGCGGATTTTTCCAGCATCCTGCTCACGCGTGTCACCGAACCGATCATGCCCCGCCACATTCATGACGAGCACCGGACACATCCTGCTTCAATGCCCTGTGCATGGAGACTGATCCCATGATTTACACCATCGCCCGCTGCCCATCATCTGTGATTACGCACTCTGCCGTCATGCCTTCCTTTCGCCAGACACCCGTTCACGCTCCCACTGCATGGCCGTGCGCCCGGCCTCGACCGCCTCGGTCACGACCGCCTGCTTGTTTTTGATAAACTCGCGTCCCTTGTCCACCGCCTGGTCCAAGACCTGGGTGGCCTTATCGGCCAGCTCATGGACCTGGTCTTCGGCTCGCCGCGCATACCCGCGCACCTGCTCCCGTGACTCTCGACCCGGCTGCGGCGCCAGCAACAGCGCCACCGCGGCCCCTGCCAACCCTCCGGTCACAAAAGCCAATCCCACCGTTCCCAGTGAACAGCCTCTGTCATCTGCCATTGTTTGTCCCTCCTTCTCGATGAATGTATGCCTTGACGATGCCCGTCGTGGCCCTGAACCCTGCCATTATGCTGGCCAGGTTGACCAGGAACGATCGGTTCGTACCCTGCACCGTCTCATGGACTCGTTGCACGGTGTCGCCCAATGCCCCCGCCGCATGCAGCAGCACTGCCGCATGCTCGACCCCACCCCGCGCATGCTCGACGAGTGCGTTCAGATTCTCCGTCGTCGCCCGCATCTCCTTGAGCAACAAGGGCAGCTCGACGTTCATGCGGACCAATAGGTATTCCGATTCCGCCACGGGTTTCCTGAGTTGTATCAACAGTGGAACCAGCGAGCCGACCAGCACCGCCAACGCCACTGCCCCCACACACAGGGCGATCTCGACAATCATACAGACTCCTCCTCTGCTATCAGGCTTCCGCGAGACCAGCAGGCCCTCCACGCGCCGTCTTATCGAAGGACACCGAATACCCAGAGGACGACAAGCAGGGTAAATGGAACTCCCAGCAGCCAGAGAATGAACGCCTTTCCCATGATGGCCCCTCCTTTTCTGCCCGGCTAACGACTTGGATCATTGAGCATGCTTTTGCGGGCCCAGCTCTTTCAGAAGGCTGGCCAGGTCCTCTGCATGCTCCTCTTCTTGCGCAAGGATCCCCTCCAATACTTTACGAGTCGTGGGATCATCAGTGCCGACATAGGTGACCATTTCACGATAGCTGTCGATCGCAATCCGTTCAGCAATCAGGTCTTCCGTGATCATCTCCACCAATGACTCTCCTTCGACATATTCCGAGTGGCTCCGGTTCAGAATCCCTTCCGGGGACAGATTCGGCTCGCCCCCAAGTTGGACAATACGTTCGGCCAAATGATCGGCATGGGCTTGCTCCTCAGTGGCATGCTGGAGAAACTCGCCCTTCACGCTGAGGGAACTGATCCCGGTGGCCATGAAGTAATGGCGCTTATAGCGAAGGACGCACACGATTTCTGTGGCGAGGGCTTCATTCAGCAGCGTGATCACCGTCTCCGCCTTGGCCTTGTACCCCGCGGTCATGGCGCCGTCCTCAATCCCTAGTCGTGCCCGAGCCCGGAGCGTCTTCACATCAGTCAGACCGATGGCTTCTTTCACGATTCCTTCCTTTCGGGAAGTCCGAGGCGCTGCTGTTTCAGGTTGCCTCGGTATCGATGTGGTTTCTTTCACAATTTCCTCCTTCCGGGGAGTACCCCGTTTCTATCTTGCCGATCACGATTCGCCCAAGGCTTTCCTCTCATCCCCGGCCTGCTTCAACGAAAGCCGGCTCGCAGAGATGAAGCCGCTTGTCTACTGACTTCCAATCGATGTTGGAGAAGAACGCCTCGATGTAGGAGGCCCTCTCTGAAGGCTTGTAATCGAGCAGATACGCGTGTTCCCACACATCCATGACGAGGATCGGGATAAACCCTGCCACATGCCCATGTTCATGGAGACTGATCCAATGGTTGGAAAGACGGCGGCTGGCTGGGTTCAGAGAGCACACCGCCCAGCCGACCCCGCGTAGCATGCCCACGCCACAAAAATCCGTTTTCCAGAGGTCAACACTTCCGTAACTGTTCTCTGCCGCTTGAGCAAACAGAGAGTGCCCTCCCGGATGATCCGAACCCCCTTGCGTCAAATTACCGAAGTAATACTCGTGGAGCACCATCCCGTTATATTCAAACCCCAACCGTCTCGTCAGTTCGGAATAGGCAGGCATTTCCTCGTGATCCACCTTGCCATCCTTTACGAGAGCGAAAATATGTTCATTCAACTCGTTGGTGGCGGTGACATACCCTTTATACAGGCCCATATGCATATCCATCGTCCGGTCGGATATTCCATTTAGTCCATGCAAATTAAACCCTTGGGGCTTATGGGTTTCAGGGTCCTTGATCATGATGTCTCCCTCCTTGTCATACATTTTGGCTATGCCTGCACTCGTTGAGTCCGATCGTTGGTTGCGGGGTGCGTCGCGAAAAAACCTCCGGCCCCCGCACCTTCGACCTGCATAAACCACGTCAGCGTGGTCGCCATGATCCGTTTGCCATCGCGCCCGGTGACCCGGGCCGCACCTGCGAGATGTGCATCGGACCGCCTGCCAGCACAAGGGCCAGGCAAAGCGTAGGGGCAACGGGACGCCATGAGATGAAGGGTTGGTTCAGAGGCATGGTCGTGCTTTTCCGCTTGCCTTAAGCCTTCTCCTTCACCGTGAGATCGTTCTTCACGGATTTCACGCCGGGGACTTGCCGGGTCGTCCAGGACGCTTGGGCACTGGTCGTGATGTCCGGAACCTCACCGGTCAGAGAGACAACCCCCGCATTGGTATGAACATTAATATCGGCTTCCTTGAGACGCGAGTCCTTCATCAGACTCGAATCCTTCGCGATGTGATCTTTGACGCGTGCCGTAATGGCCTCATCCTTTTCCTCCTCCGCCTCGCGTGCTGAAGGGGGAACGACCTCTAGGTCGTTCCTCACCGTCTTGACGCCATCGAGCCCTGCGGTGATCCCCTCCGCCGCACGCTTCGCCGTGTCGGAATCGACCTTCCCTCGGAGCATCACCCGCCCCTCTGTGGTCTCAACTTCGATCTGCCTCCCTTTGACCCGAGAATCGGCAGCGAGGGCGATCTTGGTTTTCGCCGTCAGCCACGAGTCGTTAACCAGCGTCTTTTCTTTGGATATGTCAACGGCGATGGCTGGCACTGCGATGAGTGCCGCCCCGACAACCAGAGCGGTGCAGAGCATTACCAAATAGTGTGGCTTCATAATATTCTCCCTAAGTGAAATGTGACCTTACTCGGTAATCCATATCTTTTTGATGACTTCCCCTCTGCGCATCCTTTCCTTCGCGGCTTCCGGCTGAGACCGCTGCTGCCAGTGGTCCGCCCATTTCATAAGTTCGTCCTTTTTCTCGCCATATCGCTCCCGGACCAAGCTGACACAGTTACCACCGTACCGTTCCTGAAGCATGCCGATCATCTTGTCGTAGCTCCCTTCGATTTGCTGCAAGTCATTATCGATAAACTTGCCCCATTGCTGTTTCAGTTCGCCCCTGAACTGCATCCATTTCCCTTTAAGTTGATCAGCGTTCATGGATTCCCCCTCCAGGGCGAGATCACGTTGCGTCAGTGTTCGTTTCGATCTGGCCCTGTCATCCCCAATCTCCCTGAGACTGACGATTATGGATGGTTAGAAGACCGGCAGTGCTCTGGTCAAGACTGCTAGAGTCTTTTTTGTAGCACGCGCTAAACTAGCCTACGTTGACCTATTCCTGTCCGCCTGATCCCATGATCCATGGATGGCGTTCCGCAGCAAGCCAAAGGGTTGCGGTTCTGAAGTAGCACGAGTCAGCGCTTAGCAATCGAATCCACATGTACGGAAGATGATGAACCCGTGTCCGCGATGATTCTATCCCCCATGCGAATGTTATCGTTTCGAACAGTCGCAGAATTTGATTGAAGGCGTACGTCCCTTCCCATGAAGTCCCTGACGATGTTCCCGTTCTCGTCAGCCCATACGACTTCCCCTTGGACGACGTAAGGACTGTCGAGTCTGTACATGGTCGTCACGTACGGGGCATCGGAAGGCATCGTACTCGTAATTACCACCACCCTGTCTCCTGTTCGGATGTCCCGATCGAGTCGGGTCGTGTTGTCCACATGGAGACGCGCGTCCCTGCCGGAATTCTCTTTGACCACGTAATCGTTCCCGTCCTGCTGCTGGACAATACCTTCTACCGTTTGGAAGCGAAGCGAGGCGTTGGCCGAGGGCGGAGCCGGCTTCCCTGTGCCGCGTGTGATTGAGGTAGCAGAGGCACTTGAGGGCGGGCCATCGAATCGTGCCACTACGGTATCCCCGACCGCGATATTGTCTCTCACGGTTTTTCTGTCGAAAACAACGCGTGTTAGTCGTCCGGATAGTTCCCTGATGACATAGGCGCTGTCTTCGTTCCGTACGACCTGGCCCTCGGTTACCGGCGATTGGGACTGAAAGACCGGCCCCCTAGGCTCGGTTGTGGAGGAGGGGCTACCTGCCGCGCAACCCATCAACCCAACGGTCAACAGGGCGGCCAGTGCAAAGTGCGTCAGAGATTGGTTCATGATATTGGTCTTTTTCTTAGAGTCGTTTTATTTCCTATTGCCGATGTCTAAAATAGCAGCTATCTCCATGGTGATCTGGTCACAATTGCTCACAGTGTCTAAATATATTGAACGGTGAGCCGGGGTACGTAGCCACCGGAATGTCCGCTATTCTCTTTTCTGATCTCAGCGTTGACTGACTTGCACGGTACTGTGGCAGCCCGTCTTTTCCTTCGTGGTTCCGGCTGAAACAGCTGCTGCGACTGGTCCGCCCCCTTCATGAGTTCGTCCTATTTTCTCGCCATACCGTTCCTGGACTTTGCCGATAAATTTCTCGTAGTTTCCTCCGATCCGCCGCAGGTCATCATCGGTGAACTTGCCATACTGCTGTTTCAGTTCGCCTTTGAACCGCATCCATTTCCCCTTGAGTTATCGACGTTCATGGATTCCCCTTCCAGGGGTGAGATGGCGTTGCTTCAGTGTTCGTATCGATTTGGCCCGGTTCTCCATTATCTCCCCCGCACCCGCCAGTATGGCGAGAAGACCGGCAGCGGTCTGGTCAAGATTGTATCTACCGCTCTAAATACAACGACGAAAACCCGTCCGACATTGCGCTCTGGCGGTGGCTCCGGTCACTGCCGAGTCACAAACGAGGTCATATCATTAAAAACATCTCGAATACGCAGCGATCGACCGAGCCTTCCCCCGAAGACGTCCGCATCATAGTTGCTATGTATGTCGACAAATTGGTCCTTGCGGTCTGTGGATTGCACGCATTCTGAGCAATCTCCGGAAGCCAAACTCGGCGGCGACATTTCTCAAGGCGTACAAAGCCTATCCGTGGGGAATCCGCGACATCCTCGATAAGATTGGAATCTGCAGTGACAGGAACACTGCCCCCAAATGAGAGAATTTCTGGGTCTATCACCTAGGCCTCGCGTTGGAGCAGCAAGGGCTAGGACGAGATGCTCTGCAGGTGTGGGAGGATTTTCTTGGGCAAGCCCACAGTGTCTCTGTCAACGAATGGCTTATTCTCAATAAGATTCGGCAGCGAATCGCCCAACTTCGTGCCCAACTCACGCCGCAGGACCGAGGGTTCAATGTGGCGCCGGTTGCCTCAAGCGCCCAATCCTCCGTTCCCAAAGACGTCTACTAAATTCCCAATCACCCGTTCGTCTCGTTCCTGGCTTAGGGATTCGTCACCAAAAAGCTAGGAAATTTCAGCGATCTGGTCAAAATTGCTCAGATCGCAAGACTTCTGAGAGCGTACCCTTACATGTATGCGTGTTTTACATCTAACCGAGGAGGCTCCCATGGTATCTATTTCCAAAGTGGTCGGTGCCCTGTCGTGTGGTTTCTTGCTGTGCCTCGGGCTGTCCAACGCGGCGCAGGCCGAGCATGCGCCTGGGGCCCCCGATCTTATGAAAACTAACGCCGTAACTGATCAGCAAGGTTTTCAATCTGATGATGACAAGCAAAAGAACGTGAACGATGAGAAGGGAAGTAACCGCGCAGTCGGCGCCAAGACGATCAAGGGCGAACTGTTCCGCGTCGAAGACGGGAACTATTTCGTCAAGGTGAAGGACGGCAAGGAAGTACGTTTGCATACAGATAAAACTACCCAGATGATGGGAGAAATCAAAAAGGGTGATCGTATTGTGGCGAAGGTGAACGATCAGAATCACGCGCTGTCGATCCGCTCGGCGAACTGAAGAACTGATGCCGGTAACGGAAATGAAGCCGGTCGTACGACTAACTCCAATCTCGAATCAAGCAAGAAAGGTTTGATGGGACAGTAGTAATTGTCTCAGTGAACGCCGGCAGGTCGCTACGTGATATGGTAGCGACCTGCCGACCCTTTGAGCAATGCCGTGGGAACGGATCACACAAACAGTCTCGTTCCTGCCATTATAAGTAAGACAAGGAGAGTGGAGTGCACATGACCGGTCAAACGAAGGCTCTTGTCCGCTTATGGTCGATCGTCTTGGCAGGGCGTGAGGGATATGCCCCTCTTCTTCTCGCCTGCGTATTGCTCGCAACAGCTTGCGCCAAGCCGGCGATTCATCGGGATGTTTCCATCGATTCCATTCCTCCATCGATGACGTCTCAGCCCGGTGACCGCCATGTCCTCGCCGGTGAATGGGAATATGTAGACGGCGCCGCTGTCCTGCTGACACTCGACGAGCAGGGCAACGGTCACTATGATTGGCAAGCCGGGCAATTCGAGACACAAACGCTCATCGGTCATACCTGGCAAGGCATGTGGTTTCAGAAGGAGAATGACCGAGGTGGTGGATTTACGGTCGAGTTCTCGCCAGATTTTTCAGAAGGGGAGGGACGCTGGTGGATCAACCGCATCGGAGCCGACCATGCATTCGCACAAAAGAGCGGAACGTTTCATCTCTCCAAGAAGACTGCTCTTATGAACCACAGCCATAATTCACCGGCACCGTGAGAGCTTCTCACGTCATGGCCGATGATCGGCAGGGAGCCTCATAGAAGGAGTGTCGGGCCGTTTATTCAGCGCTGGCTGAGCCGCCCTAGGCCGACACAGTTTTGTACCCTCCTGGGCAGCAGATCGATGCTCAGCACAAGCTTGGCCAAGCGGATCTGCTGACTCAGCCGGAGCGTAAAGTCATCATGATCGTCCGATTGCACTCGTGGGAAGCATGGCCGCAGTTCGGGAACAGGCCGACCGGGATGGTGGTCGTTCAGCCCGCGAATCGCAATACGGGCGCGGGGATTTTCTTTCCGCTTACTCATATCCGTGCGCACGATCCTCACGCGACGGTAGTGATCTATCCGTCGGATCACTTCGTTCACCCAAAAGGGAAATTTATCGAAGAGATGCGCCAAGCGGGCTAGGCCGCTGAGGCGTATGAGGACAAGGTGGTGCTGCTTGGTGCTCCACCGGATCGCTGAGAATTGGATGATTATGGTTGGATCCAACCGGGCTCAAAACTAGGCACGCTGCGGGAGCGTCAGTTACGATGGACATCGTCGTCATGAGGCTTTTCCAGCTATCTTCGACGAAATGCGCCTGCCGACTCTATCGTGACCTCATCGTTTATCTATCGAACCTGAAGATATCGGCATCAGGATGGAGACACCTAGAGCCATCAGAATGTGTGGAGTCCGAGTCATAAGATTCCCCTCTGCTTACGTGAGCTATCTTCAGGTTGCTATGATGACTGAGTAGGCCTTAACAGGATGCTGAAAACGTTCGCCAGCGTCTCAAGCGCGCGACGGGCACGCCGAACGAGACAGGCGCGACGTACAAGCCCTGATTCCGATTGTCTCGCGATTCCCGCCAGTCTCGCATATCTCGCGCGGCTATCCTGACGAATGTTCTACTCTTGCGCCACACATGCACAAGTATCGAGGTTCTCGCGGGCCAGCAAAGTTTTTCCGCAGCCTGTTAAATCCGACCAGTCAGCAACAGAATGACCAAGACCAACAGGACTACGCCTACCCCGCCGCTGGGGCCGTAACCCCAGTTCGC
>Ga0070706_100007592_pt1 | contig 10150 bp, 7 predicted proteins | sample KBSK5501metaG_FD_65476 | JGI IMG/M metagenome (GOLD analysis project Ga0070706, IMG submission 65476) | Corn, switchgrass and miscanthus rhizosphere microbial communities from Kellogg Biological Station, Michigan, USA - KBS K5-50-1 metaG | ecosystem: Host-associated > Plants > Roots >...
ACGCAACCATAGCCCAGGCTCTCAGACTCAAAGGTTATGCTGCTGCCGGCGCGGCCCAAGCTTGAGGCATGAAGTCCAAAGAAAGATTTCGGAGAGTTCTAACCGCCACCACTAATAGAGTCTTCTAGAGCGGGAAGCGCCCACCAAGCCCAAGTGCAGCACCTTGGCGCTGACTTGTTATTGTGCCGCTTAGCCGCTGCTTTTCCGCATTTGCCCGAGGCCGGGCGATGCCTACTCAGATCAACTTGTTTGCTGACAGCCAATGACCACCATCAACCACGATGACTGCACCATTGATGTAGCTGGCGGCGTCTGAACAGAGAAATACCGCAGCGTTCTCTATATCTTTGATTAACCCAAAGCGACCGAGTGGAATTCGTTTCAGAAGTTTCTCTTTAATCGGTTCGGGAACGAGCCGCTTCATTCCTTCGGTGTCTGCAATTGGCCCGGGCGCGATCGCGTTCACGCGAATGCCGTAACGACCCCATTCGACCGCGAGGTTTTTCGTCAAAGCATCAACACCGGCCTTCGCGGCAGAAACATGCAGTTGCATCGGCGTGCCCAGGTAATGCAGCGTGGCGCTGATGTTCAGAATCTGTCCGCGATTCTTCTTCAACTCAGCGAACGCCGCGCGACAGACATTGAATGTGCCTTTAAGATCGATGTCGACTACCGTGCCAAAGCCGTTCGGCGAAAGTTCTTCCGCAGCGCAAAGAAAGTTTCCGGCAGCGCCGTTAATAACAATGTCAACTTTGCCAAATCTTTCGACCGTCGCCGTGATTGCTTTTTCAACTTCTTCGGGTTTGCGAACGTCGGCTGCAAAGGCAAACGCTTCGCCGATGTTTCGCTCACTTTCCGTCGAGCCCTCCCTATCGACCATCCCAGGCGGGGTGCCAGCCTGGGGACCCCGGTTGGTCGGGCTACTGACCCGGACTCTCTGCCGCGCATGATTAATCGCGCGCGCAGCTGGCTCCAGGTGTTCGAGACTGCGACTGACCAATGCGACGTTCGCGCCCACTTCCGCCAGCCCTCGGGCAACGCCGCCGGTGATGCCGGTGCCACCACCGGTCACAAAAGCGACGCGGTCTTTCAGAATTCCGTCAGCAAAAATGGAAGCGGTTTCAGGTTTCAAGTTTCAGGTTGGAATATTGAATCATCACACAGCTTACCCACCAGGAATGTACGGTCGAGATTGAACGATGTAGATCTGGCCGTGCATGTAAGCCCACTCGATGTCCTGATCCTTGCCGCCGAAAACTCTTTTGATGTTTGCAGCGGCAGTTGCCAGGCGACGGACCACGCCATCGGTTAGCACGACCCGCTCTCCGCTAATTGGAATTTCCTTAATGCCACCGTGTTCGTCAAACGTGAGCAGACTGTCTTCTTCCGAGCGAGTCAAGACCTGGACTGCATTGGCCACCGGTCGGAACACAACTTGCTCGGCGATTTTTTGGCCTTCGACGACTTTCATTCCCAGGCCGCGCTTCGCGCTTATGTAAATTGCCTCTCTATTTTCGCGGTTGAAAGGGTCGGCAGTAATCATCACACCTGAACTCTCAGAGTTAATTCCTTCCTGGATCAGCACCGCCATGAAGATTTTCGTGTGATCGATGCCGGCGCGCTCGCGCGCTTCGTAAGCTTCAAAGTTCCAAACCGAAGCCCATACGGTCTTGACGGCTTCGACAAGTTGATTGTCGCTGCGGACGTTGGGCACGGTCGAGTACAAGCCGGCGCCATTGAAGTTCGGCAGGTCTTCGCTGTTGGTCGAGCTGCGCGCGAACACACCCCTGCCAGGAAAGTCTGTGTGCAGACGCCGCAGGACCTCACCGCGTAATCTCGCGTTGATTGTTCCCTGCTGAATCCGCTCGCGCATCGACGTAAGAGACGCGCGGCGGTACGCGGGATCATGAACGAACTTCTGATCGTTCAGCATCTGATAAATGGCGTCGTCCAGCTTGTTCTCTCGAAGAAACTGGTCGTAGTTGAAGAAAGGAATTGTGAAGCCCGGCGGCACGGCGATGCCCGGCAAGTGCGCATGCGTCAACTCTCCGAGATTCGCTGATTTCGCACCGTAGGCGATGACGGACGACGCGCGTTGCTCATTCAAATTAGCGAGCCGCTTAACAGACAAATCGTAACGCGGCTTCATCACGTCGAGGCGGTCTTTCAATCTCTTCTGATACTCATCGATGGCACTTAAGCCGGCTCGCTTGATCGAATACGAGTCGCGCCGCGCGTCAAACTCGACCCACCAACCGTTGTACTGCTTAAACAGCTCCTGCGCGTTTTTGATGTAAACGTTCGGAATGCCCCAGCCTTTTGCCAGCAGATTGATGTGCGACAGCGGCGTTGAAGCCTTTGTGGTGATGATGCCGGCCACGGGCGGCAGTTGCACCGGAACTTCATCGAGCACCAGAATTTCGTTGAAGCCGATTTCGACGTGATCGTCGAGTTTCGGGATGATGTGAATGCGCCCCAGGCCTTTAGCGACGTTCAGCGGTTGATACTCCTGATTTTTTGAAATCTCGGTCTGCAAAACCCGCTGCAAGCCTTCGAGGTTAGCCGACGCCTCGTCCTGACGGAGCGAGTTTGGTTTGAACGCCACCGGTGTGAAGAACGATTTGTTAATGATGTCCGACGCCAGCTTGATCTGATCGGCAGGAATTAGATCGCCTTCCCAAAATTCAAACGTCCAGCGCCGCACGGGCGCCTGGTAGGCGATGGTGCCCATGATGAAGCGCCGGTTCCGTTTCAGGTAATTGTTCTCGAAAAAGACCTGTCCCCGCTCAAGCGAAAGATAAGTGCCATTGACGAAGTCCTTGTGAAATGGATAGCGCCTCGTATTGACGTAATAGATGCGATTGCGATCCAGACGATCGATGACGAAGAGGAGATGCGGCAGCGCATACGGAGTGTTCGGATCGTATTCGACGGAGAGCGAATCGAACTCGGCCCGGGAATGAATGGTGGGTAAAGAACGTGGGGCGTCCGTCGATTTAGTCTCGGCAGCGACCTGTGGCCGGGAAACGGCTCCCGTTTCGGATCCCGATGCCTGGGCCTTTAATGGCGTCGTGGGCCAGAGTGAGACAAATAGCAGTGCACCACCAAGAGCTCGCCCCCAACATCGCTTCGTCGCTGACAGGACATCACAAAGGGAATTCCGCAACGAGCCCGCAAGGCGGGCGATAGAATTTAGCCCAGGGTGAAGCGAGCCTAGCGGGCGGAACCCTGGGAAGGCAAGCGTGTGAATTATCAAGGACTCTTTTCGCGTAGATACCCGGGGCTGCGCTCCGCTCCACTTCGTTTCGCTGCGCTGGCCCTGGGCTAAACTCCTCCGCCTGCTTCGCAGGCTCGTTGAATTCTGGCTACCCACCTTCCGGGAAATGCCTGAACGCGCCTTCGCATCCTGATTTCTCTGATTCATTATCATCTTCACGATCGTCAATTCGATTTCAACCTGTTCAATAGTGCCTTCCCTTCTTCTCGCAGCAATTCTACCAGATCATCGACATGCCTACGCTCGGTCAGAAAGCTGTTGATGTTTACGCGCAACGCCCGCCGGCCATGCAGGATCGTCGACGGGAAAAAGGCTTTGCCGCTCTTCTCAATCCGTTGCTGCAAAGCTTGCTGAACGCGATCCTGCTCTTCTGGAGACGACGCGCGTACGGCCTCAGGCAAGTAACGGAAGCAGCACACTGCGGTTTCGATCTCACCGATGCGTTCAAAATCGGGTAACTCATCGAGCCGGCTCACCAGGTATTCCGTCAGTTGAATATGTCGCTCGACCGTTTCGGCATAGCCACGCTTTCCCATGAACTTGAAGCCCATCCAGAGTTTCAATGCATTGAAACGCCGCGTGCCCATTTGGCCATAGCGAAAAAAGTCGTACTCGACGTCGGCGCCGCCGCGATCTTCACTGAGATACTCTGGAGAGATGTCGAACGACCGGCGCAACACGTCACCACCATCACGAACCAACGTCGCGCCACATGCGAAAGGAACGAACATCCACTTATGCGGATCGAAAGTGATCGAATCAGCCTGTTCGATCCCGAGTAGCTTCTCTTTGTGCTTTTCAGAGAACGCTAGTCCACCGCCGTAGGCCGCGTCTACGTGAAACCAGCAATGGTTCTCTCGGGCGATTGCGGCGAGTTCTGGTAAAGGGTCGATCACACCGGTCGAAGTTGCGCCGGCGATGCCCACAATGCAGCAGGGGATGCGTCCGTCACGTCGGTCGGTTTCAACCTGCTCGCGCAGCAAATCAGTGCGAATGTGAAAACGCTCGTCAGTTTCGATCTTACGCAAGCTCTTCCGTCCCATTCCCAGAATGTCTACACTCTTTTCTACCGAGAAATGACATTGCTCGGACGCATAAACGGTTAGATCTGCATCCATCGCGCGCATGCCGTGTTCACAAATATCACGAGGAGCCCTCCCTGACGGTCGGTCTAGTGCCCCGTCGCGCGCGCACTTTAGCGCTATCAGATTTGCTTCGGAACCGCCGCTGGCCAGAGTGCCGAAGGCGCTTGGTCCATAGCCAATCAACTCGCACAGCCAACGCAGCACCTGGGTCTCGATCATTGCTGACGTCGGGCCATTGTGCCACGCGCCGGCGTTTTGGTTCAGCGCAGAACAAAGCGCGTCTGCCCAAACGCCGATGGCGAGCGGCGTGGGATTGAACTGCCCGAAGTAGCGAGGGCTGGGAATCTGCATCGCGTGCGGCGCCACGTCGCGGGCAAATTGCGCCAAAATTTCTTCGCCAGACGTCCCCGCTATCGGCAATGCTTCGTCAAAAAGCTGTTTCAGATCCGCAGGCGTCGCTGATGCGGTTACCGGCGCAGAGTCGAGCTGGGCTGCATGCTCGCTAATTAACCTGGTAACGGCATGGCCCAGGCGTTCGTGCTGTTGACTGAGAGATTCGCTGCTCATGTTATCTTCGGCGTATCAGATTCGACAATCCGGTAGAATCTAATCAGAAGAAGCAACGAAATGCCAACGCCGATCGAGCAATTCCAAAAGACTCTGCAAGACAATGCCGCCGACTTTGGTCTTCGATTGAGCAACGATAGCATCGAAAAGCTGAATCGGTATTACGAACTCTTACTGAACTGGAACGACCGGCTTCATCTGGTTGCCCCCTGTTCGCCGCAGGAGTTCGCCACGCGGCACGTGCTCGAATCTATTATGGTGATCAATCATTTGTCGCCGGACGCCCGCGTCGTAGACATTGGTTCAGGGGCTGGCCTTCCGGTCATTCCCTGCCTGATCGCGCGCCCTGACGTTTGCGCCACGCTAATTGAATCGTCAGCGAAAAAAGCAGTATTCCTACGCGAAGCCTTGCGAGGAGCAAACTGCCAGAGTCAGGCGCAATTGATTGTCGAGCGATTTCAACAGACGGCCACGCCTGATGCTGACTTTGTCACGTGTCGCGCGCTCGATCGTTTTCCGCAAGTACTTCCGATATTGATTGAGTGGTCACCGCCAACCAGCACCCTATTGTTGTTCGCCGGGGAAAGCCTGAGCAACCAAATTAAAGCCATGTTGCCATCTGCCAAAGTAGAAAAGATTCCCAATTCTGAGCGACGCTTTCTGATCATCGGCATGCGTCAGCCACGTGCCTGAAGCGCCCACATTGATCTCAGTTCACCCGTGCGCAACGAGAGAGGATACGATCAGTCACGCCCTTTCTGGAAGCGCGACCTCATTATAGATTTTCCCTTTCTACAGTTTACTTCTAGCGTCTTCCTGAGCGGCTTGATGCCCCGGGGAATGCACCTCAGAGCGCTTTGCGCGCCTGATGCGAGGGTTCGATTGAAAGGCAGGGTGGATTTGGATGCGCTTGTTGACTAAAGCTGGTTTTGGACTGCTTCTCCTGTTCGTATCGTTAGCGATTTCCCCGACAGCGAAGGCCGATCCGTTTGTGATTCAGACCGGCGGATTCGAGCTGCACAACCTGGGAAACAATGGAACGGTCGCGAATGGCCTGGATGCTCTGATTGGCACTGCCTCATCCAGTTCCCACACACTGAACGGTCCGGGCAGCTTCGTAGCGACGCTGAACAACCCTCTGACCTTCATCGAAGGATTCACGGGAACAGGTTCCGAAGGTTCTTTTAACTTTAATTTCTCTCAGGCGCTGTCAATCAACGGGCAGACGCAAATGCTCGACCTCGTGGGCAGGATAGACATCGGGACGTTCGCCGATTCAGTTCACATCCTGTCCGCTGCACCGTTAACTTTTGACTTCAACACTTTCTCTGTCGCTGTCACAGTTCTTCCAGCGGACATTTTTGGACCGGGCGATGGGGTCTTTTGCGACGTCTTCAAGGCCGAGTTTACAGTCACGAATAACTGCAACCCCGTCCCGGAACCCGCGACGCTGACGCTGCTGGGACTTGGACTGGCAGGCGGTGCAGCGAAGCTACGCCGGCGGCGAAGGCTGCGCCGTTCATGAGAAGGCCCGTTCGGCTAATCCTTCGACCTACTTAATAGTGACAGTAATTGTTTGCTGGCCGGTGATGACAAACTCGGCCGGTGGCAACTCTCGTTCGTAAACCTGCGAGAGCGCCATCGGCGTGTATCCGCCTGAAGTGCGATCATTGTTGAGGGTCGCTACGATAGATGGTGGCAAATTCGGCAACTCGCTGGTTCCAATCACAACTCCGGGCGCTGGCCGAAGCAGTTTCAAATAGAGGCGATCGTTCTTCTTAACCTTATTAATTGCGCTCACCAATTGTCCCAAATCTCGCGGCACGAAAATTTTTGCGACCGATGATTCCTGCATCAACGCCCCGTCACCAACTGTGATGACCAGTTGTCCTGCGGGCGCGTCCGCAGGTATTTGCACCGGAATACGCTGCACGAATTGCTTGCCCGAATCCGTGCGCACGTAGGCTTGAACTTCGACGTTCTCACCGCGTCCGACCTCAGTCCGGTCGAGCGAGATGCGCTCCAAAGTTGCTGTTTGCTTATCCTCGCTCGAGGTGACGTCCATCACCACGCCGCTAATATTCACGTCGTTAAAACCGCTGCTCAGAAGTTCGGTGATCGGAATGGCAATTGATCCTGCGGCGAGCAAAGCAGAGCTACCTGAGGAAAAGCGTCGTTCAAGGTCGATAGGTTTTTGCCCTTCAATCGCAATCGAGCCATGAACGCTAACCGTGGATTCGCCGATTGAGCGCTCGCGCGAGCTGATCGTGTTAAAGACCGTAATCGTCAGAAGTAAGGGAGTCAGGAATTCATCGCTCACGACTTCGTAGGAAAACTGTTCATCACGATTTCGGCTGGTGTGCAGATTGATCTTCACCGGAATCATTCTCGGCGCACGACCCAACTGACCGAAGATGCCGGTGGCCCGATCCTGTGAAATCGATCCCACCATCTGGCCCGGCACAGCCAGCTTGAATGAATTAAATGAATTCGGGATTACAGTGACTACCGAACTTTCGGTCATTGGCATGTCTGAGCCGCCCAGGCCCAGGAACGGATGTCCGAAGGCGTAGATGTGCTCGCCGTCTCGGAATGTGACTGTTCCCGAGGCGGCAACAGAATAGTCTCCACGCACGAGCTGCACGCTGACCGAAGTGCCGGGCGTCAGTGTCTTCTGGTTAAAACCGGCGAGCGGCGTAATGGCCGCGGATCCACCTACGCCTGAAACCGGCAGTAGACCGTTCTTCGTCAACTCCGCAGAGAATAATGAAAGGCTTTCCTGGCTGATTCCGCTGAACACGATTGGCGTGGCGATGGGTTGAATCTGCTGGCCCATTAGCGGCGCAAGCGGCGAGCCGGCGGCGACCGAAGCGATCAAGTTGGTTGAAGTAACCTCTTGTTTCGGCATTACCGGTTTCCACCCCGCGCTGGCAAGCCTGCTGAACGAAATGGCGCGCGGCTGTTGCGCGCTCTTGGGTTTGTCGCTCGCCGACTCGAAGATATCGATCATTTCTTTGATCGGCGTGATCCCGCAAATAGGTTCTTTGGCAAATGGGAAGCTGTAGGCGATTGCGCCAACCAGGCGATCATCGATGAACACTGGTGATCCTGACATGCCGGCGAACACGCCCGTCTTGTCCACGGACGGTCCGCTGAGCTTCGCGATGATGGTCGATTGTCTTGGTCCCGTAAAGCCGGGCAAAACGCCCAGTATCTCGATGCCGAAATCCTGCGGCTCACTTCCCGTGAAAACCGTACGCGCCACGCCTTTCATTCCAGGCCGCAAATCTTCAAGCGGAAAAAGCGCCGACGCGCCAGGTGTCTTGGCGGATGTCTTCACGACTCTACCCTGACCGGCGACGATAATTGACGAGGTTAATATCGCGATCGCCGTGAGAGCGAGCAGCGGCAGTTTGTGTTTCAGCAGTTGCATAATCTTCCCATCTGAGATCCGAAGTGCTCGACCGGCTCGCAGCCGATTTCATCAGCCAATATAGCCCAAGTCCGGCAAAAGTAATAGCATCTATCAAAGGCGAGCCATGTTTGATGTCGAGGGGTTCATTCTGGTTGGCGGCGCGTCCAGCCGCATGGGCGATGATAAGTCGCAACTACGCTTCGGTCATCAAACCACTGTCGAACGCATAACCACGGAGTTAAGCTCCGTAGCGTCAAGGATTTTTCTGGTTGGCTCGCGGCCAGCACAGCCGAAACGCGGCTTGAAAAATATCCCCGACGCGCACGTGCGCTGGGGCGCCCTGGGCGGAATTCATACGGCACTCGCCGCCTGCGAGGCGGAATGGGCCGCAGTTGTCGCGTGTGATCTTCCGTTCGTAACTCGCGATCTCTTTTTGCGGCTCTTGCAATTCGCTCGGACAAACTCGTCGGACGCAGTCGTGCCTATTCAGCCAGATCTTCGACCGCAGCCTCTGTGTGCTCTCTACCGTTGCCAATCCTGTTTGCAAGAAGCTGCAAGGCTGATCGCCGCCGGCGAACACACGCCTCGCGCTCTTCTCGCAGCAGTTCGAACCCGCTCGGTCGAGTTCGGTGAACTCGCCGATCTGCCCGAAGCCGAGCATTTCTTTTTCAACGTCAACACACCCGCCGATTACGAACAAGCGCAGCAAATCCTTGTGACGTTACAGAACCGCCTGCGGTAGCGAGCGGGTCAACATCCGAGCTAACAGACTCTACCCACTCGCTACCGCAAGCGGTTCTGCACAGCAAAGTTTTTCCCTTGTAATTCCTCGCTCTTGCTATAATCGCAGTGTTCATATGTCGCCCAGACGAAGAGTGCTAAGACGATTAGCTAAGGCTTTACTGCCGATCGTGCTCGTCATTGTTTTGGCGTTCGGGGCAGTAATGATTTGGATCGTTCGCGGTATCACCCGTCCGCCGCGCGCTCCTTACCTAGTTACGCCGCAAACTTTCTCAAGCGTGACCGGCCCGATTCTCAACGCGAAGGATGTAACCTGGAGTAACCACGACGGCACTAAAGCACGCGGCTGGTTGCTTCCCGGCGCCGAAGGCTCGCCCGCGGTAATCTTGCTTCATCGGTATGGCGCAGATCGATCGTGGCTTCTGAACCTCGCGGTTAAGCTGAACGAATCAACTAATTTCACCATCCTTTGGCCTGACCTGCGCGGGCATGGTGAAAATCCACCCGTGAACTGGAGTCTGTTCGGAACCGTCGAGGGCGATGACGTTACCGCGGCGATCGACTACTTGCATACGTTGAAGACGCCGGCAGGCAAGCCACAAATCGCCGGCCCAACCGGCGTCTATGGAGCAGAGTTGGGAGCTTATGCGGCTTTGGACGCAGCCAGGCGTTATCCTGAAATACGCGCGCTGGCGCTGGATTCGGCGCCGGCATCGCCCGACGATCTTATCCGCGCGGCCACGAACACGCACGTGGCAATGAACAACTCATTCTTGCAACGGGTGGGACGGTGGGGAGTCAAAATCTATTCATTCGGCAAGTATGAGAATACCTCATCGTGCGACGTGGCTCAGTCTCTGCGAGACAAACGAGTGTTGCTGTTAACGGGTGAAGGCGGTGAGCAGTGGCAAGCGTCAACGTTAATGCTTGGCAAATGTTTCGTCGGTGGCTCAGTGGAAATAAAGAAGGATTTGCCCCTCACCGGTTTGAACCTTCCGGCTGCGACGGGCCAACAGGAAGAAGCCTACGACCGTCCGGTGATCGAATTCTTTGATAAAGCGTTGC
>Ga0070706_100007593_pt1 | contig 10148 bp, 10 predicted proteins | sample KBSK5501metaG_FD_65476 | JGI IMG/M metagenome (GOLD analysis project Ga0070706, IMG submission 65476) | Corn, switchgrass and miscanthus rhizosphere microbial communities from Kellogg Biological Station, Michigan, USA - KBS K5-50-1 metaG | ecosystem: Host-associated > Plants > Roots >...
CATCGAAATACATACTGGCGTTTCGCCGAAAGCATATTTTCAACCCCGCGGCGGTAGCGGAGGCGCTCACCGCGTTGACGCTGCATCAGCCGCCAAGCTGGTGGGTGGGGACGTTTGCGATGATGCCCTTTGTGCTCGTCGGCGGACTTCTCGTGGCGAGAAAGATCACCCGGTTTGACTTGATCTTGAGTTTCCTTGCGGCCGCGTGCGCGGTCATCCTTGGGGCCGGGCTCGCGAAAGGCCCGGGTGTCGTTCCTGCCGCAGGCCAATTGTTTGCCGATACCCCGATTCTTTTCTTTGCGTTTGTGATGCTAACGGAACCTCTCACGACGCCCCCCGCAAGAGCGCGCCGGATCGCGTACGGCACGATGGTGGGGTTTCTCTTCGCGCCCTTCCTGCATTTCGGCCGACTGTATTTGACTCCGGAGCTCGCGCTCCTCGCGGGAAACGCATTCTCATATCTCGCGAGTCCGAAAGCGAGGTATTTGCTGGAGCTCAAAGCCAGGACGCAACTCGCGCCCGACATATATGACTTGCGGTTCGCAAGCGACAGAAGATTGCGGTTTCGACCCGGGCAGTACCTGGAATGGACCTTGGGGCATTCACATCCTGATCGTCGTGGGAACCGGCGCTACTTCACGATTGCCTCCTCGGCGGACGAGCGCGAGGTTCGGATCGGTGTGAAGGTCTACCCCGGTGCGAGCAGTTTCAAAAGATCGCTTCTCGCGATGAGGCCGGGAGATGAAATCGTGGCCTCACAGCTCGCCGGTGAATTCGTGTTGCCGGCGAGCCAACGGGAGAAGCTCGTCTTCATGGCTGGCGGTATCGGCATCACGCCGTTCAGAAGCATGATCAGACACCTTCTAGATCGTAAAGAAAGGCGCCCGATCACGGTTTTCTATTCAAACAGAACTGCGCCGGAGATCGTTTATGCCGACGTGCTCGAGGAGGCTCGCAAACAGTTGGGGATAAAGACTGTGTACACGCTCACGGATGCAAACGGTGTTCCGCCGGCTTGGCAGGGCGAGACCGGGCGCGTTGATGCGGAGATGATCGCAAAAACGGTTCCCGATTACGGCGAGAGGACGTTTTATCTTTCAGGCCCGCGCTCGCTTGTAGTTGGTTTCGAGGAAGTCTTGAGAAATATCGGCATCCCGAAGAGCCGGATCAAGACCGATTTCTTCCCGGGCTTCGCCTGATCAAGGAATCCTGGCGTCAACCACTTTTGATGTCATGGCGGGTGCATCTGGGGTCAGTCAGGTTTTGTAGACAGCCGCCCTTCTCGCCTCCGCTCAATAACCCCATACCGAAAGACCGACCCCGGTCTTCCGCCCATGATTTCAGGACTGGCCCCCGTGACTACTCATTTTCACTGAGCTACGGGGCGCGCTTCGCCTGGCCCGTCACCGCCGTCGCCCAATGCGTGCCGTCCGTCGACGTCTCGACCGTGAACGTCATGGCTCCGTCGGCGGTGAAGTGCTGCACCATACGCATGCGCAGCCGCGTGGCGCCCGCTCCCCTCTCCGCCGACCAGGTCCAGGTGTCTCCCGCGACAGAGCCGGTGAAGCTGAGGCGCTGCCCGAGGCTGTTGAAGGAGTCGTACGTGTAGCGCTTGCTATCGGCGTCCCAGCCGAACAAATCGATCTGGCTGACCGGTCGCCCGTTGTCCGTGCCGCTGTAGCGCACGACGACGAAGTAGCCGCCGAAGTCCCAGGCGCCGCTGTTGACGCCGGCGAAGCGGCCGCCCGGGCTCAGCGCGCTCGGCGTCATGTCCCCCACCACGTTCCACTTGCCGATGAACACGCCGAGGCGCGCGTGGTCCGCCGTGCGCGGCCCCTCGGCGCGCGCCGTCGAAAGCGCCGCCATTGAAGTTGCCATCGCTGCCACCAGCATTTTGACGAGCGCGAAAAGTCTCATGCGGCGATCGTATCTCCGACGGCCGCCTCTTAGCGCCTATTCCGCGTTGGTTGAAGACCGCGATCTAGACATGTCGATTTCAGAAACCGTCGTTCGACGTATAAGTGGAGCCACGGCGGTGTCGTCGAGACCGTCCGAAAGCCAGGCTCGGAACAAGGAGGAGAAAACGGCGATGAAGACTGGAGCGTTGCAAGTCACCACGCCCACGGAGCGCGAGATCGTGATGTCACGAGTCTTCGATGCTCCGCGCAGCCGTGTATTCGACGCTTTGACGAAACCCGAGCTGCTCAAGTGCTGGTGTTACGGGCCGGACGGCTGGTCGCTGGTGGTTTGCGAGGTCGATCTGAGGGTGGGCGGCACCTACCGATTCGTGCTGCGCGGCATCGACGGGGCCGAAATGGGGCTGGGCGGTGTTTATCGCGAGATCAAGCCGCCCGAGAGGATCGTGAACACCGAGTTGTTCGACGAGGATTGGACCGGAGGCGAAACCCTGGCTACGACCGTGCTCACCGAGGACGGCGGTAGGACTACACTCACGAACACCGTGGGCTACTCATCGCGGGAGGCCCGCGACGCAGCCCTCAAGTCCGGCATGACGCGTGGCGTGGCCGCGAGCTACGACCGGCTTGAGGCGCTGCTGGCTTCGGGAGCGGCTCCGGGGTTGGAGTAAACAAAATCACCGATCAACGCCGCCTTCTGGCCCCGAAGTGGCACACGGCAGGACTGATAGGGATCCTCCTCCTGGCTGTCGCTTTCGGCGCGTGGTTTCAGAGGCAAGGGGGACCAAAATCCGGCCTCGCGCCGGAGCATCGAAGCATTATCGGGATCTACCTGACCGCTCTCCTGCTCGACTGGGCACTCTTCTACTATGTCTGGGCGTTCGCGTCCCGCAGCGGTACGACGTTTCATCAGATCGTGGGGGGAAGGTGGGCGGGCGCGAAGGATATCGCGCGCGACGTTGCGATCGCCATTCCGTTCTGGGTCGTTTGGCAGGCGACTGCGCTTCTTACGCACCGGCTTCTCGGGCCAAACACTGCGAAGTCCATCGGTGGGTTCCTTCCTCGGGGCCCGTCTGAGGTCGCCGTCTGGATCGCCGTTTGCGCGACCGCGGGATTCTGCGAGGAGTTCGTCTTTCGCGGATACCTCCAACAGCAACTGCAGGCGTGGACCGGTCGACCAGCTCTCGCACTGTTGATCCAGTCCGTGTGCTTCGGGATCGGTCACGCCTATCAGGGAATCAAGAACGTCGTCGTGATCACCGTGCTCGGCGCGCTCTACGGTCTGCTCGCGCTCTGGCGCCGGAGTACGCGTCCCGGAATGTTCGCCCATGCCTGGTCGGACGTCTATGGCGGCCTGCGGATGCAGTTCCTCTCGCGGTTGCTTCCGTTCTAAGCCGTTGCGGAACGGGCCGCGGGCCCGCTCGTCCGCTGGGGTCGGTCTTGGAAGACGGGATTATCGTGAGCAACAGGAATCGGCCACAATCGACACGCGACCGATCCGCCTTCTTCCAAGCCTGACTCCTTTGGACATGCAAGCCCGACTGACCCGATCCCGACTTTTCCCGACCGCCTATTGAGCGCTTCGTGGGCAACAAGCTAGTAATAAAGGGCCGACCCCGATTCGCCGGCGTTCTGATTCGCGTTAAATCCGCCCCGCAGCTGTCTTGTCGTCCATCGCGTTCGCCAACAGCAGGATGGCTCCGCAGAAAAGCAGCGTATCGAAGAAATAGTTCAGCGCAACCACGTCTGTGGGCGCTCGGAGGAGCATCGGCAGATAAATCCACAACACCGTCAGCAGAATCGTGAGCCCTAAGAACGTGGCTGCCATACGTGTTTTCTTATTCATGAGCAAGCAGACGCCTGCGACGATCAGAATCACGCCAACGAAATAACTCAAGAAAATGCGTCCGGGAATCCACTCGGGCGTGAGTGTTTTCAGCGGAACTCCCGGCACGTATTCCGGGTGCAGCAGATGCTCCACTCCATAGAATAGCGAAGGAATGCCCACGAAGAATCGCGGAAAGGCGGCCAGTGCCGTGGTCGGCCGTACCGGCGACTGCTGTCGCGGCCGAGTGCTCCACGACGACATCGCGAAAGCAAAAGCGCCGCCGCTGAAGGCAAGTTGCCTAAGAGCCAGGGCCCAAAAGAATCTGTTGCCCGGCTTCGCAACGACGCCTGGTATGTCCATTACCAATACGAAGATCAGGAACGTCATTCCGACCAGAGCCGCTGCCAGCCGTGCCTGAACGAGAACGGTGATGCTGAGCGCCGCGCAAAGAAAAGCGAGGCCCACCAGATAGACCCAAAACGTGTGAGCGGGAATCCAGCGTGGAACGAGGGCCGCAATACCAGCCGTGACGGTAAAGTGCTCGGTACCAAAAACCCCCATTGGAATCGCGAAGAACAGCCGGCCAACCGGCATGATTTTGTCGGCGCCATGTTCCTGCGGCAGTTCCTTGAGAATCTTGATGAAGCCAATGATGAAAAGCAGCGACGCACAAACATAAATCCAGAATGCCGTCGCCGGAATGCCAAATGGCGCGGCAACCAGAGCAAATACGACGCGGATTCGGCAGCGTATGCCCATATACCTACACTGACCCCACTGGACCCTCAGCCGATGTCGCCGGGCCGGCAGGCGCGGTCGGGCTCGCCGCCGCCTCCAGGAGGCGATCGCTGTCGCGGTCCAAATTAATCTTGTTGCCGAGACCTCCTACCGAGTTCAGTCATCCTTCCCTTCTAGCCTGAACCGGACGCGATCGCGAGGAAATATCCACTCTTGGTCCAAGTCGAATGACCACTATCGACAGCCCGGGTAGGCTTTTGGCGTCCTGGCGCCGCGTCCCCTACCGTTGGGCGTTCACGGGACGGGACTCTTCGAGCAATAAGCTAGTAATAAAAACTGACCCCGTTATTCCCCCTCATGAGGTGGGCGGGTATAACGACCCGGGCACAGAACAAGGAGCCAGAGATGATGCTGAAGGACAAGGTTGCGGTGATCTACGGAGCCGGAGGGGACGTTGGCGGCGCTGTCGCCCGCGCATTCGCTCGCGAGGGCGCGAAGCTCTTTCTGAGTGGACGCACTCTCCGCAAGGTGGAAGCGGTCGCGGCCGACGTCGTCAGCCGCGGCGGAGTCGCCGAGGCAGCGCAGGTCGATGCCCTTGACGAGCAGGCGGTGGAAAAGTACGTGGGCGCCGTCGCGGAGAAGGCCGGGACCATCGACATCTCCTTCAACGCCATCTCGATCGCCCACGCGTTGCCGCAGAGGGCTCCGCTTCTGGAGCTCCCGGCAGAGCAGTTTGCGCTTCCCATCACGACCTATACGCAGGCGAATTTTCTCACGGCGCGGAGCGCGGCGCGCCGGATGGTAGCGAGGCGATCCGGCGTGATCTTGATGATCACCGGCACGCAATCGCGCCTGGCATTCCCGAACGTCGGTGGCACTGCGTCGGCGTTTGCAGCGGTCGTAGCGCTCACCCGCACCCTCTCCGCTGAGCTCGTACCGCAGGGGGTCCGAGTGGTGTGCCTTATGCCGAACGCGATGCCAGAGACGGGAACGATCCGCGGAAATTTTGAGAAGTACGCAAAGGCGGTGGGCCTCACCTCCGCCGAGTATCAAGCGCGTTTCGAGGGGATGACGCACCTCAGACGCCTGACCACGCTTGCGGAGCTTGCGAACGTGGCCGTCTTCATGGCGTCCGACCAGGCCAGCGCGATGACGGGCACGGTCGCCAACCTGACCGGCGGAGCCATCGTCGAATGAGAGGAATGCACGACGCTGACCCCCTGAACCCCGAGCCGTGAACCTCATGCTCTACAACCATGCGCGCTCGTCGTCGGACGGCGTGCGCTCGCGCCAAACGGTCTCGCGTACGAGTACGTGGCCGTCGATCTGCTCGCTGCCCCGCTACCTTCCGAGCGCCAGCTCCTCTCTCAGGAACGCCTTCACGTTGCTTCCGCCGGTCAGCCGCAGCGTGACGTGCCGGCCCTTGCCCCGAAGAGAGATCTCGAAATCCAGGAACGGACAGCAGCGAGACTCGAGGTCCACCCACTCGGCGACCTCGACGACGCAGACGGGAAGCCCCTTCGCGTCGACCGGAAGGCGCGAGAGATCGAGCGTCAGCGCGTAACCGGCGGGCAGCTCCGCGGTGTCGGTGACGGCGCGGCGCAGCATTTCGCCGAGCCGCTGATGTCGCTCCCGCTCGGCGGGGCTCAAGGCGTCGAGACGGCAGACGAGCGGCTCTTCCGCTGGCGCTGGCGCCGCGGCGCCGGCCAGGAGCAACAGCGGAACGACCAACCTGAGTAAGTTCATACGACCTCCTTGATGGCTCGAGTGTGGTACTTCAAGTACACTTGAGGTCAAGAGGTCTTTTGCGATGCGGATCGGAGAGTTGGCGAAAAGGACGGGGCTGGCCCCTTCGGCGATCCGCTTCTACGAGGAGCAGAGGCTGCTCCCGACGGCCCGACGCCTCTCGGGGCGCCGCGATTTCGATGCCACGGCGCTGACCCAACTGACCGTCGTGCAGCTCGCCAAGGATGCCGGCTTCACTCTGGCGGAGGTCCGAAGCCTCGTCAACGAGTTCGGAAAGAACCGCTGGCGCAGCCTGGCCGAGCGCAAGCTCGTCGAGGTGCGGGCGGCGGCAGCGCGCCTCCAAGAGATGACGTTGCTTCTCGAAAAGCTCCTCCGCTGCGATTGCCCCGACATCGACTTTTGCGGCCAGACGATCCGGCGTTCGATGGTCCGCTCAAATGGGCCCGCGAGACGGCGCCGCGGACGAAACGGGCCGGGAGTTCGGTGAACTGGTGGTGAAGCGCCCGGCGCGTGTAACCCGCGTCACGAGCCACCTCTTCGAGCACGAGGTTGCCGTAGCCGTAGCGAGACAGGCCCTTCGCCGCCGACTCAGGCAGGGCCTGGCGGGACCGGGCCCGCCGCTCGGCCTGCGTTGGACGCTCGATCGGACGCAATATGGATACATCCAGCCTGCATGTAACCGAGTGAGTTCTCTCGAACTGTTAGAGGTTCGCCTATGAGACTCCCGAACAGCGCGCAGACCTCGCGGCCATGGCGAATCCACGAGCTCACGCACGATTTTCGCCTCGAAGACGTGTGGGCGCTTCCGACGCCCGGCGGCCCTCGCGACTTCCATTGGCTCGTTGAGCGCTTCGCGTCGAGTGACCCGTCCAAGGGTTCGCTTCCTGGCCGAGCGCTGTGGGCAGTTCGTTGGAAGCTCGGCGAGCTGTTCGGTTGGGACGGGCCCGACACCGGCGTCGGCACACGCGTGCCAACGCTGCGCGACCGCATGCCCGCCGACTTACGCGACGGGCCCCGCGGCCCGGACTTCGCGGCGCTCCCCTTCACCTCGTTGTACCTGCTAGACGACGAGTGGGCGGCCGAGATCGCGAACAAAACGATGCACGGCGTGTTGCACCTGGGCTGGGTGCCGGACGGCAATGGCGGCTACCACGGCCAGCTGGCGGTGTACGTGAAGCCCAACGGATTGTTGGGCAAGGCCTACATGGCCGCGATCAAGCCGTTCCGCCACCTCCTCGTGTACCCCGCGATGATCCACACGATCGGACGGGACTGGCGGAAGCGCTCGACCGAGCCAGCACCGGCCGGTGCGCGCGATTAGTCGGGATAGCTGAGCGCGGCAGCGACCGCGGCTCCTCGGCCGAGGCCGATGGGCCGTACGCGGCGACGAACACGCCGCGCGCCCCGCAGGACAGGCATTGGAGACTGACCCCGACCCCGACTTTTCTCGGCGGCCTATCGAGGCTTCGCGTTAACCTCGCCGTCGCGGGGACGGGGTCAGGTCACCGCCTGAGCGGATTAGGCGGTAACTCGTTGCCGCTTGGCGCGCCAGATCAGCCTGAAGATTATGATCCTCAGTTTGCGCGAAGAGGAGAACCGGCTGCAACCGCCAGCGGGCCGAGCTGCCATCTTCCAAGGCTGACCCAGGGACCCCAGCTGTCACTTGGGGAGCCTGTCGGGCGAAAGGAGATCGACGAGAGTTGAAAAGCCTCACTGACAACGCGCGGCCGGGCATCTCGTACATTCTCGGCCATTCCGATCGGGAGCTCGACCGCCTGAATAAGCAGGCGCATTTCATTGATCCGATCACGCGACGGTTCCTTTCCGCCGCCGGGATCGTCCCCGGGATGCGGGTGCTCGACGTCGGCAGCGGTGCCGGCGATGTCGCCTTCCTGGCGGCAGAACTTGTCGGAGCCAGGGGCGAAGTCGTCGGAACAGACCGATCTCCGGCCGCTCTGGCATCGGCGAGACAGCGAGCGGATGCACGGACCCTTCGCAACGTGGTCTTCCGCGAGGGAGATCCGGCCGAGATGACGTTCGACCGACCCTTCGACGCCATCATCGGCCGCTACGTTCTCATGTTTCAGCGCGACCCGACGGCGGTGCTCCGAGGGCTTGCCGCGCACGCGCGGCCCGGGAGCGTCATCTTTTTCCATGAACCGGACTTGGACGGTGCCCGGTCGTTTCCGCCGGCACCGACGTACGATCGGTGCTCCCAATGGATCCGGGAAACACTCCGGTTGTCCGGCGCGGAGACCCGGATGGGCACCAAGCTGTTCTCGACTTTCATCGCCGCAGGGCTTCCGGCGCCGTCGATGCAACTCGAGACACTCGTCGCTGGCGTAGCGAACAATGCGGATCCTCTGCACCTGGTCGCCGACCTCGCCGGCACGCTGGGTAACGCGATGGAACGTCTCGGTGTCGCGACGGCGGCGGAAGTCGGCCTCGAGACTCTGGCCGAGCGGATGATTAGCGAAGCCACCGCCAGCGGCAGCGTCATCCTGGGCCGCTTCGAGGTCGGTGCCTGGTCGCACCTCTAGGGGCGCATGCCGCTTCGACCGCGGCATCGGCTGCCGCGGGCGATGCAGTGCTGCGCGACGAACTGAAGAACATCGAGGACACAGTCACCAGCGACTATTCGCCGGATCTCGCCGATGCGGTCGCTCGCGGCCGTCTGGACCTGGCCTTCATGCGCGTGGAGCCGAGCTACGATCTCGGTTACCACGTGGTGGACCGGGAGCCGCTCATCGTCCTGATGCGAGCAACCATCGCCTCACCGCCAAGCAAGCAATTCATCCGCGCGAGCTCGGCGAGATCTTCATCGGCGGCTCCAACAAAGCCACGGTGTTGCGGGCCGTCACCGAGGATTACCTGCGGCGTTCGGGAAAGGACATCAAGCTCGGCCACGGGGTCGACAACCCTATGCCAAGACTGACTCCGTCAGCGCCCGCTTCCAAGCCATTCCGCGGACTTGCCGCAAAGGACGGACTTGGCAGATCATCAGCGCGCGAAACCTGAGAGGTGAACCGATGAGACCTCCGCTGCCGGGAGCACGTTTGCTCGTGTGGGCCGCCGCGCTGACGGCCGCCGCGATAATCGTCCCGTCCGGCGCGGCGGCACAACAAACCGAGGCGGCGCAGAAAGACGTGCAGGCTTCTCTGGTGAAGATACCTGCGGATGTACCCGCCGACGCCGTGCGCCACTCGATCTCGCTCGCCGGGAACAAAGCGGGCGTGCTGGCTCGGTGGACCACACCCGACGGTGCGCACCACATCTTCTTCGCCTTCAATGATCGCGGACGCGGTCCGAGTATTACGACGCGCGTGCTCCTCGATCGCGCGGGCATACCCACCCAGGTTGACGCCACGGGAAACGACTATCTGAAGGGGCCGGTGGACGAGCATTTCAAGCTGGCAAACGGGAAGGCTGCCTGGAGCAACAAGGCGGAAAAGGGAGAAAAGGATGTCCGCGGCCCGGCCTTCTACGTCCCGATCGACGCCAACTTTGCGGGCGAAATGGAGGCGGCCTTGCTCGCGGCGCCCGGCGGGCGGCTGCCGCTGCTGCCGGAGGGCGAGGCTCGCATCGAACGCGTGCTCGATCGCACGATCGAAGTCGGCGGCAAGAAGCGGAAGGTGACGCTCTACGAAGAGACCGGACTCTCTTTTGCGCCGAACCCGATATGGCTGTCCGAAGACCGCACTTTCTTTGCGGCGGGGAGCGATTGGTCCGCGGTGTTTCCCGAAGGCGCCGAGGCTGCATGGCCCGGGCTCCTGGAAGCGCAAAAGACACGCATCTCACAACTCGGCGAGCAAGTCGCGAAGAAGCTGCAGAAGAAGACGGCGGGTCCCCTCCTCGTTCAACACGCTCGGCTCTTCGATAGCGAGACGGCGACTGTGAAGGACGGCATGTCGGTGTTGATC
>Ga0070706_100007596_pt1 | contig 10145 bp, 12 predicted proteins | sample KBSK5501metaG_FD_65476 | JGI IMG/M metagenome (GOLD analysis project Ga0070706, IMG submission 65476) | Corn, switchgrass and miscanthus rhizosphere microbial communities from Kellogg Biological Station, Michigan, USA - KBS K5-50-1 metaG | ecosystem: Host-associated > Plants > Roots >...
ACGATCTGAAGTAAAAATGCGGACACCGGTTCCGGCCTCGCCAACGAAAGCGAATTTGCCGGAATCCTCAATCGGCACGGGCTTGTTGAAGATCAGGAGACCGCCATTGACATGAATAAAGGGATGAACCTTCGAGCCATTTGCGAAATCGAGCTGGAGGGCCGCCGGTGTCAAACCTGCGCCGTAAGCTGTTTCGCGCCGGAATGTGGTCACGCTACCGACTGTCGTACGCGAAACAATAACACCGGTTGCCACAGCCAAAGGAATCAAAGCGAGTGTGTACTGCAATGCCACGCTGTCGTTGGCGGCAAGCGTGCGGCCATAACGGAGCGCGGCAACCACAAACTTTCGATCTGACGCCTCATCCTTATGCAACCCCGCGAAGATAGTCGTCGCTTTGAACGAGACTCCTCCCCAAAAGCCAAACTCGTTGTCGCCACGCTTAAGGGTATAAGGAATATTCCCACTCGTTGCGTCAGGGAGCGGTAGTGGATCGGATACGGGAACTGCAATAGGGTGTAATACTGAGGTTGCGCTATCGCTAACCTGAGCAGAGCTGGAAAAGGTCAATACCATCAAAAATAGAAAGGCGCAAGTAACTCGATTGTACCTGGTCATTCTCACCTCGCAGAGAGTTTTCGATGTCCGATCTACTTTAGCTTGTCGCTGTATGTCCGATATGCTTTTATCAGACACCCTATTGGACATTGCGCATCATTTCCTCTTTATACATGCGCGTGTACCTCACGTAGTTTTTCCAAAAGACATCAAGCCCGGCCACTTCCTCATCCGTCAGTGTGCGTTTCACTTTGGCGGGGAATCCCATCACCAGGGATCGCGGTGGTACAACAGTGCCGGGCGACACCAAAGCGCCAGCGGCGACGATTGAATGCGATCCGATGCGCACATCGTCAAGAATAATCGAACCGATGCCGATCAGGCTGCCTCTTTCAACATAACAACCATGCAGCGTTACGCTGTGACCTACGGTTACCTCATCTTCAATGATCGTTGCGTGTGAACCGTCCTTTACATGTATGACTGAATTGTCCTGGATGTTGGTGCGATTTCCGAGGCGAATGTAATAAACGTCGCCGCGAACCACGGCGTTGAACCAGATCGACGATTCTTCACCAATGCGCACGTCGCCGATTACTTGAGCACTCCCTTCCACAAAAGCACTCTCGTGAATCTGTGGGTGAACACCACCAAACGACCTAATCATAATTCGGCAGATAGTAACATACGCCTAAAGCTACAGATTAACGCGGATTTCGCAGATCAATTTCTGAATACACTTCTGTTCGATGTCCCTACTCGTATGCTAAATTGACGCTATGGTCCAGCGTCGAGCCTTCCTGGTTTTCCTGATTGTCGCAAGCTTTCTGTCTTCGGGATGCGCCGCCTCGCTCTTTAAGGTCAAGCCGGCTTCGGAGCTGCCACCGCTTTCAACTAACGCCAAGAATGCCGACGCTGGCGGGGTGATTATTCGTGTCGCTCCGTTTCTTAGTGACGAAGAGAGTCAGGAGCTATTCGAAGCAAATCTGCCACTCAGTGGCATACTGCCAATACGCGTCGAGTTGAGCTACGAGAGCGGAGTGCCCATAGAGACGAAAGGAGCACGTTTTCGCTTGCGAGATGACCAGGGGCGCGAATGGAAATGGCTTTCACCGAAGCAGGCAATATCGCGAATTCTTAAGGCGAACGAGATAAATGCCTATAATCCAAGCTCGCGAAAGGAATTCGAGAAGGAATTTAGGGCCTATGCTCTCGATCTCAAAACACCACTATCCGAAGGCAAAGCCCGCAAACAAGGTTTTCTGTTTTTCCAGTCACCTGATAAACGACCCGTTGCAAGTCAGCAGAAACTAACCCTCACTCTGGAACATCTGCCGCAGATTGCAACGATAGCGTTGAACTAGTGTCCGATATGCTTTTTTAGCTTGTCGCTGTCTTTGGCAGTAGTCGCCTCTGAACGACACGACAAGCTAAAAAAGCATATCGGACACCTGAGCACATCGGACTCGGAGCCTGTTAATTTCGTGGCCCTGTAGCTCGAATGGTGACTTCGGTTCCGGTATTCAGCTCAAGATCGCTTCGACCCTGAACATATACTGAGCCCGCACCGGCACCTGCTCCTATCACGGCGCCAATTGCCGCCCCTTTGCCACCTCCCGCGATCGCGCCGATGATGGCCCCCACCGCTGTACCGATCGCGGCGCGTTGGACCGTACGAGTAGTTTGACTGTCACCTTCTCGCACCGCACCCTCATTATCGACACGAACGTTCTGACCGTCGGCAGTGCGCACACTATCGAGGATCCCCGCAAAGCGATAGCTTCTGCCATCGCGCAGACCGATGGTGTCAAAGTTCAAGGTCAGGTCAGATCGGCCCGAAATCTTGCCGGCGCGATTGACGTTTGTGACATACCCTTCGATGGTAGCCCCCTCGTACTGGCTGGGCGAACGCACAGTCATCGTAAAGCGATCATTGTCACGGGCAGTTTGAGTTGACAGATTTGTATTCAGGACGGCTACCAACTGAGTCCCGTTGGGAATTACAAAATCGCCGCTGGTTGCGCCGACGGTTCCGCTTCGATATTCCGGACTCGTCTCGTAAATATTTAGCTGAGCCACGTCAGAAGTCTTGTCGTAGTAAGCTTTGACGATTACCGGTTGGCTAAACTGGTCGCTATAAAGACGACGCGTTACCAACAGTCTGCGGCCGTTATCTACTGGCTCAAAAGTAACCGTAAAGTCCTGGGCGCGGTCGCCTGATCTGGTAATGCTCAATTGATTGCCGATCAGACTTGCTCGCACCCGCACTGTGCGACCGTTCTGATTGGTCTCAACGTGCTCGCGATCATCGGCCACGAAATTGATTTGTGGCGCGCGCGTAGATGCGATCGTAACATTGCTTCCCTGGCGATCGATTGCTAGTGTCTGTGGCGGATCGAGTCGCCTCAAAAGCGAATCATAAACGCGCTGCCGATCTGTAATCGGTAACGATCTCGTCGCCTCGTCGGCAACCTGGCGTGCGTCATCGCCCTGGGTAGTGTTAATGCGATAGGTTCCCGTCAACTGGGCATTAGTGCCATAGCGCCCCGACCCAGGTACAGGCGTTGTCGACCAGTTCGAGGCGATGTTAAAGGCACTTGCTAAGCTGTCGAGATCCTGGCGCAGCAGATCCCAAGTGTTTTTGGTCTGGGAACTGAGCTGATGATCTCTGACGTAGGAATTGAGAAACGCCGCCCGCTCCAGCACATTGCGCACATCACTGGAATCACTTTGCCGACTATTGACCGTGGTCCGCAGTTGGGCTGTAGCCGATTCAAATTCGCTTAACTGTCGACGAGCTTCGTCGAGTCCATAGCGATCCCTTACAGTGCCCCGATTTAGATCTTGCCGAAAATTGCGACTGAAGGTCGCAGTACGACTGTCGACACGCTGTACTAGTTGCCGTATTTGCGTATCGCTCTGGTTGTAATCGCCATACCCCGGGCCTCCGGTGGAGCCTCCAACTGACCCGATGTTCCACTGCCAATTCAGATTGTAAACTTGAGCCAGTTGGTCCAAGTCTCCGCGCACGAGATCCCAATCCCGCTGTGCGCCGAATCCAAGCCGATTGTTAAGAAGAAAATTGTTAATGAGCGCGGCACGCTCGAGCGTGGCGCGTACTTCCGTTTGGGTGGCCTGGCGAGTATATGAACGCCGATTCAATTGATTAACGGAGCTCTCGAAATCGGCGATCAGGTTGTTAAGCTCTTCGCGAGAGCTGTCGCTAACGTTGCTTCGACTGAGCGCGTTCTGGGCTGTGTTAGAAAATGTAGTCGTACGCGTTTGTATTCGACTAATCAGATCGCGCACCGAAGTATCGTTGTTACCATATTGTCCTTGAGCGACACCGGTGTTCGCCATGCCAGCGGTGACCAGTATTGCCAGTAAAGCTATACAAATTTTGTTTCCAGTAGTACTCATCTGATAATCCTCCGTAGATCTTCCCAATTGATTTGTTCACCAGCGGTCCCTTCGCTGATCGTTCTTCGGGGGGAGTTGTCGGAGAGTCAGAACGGTCCGTGCTTTGTAGCCCCGGCCATCTGTAACGATGTCGCGCCGTTCCGCGGGGTTGTAATTGTGAGGCCCTTTATGATGCGACAGCACGGATGCAGAGGAGTGGCGAGAATGTCACAAAACCTTTCGCCCGCCAATATTTCCACTGTTTTTCGGACATTTTTGCAGGGGGGACTCTTGAATTGTTTCCGCAGGAGGATTCACTAACCGGTGGAACCAAAGCCTCCCATGCCGCGGGACGTTTCGTCCAGGTCATTTACCCAAGTAGGAACAGGCAGGATTATCCGCTCGACTACTAGCTGGCAGATCTTACTTTCTTCGGGAAGATTCACTGTCTCGTCGCCGGTGTTATAGAGCAAACAACAAACCTCGCCGCGGTAATCGGAATCAATGACTCCCGCGAGAACGTCCAATCCATGCTTGGTTGCTAAACCCGAACGCGGAGCAAGGCGTCCATAGAATCCCTCGGGAATGGCCACAGCGAGACCTGTTCGAACCAGTACCCTTTGCTTTGGCGCGATGCTGATAGTTTCGATCGAATAAATATCCAGACCCGCCGCTGATGAACTGCCACGCTTGGGCAACGTGGCGCGGGGGCTCAGTCTTCTGAAACTCAGAACTTCGAGATTTGTACCCATCAAGTTTCTTACATCTTCGGTAAAGTGACGCCGCGCTGGCCCTGATACTTTCCGCCTCTATCTTTATACGAAGTTTCGCAGACTTCGTCGGACTCAAAAAATACAACCTGCGCCACTCCCTCATTCGCATAGATCTTCGCCGGGAGGGGAGTGGTATTTGAGAACTCCAGAGTTACATAACCTTCCCATTCAGGCTCGAAAGGTGTGACGTTCACAAGGATTCCGCATCGTGCGTAGGTACTTTTGCCAAGACAAATCGTCAGAACGTTTCTCGGTATGCGGAAGTATTCGACTGTGCGTGCGAGCGCGAAGCTGTTTGGGGGTATGATTACGGAGTCGGCCTTTACATCCACGAAGTTCTTTTCGTCGAACTCCTTCGGATCCACTATTGTGCTGTTGATATTTGTGAACAGCTTGAACTCGTCTGCACAACGGATGTCGTAACCATAGCTGGACGTGCCGTAAGAGACGATTCGCCGTCCATCGATTTCCTTTACCTGGCCAGCCTCAAAGGGTTCGATCATCCCAAACTCAGTAGCCATTCGTCGGATCCACCGATCGGATTTTACACTCATTGATGAACCAGTACTGCGGAGATAAGAGAAAGTTTAGTTATCGAGCGGCACAGGATACAGCAGAAGTATTGCCGATTGCCAACTTAGGAGATTGCCGATTGGTGATTGGCGATTGCCGATTGGTGATTGCCGATTGGCGTTACACGGAACGATTTGCGTGAATGGCGTTTAAGCAAAAAAGGGTCAAGTCTAGCTAGAAGAGCAATCGGCAATCGGCAATCGGCAATCAATACTATCCGCCCGCCTTCCTTATGTAGAGCGTTCCATCTCCGACGGTCATTCTCAAGGAGGCTCCTCCGGCACCTGCACGAGCGCGAATCTTTTGTTCGGTAAGACCGGGACGCTCACGCGCCTCCAGCCCTTCGTACGTGTTTACGATCTTCCCCGAACGGAGAATGTCCGCATCAATGTCGCCGTTGAACCCGGCGGGCAATTCGAGAGTCACATTTCCCACGGCGAGCCGGACTTCCGCACCTGCGCCACGCCAGCTTCGTGCAGGTATCGCCAAACCTATATTGCCTGCCGCTATCGTAACTGAAACGACCCCGCCGGTTAGCGACAATTGCGTCTCGCTTTCTGTGGCAGTAATTCGAATTGCCCCTTCGACTCCCGTCAAACTAATGGGTCCGCGCCCGGCGTTAATCTCGACATCCGTGGCAGCAGGCACGTGGAGGCGGTAGTCAATCTTCCAAGGCAGCCCCAACAACCTCTTGGGAAAATCTTTGGCGGCACGTTTCATGAAAATGCGATCGTGGGTTCCCGTAGACAGAAGGCTCAAATGATTTGTGTCTTCGTCGAAAACAAAACCATTTACTGTGGCGAGCTGGTTGAGGTCATCTTCACTCTCTGCATGCAGTTCAACATCGGCGCTGACTTCGACCTCACTGCGCGACCAGCCTTCCACAATTATTGAACCTTGCGGCGCGCCGACAAGAGTTACAGTTCCACCGTAGCCAAAGCGTCGCACTTCATGCCGTGTCGTGGTGCGGGTTAGCAATAGAACAGGATTGGCGCTGACGGTCTTACTTTTATTGGCATCAACAGTTTTACTTTTTTGGATGGCCAATAGCGGTGAAGTTAAGCAGAGAATGGAGATCAGCAAGAACAATCCTGCCAAAATGTGAAAGCGAGAAGGCACCGATAATCATTTTCCTTTCGAGTGAATTCAAGATAACGCAGACGCCTGTTGAATGGTAGTTGATCAAGGCCCTTCGCTCGCCGTCACTCATGTCGCAGTGATGTTAACGGTGGTTCCTACCGTGCTATCAAACGAGCGGAGAACCCACGCGCAACCGAAGCTGTGAAAAATTTATTGGACCAGAATATTACTCAAGTTACGGAAATTCGCAGGTTGGGAAGGGGGCAGTCGAGAGGTTCAAGGTGCGTTAGATTCAACGCGCCCCCGCCTCAAGTTTCAGCGGCTTCCTCTTCGAATCAACCGTTCAAGGCAGTTAACGGCAGTGGCTCGAGTGCCACGCATAGGCCCTGCATTCAAAGTTGATGCTTTTGAATTGAGAGACTCCAAGTCCCGCGCCAAATAAAAAACGGACGCGATGTACGGCGTCCGCTATTGTGTTTGGCTTGAAACCGTACAATTTACCTGCGCATGAAGGTAATCGTACCGCTGAATGTGGTCACCGACACCGATGACCGCCCGTCACCAACGTCACCTACATACTTTCTGCCATCGCCAATTGCCTTGAAACCGTTGTTCCAAAACGGTCCAATCGCGATCTTCCTGGCAGACGAGGCTGCCACGAGGCGAAAAGCGGAGTCTCCTGGAATACGCACAGTAATGTCACCTTTTGTGGATTTGAATTCATACGTTCCGCCCCGCGAAAACTCACCATCGAAGAAGATGTTCCCAATCGTGTTCTGTGCGATCACCTGAGAAGCGGTGACATTGGAGAGTTCAATGTCTCCTTCAGACGAAACATGGGCGCGGACCGAAGCACCACGAATATTGTTGACGTTGATCTGACCACGACGTGTTTCCAAATCGACTGAGCAGTTAACTGGCACCTGAAGTTTGAAATTGACATCTCCCACATCGCCGCGGCCGCGATTGTCAGCCATGACATCTACCACCAAACATTCATCGAGCTGTTTCGGCACAATATGAGCCGTGGGAGATTCCATGGTTGCCGTAAGCCTGATCTCGTCGCGGTTCCACGACTCGACTGTGATAGTGCCGGAAATATTCTTCAGCTCAATACGGATATTCTTTCCCACCGGATAGCGCTTTGAGAGGCGTTGTTGAGCGCTAACCGGTACTGCTTCAGAAAAGAAAACTGAGGCGATGAGTACTGAAGTCGAAATGAGGCAGGCGCAATGCTTCAGGCGCCGAGTCATGAATCTAGTCTTCATTGTGTGGGGCTTCTTCAGAAACAAATTTGTCGAGAATCGAATCATACTCAGAGTCACTGAAAGACAATTTAGAGATCAGAAAACTCCTTAAGAAGTGAAAGCTTGTCGTTCAGCGATTCATTGAGCATTTGTTCGGAAACTTCGTCGTGGGGATTGCGGTTCAACTCATTAATTGATTCGTTGACCGCCTGATCGATGACCTTCATATTACGATCAAAAGTCTCGCGCATCTCAGGATTCCAGCGGGCCTTGTTCACTTCAATGCGCTGGTTCCAGTAACTGATCACTTGCTGTTGCTGCCAAACACGATCGCTTGGACTGGCGGCACCTGCAGTATGTGGACCATCAGGAGAAACGGGCGGCGCACCAGTTTCCAAACGACGCAAACCCACAACAGTGGCCAGGGAAACAACCAGTACAATCGCTGCGGCAAAGGCGCTAAGCTGAGGCAGGGATAATTCCCAGCTCCGACCCATCAAGCCCGACAAGAATGACCTGCGCGGGGTAGCTGAATTATTCGCCGGGGCCTGGGTCTTTTCCGATGCAATAACGTTACTAATCCGGAGCCAGAGTGCTTGTTCGTTTGGCGGAGCTTCATATTCTCCTCGATGGGCTTGGCAAAAACTTACAATCGATGCGAGATCTTTGCGCACACCATCACAATCCAAACACTCCTCCAAGTGTGAGTTTAGAATTAATTCATCGTGGCGACTAAGCGCGCCATCGAGGAGATCACCAATGAGTTCCTGACACTTTTCGCAGTTCATTGTCTTACCTTTGTCCCGCCGAGTCACCGTTTCAGATGTCTAACGGATTGCGGCATAACAGTTTCGGATTTAGCCAATCAAGGGGAGACTGCGTTAAACCTTTTCTATAGTAGCAATCTCTTGCTTTTCTGAGTCTTCGAGGCAGTTAGCTCGTATTCTGTTGCCTCAGCAATCCTCGCAATTTCATTCTCGCCTTATGCAGTTGCGACTTTGAAGTACCCACCGAGCATCCGAGCATCCTGGCAATCTCTTCGTGCTCGTGTCCTTCGATATCGTGAAGGGTGAATACTGTCCGATATCCTGGAGGCAATTGGGCAATGGCCTTGTCCAGTGCTATGCGATCAATAACCGGCATCGCATTGGGGTTTTCCGTGCCCTTTACTATTTGAATCGGTGTCTCACCATCCTCAGTCGTCTGCTCCATACGAACTCCGCGCTTGCGAAAGTGCATGAGCACCTGATTGACGGTTAGCCGGTGAAGCCAGGTGGTAAACGCTGATTCACCCCGAAAACTCCCAATTTTTCTAAAGAGCTGTATGAAGACCTCTTGAGCGAGATCTTCAGCCTCCGAGACATTTCCGGTCATCCTCAAACAGAGGGAGTAAACTCGACGATTATGACGCTGGTAAAGCTCTTCAAAAGCGCCCATGTCACCTTGGGCAGCCTTCTGGGCTAGCTCATAATCAGTCGCTTGCGGTGTCTCGGTTGCGGTCACGTGTCGTCTGCTCGGGCAAGTCGTGAAGAAATCTTACGTCTTCACCACTTGTTCGGCACGACCATCACGAGGTCCGCTTGTTTCAATGGAGCGGCACCATCTACCTCGATTACACCGAGGGTTGCGGTGCGAGGTCAAGTACCCCTCAACGCGGATGTGATGCCGCGCTTCAAGCGCGTCGTTGCCTTACCCGACCCTAAAAATTCTGTTTTTCCCCAGCCGAATCAACAGCTTGGCCGAACGCAGCGCTCAGATTCAATGTGCGCGCTCAACTGACCGATAACCAATCGCTTCAGCCTGGTGGCCGGAGCTGATCGCTCACAATCCTTTAAATCTGCTATTGTGCCGGCTCACTCTAAAATACGGTCAACGCCGCGTGCTGACAAGCCCAGACGCGTCACCGCTGGCTCGAAGCGTCTGCTCGTGCAAATGAGCAGTAACTCACTCGGCTGGACGGTACCAATATTAAACTGGGGAATGTGGTGAATCGGTTCCCTGGACTGTTCGCATACTAAAAGAGCATCTTTTCCATTAGCAGCAACCAATACACGGTGGCCTCTTTGATCTCATTAAGATTTCGGCACTGCGGGTCATCGGGAGGCAAACTCCCCAGCAATATTTGGGTGTAGCCCCTTATGACGGTCAAAAGATTATTGAAGTCATGTGCTACCCCACCCGCTAACTGACCGACAGCTTCCAGTTTTTATGACTGACGCAGTTGTTCTTCGAGAAGCTTCCGTTCAGTAACATCACGGGCAATACCTTGTACGCCAACAGGAACATCGTTGTGAAAGAGCGGAAAATTCGGCTCGTCCAGAGGGCAACAGACCATGATCAAGTCCTAAAGATCGTATGCGCGCGCTGACAAGCCCAGACGCGTCATCGCTCGCTCGAGCATCTGCTCGCTTTCGGAGTCGATCCGGCAGTGGCGGCGAATCATCCGTGGTGTCATCGCGGCGTTGGCAAAGATCTTTTCACCTGCAAAGCGACGTAGCTGCTGTTCTCTCGCGGC
>Ga0070706_100007597_pt1 | contig 10144 bp, 8 predicted proteins | sample KBSK5501metaG_FD_65476 | JGI IMG/M metagenome (GOLD analysis project Ga0070706, IMG submission 65476) | Corn, switchgrass and miscanthus rhizosphere microbial communities from Kellogg Biological Station, Michigan, USA - KBS K5-50-1 metaG | ecosystem: Host-associated > Plants > Roots >...
GCCCTCCGGCCACCGAGCGGGCCGGCCCGGACACGTGATTCGGTCGGAGCCGCTGGCCGGAGCGCCGCCGGGGAGTCGGGCCTGGAAGATCCTGTACGTTTCCACGGGCTTCGACGGAAAACCGGTCGAGGTCTCGGGTGTGATCGTCGCCCCGACGCTCCCACCTCCGGCGGGCGGCCGTCCCGTGGTCGCCTGGGCGCACCCAACGACGGGAGTCTCCGACCGCTGCGCGCCGTCGAACTGGCCGACGTTCTTCGACACCATCCCGCACCTCCCCGCGCTCGTCGCGCTCGACTGCGTCGTGGCCGCGACCGACTACGAGGGGCTCGGCACCCCGGGACCCCACCCCTACCTCGTCGGGCGGAGCGAGGCGCTCTCGGTTCTGGACTCGGTGCGCGCCGCCCGGGAAATCGAGAAGGCGGCCGCGGGAACCCGGTTCGTCGTCTGGGGACACTCCCAGGGCGGGCACGCGGCCCTCTTCACGGGCCAGCTCGCCCGGGACTACGCTCCGGATCTGACGCTGATGGGGGTCGCGGCGATCGCGCCCGCGACCGAGCTCGCCACGCTCCTGCGAGCCGACCTCGTGGAGCGCGCGGGTCGGATCCTCGGCGCCTACTGCCTCTGGTCCTGGTCCCGTGTCTACGGCGCGCCCATCGACCGGATCGTGGAGACGAGCTCGGTAGCCGTCATCGACCGCGTGGCCGCCGATTGCCTGGAGAGCGACGAGGAGGGATACGTCGCGGCGTTTGACTCGCTGACGCTGCGCTCGGACTTCGTCGAGTCGGGCGCGTACGAAGCCGAGCCCTGGAAGAGCCTGATGGAGGAGAACCGGCCCGGGCGCTCGCCGATCGGCGCCCCGATCTACATCGCGCAGGGGACCGACGATCCGATCGTGCGCCCGGCGGTGACGGCCGACTTCGTCCAGGGTCTCTGCGGGCGCGGCGAGGCCGTTCGATTCGAGAAGCTCGAAGGGGTTGGGCACACCAAGGCCGCGAGGGTCAGCGCGTCGAGCGCGATCGGGTGGATGGCGGACCGCTTCGAAGGAAGGAGAGCGCCGAACACCTGCAGCCGGGATTGGTGATCACCTGAGGATTGGAACGGCGCCTACTCTGGCGCCGGGGTCTGAACCGGAGCCGGAGTCGCGGCAGGCGGCTTCTCGAAGAGCTTCGGCTCGACGCCCGCGTTGATCTTGCACTCCTCGAGCGTCAAGATCTGATCCTTCTCGCCGTTGGTGGTGACCTCCATGTGGAAGGCCACTGGGAACCCGTCGACCGGTTTGAAATCCGAGTAGTCGGCAACGATGCTCGCCTCACCCTGGGGCGTCGTCGCCGTGTGCGCGGCCCGCAGAATCCTTCCGGTCTTCGGGTCCACGAACCATCGAACCGCGACGGTGTTGTAGCGGACTTCGACGACTTTCGTCTCGACGTCGCCGACCTTCTCTCCGCCCGAGGCCCATACGGCGAGGCTCGGGTCGTCGGCCTTCTGCGCCAGGAAGATCGGTATGCGCTGGACCTGTCGGATGAGCTCGTTCCTCATCGAGTCCGGCAGATCCTGCGATCCCGCGGGCCCGGCGACGAACGCGCTGCCGGGCGTCGCGACCATCACGACGCGGCCGAACGGGGCGTCGACCTGCTGCGAGATGCGGTCCGGGAAGACGATGAACGACTGCAGCTCCATGTTCATGTCGCCCTGCGGCGTCTTCGCGGAGACCTCGCCTCGGGTCCGCAAGTCGTGGACCCCCGCGACGCGCTCCTTTCCGCCGTAGGCCTGGACGATTCGCGCCAGGAGGGCCTTCCCGTCGGACTTCGCCTGAGCCGACGGCGTCGCGGTCGGAGCGGGCGGAGCCGTCGCTCGCGGGGCGGATGAAGGCGGCGTGCGCGGTGGAGGAATCGGGGTGGGCTGGGTTTGCGCAACCGCTGCCCGGACGGTCGCGGCTCCGACGAGCGCGACCACCAGCCGGCGTGTGGAAATCGAGCGCATCTTTCCTCCGAGCGCGGGAGCATATCTCGAAGTAGCATCCCGGCCGTGCCGAACGACGCCGACGCGCGGCTCGAGCGGCTGGAGGCGGTCCGCCACGTTCGGCCGGGCGCGCGTGAGGCGGAGCGACTCCTGCGCGCTCTCTCCCGACGCCGCTTCGCGGACGCCGAACGCCTGATCCGTTTCCACGAAGCGGTCCTGTTCCTCCGCGCTTTTCCGCACGCGCGGGGCGTCCTCTCCGCGGCCGACGGCATCCTGCGCTCGTTCGAGAAGCGCGTCTCCCAATTGCCCGAGGAGGAGCGCAACGGCGCGTTCGACGCTCCCGAGGTCGCGGGCATCGCCGGTACGACGATCGGAACGGACTTCTCCTTCGAGCTGGCGTGCTGGCTCGCTCGACGCCATCCCCGACGCACGGGGGTCGACTGGGAGGCCGGTGCTTCGGCAGACCGAATGCGTGCGAGCTGGCCCGCCTTCCTCCCGCTGCTCGAGGAGGAAGCGCTCGCCGACGCCAACGTGCCGTATCTCGAGTGGCTCCGGGCCGCCGCCGGAGCGCGATGGAAGGATCTACGCTGGCTCCTGACGCGTTACGAGCGCATGGCTTCCTCCGATCGCGCCGAGCGCTGGGACTCCCTCGGCGTTCCGGTTTCGTGGGACCTCGGCGGCTCGCGGGCCTCTCGGACGAAGATGCGCCGGCCCGGCCCGCGCGTCTTCTTTCACGACGCGCCCCTGCTCTCGCGCCGCGACGTCTCTCTCGACGCCGTGTTCGCCGAGCCGCCTCTCGCCGTGCGCCGCCTGGGAAGCCGCGCGGGAGAGTCGCTCTGCGACGCGGTGCGAGAGGCCACCGCCTCGCGGTACCGCGAGTTCTACACGTTCACGCACGCGGATCCTTCGACCGTCCTCGCCGCGCGACCCGGGCGGGGCGTCGAGCTGTTTCTGTTGGGCGTGCGGCCGGAGCGGCGGCTGCCTCTGCGGGCGGCCTACGGCGGGTTCGTGGTCAAGAACGCCGTTCCGATCGGGTACATCGAAGGGCTGGCCTTCTTCGAGCGGCTCGAAATCGGCTTCAACATGTACTACACCTTTCGCGAGGGGGAGTCGGCCTGGATCTACGCGCAGGTGTTGAGGTTCCACCGGGACGCGCTCGGCGTGACGTCCTTCTCGATCGACCCGTATCAGCTCGGGCAGGAGAACGAGGAGGCAATCGAGTCGGGAGCCTTCTGGTTCTACCGCAAGCTCGGCTTCCGGCCGACCGACCGCGACGTGGCCCGACTCCTCCAGGGCGAAGAGCGGCGCATCGCGGGGCATCCCGGATACCGCTCCCCAGCGAGCACGCTCCGGCGCCTCGTCCGGCACAACCTGATCTACGAAATCCCCGGGTCGCCGCGGGGCGAGTGGGATCGATTCCACATCCGCAACCTGGGCCTGGCCGTGAATCGCCGGATGGCCCGCGCGTTCGGCGGCAGCGCCGAGTCGGCGCGCCGCGCGGCGGAAATTCGCGTCGCCCGTGCGCTCGGCATCCGCCCCGCGGCGGAGACGGTCTCGAGGAGCGATCTCTTTCGGGACTTCGCGCTGGCCCTCGATCTGCTTTCCGATCTTCCGAGTTGGTCTCGCGCCGAGCGCGAAGAGGTGGCCGCCATCCTTCGCGCGAAAATGCGGGGCGACGAGCGAGCGTATCTGCGACTCATGCAGAGGCATGCTCGCCTGAGGCGAGCCTTGATCGGCTTGGGCTCGGCGCCGTCACCCCGACCCTCTCCCCCCGCCGGGAGGCGGAGCCAAGGGAGAGCGGGTGGGGGTGACTCATAAGCATTTACTTATGTGTGGCTGCGGTTTCTCTCCTTGACGATCTGCGCCAGAATCGACAGCGCGATCTCCTCCGGCGAGCGGCCGCCGAGCGGTAACCCGATGGGACCGTAGAGTCGGGCGAGAGCCTCCTCGCCGAGGCCCGCCTGGAGCAGGCGCTGGCGCCGCCTCTCCTGCGTCCTCCCGCTTCCCAGCGCTCCGACGTAGAACGCGGGGCTGCGCAGCGCGGCGCTGAGGGCGGGATCGTCCAGCTTGGGGTCGTGCGTCAGCACGGCGATCGCGGTCGATCGGTCGATTTCCAGGCCCTCGAGCGCGCGGTCCGGCCAGTCCGACACGATCCGGTCGGCGTGCGGAAAGCGGTCGGGGTTCCCGAAGGCCCGACGCGGGTCGACGATCACGGTCCTGTACCCCAGAGTCTTCGCCAGCGACACGAGTGGAACCGCGATGTGGACGCCTCCGACGATGATCAACCGCGGCGGCGGGAGGAGCGTCTCGATGAAGACCTCGATCCCTTCCATCTCTTCGACGCGCGCGGCGGATCGTTCGGACAGCAGCGATCGCGTCCTGGACGCGACGGCATCGTCCCATCGCTTTCCGATCGTGCCGTGCCGCGTGCCGTCCTGGCCGATGAACAGCTTGCGGCCGAGGAGCTCTTCGCCGCCGCCGATCACGGTCGCGGTCGCCGCGGGCCGCTCGCCCAGGAGCGCCTCGCGGATGGGGTCGAAGAGCTCGGTCGCGAGCGGCTCGACGAGCACCTCGATCGTGCCGCCGCACGCCAGCCCCACGCCCCAGGCGGTCTCGTCGGAAACGCCGAAGCGAAGACGCTGCGGCCGTCCGGTGGCGAGCGTCCGCGCTCCGCTTTCGACGACGGCGTTCTCGACGCAGCCCCCGCTGACGGACCCCGAGATGCTTCCCCCGGCGGTCCAGGCCATCTTCGCCCCGGGCTGGCGCGGGGCGGAACCCCAGGTCTGGATGACCGTCGCAACCGCGACCGCCTCGCCCTGGCCCCGCCAGCGCTCCACGTCTTCGAGGATCTCTCTCATCCGCCGCTTCTCTTATACCGTAGCGCCATGATCGCCGGCATCGTTCTGGCGGCGGGCGGCTCCACGCGAATGGGGAGGAACAAGATGCTGTTGCCGGTTCCCGGCGGCGTCGTGCCTTCGCGCGCCGTCTCGGCGCTGCTGGAGGCGGGGGTGGATCGGGTGGTCGTCGTTCTGGGCGCCGACGCGGAGCTCGTGCGGGCAAAGGCGGCCCCCCGGAAAGACGGCAGGCTGCGTTTCGCCGTCAACGAAGAGTGGCGCCAGGGGATGTCGTCGTCGCTCAGGCGCGGTGTCGAGGCCTGCTTCGAAAGCGATGCCGTTCTGATCGCGCTCGCCGATCAGCCCGGGATGACGCCGGATCGAGTGCGGAGCGTGCTCGCCGCGTTCGCTCCCGAGTCGAACCTGGTCGTGCCGGTGCACGGGGGCGTGCCCGCGCATCCGATTCTCTTCGCGCGCTCGCTCTTTCCGGAGCTCCTCGCGCTGACGGGCGACGTGGGCGCGCGGGAGGTCGTGCAGCGGCACTGGGAAGAGGCGATCAGGATCGAGATGGAGCCGCTGTCCGATATCGATACCGAGGAGGACTACCGCAGCTTCTTGGAGGCTGAGGGCTCCCCCCTCACCCTGCCCGCTCCCTCCACGGGGGGAGAGGGGAAACGCGGTCAGTAGGCTGCGAGCGCCCTCGCCGCGCGACAGACCTTCTCCGCGTTGGGCAGGAACGCCTCTTCGAGCGGGGGAGAGTAGGGAACCGGGGTGTCCGGGGCCGTCACTCGGACGAGCGGCCCGTCGAGGTATTCGAAGCAGCGCTCCGATAGGACTGCCGCGATCTCGGCGCCGATGCCACCCGTGCGGGTCGCCTCGTGAAGCAGGATCGCCTTGTTCGTCTTCGCCACCGAGGCGAGAACGGTCTCCTCGTCCATCGGGAAGAGGGTCCTCAAGTCCACGACCTCCGCGTCGATCCCCTCGGCCTCGAGCGTCTTCGCGGCCTCGAGCGCCGTCCAGACCATCGCTCCGTAGGTCACGATCGAGAGATCCCGGCCCTCGCGGCGCACGGCGGCCTTTCCGATCGGCACGATCCAGTCTCCCGGCGGCAGCTCCTCCTTGATCCGGCGATACAGGAACTTGTGCTCGAAGTAGAGGACCGGGTCGTCGTCCCGGATCGCCGCCTTGATCAGCCCCTTGGCGTCATAGGCGGTCGCCGGCTGAACGATCTTCAGTCCGGGCGTGTGCGCGAAGTACGCCTCCGGGTTCTGCGAGTGGAAGGGGCCGCCGTGAACGCCGCCGCCGGACGGGCCGCGGATCACGAGCGGGACCCCCACGCCGGTCCGGTAGCGGGACTTCGCGGCGAAGTTGGTGATCATGTCGAAGGCACAGGAGATGAAGTCGATGAACTGCATCTCCGCGACCGGTCGCATCCCCATCATGGCGGCGCCGACCGCCGCGCCCACGATCGCCGTTTCGGAGATGGGCGTGTCGATGACGCGCTCCTCACCGAACTCGTTGACGAGCCCGTCGGTGACCTTGAAGGCGCCTCCGTAGACGCCGATGTCCTCGCCCAGGAGGAACACGCGCTCGTCGCGCGCCATCTCCTCGCGCAACCCCTCGCGAATCGCGTCGATGTATGCCGTCTGCCCTCGAGTGGCCGGCGCCGTCTCCGTCCCGCCGAGGTGCGGCGCGTTCACGAGAGCCTCCGCACGATCGTCGGTTCCGCCGCCGAAGCTTCCTCGGCGTAGACGTTTCGCAGAGCGTGCTCCGCCGAAGGAAACGGGCTGTTCTCCGCGAACTCGACGTCGCGGTCGACCTCTTCCGAAACACCGCGGTCGATCTCGGCCAGCTCCTCCGCCGTCGTGACGGCGTCGGCCGCCAGAACGCGTGCATAGCGCTCCAGCGGGTCTCTCGCGCGCCAGGCCTCGAGCTCCTCCTTCGGAACGTAGGACTGCCCGTCGTGCTCCGCGTGCCCCTTCATCCGGTAGGTCAGCGCCTCGATGAGCGTCGGCCCGCCATCCGTGCGCGCCCGATCGACCGCGCGGCGGGCGACGTCGTAGACCGCCAGCACGTCGTTGCCGTCGACGCTCTCGCCCGGGATCCCGTACGCGGCGGCCTTGTCGGCGAGACTCTTCGCCGCGGTCTGCTTCCGGAACGGCGTCGAGTAGGCCCAGCCGTTGTTCTCGGCGACGACGACGAGCGGCAGCTTCTGGACCGCGGCGAAGTTGAGACCCTCGTGAAATGCCCCCGTCGAGGTGCCGCCGTCTCCGATCCAGGTCATCGTGACGAGATCCTTCTTCTGCATCCGTGCGCCGAGCGCGATGCCGGCCATCACCGGGATCAGGGCCCCGAGCATCGAGATGGGGGAGATCACGCCGCGCTGCGGATCGCCGAAGTGAAGGTTGCAGTCCTTGCCGCCGGAGGGCGAGGTCGCGCGAGCCATGTACTGAGTCAGCACGTCGCGCGGGGAGTAGCCCATGACGAGGACGACGCCGAGATTGCGGATCAAGGGTCCGGCGATGTCCCCCTTGCGCAGGGCATACGCCGTGCCGATCGAGGTCGCCTCCTGCCCCAAGGAGCGATAGAGGCCTCCGACGACCTTCCCCTGCCGGTAGAGGTTGACGAGTTTTTCCTCGACGACCCGGTTCAGCCGCATGGCCCGATACAGCTCGAGCTTCTGTTCCCGCGTCAGATCCGCCACAACATCTCCGTCTAAAGATTATATGAGGCGGGGGCGCAGCGCTTATGATCGGACGGGTGGAGCCCGCCGTCTCGGTCGTGATCGCGTCGGAGCGCGTGAGGACCCTGCTGCCCGAGTGCCTCTCGTCGCTCGAACGGCAGCAGGCGGCGCCCGCGTTCGAGGTCCTGGTCGTATCCGCCGAGCCGCCCGAGAGCGAGGGAATTCGATTTCCCCTGCGCTGGATTCGCGACGAGGGGCGCAACCCCTCCCGGCGGCGCAATCGCGCGGCGCGGGAGGCGCGCGGCCGTTGCCTCGCGTTCGTGGACGACGACGCGGCGCCCGAGCCCTCGTGGGTGGCGGCCGGCGCGGCCGCGCTGGGCTCGGCCGAGATCGTCGGAGGTCCCGACCCCGGACCGGTGGACGCGCCCTACTCGGAGCGCGTGTCGAACTTGTTGCTCGCGACGCCCTGGATCGGGAGCGGGGTCCCCGCGCACGAGTGGAATCCGCGCGGCGGTCCCGTACGATCGGCCCACGACGTGGCGCTCTGCAATCTCTTCGTCCGCCGCGAGGCGTTCGAGGCGCTCGGGGGACTCGACGAGTCGCTCGGCTACGTCGGCGAAGACACCGCGTTCGTCCGCCGCGCGATGGATGCGGGCCTCCGCGTCGTACTGGATCCCGCCGTGCGGGTGCGCCATCGCCGGCGCGGCTTCCCGGGACCGTACCTCGCGCAGCGCTGGCGTTACCGCGTCAAGACGGGGCGGCTTCTGGTGCAGCGTCCGGGACTGCACGCCCGCGGCCGCGTCGCGGCGTTGCTCGCTGCGGGATTCGCGTCCTCGGCGGGCCTCGCGCTCTTCGGCCCTCGCGTCCTGGCCGGCACCGCCGCGGTCTATGCGGCCCTGACGTGGGCGCTCTCGTTTCCGATCTGGCGGCGGGATCCCGTCCTGTTCCCGGCGGTGCCCTTCGCGTTCGCGGCGCACCACGCGACCTACTTCGCCGGCCTGCTGGCGGGGATCGCCGGCGGCACGCTCGCGGCGGTGGCCGGACGATGAAGACCGCGGCGCTGGCGGCGCACTGGGTGCGAGGGCGCGAGACGCTCCCGCGCTACCTGATCCTCGGAATGACCAATCTCTGCAATTCGAAGTGCGTGACCTGCTTCTACTGGGACCACTTGAACGTCAACCGGCACCTCGAGATGCGCCTGGAGGAGTACGACCGCGCGCTCGCGGACCTGCCGAGCCTCTATTCGGTGGTCCTCACCGGGGGCGAGCCGACGCTGAATCGGCAGCTGCCCGAGATCACCCGGATCCTCTACCACCGCCACGACGCGTCCAACGTCACGATGCCGACCAACGCGATCATCCCGGAGCAGGTGGAGGAGATCGTGGCGCGTGTGCTCGAGTCGCGACGCGACGAGCGCCAGACGTTCACCGTCGGCCTCTCGGTGGATCATCTCGGCGAGCGGCACGACCGGATCCGAGGCGCCCCCGGAAACTTTCCCAAGCTCGTCGAAACCTACGGGCGACTGGCCGCCCTGAAGCGCCGGAAACGGGGTTTCGTCTTGAACGTCCAGACGGTTCTCGCCTCTTTCAACAAGGACGACCTGCCCGAGATCACCGCCTGGATCTCCGCGAACTTTCCCGAGATCGATTTCCACTCCTTCGAGCTGCTCCGGCCTCCGTTTCCCGACTCTTCGATCCGGCCGCTCTCGAGCGCCGAATACGCGCATGCGCTCGTGTTTCTCAAGCCGTACTGGGCGGGCTTCGACCGATACCGTCCGATCCTGCGCCACCTGAAGGTCGCGGCGCGCGAGGCGGAGCTCGAGACGTTGGAGCGGGAAGAGATGGTCTACAAGTGCTACGCCGGAACCATCTCCGGCGTGCTGAACCCCGAGGGCACGGTCTCCCTGTGCGAGGTGCAATGGGAGATCGGCAACATCCGGGACTTCGACTACTCCTTCCGCAAGGCCTGGTTCTCCGAGAAGGCCGTCGGAATGCGCCGGCGCATCGCCGAGCGCGCCTGCTGGTGCACGCACTCCTGCTTTATGACCTCGTCGCTGCCCTTCTCGGTGAAGGGCGCGGCCCACATCGCGCGGACGGCACTCGGGAAATAGTTTCAAGTTTCATGTTCCAAGCGGCCCACCTGAAACCCGAAACTTGAAACCTGAAACCAGCAGCTTTACGAGGCGGATACCGTCAGCCGATCCTCCACGCGCTGAACCCCCTGGGTCTCCTGCGCCACTCGGACCGCCTGCATCTTCTCCTCGGTGCTCTTGACCGTTCCGGTCAGGATCACCGTGTCGCCCTCCGCCTCCACCTGAATCGGGTCGCCTCCGACCTTCTGATCGGCCGCGAGGCGCGCCTTCACGGCGGCGGCGATCGGCGCGGTGGAAGCGGCTGAAGGCCCGGCGGGGGCGGCCGCGGCCGCGGCGGCGCCCGGATTTTCGCCCGCCGGCGCGGCGTTCGCCTGCGATACGGCGAGCTCGTCCTTGACGGACTTGACTCCTTCGGTCTCTCGCGCAAGCTTCAGGACTCGCTGGTGAGCCGCCTCGCCGCCCACGCTGCCCGACAGGGTGACGACCTTGTCCGTACTGGCAACCTGAATCTGACTGGCGTTCAAGTCGCGGTCCGCGTCGAGTTTGACCCGAATTTTGTTGCTGATGCTCGCGTCG
>Ga0070706_100007599_pt1 | contig 10144 bp, 10 predicted proteins | sample KBSK5501metaG_FD_65476 | JGI IMG/M metagenome (GOLD analysis project Ga0070706, IMG submission 65476) | Corn, switchgrass and miscanthus rhizosphere microbial communities from Kellogg Biological Station, Michigan, USA - KBS K5-50-1 metaG | ecosystem: Host-associated > Plants > Roots >...
GAGCTCGCATCCATTCTGATGATCTTCACCGGCCAGGCGTGGAACATGACCTTCAGCTTTTATCACTCGGTGCGCTCCGTGCCTTCCGATCAGATCGAGGCCGCCACCATCTATCACTTCAACTGGTGGCAGCGCTTCAAATGGGTGGAGCTCCCGTTCTCGATGATCGGGCTGGTGTGGAACAGCATGATGAGCATGGCCGGCGGCTGGTTCTTCCTCATGATCACCGAGTCGTTCGTCCTCGGCAGCAAAGACTTCCGGCTTCCCGGCATCGGCTCGTATATGAGCGTCGCGGTTGCGAAGGGCGATGTCCGCGCGATGTTGTGGGCCATCGCCGCCATGATTCTGATGATCGTCTTCCTCGATCAGATTCTGTGGCGTCCGGTGGTGGTCTGGTCCGAGAAATTCCGGGTGGAGGAAGGCGCGAGCGAGCAGACTTCATCCTCATGGTTCTACGATTTCCTTCGCCATTCGAGAATTCTCGAGTGGATCGGCGCAGCGCTCAAGAAAGTGGAGGGCACCCGCCCTCGGCTGCCCCGTCAACGGACGGCCGCTGTCGTCCAGAATGGCAACAACGTCCTATCGCTGGTGCTCCTGCTCGTCCTCGTGAGCGGACTGCTGTTCGGCGCCTGGAAGCTGATTGCAATCCTGCAGCAGTTGCCCCGGCACGGCTTCCTGCCGATTCTCGAAGCGGGGGGATGGACGCTCGGTCGCGTCTTGCTGTCGACCGCGCTCGGCACATTGTGGACTCTCCCGGCCGGTCTCGCGATCGGACTCTCGCCAAAGCTCTCGCGCATCTTTCAACCGATCGTGCAGATCGCGGCGTCGTTTCCGGCGCCGATGCTTTTTCCGCTGGTCATCGCGGGGCTGAAAGTGGCCGGGGTTTCGCTCGGATGGGGAAGCGTCGTGCTGATGCTCCTCGGCACGCAGTGGTACATCCTCTTCAACGTCATCGCCGGCGCGATGTCGATCCCCGCCGATTTGCGCGAAGCGGCGGATAGCTATCGCCTCGATCGGATGATGCGATTCCGCTCGCTCTATCTGCCCGCTGTTTTTCCCTATCTCGTCACCGGTTGGGTGACGGCTGCCGGGGGCGCGTGGAATGCGAGCATCGTCGCCGAGTACGTGACATTCAAAGGACAGGTGCTGACGGCGAACGGACTCGGCGCGGCGATCAGCGTCGCAGCCGAGCGCGCCGACTTTCCTTCGCTGGCCGCCAGCGTGATTCTGATGGCCGCGATCGTGGTGTTGTTCAACCGAAACGTCTGGCGACGGCTGTACACTTTGGCGGAGACTCGCTTTTCACTCAGCAAATGACGACGCTCATCGAGACGCCCCCGGCCACCAGCACGCTCTGCGAAGCGCGCGGCGTCACGCACGAGTACGCGATGCCGACCGGCACCAGGCTGCGCGTCCTCGAAGACATCAACATCGCGATCAAACCTTCCGAGGTGGTGGCGCTGCTCGGGCCGTCGGGGAGTGGGAAATCGACCCTCCTTCGCATCCTGGCGGGACTGATTCGTCCAACGCAGGGCGAAGTTTTCTATCGCGGGAAGAAGGTCACCGCGTTGACGCCCGGCGTCGCGATCGTCTTTCAGAGCTTCGCGCTCTATCCGTGGATGACGGTGCAGGAAAACATCGATGTCGTCCTGCGCGCGGCCGGCCTTCCCGATGACCAGATTCAGGCGCGATGTGAGCACGTCATCCGAACTGTGGGCCTGGCAGGTTTCGAAGAAGCGTATCCACGCGAGCTCTCCGGCGGCATGAAGCAGCGCCTCGGCATGGCGCGCGCGCTTTCGGTCAATCCGGAGATTCTGTTCATGGATGAGCCGTTCAGCCACGTCGACGCGCTGACGGCGGAGAGCTTGCGCGCGGAAGTGATCGATCTGTGGGCGCCCGAGGATTCGAATCCATCATCGATCCTGATGGTGAGCCACGACATCAACGAAGTGGTCTACATGGCCAGCCGCATTATCGTGTTGAGCAGCCATCCCGGGCGCATTCGGACGATCGTGGAGAATCCACTGCCGCGGCCGCGCGATCAACGTTCGCCGGAATTCGAGAGCCTCGTCAACTATCTGCACGAGATCATCACCGGAAGCGAGCTGCCCGACGTGCCGCCCGACGTGCGCCGCCGCGAATCGACCACCATTCAGGCGCTGCCGGTGACCACGACCAGCGAGATCGCCGGCCTGCTGGAGTATCTCGATGCGCACGGCGGGAAGGACGATCTCTTCGAGATCTCCGCAAACGTGCATCAGGAATTCGGGCGCGTCATCGCCATCACCAAAGCCGCCGAGATCCTCGGATTCGTCGACACGCCCAAGCAGGACGTCGTGCTCACGCCTCTGGGACGGCAATTCGTTCGCGCAGAAGCGGAAGATCGGAAACAGATCTGGCGGACGCAGTTGCTGAATATCAAGCTCTTCCGCGATCTCTACGCCCGGCTGCAGCAGCATCCCGACGAGCCCATTCCGGCGGACGACGTCAAGGAGATGATCATTCTGGCGCTGCCGCACGAAAACTATGAGGTGATTTTCGACACCCTGGTGCGATGGGCGCGCTTCGGAAACCTGTTCGCCTACGACGAAGACACCGAAAAGATCACGCTGGAGTGATCGCCGTCTAACAGTGGTTAGCTTTCACGTGAAAAGATTTTCATTTTTGCCGCTCCACGTCGCCTTTTTGACTCTGTATATGGTGGTGATTACGTGGCAGTTGCGCCAATTCTTTCGCATCATGGATGAGTCGAGTTCTCCTAACCCAATCGCTATTCAAAAGCTATCTGAGTTGCAGGCAGGTCTGGAAAATGGGGCCGTGAGGGTCGAGCCGGCCGGTCGAACGAAAACTGTTAGAGGAGCCGTCAAGTTCGCTCTTTCGCGGATCCGAGACGACCGAAATCAGTATCGTCCATATATCGAACTGAGCCAAATACTCTTTGAAACATCGTTGACCCTTTTTTTCGCGCAAGTGCTTCTCACAGTGGGATGGCCGCTTTTGGAGCGTTGGCAGTCAACACGATCTCCTTCCCGGAATGAGCCGCCGCTGCCGCCGGCCTCGTAGCGGTTACAAGAGTGCGAACTGCAAACCATCTCCGGCTTCTTTCGATCGCAGCGATTGCTGTGACCTTCGTTTGCTCTGCGGTGGCCGCCACCCTCAAGGTCGGTCACCGTTATCGGCTATTTTTTCCTGACCTTGCGCTGGCTAGCGATGATGGAGAAAGAATTGAGTCATTTGAGGTCCGATTGTCGTGCGGGCGTTTTCGAGCTGTGACAGCCATTCCGAATGATTGGTCCTTGGAACTAACAAGTCCGTCCTCAGAGAAAACAACGCTCCGTGGGTCCGCTGGCCACGGAGCTACAGCACTTCCCAGCCTTGCGGAAATCAACGGCAGTATTCTCGTTTCAGTCGAAGACTCGGGTTGTTTCGACGTTGCAGCCACCGTGGTCTCAGCAACAGATGCGCGCAAGAACAGCCACGACTTTCCCAGAGCGAAGCTGAAACTACGACAGTGAGCCTTGGCGGGACCACTCCGGTGGTGGGCACGCTTCGGAAATCTGTTCGCCTACGACGAAGACACCGAGAAGATCACCCTGGAGTGATGCGGTGGCGGTCAGCGCTGAATGACGTAGCGCCGCCTCTCCAGGCGGCGGGCGCCGGCTAAGAGCCGGCGCTACGTTGTCTTGCTTCGATGAACATTCTGTTACGGCCACGCCGCACCAGGATGAAAAGTCCGGTCGAGCAGTTCCATCCATCGACATGGACAAACATTTCGATCGACGCAAATTTCTCAAAGTCTCCGGCATGTCCCTTGGGGTCGGAGCGCTGATCTCGGTTGCCCCCGCGATGGCCGGCGGCGGTCCGGCGGCAACGGTGCGCAGGTGGTTCCGCAGGCAGAACGGCGAGGAAGTTACCCCGTTCAACCTGGTGCAGCTCAGCGACGCACACGTCGGATTCCAGGGGCCGCCAAACCCCACCGGCACGAAGGCATTCGAGCACGCCATCGATGTCGTCAACGGACTCAATCCGCAGCCGGATCTGATCCTCTTCACCGGCGACCTGACGCACGAGGCGGAGGTGGCCGGCGAGCATGCCAAACGGATGCAGCTCTTTCAGACGCTGACTTCGCGCTTGAAGTCGAAAAAGGTGATGTATGTGCCGGGCGAACATGACGCAGCGCTGGACAACGGAGTTCTCTACCGCCAGTTCTTTGGAGACACGCACTACTCTTTCGATCACCGCGGCGTGCACTTTGTCGCGCTGGACAATGTTTCCACAGGCAAGCCGGCGGTCGGCGCCGAGCAGATCGAGTGGCTCAAGCGCGACATCGCGCGATACCCGCACACGGCTCCGATCATTGTCTTTACGCATCGGCCGCTGTTCGATCTGCGCCCGGATTGGGAGTGGTTCACGCGCGACGGCGACGACGTGCTCAATGTTCTCGCTCCTTATGAGAACGTCACGATTCTCTACGGTCACATCCATCGCCACGATGTGCATCAGAGCGAGCACGCGACGCATTACTCGTCGCGATCGCTGATCTTCGCCTTTCCCGATCCGGCCACCGTCGGCGACAAGAAACCGGTGGCGTTCGACAAGGAAAAGCCTTTCAAGAATCTCGGCCTACAACTTCTCGCGGAAAAGAAGGGGAGACTCGGCGTCGACGACGTCGAGCTCACGCTCCGCGAATTCGGGGGCACCGATGGTGTCCAACAAATCTCGAGACCAGGAGCATATCTATGAAGCGATTACTGACCCTTGTCCTCTCCATCGTCATCATCGGCTTGACCGCGGTTGGATTCCGCCTCTACGCGCAGGAGTCCCAGCCCCGGGTGGTGACGATCTCGGCGAAGCGGTTCGAGTTCACGCCGAATCAAATCACCCTCAAGCGCGGCGAGCCGGTCACGCTGCGCGTTTCGGCCGAGGACCGCGACCACGGTTTCTATCAGAAGGACCTCAAGATCGAGCTGGATCTCACGCCCTCTCACGCGTCCGAGGTCACGATTACGCCGGATAAGACCGGACGCTTCGTGGCCATCTGCGATCACTTCTGCGGATCCGGTCACGGAAACATGAAGATGGTCATCAACGTCGAATGAACTTCGCACACTTGCATCTGGTTCTGACCCACTTCCCGCCGGTGTTGAGCCTGGGCGGCGCGATCTCGGCGGCGGCGGGGATACTCCTCCCTCGCCGCCGCCGTGGGCTGATCGAGCTCGCTCTTCTACTGTTGATCGTGGTCGGCGCGACGATGCCGTTGGTTTACATCGCTGGAGATCGCGCCGCAGAAAAGATCGGGAGAGTGGAAGGCGTGCAGCAGGACGCGATCGCGCCGCATCAACGGGCTGCCGGCATCGCGCTTTCGGTTTCGATCGCCGCCGCCTGCGTGGCCATCGTGCTGCTTGTTGTTGCGAGACGCCGCGGCAGCCTTACACGTGCTCTTCAAGTGCTCGTTCTGATCGTGGCAATGGCTTCGGCTGCGGCCATCGGTTGGACAGCCAACCTCGGAGGAGAGATCCATCATCCGGAGATCCACAACCATGTTTGAAGGCTTACTGCAACCGATGCACCTCCTGCTCATTCTCGGAATCATGCTCGTGGTCTTTGGCCCGAAGAAGCTGCCGGAATTGGGCAGAGGGCTCGGCGAAGGCATTCGCGGACTCAAAGACGCTCTTGCGGGGCCGGAGAGGCAGGAGAAAAGTGACGGCGGAAACAAGCTACTCACTTAACCAGGTGCTTCGTCATCCTGAGCGCAGCGAAGGATCTCGTCCGCAGAGATCCTTCGCCGTCTTCGCGGCTCAGGATGACGAAAATGGTATAGAAGTGCTTCGGATGGAGGACGGACGCGAACGCCAGTCGTTCGAGGAGCTGGCGATGCCGCTGCTGGACTCGCTTTATCGGTATGCGCGCTGGCTGACACGAAATCCGACCGAAGCGGAGGATCTGGTGCAGGAGGCGTATCTCAAGGGACTTCGTGGTTTCGGCGGATTCAATCCCGGCTCGAACATCAAAGCCTGGATGTTTCGAATCCTGCGGAACACGTTTCTCACTTCACGCAGCGGACTTCGCGCGGTTCCGCCGGAGCCGCTCGATGAGGAGATCGCTGACGGCAGCACGCCGGAGTCGCACTTCCTGCAGCGCGCCGACGCCGACGCGCTGCGACGAGCGATCGAGGAGCTGCCGGTCGAGTTTCGCGAAGTCCTGCTTCTGTCGGACGTGGAGGAAATGAGCTACAAGGAGATTGCCGAGGCGCTTTCGATTCCGATCGGAACGGTGACGTCGCGCCTGATGCGCGCCCGTCAAAAAGTTCGAAAAGCGTTTTCGGGCAGGAAATGATCGATCAACACTGGACCGCCGAAGACGTAGAACGATTTGCCGATGGCGAAGCATCGCCGGACGAGCGTCATCTCCGCGAATGCGTTCGATGCGCGAATGCAGTCCTGGCGGCGGCGCACATGAAAGCCGCGATTCGCGGAGCCATGGATGTCGGTCCGGCACCAGCGTCGCTGCGCGCCCGACTGACGCAACGCCGGAGCACTTTCGCGCCATGGTGGATTGCGGCGGCCGCCGTCCTCGCTGCGATCGTCGTCCTGGTGCCATTCCTCCGGCGCAATCCGGCATTGCCGGAGCTCGTCGACATGCACGTGACGATCGTGGGCAGCGCCAATCCCGTCGATGTAATTTCGACCGATCGTCACACCGTCAAGCCATGGTTCGAGGGACGCGTTCCCTTTGCGGTTCCGGTGCCCGATCTGGCCTCAACGCCCTTCCGGCTCATTGGAGGCCGGGTGGTCTATTGGCAAGGCAACCAAGCCGCGTATTTGTTGATCGGAAAGGCCGCCCACCGCATCTCGCTGTTCGTTTTTCGGCTGGAAAACGCGCCGAAGAATCTCGGGCCATCGCCGCCTGCGGTCAGCACTTTGTCGTGGCAGGATGATGGATTGCTGTTCGTTGCAGTCGCCGATGTGCCGTCTGGCGATCTGGTCGCATTGCGCGACGCTTTCACACGCCAGCGTTCCGAAGTATCTCCATGACCGCGTTGGCATCCGCGGCGCTGACAATCTGATCGATGACCTTCGGATTCTGTGAAAGCCGGGCGAGCGATGCCAGCAGTTGCAGATGCTGCTCGCGTTTCGATTCCGGTGAGGCGAACGCGAAAATCAGACGCAGATTCGGATGACCATCGATCACCCCTTCCGCGTTTGCGCCGAGGGTCAGCACGAAGTTCTGAAGATCAGTGTTGCGGGCGTGCGGCAACGCCAGCGCCCCGCACGTCGTCGGAGTGTCCTCCTCGCGCTTGATGGCTGCGTCGATGATCGTGTTCACGAGTTGCAGATCCTGGACGCGCCGCACCAGCGCGGGGCGCAGAAGCTGCGGGATTGCTTCGACGATCGAGCCGGCCCGGAAGTGAAGATGAATGTCGGCGCGATCGAGGAGATCGGTCAGTGGCAGTGTGGCGATCACTCCATGTGATTATGACTCAGCCTCTCAGGCGGCGCGAACCGGCTGAGAGCCGGTTCTACGTTAAAATCTGGCGCCGCCAATTAACGCGATCCTTCGCCCCCCAGGCGTACTTGTATTGTTCCGCCCCGCGGAGAAAGTCGAACGTCGTCGCGCCGCTGCGGACTGCCTGCTCGATCGCGTGGGCCACGATCACCGTGCCGGGACTGAATTTTTCCAGTTCGGGATCATATCCGCTGAGGTAATACGACACGGTATTGTTCGCGGCGAAGCCGTAGAAGACCGCCAGGATGCGATCGCCGGCGCGCATGGCATACATCCGAAGCGCTCCTTCCTGCAACATCGCGCGGGCGACCTCGCGGTGAAATTGACGGACGACATCGTCGGCGAGCATTCCGCTCATGCCGCGGATGCGCCACCGCGCTTCGTGCAGCTCGAACAGCGCCTCGAGGAATGCATCGAGGTTCGTTGCGTTCGCTTCTTCGAAAGTGCAATCGAGCGATCGCCGGTAGTAGCGCAGCTTTTTGCGAAAGTGCGTCGAGATCAAGTTCTGCAGCTCGTCGCCGGCGCCTTCGATCTCGAGCAGCAAACATGGCTCCTGCTCTTCGACGTTCTCGCTCCAGCCGTCGGGCAATTGCGATTTTAGGAGAGGAGATGACGGCCTCAATTGCTGCAGGTCCCAGAGTTGGCAGTCGATGTCCCGCAAATGATCGAGGCTAAAGCCGCCCAGGACGTCCAGATAGTCGCTGATCCCCGTGCCGAGGAAGAGGCCGAGGGATTCGTCGCCGTCTCGGAGGACGTAGAGGGGAGCGAACGTCTCGAGCCGGCCGGCCTTGCGAAGGGCGATCACGTGCAGCTCGTTCGAGCCGAAATGCCGCCACCACGGCAACAGCCACATGGGCGACTGAAATGGAGTGGCATCCTCTGCTCGCCGCCACAGCTCGAGCCATTCCGGGGCGGCGGCGGAGAGTGCATCCGATGTCGTCAGGACGGCGGCATCCATTGAAGTTTAGTAACATACCCTCAAGTTTGAGCAGCGAACAGCCCGATCCGTCGCGGGATGATGCACTCGTCGAGTCCGAGCTCCGGCTGCGACGGCTGATCGAGCATGCGCTCGACGCGGTCGTGACGATCGACGAGTCGGGCAACATTCTCGAATGGAACGAAGAAGCGGAGCGGACGTTCGGTTGGGTCCGCGCGGAAGCGATCGGTGAGAACGCAATCGAGTTGCTCGTCCCGGAACGTCTGCGCGATCGCGCACGGGAAATTCTCGCAGCGGGCAACGCCGAGGCGTTGAACCGCCGCGTGGAAGCGATCGCGCTTCGTCGCGACGGCAGCCAAATACCCGTCGAGCTGTCTGTGACTCCGCTGTTCTGGCGGAGCCGCCGAATCTACACTCTCTTCGCTCGCGACATCAGCGACCAAACACGAGCGGCGGCTACCGCGCGTCACTTCGAAGCGGTCATCGATGCATCCAGCAACGCCGTCATCGGACTGGGGCTGGACGGCACGATTCTGAGTTGGAACCGTGCTGCCGAGCGGATGTTCGGCTACCACTCCGACGCGATCCTCGGCACCCCAGTGACTCGACTCCTTCTGCCCGAACAGGCGGTGGAGATTCGCGACAAAGTGCGATGGGGAATCGAGGAAGATACTCGAACGCGCGCCGTGCGACGGGACGGATCCCTGTTCCGCATTCTGCGCGCGTTGCGACCGATCAATGCCGAAGGTCAACCGATCGGAGCGGTGCTCATCTGCAATGACCTCTCCGCCAACGAAGAGTTGGAGCACAAGCTGACGAATGAAGAGTATTTCGCCAGCCTGGGGAGGGTGGCTTCGACCGTCGGCTATGAGTTCAACAACGTGCTCATGGCGATCGAGCCATTCATCGACGTGATCGAGCGTCAGACCACGGACCCGCGGCTCAAGGAAGCGGCCGCACACATGCGCCGCAGTGTGCAGCGCGGATCTCAGATCACCGACCAGATGCGCGCGTTCTCGCTGGCGTCGATGCCGATGCCGTTGGCGCTCGTGCAGGCGCGCACGCTGATGGCGTCAATTGAGCAGGAGCTGCACGATCTGATCAAACCGGAAATCGAGTTCGTCGTTGAATCGGACCCGGGCGACTTCGCGATCGTTTGCCACCTCGCCCAGTTGACACAGGCGGTCGCGATTCTGGTGCTCAACGCACAAGATTCCCTGGGGCGCGGACGGGTGACGTTGCGCATGGCCATCATCGCCCACGATGCGGTCGAGATCTCAGTGACCGATCACGGCCAGGGAATGAGCGACGAGGCTGTCAGAAGAGTCTTCGACCCGCTCTTCACAAGCAGGGAGAAAGGAACGGGTCTGGGCCTGTCGGTCGCTCGCTACATCGTCGATCGGCACGGCGGCTCGATCGACGTCTCCTCGAAAGTGGGCGAGGGGACGGTATTCCGCATTCGATTGCGCGCGGTCGCACCGGCGCCGTGATCGACAAAGACTTCTTCACCATCACGACCGAACACTTCACCATCGAGGGCCGATCGCGGGCCGGGCACGAGACTTATTTTCGGATTCGCGAGCTCGGTGTGGTGCTCGACATCGGCCGTTGTCCCGATATGGCCGTCGGTGTTCCTCACATCTTCATCTCGCACGCGCATCTCGATCATGCCCTCGGCATCCCGTTTTACGCCGGCCAGCG
>Ga0070706_100007600_pt1 | contig 10144 bp, 11 predicted proteins | sample KBSK5501metaG_FD_65476 | JGI IMG/M metagenome (GOLD analysis project Ga0070706, IMG submission 65476) | Corn, switchgrass and miscanthus rhizosphere microbial communities from Kellogg Biological Station, Michigan, USA - KBS K5-50-1 metaG | ecosystem: Host-associated > Plants > Roots >...
GGATACCCGACCTGAAACTCGAAACTTGAAACCTGAAACCATCCCTTCGGTACGCCTTTTGCTCGAATGAATCTCGGAGGACCAAATGAGCCGAGACCACAAAGATCCACGGAATCCGCCCGACGCACCGCCGGAGCACGACCCCGAAGACACGCTGGAGATGGGCATGAGCAGCGAAGCCGAGGAGGTCGACGAGGCCGAGACGATGGCCTCGACGGGGGATGCGGAAGGCTCGTTTCTCGAGATCGTGACGGGCTCCGCGACCGGCCTGGGGATCGACCGCGGCGAGTCGATCGGAACCGGAGGTCTATCGGCCGACGAAGATCTCGACGAGGTCGCGGAAGGGGACTACTGGCGGCAGAACTTCGAGCGGCGGCCTTTCGAACAGCCCGGGCGGCCGGCGGAGCGATTCGAGCCGGGCGAGCGCCTTGGTTGGATGAGCGCCGCGGGTCTCGACCCTCAGGACCGCGGCACTCGGGAGCGTGGCGGAACGACTCCGGAGGATCAGCTGCCGCACGAAACCGCCGAGGGACCCGCGCACCAGGACGCGGCGCAGAGGGCGGTCGATCAGAAGCCCGCGAGAAGGGGCCGTCGCAAGAAATCCTGAGCCTCTCGACGTCGGAGTCGGATGTGCGGGAGTCGGGCCTCCGTCCGGGTCCACCTGCAACTCCGGATGGCTCATGAGATCCCCCATCGTCTGCGTGCGGCTGTCGCGATCGCGGCGAGCAACACCGCAGGCGCCCAGATCCAGAGTAGCTCGGAGGCGAGAACACGCAGGCCCCAGCGCGAGAAGAATCCGGCGATGCCGATCGGCGAGACGAGGATCACGCGCCACGGAAGGAAGTGGCGCTCGTTGGAGAAAGGGCTGAAGAAGGCCACGCCCAACCCTCCCGTCGTCATCGCGTCGAGGAGCCCGTGCGAGGCCGCGCTGACGAACACCACCGTGAACGTCATCCCCGAAGACGCTCCCAAACGCCTTGCGAACGGCGTGAAACCGGCGGCGAGCAGCAGCGCGAAGCAGAGAGAGTGCGTGAAGCCCCGATGTCCGAGCGGATGCGCGTAGGGGATCCCGGCCTCGAAGCCGATGGCGTCCAGATCGGGCGCGACGCTCGCGAGGCATGCGGCCGCCGTCAGATACGGTGGAACGCGGGCGGCTCCGAAAACGGCGGCGAGCGAGAGCGGAACGGCGGGATGCGACAGAACGGAGGGCATACCGCGCCTCGGGCGAGCAAAGCCCGTGCCCGGAGGAGCGTCACTCGAACCTCAATCAGCGCAGCTCGACATCGCCGCGCGCCGTGCGGATCGTTGCGATGAGCGCCGGCGCAGGACCGCGTTCCACGCGGAGTTCCACTCCGAGCCGGTCGAGGACGTCCTGGACCGACTTCGGATCGGGGTGCTCCGCTCTCAGGCGAATCAGCGTGGCGCCAGGCGCCGCGGTTCCAGCGGGATGGGGAGAGTCTCCCCAGTCGATGAAGAACGGAACGATCCCGCCGCCGACGAGGACGGTCGGATCGGTCAACGTCCACGAGAGAAGGACTCCGTCGGGGCGGCTCCGGCTCCCGGACATGACCTTGCCGAGCCGGGTCCCGCGGCGTTCGGCCTCCGCCGCCAAACGCTCGAGGTCCGTTCCCCTGGCGGCCCACGCGGCGAGCCGAGGCGTCTTGAGCGCGTCGAGGCCGAACCAGAGCGAGTCCCCCGGGCGCCTGGGCTGATCGGGATCGGGCGCAAGGATCTCCAGGTAGCTCGAGTGTGAGAGCGCGATCAGGGCGTTTCGCGTGCCGCGGCCGGGATGCCTTCCTCCGGGCGTCGCTCGAACGCCCAACCGTTTCTCGAGATCGGCAATCGCCTCCTCCAGATCCGGAGCGGCGTAGACGAGGTGATCGACACGCTTCAGGAGCGCCTCTGGATTCCAGGCCGAGCGGTTCGAGTTGTCCATGTCGGACGCGATCATCCAACGGCCGCCCTCCTTGCGCAGCGTCAGCGTGAACTTCCCGACGTCGGGCTCGCCAGGCTGGCGCGAGAACCCGCCGACGATGTAGCCCGTGGAGCCCTCCGCCGCGTAGGCGAAGGCGCGCAGGACGAGCGGACCTCCCGCCCCGGCGTAGGCCCGCCGGATCGCGGCCCGGCCGCGGACCGGCGGAGTGCCGTTCGACAGAACGAGGCCATCCTCGGAGAAGAGATTCGCGAGCGCGGCCGCATCATGCGCCCGCCAGGCCGACTCGTAGTCCGCAAGCACGCGCGCGAGCCCCGGAGGCAGCTCGACGGACGGGACAGGAACGCCTTCGCTCCCGGCCCCGAGTGCGGCCGACAGCCGGAGCATCGCGCCGACGACGAGAACCGCGCAACGCATGCGCCCTCTTCGGATCCCGGAGAGCCTACCAGCTCACAATGAAGGGAAGCTCACGGCGCGACATTGGCCTGAACGTGCCTGCGAAACTCGAGCGGTCCCGCGATCCGTGGGAAGGTCTCGCGGGTGCCTCCCGTGCCGGTGACCGTGATCGTCCCGTAGCCGAAGAGCCGGCCCGCGACGTCCTGATCGACGCCGATGCCTTCGACCTTCTGCAGCACCAGCTCGAGAGAGTGCCTCCGCACGAAGCCGACCTTGATGAGGACGCGCTTGTTCGTCACGGCGAACTCGGAGGAGGAGAAGGTGATCGCCCGCGACAAGCCGACGACGAGCCCGATCGCGACGCAGAGGCCCCCGAGATAGGCCAGGAACGCGAGGTCCGGATTGCCGCGCCACAAAGCGAGGAACACGATCCCCAGGACGAGGAACGCCGCCGGAACGGCGAAGATGATCCAGTGCAGCCTCGCGCGATAGACGACCTGTTCGCCGGGCACGAGGTTGTCGTCGATGTAGCTCATCGCTCCTCCTCTTCGCCGTCATCCCGAGCCGCCTCGGCGGCGAAGGATCCCGGACTCGCGCGCGGGATCGATTTATGCCACGCGGACCTGATGTCCCGTCGTCGGCGCGATTCGCTCGTCCGGCGTCAGGATCCCCCGGAAGTTCAAGGGATCGGCGGCGGAGACCGTCACCGGCGCGGGCTCGTCGGCGGATCCCGAGCGCTTTCGGACCGCTCGCAGCAGGGTGATCGCTTCGGGCAACGCGTATTGCTCGCCGTCGAAGCCGCCGACGAACCGTCCGCCCCGGACTTCTCCGCGCGCCTCGAGCGTCCTCAACACGCGGGCGACGTCGCGCCAGGGCAGCGGCTGCTTCTCGCGGGCGAGGGTCTTGCGGAACACGACGCCGGTCCGAAGGAGAAGACGGCGCGCGACGAACTCCGCCGTGGTCGCGGGCTCGGGCTGACGCCGCAGCAGGCTCCAGCGTCCTGCCGTGACGCCTCCGCCCTTGCGCCGCGAGGCGGGAACGATCAGCCATCGCAGGCCGCCGAAGGAGTCGCACGTGACCCGGCCGAGGGCGATCAGCTCGGAGAGGCCCTGCTCGACGAAGACCGGCGGCAGCTTCGTCGCGCGGGTCAGCTCCTGGAAGAACATCGCACCGCCTCGCGACAGCGCCTCGAAGACCTCGAGCGCGGTCCCGGTGGGATCTGCCGCCTCCGCCGCTCCGGCGAGCGACGCCCAGCTCTCCAGGTCCTCGCGCAGCACGAGGCAGATCGGCGTGCGCCGGATCGGGCTCGCGCCGCCACCCCACAGCCGTCCCCACGCGACTTCTCCCGAGAGCGTCAGTTGATCCAGCCATTCGCGGCGGTAGCCCCGCACGCGCGCCGGCAGGACGCTCCCCTCCCAGGCGGGCGCCGGAATCTCGAAACCCGCGAGCTGTCCGACGACCTGCGCCACGCCCCTCGGCCCCTCCAGCCGATGCTCGGGATCGACGTGCTGCCAGCAGGCGAGGAAGCGGAGGAACTGCGCCGCGGTGACCGGCTCGATCTCCTTGCGCAGCCGGTCGAGCGTGTAACGGTGGATGCGGGCGAGCAGGCGCCGGTCGCACCACGCCTCGCCTCCGCCGATGCGGGTGCGAAGGACGACGCCTTCCGCCTCGAGCTCGCGCAGCAGCGGATCGTCGCTGTCGCCTCTAACCGGGCCGAGCGCCTCCATCCGCCCGCGCAGCACCGCCTTCGGCTCGCGAGAGGCTTCCGTGGCGAACCAGCGCTCTCCTTCGCGCACCACGCGCCCGCCGGCCGAGAGCTCGTCGAGCCAGATCTGCCACGGCCGTCCTTCCTCGACGGTCACGTATCCCATCCAGAGCAGCGCCTCGTGCACCTCCTCGGCGTCGGTGGGCTGCGGCCACGCCTCCTCCCGGACCCTCTCGATCGCCTCGGGATCGAGGGTGCCGAGCTGATCGGCGGTCCGCGCGTCGAGGACCCGCCGCGACAGGACCGCCTGGGTGCGACGCTCCTCGAGGGGCGCGTCGTCCAAGAACGTGTAGGGCTGCGCGCTCAGGATCCCTCGCGCGAACGCCGAAGGCTCGACCGTGTCGACCGCCCGGCGCTCGATCCGTCCGTCGCGCAGGCCGCGCAGGACCTCGAGGAATCCCTCTACGTCCATCGCCTCGGTCAGACAGTCCTCGATCGTCTGGCGGACGATCGGATGCTCCATCGGGATCTCGACGGGACCACTCGGCAAGGTCTCTGGACACGCGACGATCTCCGGGAACGCCCCCGCGAGCAGGTCGTTCGCGCGCATTCGCAGAAGAGGTGCCGGGACCCTCTTCCCGCCGCGCGACCTCTCCAGCAGCAGCGACCTCTGCGCGTTCCAGCGCCAGCGCGTTTCGAAGAGCGGCGTGGCGAGGACCGCTTGGATGAGCACGTCCCGCGCGCTCGCGGGGTGCAGGTACTCGAAGACGTCCTCCAGCTCGAAGCTGTGCTGCGGTCCGAGGGAGAGCACGATCGCCTCCTCGTTGGCAGCCGCCTGCAGCTCGAAGCCGAAGCCGACGCAGAACCGTTTCCGCAGGGCGAGGCCCCATGCCCGGTTGATCTTGGACCCGAACGGAGCGTGCACGATGAGCTGCATGCCGCCGCTCTCGTCGAAGAAGCGTTCCAGGACCACGCGCGCCTGCGTCGGCACCGCGCCGAGCACCTGGTGGCCCGCGATGACGTAGTCCGCGATCTGGACCGCGCCGCCCTCGGGCAGCGCCTCTCCGCAGCGCGCTCGCAGCCAACCCGCCGCCTCCTCGCCCGCGGCCGCGCAATCCTCGCGGAGCGTTCCGATCTCGGCGGCGAGCTCGCGGGTTCTTCCCGGCGCCTCGCCGAGCCAGAACGGGAGCGTCGGCGGCTGCCCCTTCGCGTCCGCGACGCGGACGATCCCCTGCTCGACCCGCAACACGCGCCAGGACGAGTTGCCGAGTTGGAAGATGTCGCCGCCGTTCGACTCCACGGCCCAGTCCTCGTTGACCGTTCCAACGAGCGTGCCCTCCGGCTCCAGCCGGACCTGGTAGTCGGCGCTGTCCGGGATCGCACCGCCCGAGAGCAGCGCGGCCAGCCGCGCGCGACGCGTGCTCATGAGCCGGCCGTTGACCCCGTCGCGGTGGAGCAGCGCCCGCCGGCCGGAGGTGTGGAGGGCGACGACCTGATCGAATTCCTCCCGCGCGAGGCCGCGGTAGGGCCAGGCGCGCCGCAGCCGGTCGAAGAGCATCCGCTCGTCCCAGTCTTCGGCGACGCACGCGGCCACGATCTGTTGCGCCAGGATGTCGAGCGGCCGCGACGGCTCGGGCGTCCGGTCCAGGATCCCGTCCTGAATGCATCGAAGGATCGCGGCGCCCTCGACGAGCTCGTCCAGCGTGAGCGGAAACAGGCGCCCCTTCGGGACCTTCTTCAACGCGTGGCCCGATCGCCCCACACGCTGCAGGAATGTCGCGATCGACCGGGTCGCGCCGACCTGGATGACGAGGTCCACGTCGCCGATGTCGATCCCCAGCTCGAGCGACGCGGTCGCGACCAGCGCCCGGAGCTTGCCGGCCTTCAGCCGCTCCTCGGCGTCGAGCCGCCGGTCCCGCGACAGGCTGCCGTGATGGCTGGTGACGGCCTCCTCGCCGAGGAGGCGCGTGAGCTGAGCGGAGATCCGCTCCGCCATCTTGCGCGTGTTCACGAAGACGAGCGTCGTGCGGTGCTCGCGGACCAGGTCCGCCATTCGCGCGTAGATCTCCTCCCACTGCTCGTGCGAGCAGACCGCCGAGAGCGGAGAGGGAGGGACCTCGATCGCGAGATCGAGCTGCCGGAACGTGCCGGTGTCGACGAGGGTGCACTCGCGTCCGGCGCCGACCAAGAACCCACCGACCGCCTCCAGAGGCTTCTGGGTGGCGGACAAGCCGACGCGCTGGACGCCACGCCCCGTCAGCGCCTCCAGCCTTTCGAGGGAGAGGGTCAGATGGCTGCCGCGCTTGTCGCGGACGAGCGCGTGGATCTCGTCGACGATCACGGTCCGGACCGTCCGGAGCATCCCCCGGCCCCCATCGCTCGTCAGGAGGAGATAGAGCGACTCGGGCGTCGTGACGAGGATGTGCGGCGGACGCCGGACCATGGAGGTTCGCTCGCCCGACGGCGTGTCGCCCGTCCGCACCAAGACTCGGACCTCCGGCAGCGAGGTCTCCTGCGCCCGGATCTCGGCGAGGGGCCCCTGGAGGTTTTTCTGCACGTCGTTCGAGAGCGCCCGCAACGGGGAGACGTAGAGGACCTGCGTCTCGTCGGCCAGGCTCTGCCCCTGCCGGATCAACGAATCGATCGCGGAGAGAAACGCCGCGAGCGTCTTGCCGGAGCCGGTCGGAGCGGCGATCAACGTGTGTCGTCCCTCCCGAATCCTCGGCCAGCCCTCGCGCTGCGGAGGCGTCGGCTCGCCCAGGCGGGTGGAAAACCACGTCCGGATCGCCGGGTGGAAGTCGTCCAAAAGGTTCATCGAAAGGGATCTTAACCGCGGCGGATGCCCGTCTGTTCCCGCGCCTCGGCCGCATCGGACGGACCCGAGCCCGATGACCTTATTGAGGCGTTGCGGCGCTCGTCGCGGGCATCTCCGAGAGGCCGGTCCCCACCTCGATCAGCCACCCGCCGGCCGGAGCGGCGGGATAGGTGCTCAGGCCCAGAACGATCTCGGCGCCCGCCGGAGCCTTTAGGCTTTCCACCGCGTCGCCGTACACGTCCAGGATCCTTCCGAGGACGGTCCCCTCCTTGATGCGGTTCCCGGGCTCGACCGCCGCCTCGAAGAAGCCTCCCCGCGAATTGGTCACGATCCGATACCCCGTCACGATCGTGTGGGAGACAGGCCGCGCCGCCCGGGCCGCAAGCACCCCGACCGCCGAGAGGAAGCTCCGCACGGCGTCGGCCTGCAGGCGCAGGTCCGCGGGCTCGAGCGGCTGGCCGCCGCCGACCTCGAGGAGAAAGGCGGGGATCCCGGCGGCGGAAAACGTCGTGACCGCGTCCGCGGGAAAGATCTTGACGGTGTCCCGCCACAGCGTCGGAAGGCCGAATCCTCGGGCCAGCTCGTCGTAGCGCCGCTCTGGCACTCCGGGGGTCACCGAATAGAAGACGAAGGGATGCTGGCGGAAGCGATCTCCGCCGGTGTGGAGGTCGACGAAGAAATCCGCCATCTTCTTGACGTGGGCGCTCAGCGCGGAGGCGATGCGCTCCGTCGCGAAGCGCTCGCGACCCGGAAAGACGTCCCCCATGTCCGCGAGATCGTCGAGGCTCGGGTTGACGCGCTGGAGACCCTGGAAGGCGGGGGGATTGGCGATCAACACGGCGACCAGCGTTCCCGACATCACTTCCGGGTCGAGACCCCGCACGACGTCCTGAAGAGCGCGCGGGCCTCCGTACTCGTCCCCGTGGGCGCACGCATCCACCCAAACGACGGGACCGGGCCGGCGGCCCGTGACGATCGCGATGGGTAACGAGACCGCGGTTCCGTCCGCGGCCTCGCCGACCTTGAGCGAGCCTCGCACGGTCTGGCCGGCGACTCCTCGCGCGCTGCCGATCTCGAGGGAACGGCCGCGCTCGGAGCCTCGCGTCTCGGGCGCCAGGGCGAGCGCCAGCGTCACCGTCAGGACGGCGATCATCCTAAAGCCGTGGTTTCTGGAACCTCATCAAGCGCGGGAGGACTTGATGTTGAAGAACAGCCTGGGACCGCTTCGCCGTGTGTCGATTCGCGCGTCGCCGAGCGCCGCCAGAACGTAGAGAACGTTCAGCGCGGGAAGGGCGCCCAACCCGCGGCGCGATCCCTTCCGCTTCGCGGCGACATCCTTCGCCGTGACGCCCCTCCGGCCGCCGAAGCGCGCGCGAACGCGATCGACCTCGTCGGCTTCGACGACGTTGAAGTTGCCGGCTCGCGGCTTCGCGCGGGAGAACGACAGGACGAGATAGAAGTCGGATCCCCGGAACACGTGATAGGTCTGCCGCTTCCCCGTCACGTCGCCCAGATACGACAATCCTCGCGTAAGTCTACGGACGTTCATACAGAAGACCCCAGAGCCGGCAGCATCTTATCGATGCGGCAGCCCCAGAGATAGTTCTCCTCGACCAGCCGGGCGAAGATCTCCTCGCGCGAAAGCTCGTTCGACATGGGCGTGTGCCGGTCGCAATAGGTGCAGGCCAGGTTGCAGAGCCACGTCAGCTCGTAGGTCACGCCCAGGGGATACGGCTTGAGCCCCAGCCGCGCGATGGCACCCCGGGCGATGACGCTCGCGTCCACCGTCGTCTCAGGCCTTCGGCTCGAGCGTCTCGCCGGTCTGCGATCCGGTCACGCTCTCGACGTATGCCCGAGCCACCGTCGCCGCGGGGAGACCCTGCGACGGATCCATCCCGAGCGCTCGCAGCGTCTCGGTGACCCAGGGCGGGCTGACGACGTTGACGCGGATGCCACGCGGCGCCTCGAGCGCGGCCGCGCGCGCGAAGCCCTCGACGGCGGCGTTGACGAGGCTGACCGCCGCGGAGCCGGGCATCGCCGTGCGGGCGAGCACGCCGCTGGTCAGAGTGAACGAGCCGCCGTCGCGTACGCTGGGAAAGCCGAGTCGAACGAGGTTCACCTGCCCCATCAGCTTGTTTTCGATCGAAAAGATGAAGTCGGACTCCGCCAGCTCGCGCAGAGGAGCGAACTTGGCTTGCCCGGCGGCGCCGATCACGGCGTCCACCTCGCCGGCCTGCCGGTACATCTCCTCGATCGAGCTCGCGCTCGCGATGTCGACGGTGATCGGCGCATTGTGCAGGCTGGCCCGCAGGACTTCGTGCCCGGTGGACAGGGCGGCCACGATCTCGCGTCCGACGGTTCCGGTTGCGCCAACGACGAGGATTCGCATTCGGTCAGCTTTCAGCCCTCAGCCGTGGCGTAAACATAAGAGAATGCTTATATATGCACGATCTTTCATCGCCCTCTTCCCTGCTTCATCATAAGTTCTTCTCGGGGCTCCAGAAATCGTCGTCGAGACCCAGACCGGCGAAGATCCCGCGCATTTCCGCGGGACGCGGCCGGCGCGAGTCCGGCTGCAGGCGGGTCGCGTACCACGCGGTGGCCAGCCCCCACAGCTGGTTCATTCGCACGAGCGGACGCACCGGCCAGCCTCTCGCCTCGCACCACTCGCGAACCCTCTCCTCCGACCGGAAGAACAGCATGTTGGCTCATGTGAAGACGAGGTCGTCCCACCAGCGCGCGGCCGGCACGGCGCAGTGGAAGAGCCAGTCCGACGGCTCCGGCCCCTCGAGCCCAACGGCGAGCCGCAGCGGTACGCCCGATTGTTCGCAGCGCGAGAGAACCGCCGCTTCCTTTCGAAGGGCCGCTGGAATCCCGAGCGCGTCCCAGGCGCAATTCGCGAAATAGGAGCGACCCCCGACGTCCACGACGTGCTGCGTCGGTATGCCCGAGAACGGCGGCGCCATTCGGATCTCTCCGTCCTCCTCGAGAAAGAGGAGGCGCTGCGCGCGCAGGCGCGCGAAAGCGTCGCGGACCGTTCCGACGGAGACGCCGAGGCGGCGCGCCACTTCGTCGGAAGCGGGCCGCGCGCTCGTCTCAACGAAATACCCGTAGACGGCGAGCTTCACCTCGAGGTCGATATCCAAAGCTTCAGCTCACCTCATGGCTTTGATCGGTCGCCGAAATGGTGCCTCCGTTCGCGACGCGAATAGTCTCCCGAGCGAAGCGAGGGAGGAGGTTCGCGTCGCGGGAGCCCGCAGCGATCGCGCAGCAGCGCGACGCGCGAGGGCGACGT
>Ga0070706_100007602_pt1 | contig 10143 bp, 10 predicted proteins | sample KBSK5501metaG_FD_65476 | JGI IMG/M metagenome (GOLD analysis project Ga0070706, IMG submission 65476) | Corn, switchgrass and miscanthus rhizosphere microbial communities from Kellogg Biological Station, Michigan, USA - KBS K5-50-1 metaG | ecosystem: Host-associated > Plants > Roots >...
GGCTTTGCCTCAAAAGTAAATTGAGTCTGTAATGAGTTTCGTGTTTAGTTCGTGTGATTTCGTGGATCGTTCCTTTCTTCCATAAAAACTGGACGATCCACGAAATCACACGAACCAACACGAATCAAAAATAGATCCTACTTAAGTCCAATTAAAAGGCGGACAAAGCCGCTCCGCGATAGGCTGACGAAGGTTGCAGGAATCGTGACGGTTCAGTTGGTGAGGGCTAATAGTATAAACAGTGGCTTTTACTATATTATTCCACCGCCACCGCAACCACTTTACTTTAGGAGGAAGATGTCTTTTTTTCGAGCCAACCAACCCGTCGTCCTAGCACCGGGTGAAGGTACCCATTTGGATGTGCTCGGAGACTTGATAACGCTTCTGGTTTCAGGGAAACAGACCAACGGTGCCTTCACCGTACTATCGGAGACTTCGCCGCCCGGCGGTGGCACGCCACTGCATACCCACCACAACGAAGACGAAGCCTTGTACGTTCTCGAGGGTGAATACGAAATCCAGTGTGGGGATCAGACGGTTCGCGCAGGGCCGGGATCCTTTGTCTTCGCACCTAGAGAGATACCTCATAAATTGACTAACGTGAGTACAGGGCCAAGTACAGTGCTGGGGATCGTCTCGCCTGCTGGCTTTGAGGGGTTTTGGGAGGAAGTAAGCCAACTTCCGCCTCCGCCTGACCTAGATAAAATCATGGCAATCGCGAAGAGGTATCGGTTAGAGATTCACGCTCCATAGGCCGCGCTACCGCTGAACGCCGTAATCTTTCAAAGCCATCCTGCCGATCTCGTATTCCCGGCGAAAACGTCGGAGCTCCCACAAAGAGCATGATGTTTGTCGTCAACCTACAAACGATCTTGTCGCTCCAGTCCAAAACTGGTCGCAACGACTTTTGTATATTCAAAAACCAGTCGCATCAACTTCTGTACACAGTCGCGTCTACTTCTGTGAAAAAATACCGATTTGGCCCTCTCAGTCGCATCGTCTTCTGAAACTCCCAGCTGTCGGTCTCTACATGCAACGTGTTAAATTGGATCGATCCGAAGCGACACTTGTGGAGTGACAACCTCGAAGCAAAATGCAATTCGAGGATACGTGGAGGAGCTTCAGTATGCTGGCTGGTATTCGAACATGCGATTTACGTAAGGTCTACACATCGCCGCCTCCCTTTGCCGCGGGCGGAGGCTTCGGATTCGGTTCAGCGCGCGGCAAGAGAAATAAACAACCCAAGCCGGAGATCGTTGCTTTAGACGGCCTCTCTCTTGAGATCGCACCCGGAGAGATCTTCGGTCTGCTAGGACCAAACGGCGCGGGTAAGTCGACGACTGTTGGAATCCTTACTACCCGCGTGCGCCCTACGAAAGGCCAAGCGTGGATTGGCGAACATGATGTGTGGGCGGAACAGGTCGCGGTCAAGCAACTGATTGGCGTGGTTGCACAGCGTCCTAACCTTGACTTTTCTCTGACCGCTCGCGAAATTCTGCTCTTTCACGGCGCCTACTTCGGCATCGATTCCCAAAAGCGAGCCGAGCGTGCAAACGCGTTGCTCGATCGTTTCAAACTCCGCGACCGCGCCGATCAGATGGTTCGCGGATTTTCCGGCGGCATGATGCAACGCCTCTCCATCGCGCGTGCCATGATGCACGATCCCCAGGTCCTCTTCCTGGACGAGCCCAGTGCCGGCCTGGACCCGCAAACCCGATTACTTCTCTGGGAAATCATCCGGGAATACAACCAAAGCGGCAAAACCATCCTGCTGACTACGCACAATATGGAGGAGGCAGATGCTTTGTGCCAGCGTCTGGCCATCATCGATCACGGACGCAACATCGCTTTGGGCAGTCCCACGGAGTTGAAAGCCTCGGTTCCTGGTGGGTTTCTGCTGCGGTTGCGCTTCGGTCAGCACTCCCCGGAATTACTACAGCGTCTTCAGACATTGGCGGGCGTGAGAGAGGTACGCACGAACAACGATACGAACAGCGACAACGGCGCAGACGTGTATGCCGACCGTGGCGGCTCGCTCGTTTCTGAGATTGCCAATCTGGCCTCCAGCGCCTCGGTCGAATTGTGCGATGTGCACATCTCGGAACCCAGCTTGGAGAATCTGTTCCTGCACCACACCGGAAGGAGCTTGCGCGAATGAACTGGAAAACTTTTCTGGCCCTCCTGGCGCGCGATGGTCATGTTGCTCGCCGGAACTTCGTTCCTTTGCTCCTCCAAACTTTCTTGCAGCCAATGATGTTTGTGTTTATCTTCGGTCGGGTGATGGTGAGCAGCGGTTATATGCCTCCAGCCTATAAGAGCCTGCTGTTACCGGGAATCATGGCGATCAGCATGGTGTTCACGGGTGTTTGGGCCGTCGCGATGCCCTTGATTGCCGAATTTCAGTTCACTCGCGAGATCGAAGACCGGCTGCTGGCGCCCATTAAAATCTCCTGGTTGGCCATAGAGAAGGTGTTCTTTGGCACGTTGCAATCACTAATCGCGGGACTGGCAGTCATCCCAGCTGCATGGGTGTTGCTACGTCCGGGAGTGGAATTGAATATGCGCTCTCCCCTGAGCTTCGCCAGTATTACGCTGCTCGTGGCGCTTTTCTCGGCCTCTGGCGGTCTTGCTCTTGGTTGCAGCGTTAATCAGACTCATATCGGCTTAATGTTCAGTATGGTTTTGACCCCGATGATTTTTTTTGGCTGTGCCTATTATCCCTGGAGCGCTTTGGCACACTTTCCGATCCTCCAGAGAGTCGTCTTGCTGAATCCGCTCGTCTACGCGAGCGAGGGCCTGCGTGGAACGCTCGTGCCCCAATTTCCGCACCTATCGATGGTCGTTGTGTTCGTAGGGTTGACATTGTTTGACACGCTACTCTTGGGAGTCGGACTCCGTCAGTTCCACCGAAAGGCTGTCAGTTAAGTTGAAAATAAAACTATGACTGCAAAAACAGTGCGACCTACAAGCGTCACCGAATATATCAATGCCGCCCCCAAAGAAACTCGGAAGAAACTGCGTGAAATGCGTGCGTGTATTCGCGCATCTGCACCCGGAGCCAAGGAAACCCTGAAATGGGGGATGCCCGCGTACTCTTACCGGCGGATACTGGTAACGTTTGCTGCATTCAAACATCACATCGGCTTCTATCCCACGCCGTCAGCAGTGAGGGCCTTCGAAGATGACCTTTCGAAATTTGTCACGGCAAAAGGGTCGATCCAGTTTCCGCTGGAGAAGCCGCTACCTCTACCGCTGATCCGCAAGATCACCGCGTTCCGCGTTCGAGAGAGTATCGAGAAAGATGGAAAATGGAGAACGTGACGAAAAAAAACTGTACAACGGCATGGGGAAGCGGGATGTCTAAGTCTGTGGCACAGTTGATGCTGTTGTGCTCCGTGACTCACCGGTGTGTAGCAAAAGAGTTCAGGAGCCCGTACAAAGAAGTATCGGTAGAAAGCACTGTAACTAAGCCCGGTTCATAGGCTAGACGAGGACCGAAAATGCTAAGGTGCATCACTAGTCTTCCAATATTTATTACCTTTTGCGCAATAGTGTGGCTTTGTCCAAACGCCGCCTGGGCCCAGAACTCAGACCTTGAATTTCAGAAGACCCTTCGCGAAAAGATAGCTTTCGATCAGACCGATTTCGCTGCACTGCGTCAGGGCGAGAGCGTGGTAAAACTCTTGCCCCCGCTCGATAAGAGAGAAGTGGCGGTGTCTGGAATAGTCAGCCTGCAGGTCCCTGCTGAAGTTTTTCTCCAGACTTTCCGGGAGAGCATGTTCCGGAAGAGCAACCCCGCCATTCTTGAAATCGGTGGTTTCAGCAGCCAACCAACGCTTGATGACTTGAAGGGCCTTACCATTGAAAGTAGTGACATCGAAGACCTGAAAGAGTGCGTCGTCGGAAATTGCCAGCTAAAGCTATCGGCCATGATGATCGAGCGCTTTCGCAAAGAGGTCAATTGGGAAGCACAGGATTACAGTAGTCAGGCGACTCAACTTCTTAAAATAATGTTGTTGGACTACGTGCGTGATTACCGGGCGCGAGGGGACGCAGCGCTCATTGAATACAATGACAAAGCGAAAGTAGTTCGGCTTGCCGAGGAGCAGCGTGCTCTGAAGGCCGGCTCAAGTTACATTTACGAAGTTCTTTCCAATTTTCCGCAATATGTCAGTGGCTTTCCCAGGCCAAATCTATCCGATGTCGAGAATGCGATTGTATGGTCGAAGGTGAAGTTTGGTCTCAAACCCGTCATTGCGATCAATCACATCACGATCTACAAGAACGAGAAGGAAGCTGGCCCGCAGATTCTAATTGCGTCGAAGCAGATTTATGCTAACCACTACTTTGATTCTTCCCTCGGGCTGACGGCATTTATTAGTATTCCGGGTGCGAGTCCCGCAGCTTATCTGTTGTATGAGAATCGCTCGCGAGCTGACGCACTCGAAGGCGTGTTCAGTAAGTTAAGACGTAGCATTGTTGAAGACAGAGCTATGAATAGTTTGAAGGATATTTTGGAGCAATCAAAAGTAAGTCTCAACGGGCGCGTGTTTACCGGAACCGAATCTGAACCGCCCGTTGATGGAAAACGGAGTTGGAGTCGGTGGAAGGTCGCAGGCGCTTACCTGCTGTTGTCGCTGTTCTTAATCACAGCGTTTTTCTCCTTGTTGGCAATGAGTAAATACGATTGGAAAAGTGTGGTTAAGGGAAGCGCCCACGACTGATACTAAGGCACTGATACTAAGGCACTGACACTCAGGCTCCGTTTTGCCAGTGGGCTGCATCACGCTGCGTTGTTAGATCGTTTTGGGGTTTAAAGAGCCTCGCTCAGCATCGGCTACGGCTTCTGGCGCCTCTGTCAACGCCTCGCTGTCCGCCGCGAGCACTGATCGCGCACGATCCATGTCGAGCGCTCCTTCCCATTTGGCCACGACCATAGTCGCTACCCCGTTGCCGATCAGATTGGTAATGGCCCTCGCCTCTGACATAAAGCGATCGATTCCGAGAAGCAAGGCCAAACCGGCGACTGGTATTTTTCCGGTCGTTGAAAGCGTGGCCGCCAAGGTAATAAAACCACCGCCCGTTACAGCAGCAGCGCCCTTGGAAGTCAACAAGAGCACGCCCATGATAGTGAGTTGCTGGCCCAGGCTTAGTGGCGTATTAGTCGCTTGCGCTACGAAGATCGCCGCCATCGTCAAGTAGATTGAAGTGCCATCGAGATTGAAGGAATATCCAGTCGGAATAACCAGTCCGACAACCGGCTTTGCGCAGCCCACGTTCTCCATCTTGATGATCATTCTTGGCAGCGCTGCTTCAGATGATGAGGTGCCCAGTACGATCAGAATCTCTTCCTTGATATAGCGCAGGAAGCGCCAAAGACTAAAACCGGTGACGCGTGCAATCGTTCCCAGAACGACGAAGATGAACAGCAAGCAGGTGACGTAGACGCAAGCCATCAACTTGCCCAGCGAGAAAAGTGAACCGATACCGTATTGGCCGATGGTGAAAGCCATCGCCCCGAACGCGCCGATGGGAGCGACCTTCATGATAACGGCAATTACGTTGAATAGAGCGTGAGAGAGTTGATCGATGATATCGACCAGCGGTTTGCCGTTCTGACCAAACCGAGCGAGCCCCAGACCAAAGAGGACTGATACGAGTAACACCTGAAGGATTTCCCCGCCGGCGAATGCGCCTACTACCGTGTCGGGAATCATGTGCGTAATGAATTCCACCGCGGAGAATGATTTTGCGCTAGACGCATAGGCAGAAACAGCGCTGGCGTCAAGCGTACTCACGTCAGCGTTGATTCCTGCGCCCGGTCTTACAAGGTTGACAACAACTAAACCAATTGCCAGGGCCAGGGTGGAAACCAATTCGAAATAGATGAGCGCCTTGACACCAACCCGCCCCACCTCTTTCATGTCGTTGACTTTCGCGATACCTACGACGACCGTAGTGAAAATGACGGGCGCGATCATCATCTTGATCAATTTGATGAAGGCGTCACCGAGCGGCTTCATCTTAGTCGCTAATTCAGGGAAGAAGTGGCCGAGTAGAACTCCGACGAAGATTGCTACGAGCACCTGAAAGTACAGATGTGCATACAGCGGCTTGTGTTCTGACTCTTTCAGCATGGCACGCTTTCTAAAGAGTGTCCTAACGTGGGCGTAACTCTAGGGGCGTCCCTCCGGGGGCGCCCACGGAGGGACGCCCCTACATAATTAGGAGACGACCGCTTTCTATCGCTGCTTGAGTTCGTCGGCCAATACTGTCTCTTTCTCGGTACGCATGCTCTTCTTGTTATGTGATGATCAACGTAGTGGGACCGCCCTGTTCGGCGGACGACGCCTTTAGGTTACCTGCGGACAGCAAGAGAACCACAGAGGCGAGGGCAACCCGCAGTGTTGACATGTTCAAGCTATTCCAGTTTCTTCAACTGCGCGCGCACGACAGCCGCAGTCAGTGGTAGATACTTGGCGTCTCGCTGAACGGCATCCTGCCCTTCTCGACTCAGGACGTAACGCAGGAATTCCTTCACCTTTGAATCAACTGGCTTGCCGGGTTCGCGATCGATGTAGAAGTAAACTTCGTCGAAAAGCGGATAGCTATGATCGCGAAGGGTTTCGAGGTTCAACTCGACATACTTATCGCTGCCTCTGGGCGCGATCGCCAGGACTTTCGTTTGCGGAGTGGAATACCCCACGCTCGAATAACCGATGCCGTAAGGATCCTTGTTGAGTGCGTTGATGACTTGCTGAGCTTCGAGTGTGTTCGTGCTGTCGGGATTCTTGAAATTCGCGTACTCATGGAGATGCTCATTCCATTTGTCGGCACCGTTAAAGACTAATCGCTCGAACGTCCGCGGGATATGATATCTGAGGTTGTCGCCGTAAACGTTGATTGGTTTGTCGGCCCACTCGCCTGTCAGTCCCAACTGCCCCCAAGCGCGAATATTTTTCTCGGGACCGCGCGCAATATCGGTGCGCCAGGTCGTGCCATCGTAACCACCGTCTCGCTCAGTGCCAAAGATTCCGTCCAACTGCTCGACTGTAAGTTTCGTGATCGGATTGTTCTTGTTGACGAAGATACCGAGCGCGTAATTCCATCCCGCCACATTGAGACTGCCTGTCACCATTGTGATCTCGATTGGATCACGACTGAAGACACGCTCAAACATCAGCGTTTCATCAAATGTTATGTGGCGACTTGGGGCGATGTCCGCCATGCCGACACATAACGCGGGAATCCCCAACGCTGGGGCCTTCAGGTGATAGTCAAATTTGATTTCGGGGTGATACTTGCGAAAGCCTTCTTCCCAGTACTTGCCCAGGTTGCCTTGTGCAAAGTAGCCAGAACCCCAGATGCGAATAGTGCCCGAGACGTTTTGCTCAGGTTTGTATTGGGGCAAATCATCGAGGCTCCAGCGCTTGTCGTAATAAGTCTTTTTTCCGCGAGCGCCGACCCTTTCGTCGCGTCCACGCTGAACCTCAAGACCCCCACGCTCCTCCTGTGCACGCGTGCAGGTTGCCGCAAGTGCAGGCGCAATCAAAGTGACCAGCACAGGGACGACTAATTTTCTCAGCAATCGCATCATCGGTACTCCTCAGGATCTCACTAGTCGAGCTTCTTCAATTGTTCGCGCACCATTTCCGCGGTCAGCGGCAGATACTTGCCTTCACGCTGCACGGCTTCTTGTCCTTCACGGCTCAGGATGTAACGCAGGAACTCTTTCGCTTTTGCGTCGAGCGGCTGACCCGGCGGTCGATTAAGATAGATATAGATGCTACGCGTCAACGGGTAACTCCGATTTTGAAAACTTTCCCTCGTCGGTTCGATATATGGACCACCGCCACGTCCGGCCAGGGCGAGCGACTTGAGACCCGGCACCTTTCGCGCTTGCGGAATCACTGTCCAGGCAATGCCGTATTTGTCGTTCGCAAGCTCGTCGGCGAGCATGTGCTGCGTGCCGCCCAACTGGCCCTTGTCGTCATCGCCAATCATCTTACTGCCCGTCTCGACGTAGCCTTGATAGTTCGGATTCCACTTGTCGCTGCCGTTCAAAACTTGGATCTGAAAAAAGTTGGTAGTGCCGCCTGGCCCATGTCCGTAGGTGTGGATGGGTTTATCGGTCCATTCTCCCGTCAGTCCCAACTGGCCCCACGTGCGGATATCATCCTTCGCACTGCGTCCGGCTTGTAACGTCCATTTGAATCCGCGGAGACCCGCGACGCGCTCAGATCCAAAAATTCCGTCCAACTGTTTCATCGTTAGCTTGGAAATGGGATTGTCTTTGTTGACATAGACGACCAGGCCACAGGTCGCTCCGTCCACGTCGTAAGCCCCAGTCATCACGGTAATATCGGTGGGGTAGTAGTGGAACGTTTCGTAGAATGCGAGATATTCCGTGAGCACAAGTTCGCGGCCTTGGGGTCCGAGATCTGCGACACCACTTACCAAGCCCGCAATTGCGGCGTCGCCGCTCGGGAATTTGTCCTCGAAACGAATCTCGGGTTGATACTTGCGAAAACCCTCCTCCCAAATCGGCATCATGCCCCCGAGCGAAAAACCGAAGCTGCGAATCGTTCCCGATAGGTGTTGCTCGGGCTGATACCGTGGCAGCTCCGTAAGATTTTCTGCGCGAATCGCCGTCAAAGCGAACGCTATTGTGAGCGAAAGAATAACCAGACGTTTCATCATCGTTCCCTTGAAAATGTTCGGCCGACCCTTACCGTGTAGACAGCTATTCCAATCTTTTCAATTGCTCGCTCAACGCTGCAGGTGTCAGGGGGTAATACATATCGGTGTTGGCAATGATCTCCTGTCCCTCGCGACTGAGAACGAATCGGAGAAATTCTTTCACCTTCGGATCCATCGGCAGACCAGGCGTACGATTGACGTAAACATAGGCATCGCGAACCAACGGGTAAGTGCGGTTCGCAACTGTTTCAGGCGTCATGGGAACGTATGGTCCCTTTTCATCGAAGGCCAGGGCGATCTGCTTCACGTTCGGGTAATCTTTTACGTGCAATTGCGCCGCCCAACCGATGCCATACTTGTCCTTAGATAGCTCTTCGAGCAGTCGTTCGCTTGCGACCGCCTGACCGGCGGCATCGGCTGGTGCCTCTTTGGCTTCGACGTACTCTTTGTAGTTAGGGTTCCATTTGTCCGACCAGTGCAACAACTTGCGCTCGAAATAGATCGTGAACCCGGGAGCTATATAGCCATAGGTCTGAATCTCTTTGTCGGCCCAGTCGCCGGTCAATCCGAGCTGTCCCCACCTCCGAATGTTTGTTTCCGGACCGCGCGCATACTTCGCGGTATAGAGAAGGTTGTCGCCAGCCTTGGCTCTCGCGAGGTTGCTTTCACCAAGTTCCCAGCCGCCAGTTCTCTCCGCTCCGAAGATGCATTCCAATTGACGCATTGTCAGCTTGGCAAGCGGGTTATCTTTGTTCACGACGATGACCGCCGGCCACAGCGTGCCTCTCTTTTCGTGACCGCCGGTGGCAATTGAAATCTCGGTAGGCAAATAATGGAATGTGCCATAGAACGGCATCATGTCCGTTATCTTCGCGTCGTCACCTGCCGGCGCCAGATCAGAAATCCCCGTATACAATCCCGCGATGGCGCCCTCGCTGCTGGTCATGAAGTTAGTCGCCATCATTGCCTCAGGATGATATTTCTTGAACCCGACGGCTAACGCTTCCATCGCGCCTTTCAGTTCACTGCCAAAAATCCGGAAGCCGCCCTGCACTTTGTACTCAACCTTGTAGGGCGGCAGATCGCTCAAGTCCCTGCGCGGCAGATCATGAGTCTGCGCGAAAGCGCAAGGAGCAGCGACTACGTTCGCGACCACCGCGATCAAAACGGGCAAAACTAACTTATTCACGAATCGTTTCATCGTTGCTTCTCCTCAGAGATGTTCGACAAACTCCAGTTTGTCGTTAATTACCAACAGAGCTACGTGGCAGAGTTCACGACAAACTAAGGTTCGTCGGACATCACCAATCATTTCGTAGCAGCCTCGAGTTTTTTCAATTGCGCATTGGCAACCTCAGCGGTGAGCGGCAGGTATTTGCCATCGCGCATGACCTCTGACTGCCCTTCCTGACTCACAACGAAGCGTAGGAATTCCAACACAGC
>Ga0070706_100007604_pt1 | contig 10143 bp, 16 predicted proteins | sample KBSK5501metaG_FD_65476 | JGI IMG/M metagenome (GOLD analysis project Ga0070706, IMG submission 65476) | Corn, switchgrass and miscanthus rhizosphere microbial communities from Kellogg Biological Station, Michigan, USA - KBS K5-50-1 metaG | ecosystem: Host-associated > Plants > Roots >...
CGTCTGGGCGATGATTGTTCCAGGTTCAAACTGGAGATCATACCGAGTGGCCAGAACACGAATGTTGAGATTCTCCTCCTGCACCTTTATTTGGGCCGTCTTTTATCACGCCGCCTGTAAAGAACAAGACAGTGTGTGTTTGGTGGTATGTTCGTTAATGAATGTGGAGACAAGCCAGTTCATCCAGGCAGGCTGCATTTTTATTTGAGTACCAAGGTGTCGTAGTTCGTTTATTGCTGTTTCATAGAGTTGTTGTATAGCGCGGCGAGCGTCAGCGTCAGGTTCGCAGAGGAGATTACGATTGAATTGGCCGTCGTTGAGTTTTCGGGCAAGTTGAGTGGCTCGATCATAAAGATGTGGTTCGTTGTCTATTCTTAAGCAAGTCAAGAAACAGTAGTAGTTCAGATAATTTTGGTATGGTTCGTTTTCGAGAATGTGTGTTTCGCGCTCAGTTGGTTTTTCTAAGGCAATCGTCAGTGTTTGAACAGAGGTGCCGGTTTCTCTGAATGCATTTGGGTCATTGGATTCAAAGCAGCCGTTCGTGGTAACAAACTCGAGGAAGGATTGACTGTGCTGGTCTTCGTGGCGAATGAAGTGATCAGGTGCAATTGTTGTGAGTACCCCTCCAGGTGCAAGAAAAGTGAACGCGTGAAGGATGTGATCGATGTATGCGGTTTTGGCTCCTGGTAGTGAGAACGGAGGGTTCATTAGGATTCGTGCAAAACGCAGATCGGTGTGATATTGAAGGAAATTTCCCTGATGGATATTGGTGTAGCCTTTAGCACGGAGTATGGCGCAACGTATAGGTGATTTCTCGACGAGGTGAATTCGTGGTTTCAGAGGTGCATGATCGTCGGTTTGTAACAGTTCGGTTGCGTACTTTTGTAAGTAGTCAAGCAGGGCGCCGGACCCAGCTTGTGGCTCGAGAAATAGATCTTCGTCTCGTAATTTCTCAAGGTCGGACATGATCATAATGCCGTGGGCGACCTCGTCGGGAGTTGGAAAAAACGCCTCGGGATTCTTAGGCGGCATAATGGCAGAGGTGAGAACGTATTCAATAAGGGGAGTAGGATCTTCTTGGAATACGTGGGCTTTGGTCCGGCCGCCTTTCCATTTGCCGCCAAGCCGGGTTAGCACTTCATTAAGTTCCGTGTATAAAGTCGGTGCTACTTGTGGGAAGCGAATTGCTAGGCCGTCATAATCAACGTTTTGCAATATGTGGATGGCGGCGTCGGAGAGTTGTTGGGCCATTTGGTGTTTTGGACGGTAAGTCTCGAAGTTAGCTTTCGATGTTCTCTCGAAGGTGATGGCGATAAGGTGATTTCAGCAAAGGCAGGAGCCAGTTGATAATGCGTCGCGGTTCGTGTAGCCGTTGCGCTGCTGGCTGCCCGTTTATTTCAAGTTGCCATTTGGGAGTTAGTTTTCTGAATTGGTAAAGTGGTCGAGGACGAAGTGCACGGCGGAGGTGGGCAGGTTTCTGTTGATGGGATCGTGAAGTCCACGCCGAAACTCTCTTAGTATTTGTTCTCGACTAACAGAGCAATGACGGTTGTAATGCGGACTGCGTCGCGTTAATTACTACGCATTTGACGAATCACATTTAGTGGAAGTGTTAGGCGCGGGAGTTAAAGTCTTAAGGATGTGCATCGCGCGCTTCTCGTGTTGAATGTACTCTTTAATGTCGCGCAATTCGTCGGGAACGGGATCGCCGTTTTCATCAAACCGAACGACGAAACAATCATCGTCGCCGTTGGAGATGTTATGCTCGAAAAACTTCTGACTGTCGCAAGCAAAGCGAGTCGCATCGAACTCGTATGCAGCAGCCGTGGTGCCGAAGTAAGGAACCTCTGTTGGAAGCTCAGCGATCTGAGTGATGGTCGCGAGGTTATCGACCATCAAAACACAGTACGGATACTCGGGGATCTCAACCTCTTCAACCTCGAATCCACTTTCTTCAAACAACTCAGTGTCACTTTTGCGGCAATAAAGCTCAGCGCGGAAGGTATCAGGCATGTGAAAGCTCCTTGCTGTTTTGTGTCAGTCGATAGTAGCGAGTTTCATCAAGCGCATTCAGCGCCGACACGGCGCGCAGAAGTAATTGGAGCAGATCCGTGCCAGCATCTATCGGTTCCCAATTCTCGTCATCTTCCACCGCCTTGGACTCAATGGCGTAGGGTTTAGCTTCTGGTGCCACTGCAACGGCCTCGATCATAACCAGTGCAGTCTGCAAAGCCGTCTGGTTTCCGCGCGCCTCATAGATGCGTTTGTGCTCGGCAACTATGTCGAGAGCATCACGGCGCGGAAAGTCGAAATGCCACGAGGACAGAATGCGAACGATTGTGTCTTTGCTAGTTGCGGGTTTGAGACATTTGTCGTGATCGTGGTTAGCCATCGCGCACCTCGTTTTCGTCAGTCTCGCATCCTGCGCGGACCGTACCTTCGTTTTCGCCACATTCGATGCAGGTGTTGATGTCGCCGTTTTCCTGGAACGTATGCTGCTCCCGCACGAATCCAGGTTGACTGCCCCATTGATTAGCGATGCAGACTGGATTGAGAAGCACAAACGGATCTTGCGGAGCGACGGTTGTCTCGGTCATAACATCAGAATCGCACCAGTTTGGTTTCCCATTGGCAAGCCACTGTTGGACCACAGCCACGAGCGCAAACGCGAGTTTCTCGGTGCTCACTTTGTCGCAATCGAGCTTAGTCTCGAGATAGGTGTAATCTTCGCCGTCATTGATGCAGACGGACGCGCCGAAAGTCTCGTTAGCGCCTCCAAACATGATTTGAAAACGCTGGTTCGGATGCGGCAGATAGACACCGACGCACGAGTTGAATTCGCCCAACACATCCCAATCGAGTCCGAGCGCTTTGGCGATTGCGGCGGCAATGATAGCGATGCTGTTAGCCTTGTCCTGACTGTATTGGACGACTTCGCCGACCGCAGCAAAGGCGCGCGCGCAAGCGGCTTGATCCCATGCTTCGATCAATCGAGCGATATCCTTGAACAACGTGTCACCGAAGGGATAGACACCACAGGTTAGGACGGGATGATCGCCGTCCGAACCAACCTCTTCCCATGCGAGTTGGAGTCTGCCAGCGGCTGCGGTGAACGCACCAAGGGCATTGAGAAAGGGATCGTCTTCTGGAGTTGATGTGTCTCGCAGATTCAGAGAGTTGGTTTGCAGATGAAGATCGTTAAGGTATGTGCGATAGTCTCGATCTTCCTGTGCGGATTGATCGGCGCTAACAGGACGCGCCACATCTGGTTCTTTCATGCAGTGAAGTGTGTCCTTTCGGGTGGGTTTGTGAGGTATCTACGATGATCGCCGCGTACTCCTGTTCTCTTCGAGTTTCCGGATAGCAGTTGAATGCGCTCTGGAAGATGGTTTCTGGTGGTGGTGCGACTGGAAGTATGTTTCATGCTTGGACATAAAGAGAGCGAGACTTATCCGTCTCGGGTCCTTCGGGTAGGTAGACTACTCGTTCATTTCGCCGCGCTATTTCGTGCCTGCCTTTTCTTAATTCGTTCGAGTCGCTTAAAGACCCACTGACCAGTGGTGATAGCCTGGATGTCGGTAGCTGTGATCACAGCCGCACCGCCGCCGTAAGCGTCCAAACGTGGTTTGCTGCACGTGTGTGCCCATTCAAAACTTACGGGCTCGATAATGCCGAACCGGTCAAGGAGGTGTTGTACAAACTGACAAGCAGCATCGGTTCCGCCGTCGTCTGAATGGATCCAGATGCGTGATTTCTCCTCAGCCACTTCAAAAGTCCATTCATCGAGAAAATCTTCGAGTTCTGACGGAAATTCTGTTTCTTGTGTTTTGCGGTCTTCCGCGGACTCCCAACGCAGGGTATCTGCGATGGTCACAAGGTTCATGGCATACTTAACGGCTTCAGCACTTGGGAGGTCCAAAACAAAACTGAAATGGGTGTAGTAGTCCGCCATTGGAGTCAGTCCTTATCATAGGGTTTAGTTGTTATTCACTTCGGTCAAGAAGTCGTTGGTAGAGTTGGGTACGGCAGTGATTGGCCGCCGCAATTTTTGCTTGGCTACAAACCTTTTCGGAATGCCAATACCCATCCAATCAGTCAAAGTGATTTTTGGGGCAGAAATGCCCCTACTTTTGAGGAAAACCCCGTCTCGGAGTAGATGGACCACTCGTTTCAGGGTTTACTGTTTGTTGGGGTAGAAGCTTTGATTAATGCTTTCGACATTCGACACTCACCGCGTTGTTTTTGGTGGGTATTACATAAGTGAATGCAATGCTCGTGAAGGGAAAGATGGCAATGCTTTGGTGATTGGCGAGCAAGCCGCAAGCCGGAGCTGCTGCCGTTGAACATCAGCGATCGATTTGACGGGGTTGATGTGTTTTTTTCTGGCGGGGGATTTTGCTTGCTGGCGAAGAAAGCGTAAACGCGCTTTGAGTGGCCGATGAGAGGTTAGAGGTTAGAGCAAGAGCAGAGCGCCGTTGAATTGAGCGAGAAGCCTGGTTTCGAGTTGTTCAGCTCGCAATTCGTGCTCGCGGGCTAGGTCGGGCAAAAGGTCGTTCTTAGCTTTGATAGCATAGGCTTTGGCGTGAAGAAACTCAGTAAGGAGGTCGATACTTTCGACCGTGCGAGTGATGTTATCGGAGCTGGAGGTTTCGAGACTTTCCAGGTTGATGATGGCTGTTAGGGACCAGTTAACTGGAATGCAGACTTCGACCTTCTCTGGATCGCAGTGGGTAATTCTCGGTCCGTCGGGAGATTCGGACGCAAAGGCTTTCATAGTGGTTTGTTCAGCGAATGACGTGCTGGGGATCTGGGCCGTGCGTGTCGCTGAGTGGTCCTATCTTGCCTTTAAGTAACTGCTTCCGCAAGTTAAAAATTTGGTGTGTTAGCAAATGATTGATGGTGAGAATCTGGAATGGGCTTGCACGGTTTCTTGCGAGGCAGGGCTAGGGTGATTCTGTGCAAGATGTGAGCTGGTTGAGAAGAAAGCTAATGCTCGAGAGCGCGTCTGCACAATTAAGCAAGATCGGTTTTTTGGAGGGCTCAGGTCTTTTTGCGGATCCAAAGTTTAGATGGTTCGATACTAATTCCGAATTCCTTGTTCATCATTTCGATATAACCAGGGCTTACGGGATTTTGACCGGTGAGATTTCGAAAGATTATAGAGATACTCGTGTGGCCGCCTTTGAGCAACTCAGTTTTGTCATGCATGAGGGCATGAGTGTTTTTAGTTTGTTTCTGTCTTGACATGGAAGTGGGTTAGCCGGCTCGGTTGTCTACCAACCTCAGTGTTGGCCGCTTCTTTCCGGCAGTTGGAGTGCGTGAGTTTTGCGAGATGGTCAGCTTAGTCTGGATCGGAGAGCCAGGGCCACTGTTTTCGAGCCACGCTGGCGCCAATCTTTTTTACGAGTGCTCTGGCTTGGGCCGTATCGGGCACGATGGCGTGATACTTCTTAGATCCAATGCCGATCGAGCTGCCCTCCTCAATCTGAATTCCCGCGTTCTTAAAGGCCGCAATTTGTCGGGCATAAAGCCGATGACTGCCGCCAATCGTAATCGTAAGCGCATTGTTAGCCTCTCCAGTTTAGTTTGAAGGAATGACGAGTCGGGTGTAAGTATCAGTCGACGCGATTAGCCGTTTGCGAAAATCGTCTAGGGATTGAAATGCGACGATCGAAGTTCGAGCGTTGCGGCGAATTGTTCGGCGCGTACCGCACTTGGTTCGGCGTGTTCAGGAAGCATAGAGCGTCCGAGGTGGGCGCGGCGTGCGTGGACTGCTTCGTGGTAAAGCGAAATAGCATCTGCAGTTGGGCCAAGCTCGATGTAGCGTGAAGGCACGTACCTGCCGAAGTCTTTGGATAGGCGTTCGGCTTCACCGTCAGCGAGTTCTCGGTAACGTGCTCGCCACGAGTTATGAGTTTCGTTGGTATACAGGATTGGAATGTGCTCAACACCTGGGACTTTCTTGAGAGCGCGATCACTTAGCGCATTACCGAGGGGAATGAACTCCAATAGTTTTAGCTTTTGAATTTGATTTAGGGCTTCTGGTCGGAGCACTCCTTCGTTGGTCTTTATACTCGGCGGGCGGCGCATGGCTTAGTAAGGACTGAAGGACTAGCGGTTATTGGCCGCACTTCGATATAGAAGGGGCCGCTCCAGTTTTGAATCCAGAGCGGGGCATCTGATTCGTGGGCGAGATGATCGCTTTCGTAGTCGGCTGGTAGCGGTTTGTTGTCGGGCCAGCTAGTGGTCCAAGTAACAGGGCCGTCGGGGTCGACGGGGATGGCGTAGTCGTTTTGCCAGGCTTGTGGATAGAACGTGCATTGTATTCTCATAATGAATTTTAGGCGGCGAGCTGTTTGAAATAGGTTTCGAGATGTGGATTTGCTTCGAAGCGAAGTGCTGCACCTTGCAAGTAAGTGAGCGATCGTTCGTTGATGATCCAACGGCGGCCAAGTTCCTCAGCGGCTTCGGCAGTGGTTGCGCTGCCAGCGAGTGGATCAAATACAAGGTTGCCGGGCTCGGTTAAGAATTGAATGAAGAAGGTTGGGAGTGCCTTCGGAAATCTGGCGGGGTGAATTGGAAGTCCTTCTTGTCGGCAACGGGTTTGATAGAGGCTGTTGGAGTCAGTGTTGGGTGCAATGATGAGGTTGTGAGGAATGCTGCCGCCGTTGTCGACGGCAAAGGCACCCGGTTTGAGTCGATGACCGCTTGGACGTTTGTGGCGGCGTTGGTTGTTTTCGCCGCCGTGAGCAATTCGCTCTTGCATACTTTGAGAGTAAGAGCGGAGGATCTGTCTGTTGTTAGCTTTCGCGGTTGTTGGGTTGTTTATGAGCCAATAGACCTGTTCGATTGATGGTGTCACTCGGATTCGTCGAACGCATACCCACTCAGCGGGTCCAGGCATCTTGGATGAATTCTCCCAATAGAATTTTTGAGCGAGTGTATAGCCGAGTTCGTCGCATAGGCGGATAAGTAGTCGTTCTTGATAGAGAGATACGGCGGGAGCGCCAGGTATAAAGACGTCGGCGAGGTTGAGGACCAGCGACCCGGTATCGGTGAGTTTCTCTTTCCACCCGGCAGCGAGTGAAACTAGCCAATCGATGTGGGCGTCTGGGTTCAAGTTGCCGTAGGTCTTCTTTGTTGTTAGTGGATAAGGAGGCGACGTCAGAATGAGATCGACCGAATTGTTAGCAATGAGTGCGATGGCGCTTTCGGCTTCGGCGAGGAGCGCAGTTCCGAGTGAAGTAGTGAAAACAGTAATAACGATTCCTGGTCTGCAATTGCGCAGACCCTGATGTGCTTTATCTGTAAGTTCCCAGAGGTTGCGTTTGCGTTTGTGAAGGTCGTTTTCGATTAGGCCGCTGCTGGTGGCGGTTTGTCTCGCGTTGCGGAGCTGTCGTTCCCAGAGATTTATTTCTCCGGCTTTGCCGGCTGGGGCGCGTAGTTCTCGAAGAGACTGAGCGAGATTTATTTTGCGCGCAACCTGGTCGTATAGATCTGCTGGTGCGGCTTGGCCGCCCGCCTCGTACAAAGATTCAAGTAAAGGAAGTACGAGTTGGCTTCTTGATGGAAAGCGCGGGTGGGCCATTGGTTTGTGGGTCTGCATTCCGCTTGCTTGTTTGAGAGTCAAACATGGCGCAAGGGAAGTGCTTGGCGAGACAGGTTAGTGTTATGTGGTGCTCTTCAGGTTCGCAGCGAGCGCAACCGCATCGCAAACTTCGTTGATCTCTTCCGGGTGCATGTAGGCGGCTAGTTCGTCAAAGAGTCCGTTTTCAGTCATAACCTGAAACATGGCTTGTAGCTTTCTGAAAGTATCGTCGCTCATAGTGGCTGACTTCGCTTCAAGTGTGGTCATTATGTTTCGGTTAGTTCAGGGCAGAGGCACGACGAGCAGCGAAGCGGCGCAAGTACGAAGCCTCGGTGGACCGTGGAAACTGCCTCAATCGTGACAAGTAACTCGGACATTGTTTGCGGCCAGTCTCACCAGTAACTTTCAGAGTGATCCTCCGATGTAGTGCGCGGATGAATTCCCGATACCATTGACGCGCGTTCACGGAATTCTCGCCGTTGCGAATCGCCTCCAGTCGTGGTTTGATCCAATTCAGGTAGTCAGTGACGTGTCTGTAACCCAGCCACTGCTCGCGCAGGAATTGACGTTCGCAGTCCGCACGACATTCATCGCAATTGTTGTGGCTAACGCGCTCGGTAATGTGTCTTTCGTGCGTTGCGGTTTGCATAGTAATTGTCACCTACTCGTAGACGTATCCCATAGTTGCCTTACCGTTCTGGTAGTCCATCACGTCGCGGGCAGTGCCATCGTGACGATAGTGCTTAACCGAACACTTGCCCTCGTAAGCCAGTGCGGTTTGTGCGGCATCTCCTAATGATTGTCCGGCGTAGAGTTCTTCGATCACGCCTGAATCCATTGTGCTGGTTATGTAAGTCACCTCGGACACTTCTCGCATCACTCGCCTCCCTCTTTTATGAATTTAGCTTTGCCATGCCGCCGTCAGTCGACGGCGGTAACGAACAATTTGAAGTGTGTGTAGGGCACTTGTAGTTTTTTGACTGAGTGAGTTTGCTCGCCGGGTTGATCGCGGCCACGCGGCCTGATGTATGTGCGAAGACTGTTGGTTACGTGAAGGCGAAGCCCATCTGGTTTATTGCAAAGTTAGATGATGCGTGTTTAGTTGTTGTCGAGTGAAGGTTTGGTGGCTCGGTGGTTCGTGATCCTGTGGTGGGATCCAGATGTCTTAATGCAGAAAGAATCTTTTGAAAGAATGAAACTATCACTCCTTGGCCTATCACTTCACCAGCTCTTGTTAGAGAATGTTCTTCGTCCAGAAAATAAGTGTCAGGTACGCCGTGAATACGGCGTGCTTCGGCCAGGCTTAGCCAACGGTATGCCTCACGAGTTGGGTGCTTGACGACAACCCCATCGCCCTGCTGTGCGAAATATCGACGACGCAGTACCGGAACGCGAGTGCTCTGAAGTGAGAGCTGTGGAGGAGCAAAACCGTTACCCTTTCTGGTTTGTGTCTCCCAATGCTGGAACAGCCATGGTTTTTCTGCGGGGGTGAAGTACTGCGACTCTGCAAGTTCCGGAGAATCAGCATAGTCAGCGAAAGTTTTTGTGCATGGAGCTGGAGTTGGCCACTGGAAGCCTGGTTCTGAAGTAGCAACGATCACGGTTCTTTTTCGCCCACTGATTTCGCCGTAGAGGATTGGATCTAAGACAGCGGCATGTACGAAATATCCAGCGCGTTCAAGGAAGAGACGCAGCATGTAGCCTGCGCTGCTATTTAGATAGTCCGGGGCTTCTTCGATGACTACGCTCGCCGCATTTACGTGTCTGATTAACAACGCGGCCCACACAGTGAGATCGCTCAATGGGTGAGCCTCTGGTGGCAAAGATCGATCTCGTTTGTTGCCTGTCTGGCGGTCGCGGGTACGAGCCTTGCTCCAGGGGGAGCAGGGAATACCCAAGGTTAAGATTTCGACTTGCGGAAGAGCGTCGAGGGGCACGTCTTCAACACTTAAGTTGAACATCTTGGCTTCAGGGTGGTTCTGTTCGAATATTGCCGCGTACCCTGGATCGACCTCGATTGCAAATGCGGGCGTGTATCCTGCTTGCTTGGCGGCCTGAGTGAGTAGGCCGCCTCCGGAAAAGCAACTGCCCTCGGTGCCGTTTTTGCAGCGCGAAGCCCGGAGAGCAGTAGAGTGCGCCGGGGTCAAAACGATTCGGTTTGGGGAAACGATGACCTGTAGCTTTGATACGGTATTGCCGAAGGTAGTTTGGATCGCAGAGGAGTTTAGATCTACTACAGGGACCTGTCGTTGTTTCTTGGAAGATACTATGCGTGGTCCATTCGGAGCGAGTGTGATAACGATCTTGTTTGTAGCGAATTCAACTTGTATATGACAGCCCGGAACGAAGCCGGCGTCCTGCAGGTACTTTCCTTCGAGCCAAATTCGCGGGGCGTTGTTATGTTGTGCGAGCGCCGTCGTGGAAACACGGGGAAAGGTGGTCATGGTAGTGTGATTCGGTCTTATTGAAGTCGAGGCGTCAGATTGGCGACCGCCTTAAGTTGTAGGAAGATTTGGGAGGAAGGTCAGCGGTGGACCGGCGAGAACGTATTGTTG
>Ga0070706_100007608_pt1 | contig 10139 bp, 10 predicted proteins | sample KBSK5501metaG_FD_65476 | JGI IMG/M metagenome (GOLD analysis project Ga0070706, IMG submission 65476) | Corn, switchgrass and miscanthus rhizosphere microbial communities from Kellogg Biological Station, Michigan, USA - KBS K5-50-1 metaG | ecosystem: Host-associated > Plants > Roots >...
CCCCATCCCCTTCTCGTTGACAGGCATTCTCAATTCTATCACGATGCCTCTGGCGCAGGCGAACCTTGGGATCTTTGCCATCTCCACCTACGATACGGACTATGTCTTAGTGAAACAGGAGGTGTTACCACAAGCCCTCTCGGCCCTCACCGAGGCTGGTCATACCATTCATACCCGCTAAATCCCAGCATGCTGCGAGAGAAGTCGGGACAGCTATCTGGGGAGGCACATGCTCCGAAAAGAGGGGCTTTGTGGAGGGGAATGACTCGCACACGTCTACCAAATCCTCCCGCAGCATCCTGGGATGGACCCGACTGGCCCCCAGGGCAGGGGATAGCTCAACCATCAAACGATGCCGGTACTGCCATAGAATATGGTGGATAATTCGACGAGCCCTCTCCAAGCCCAATTCGGACTGGCCTTTCGTCATAAGGCAGTCCGGACCGCTCACCTCTTCGTGGAGTGAGGCTCCAAACGAGTTCTTCTCTGAGGAGCACAGGCGACAGAGAGGGCAATCAAGCGGGGTGCGGGGCTTGAGGAGGCGGTGGACCATCGTGCGTCTGCTCCCTGCTTGTGAGCTGGAAGCTTGAAGATGGAGACAAGCAAGTCGCCGAGGCGGCGCGAAAGAGAGGATGAGGAAGCACACGAGCAAGAACAAGAACACATGAACGGCCATACAGATCCTCGCGGCTAGAAAAGAGCAAAAGAGAGCGCTTCCTGAACATAAGGAGGGTCGGAAGGGACTGTCAAGCGGATAGGAGAGAAGACTGAATCATCCACCCTTGTAAGAGGCAGTATCCGTTGCACAATTCATGGGTCATGCAAGCCATGACAGCCCCCACTCACTCGTCACACGCGTGAGAGACGTACCCGGCTGGTGTTGGCAGTCTCGTCTCAAGCACTTCTCCCCATCCCGATTCCAGGACGGCCATGATCCTCTCATCAAAGCACTTGAGCCACGCAAGGAGGTCGAGTGCATGTGCGAGGACGTTGTTCATCTCAATCCTTTCCGGTGGATGCAGATGATCACCACGCACTGGGACTCCCATTGCTACCGGCTCAGCGACTATCCTCGCCCTCTCAACCTGGCAGCATCCCCACGTGCGTTGAGGGACGACCACCAGGTAGGTGAGCAGCAGGCGTTCCGTGCGAGGGCAATAGCGCCACGAGGTGGAGTGAATGATCGATGCCTCTGCCTCAAACCGCTCGCCAAAGAGGCGTTCAACGGTTGCGAACACCGCATCGTTGGGATGCAGACCAGCTTGATGCGCGATACGCCAGGGATGAGCCTCGCCATCTTCCCGACGGCGAAGCCACAGCACCTGGTCCGACTGCAAGGTCACAGGGAGAATTTCATACCAGAGCGATGTCATGCTCCTGTGTCCTCCGCGATCACACGGCTTCTCTCCTTGCAAGCAAGCGCGACGCTTCTCTACCACTCGATCCATTCGCCAGCCGGATGTTTGAGCAACCAGGTCGACGGTTGAGCAGTGAAGAGGCCGTCCAGGGCCGGGCCAGCATCCAGCTCCTCGTAGTAGCGAGTCATGCCCTCAAGATCGAACCAGCCATCGACTGACAAGAATTCGAGGGAGGAGGGTGTTCCTGGTTGAGTGAGTCGGAAGTACACCTCATGGGACAGATGCCCGGAGGCCCTGGCCTTGTGGATGTCAGCACTCCTCACGCGATTCACCAGGGTGCGGGCCTGCTCCCGAGACAACACGGGCCCACGAAGCAGTGCGAAGAAACGGTCGTGGTGTCCTGTTGGCACCGGGATATGATAGGTGAAAAAGCCCTCCGCAGGCTCCCAGATCACCGGCTCATTGCGGGTAAACATCCCTGCTGTCGCCTGTCTCTCTGCTCGCGCAGGCTCGGAGAAAAACTGATTGAACCCGCTCAGGTCGGTCCACAGGTCCATAATGACGAAGGCTGCCGACTGTTCATCCACCGAAGTATAGACCATGTGACTCAAATCGCTCAGCGACTTTGCTGCCGCTACATCCTCCGGCGCTCCCGCAACCCGATTATGCACCGGTCGCATTGCTTCCAACGAGAGCGCGCGGTTGCCGAACATGGTGAACAAATAAATCTGGCCTTGCGTGTCAGTCATGGGTAGTTCCTCCTAATTTGAAGAGAGTCTTCATTTCTCAAGTACTCAAGAGAGGGCCTGAGCCTTCTCAGGTCACACTCGGGCGAGTGGACACTTATTAGACTGCGGCGAAGACCAAAACGGTGCGGTCTGACAGGGCAGATTGAGGGCTTTTTGAAAGTCGGCGGCCTCCGCTCCACTGGGAGAGACCCTTTCAAAAAGCCCTGAGGGAGATTTGGGACCCGATGTCTTGGTCGTAACGATTGGACGTATAATGAGTAGGTTGCCAGTGATCGGTCAAGAAGGTGCGGTCTGCTCCGCCAGCTCTCTCGGATGCCATGAACCGACCGTCCCAGTTGCACCGAGTATCAGCAAGATCTGGAGAAATCGAGGAAGCATTGTGACATCTGAACGCGCGAAGGCACACATTCCGTCCCGCGATCCTTCTGAATTCGGCTCCCTCATTGAGCCATATCGCGGGGAGCTGCGCCTCCACTGTTATCGCCTGCTGGGGTCCCTACACGAGGCTGAGGATCTGGTGCAGGAGACCATGCTACGAGCCTGGCAGTATGCTGATACCTTCAAGGGCCAGGCTTCGCTGCGCACCTGGCTCTACCGGATTGCGACCAATGCCTGCCTCGACGTGCTCAAGAAACGCCCGCCGCGCACGCTGCCCGCCGCGCTGACTCCCGAAGCTGATCCCCTCCTGCCCCTGGCCCCGGCCTGGGCTGAGTCCACCTGGCTGGAGCCTTTCCCGGGCAGTTGGCTGGCCCAGGCAACGGAGGATCCGGCAGCACGCTTTGCCAGACGCGAAAGCGTCTCGCTAGCTTTTCTCGTCGCCCTCCAACTGCTCCCTGCCCGCCAACGAGCGATCTTGCTGCTCAGTGATGTGCTGGACTGGCAGGCCAGCGAGATCGCATCCCTGCTCTCGATATCGGTGTCAGCCGTCAAGAGTGCTCTGCACCGCGCGCGGGTCACGCTGTCGAAGCAGTATCGTACTGATGAACAAGAGTGTGGAGCAGGTCTGCGGACGGATGCCGCGACACAGGCGCTGCTTGAGCGCTATGTGCGTGCCTGGGAAAGCGAGAATATCGATGAGCTGGTGGCGCTCATGAAAGAGGACGCGACCTTTACCATGCCGCCGCTGCCTTCGTGGTATCGGGGGAGAGAAGCGATTCGGGCCGGGTTTACCGCTCAGATTTTCGCACCGCTGGCACAGAACCGCTGGCACTTCTCCCCCACAGAGGCGAATGGAGGCCCGGCTTTTGCCGTCCATCGCGCTGTCGGCCTGGGTGGCCCGTTTCGGGCTTTGGGGATTCAAGTCGTCACGCTGGCAGCTTCCGCATCAGACGTACGCATCGCCGGGGTGACGTTTTTTCTCGATCCCTGGTTCGTCTCCTCCTTCGGCTTCCCGCAGGAACTGCCCAGCTGAACCCAAAAAGCGATTCGGCCTCAGAACAGTTCCCTGACAACATCCCCGCTCAGTATCAAATAGGGATCACTCCCAGGATTCTGGGGCAGCGATTGGGAGAGTTATCTGGTAGGCAAGCCGTCTACAAAGACAGACTTTCGGCAGGGAACGGCCCCCAGAATAATACCAATTTTTCCCCAGAATGGCTCACCCGCGATTTCCGTGAATCGGAAGCAGGAGATGGCATACAGAGAAGAGGCAGCCCTGATTGGAGACGATCTCTCTGCATCCCTTTCACATATGCTAGAGCTTTCATATAAACCGCGGGAGAGCCACAGAATAAAATGATTTACAAGCAGGAACACGAACATATGAGGCGCTATCATCATCCTCGCTGTTGAAAATGGGAAGCATGGAGAAGGAGAGTCACCAGTGCTGTCAAGCGATTGGCAGAGATGTCCGAAGTATCCCACGCGATGCGCAACGAGAAAGGTCAGATCCCTTGTCTGATCATAGGCGCTCTGTTGCGGCCTGTCACACCTCTTTGTCATGCCCGATCCTTCGGGACTCCTGTCCCAGGTGGAGTCGGGACAAATTTGCCCGGCAAATTTGGGACTCTCTCCCCATCACAACGGGACTCCTCGTTGGCTATGCTTGAAGCGAACAATCACCACGGGAAACAAAGCAACATCCCGCAGTCACAGTATTGCAAACATCACGATCGCAGGAACTTCCTGCAAGGAGGAAATCTCTCATGTCATCGACCACCTCGTACCGCCTGAGCGGAGTAGCTCTGATCCTTGGAAGCGTGCTTTCGATCATCTACTACGTTTCTGAAGTGTTCATCAATGGTCCCTTTCCCGAGGCACTGGCCGGCCCGGTGGCCGTGATCGGCAGCCTCATCGGGTTCATTGGATCCGTGTTAGTGCTCCTGGGATTACCAGGGATGTATGCTCGCCAGGCGAAGCCGGCAGGCATCCTGGGGCTGCTCGGTTTCCTGTTCGTCTGGTATGTCATCCTGTTTCAGGGCGTCCTGATTCCATTCACCTCTGTGACCATCGTGCCAATGCTTGTCACCAATCCCGCGACGCAACACCTTTTGGCTGCTGGCCCGCTTGCCTCTTTTACCCCTTTCTCCATTCCAAGCGAAGTGGGTCAGGTCCTGGGTGTGCTCCTGCTGGCCATCGCGACGTTGCGTGCCAGGGTCTTCCCGCGCTGGATCCCCTGGCTGCTCATCGTCGTCATGGTCCTCAACGCCGCGAGTTACGTCCCGTTCTTCCCTAATGAACTGGGATTTGTTACTGTGATCATTGGTTACCTGCCGATTGCCGGGTTCGGATTTGCCCTGCTCTCACCAGGGCTCCGCGAATCGGTGGAGGCACAGCCTTCGAGCGCGCAGGCAGAGGCGCGCGTTTGAACACGCTGCCCTCTGCCCGAGGGAAGCGGGGAGCGCCTGTACACCACGAGCAATTTCCAGCTCACACGCCTGTACAGGCGTGCCCCTTTCGGATAGAATAGAAGGGTAGCAGTGCCGCAGGTCGCGCGTTTCGACGAGCATCATGCAGGAGGATTTCAGCAGTGAATCTGGCGCAGAGAAAGAAAGCAGCGGAGGACATGGGAGCTTCCACGAATCCCCACTTCGACACCCGTCTGCATGGGCGCTGGCTCCTGGCCGCACGGGTAATCTGGCTTGTGCTGGCTCTGGCGATTGTTGTCATGAATGGGCTGGCTCTCCCTGGAGTTCCCGCGGCGCTCCATCCCCCCCCACCTGCTGTCGGTGTTGCTTTGATCATGGGCACGAATGGGATGTGCACGCTGCTATATCTGACGATAAGTGCGCTGCTGTTCTGGCGCCGCTCAGATGATCGCATGGCATACTTTTGCTCGCTGATGCTGCTGACCTTCGGGGGCGCTGTCTTCGGTTTCCTGGAATATGCGCCACCCACTACCCTTGTCTGGAACCTGGCGTTCTACAGCCTGTTTTTTCTCGGGCAGGTCTCTTTTCTCACCTTTTTCTACCTGTTTCCCTCCGGGCGCTTCGTGCCGCGCTGGACACGCTGGTGTGCTCTTCTTTACGCGGTCTACTGGGTGGTCTGGATTTTCTTTCAGGAGGGACTTGCTTCTGGCACCCCGGGATACCTGTTTCTTCTCTTCCTGCTGACTGCCGTGATCGCGCAGGTCTATCGCTACCGCTCGGTTTCCACGAGAGCCGAGCGGCAGCAGACGAAGTGGGTTGTTTTTGGCTTTGCTTTAGCCATCCTCCTCTTCATCTTCACGCGGTTGATCTTTTTCCTGCTTCCGCCAGACCTCAACAATTCACCGGTAGTGAATTATCTGCTGGGTGGCGGCAGCGTCTACCTATCATTTATGCTGATCCCAATCTTTATCGGCATTGCTCTCTTTCGCGCGCAGCTCTTCGATATCGATCTCATCATCAAGCGCGCACTTGTCTACGGTATCCTCACCGCCTGTGTAGTCGGCATCTATGTACTGGTTGTTGGCTACCTGGGCGCGCTCTTTCGCACCGGGAGCAACCTCCTGATCTCCCTGATTGCCACCGGCGTGGTGGCGGTGCTCTTCCAGCCTCTGCGAGCGCTGCTCCAACGCGCTGTGAACCGGCTGCTCTACGGGCAGCGCGACGAGCCGTACACCGTTATCTCCCGACTGGGACAGCGCCTGGAAGCCACAGTCGCGCCTGACGCGGTCCTCTCGGTCATCGTGGAGACGGTGGCCCAGGCGCTCAAACTCCCCTACGCAGCGATAACCTTGAAATCCATCTCTGCAACGAACTCCGTTCTAGCAAGCTCAGTAGAGATGCAAGGAAGTTCCTTGAAGCAAGACGAGGAGTTCGCCATTGCTGCCTCCTACGTTGCCAAAACTGGAGAGGCATCCCTTGCAGATACCTTGCTCCACCTGCCGCTGCTGTATCAAAGCGAGCAGGTCGGTGAACTGCTGCTCGCAGCCCGTGCCCGGGGTGAGTCCTTTACGCCCGCCGACCGTCGCCTACTCGATGACCTTGCCCGGCAGGTAGGGGTTGCAGCCCACGCGGTGCAACTCACCGCCGATTTACAACAGTCGCGGGAACGCCTGGTGACCGCCCGCGAGGAAGAGCGCCGCCGCTTGCGCCGCGATTTGCATGATGGACTTGGCCCGGCCCTCGCCAGTATCCCGCTCAAGCTCGACGCGGCACGCAATCTACTTACACGTGACCCGTCTGCTGCCGATGCCTTGCTGGTCGATCTGAAGAAGCAGACGCAGACGGCTGTTGCCAACATTCGGCGCCTTGTCTATGAGCTGCGTCCACCTTCATTGGATGAATTGGGGCTTGTTCCGGCATTACGTGAACAAACTGAGCAGTATAGCCATGATGGTTTGCACATTAGCATTGATGCGCCGGAGCAGCTTCCATCACTACCCGCGGCTGTTGAAGTAGCGGCCTACCGCATCGCGCAGGAAGCTTTGACGAACGTGGTCCGACACGCGCAGGCGCACACTTGCAGCATTCATTTCACACTCGACAATGGTCTCTGCGTGGAGGTTTGCGATGACGGTCGAGGAATACCGGCAGGGCAGAGGGCAGGAGTAGGCTTGACGTCGATGCGTGAACGAGCGGAAGAGCTTGGCGGGACATGTGAGATTGAGGCAATACCTGCCGGTGGAACCCGAATATACGTTCGACTACCACTGCCAAAGGAGTAATCGATGGAACAGATTCGTGTCCTTATCGCAGACGACCATCCGCTCTTTCGCGATGGATTACGCACCCTGCTCAATTCAGGATCTGAAGCTGAAGTGGTAGGAGAGGCTGCCACGGGAGACGAAACGATTGCAAAGGCCGCAACCTTGCAGCCAGATGTGATCCTGATGGATATTAATATGCCGGGCGTCAACGGCATTGAGGCGACGCGGCGCATTCTCCACACCAGCCCACATATTAGCATTCTTGTAGTAACGATGTATGAGGACGACGACTCGGTATTCGCCGCTATGCGTGCCGGTGCGCGTGGCTACCTGCTCAAGGGTGCTGACCAGGACGAGACACTGCGAGCGATTAAGGCTGTCAGTCGCGGTGAAGCTATCTTTAGTCCCGCCATCGCGAAACGTTTGATCCGCTACTTTTCTCCCACACGAGCGGCGACAACACCCCCGCAGGCCTTTCCCGAACTGACCGAGCGCGAACGTGAAATCCTCACGCTGCTGGCCCAGGGACACAACAACGCTGAGATTGCGCAGCGCCTGGTGCTCACTCCCAAAACCGTACGCAATCACCTCTCCAATGTTTTCAGCAAGTTGCAGGTTGCTGACCGCGCCCAGGCGATCATTCGCGCACGCGAGGCGGGGCTCGGATGAGTACAGACACAGGCAGCGGATCGTTGTTGACGATCCAGATTTCACCCCAATCCGTTCCTTCGACTCCGCCGTGGTTCGGGGAAGGAGCCGCCTTTGCTCAGGTGCTGATCTCGACTGGCACCTTGAAAGCTATTGAGGAACGCGTGCATTTTGCCCGCGCCCGCTTTGGCCAGTACGATACCATTGATTTCGTTGTCGTGCTGATCGGCTATGGTCTCAGTGGTGAACGCACGCTGCAAGCCTTTTACGAGCGACTCCTGCCCTTTGCCGACGCTTTCATGGCGCTCTTTGGTCGTCATCACCTCCCCTCGCGTTCCGCGCTCTCTCGCTTTCTCGCTGCCCTCAATCAAGCGACGGTGGAACTGCTGCGGACCCTTTTTCAAGAAGATCTTGTTAAGCGCATGCCTCCTGGCACTTCCCCAGGTGGCTTATCGGATCGACTGGGCAACCACTGGTTGGTAGTAGATATCGATGCCACCAGGCAAGCCGCACGTCAACGAGCACTACCCCAACTCAAGTCGCTCCCGGCCCCTCATCGTCGCCTGAACCGGGTCTGTGGGCCGGCCTATTTGGGCCGCAAGAGGGGTGAGGTAGGACGAAGCAGAACCACAGTTTTACAGGCCACGACGCATCAATGGATTGGCACCTATGGGGGAGCGGGCAATGGCGACTACCGTGGCGAATTGAAGCGCGCTCTGGAAGCCACCACCAGGTACGCGACCGCTCTTTCGTTGCCCGTCTCCCAGGTGTTGATCCGTCTGAATGGGCTGTACGGGAACGCCGCGCCTGTAACGGATGTGCTGCATGCCGGTTTTGGTCTGCTCGACCGCAGCCGTGATTACGCTCTGCTGAATCGACCAGAGATAACGGCGCGTCTTGCTTGCCCGCCAGATGCGGAGAGTACTCATCCGGTAAGTGGAACATATCGTGCGCTTTACGATTGCCCGGATATTGCTCTCACCCCGACTGGGCCGCGTGTGCGTCTGATCGTGGCTGTCCATCCCGCTTCATCCACAAGCGCCTCCATTGGGAAGCAGCGCGACGGGCTGGTGTACGAATTGTTTGTGACGCACCTTCCCTCTCCTGCATTTTCCCCGCAAGACGTGCTGGACTTGTATCTGCACCGGGGATCATTTGAAACCGTTCTGGCTGATGAAGACGTGGAGCAAGACCCCGATCGTTGGTGTTCCTGTACCCCTTGTGGGCAGGAATTTTGGCAGATCATCAGCCAATGGCTGTGGAATCTCCGTTTGGAACTCGGCCAGCACCTCTCTCCCACAGCCATACGCGTCACCGAATTTGCCCCGGCCCACCTTCCCGAACCAGCACCCGGAGCCTCACCTGCACCCGAAGCTCGAGCGGCTTTACCCATGGTGTATGGCCCTGCACAATGGGCGCGAATCGTTTACCGGCGGCTTTCCAGGATCGGCATTTACACCTCAACCAGACGGGACTCTCCTCTGTCCTGCTAATCATTCTCTTTATCCACAAGAACGCAGACCGGAGCGCAACGGTTCTTACCGTGTGCTATATGCAGCTCGCATCGGGGATTGTCGGATCTGCACCATGCGGTCCGAGTGTCAAGAAAGCATTGACACCACGAAACCACGTCGGGTCAGTGCCGTTTTCTGGCCAGCCACCGCCACTCAACCAGCGTTGCCTGAAGCTCCCCCAAAGACGCCTGAACCAATCCCCTGTTTCCCAGTGCTTTGGCAGGATTGGCCACGTTGTCAACTCCGACGGCGTTGGATCAATCTGATGCGTTCCCAAACCGTCTCCTTGACCAGGGGAGCGGCACCGACTGCAGATCACACAGTTGCCACATCCCCGCCAATCACCACCCGAGCCGAGCGTGCTCATTGGCGCTTCACCTGGGACCAGCGCTTGGCTCGCAACGCTCGCCCCACGACCTCTCCCCCGCTCACTCTCACCATTCATGGTCTTCCTGCGACCTTTGCTCACGTCTATGGCTTCGGCCTCCTCACGGCAGAAGATGTGGTCACAAACGCCGCTTAATCCCCCCTTGTTCCCAATGCAGTTTGACCTGGAGGGTTTGCTTTGTTGAAATTTATCAATGTATCGTTCCTTTCCCCTCCACTTCCCTTCTTTTTTCAACCAGCGGTTGCGGCCTTTACTGGCTGCTTACTGCTTACTCGTTGCGCATCACGTGGGAAACTGTATCTCAAGGTCCAAGACGTGCTCGCCCACGACGGTGCATATGACGTCAGCCCTCCTCCGATGGTGAGCAAACGGCGACCAGGGCCAAAACACCCCACATACGGTATTCCCACT
>Ga0070706_100007609_pt1 | contig 10138 bp, 12 predicted proteins | sample KBSK5501metaG_FD_65476 | JGI IMG/M metagenome (GOLD analysis project Ga0070706, IMG submission 65476) | Corn, switchgrass and miscanthus rhizosphere microbial communities from Kellogg Biological Station, Michigan, USA - KBS K5-50-1 metaG | ecosystem: Host-associated > Plants > Roots >...
ATCGTCAGTGGATTTCTCAGCCTGCCCCATGAGAGCGCCCTGTACGCCTACTTCCAGCGTCACTGGATGCACGTCTTTCCGGGACTGGCCCGCGTCTGTCGCACGACGTTTACCAAGCAGGCAGGCGATTTGTGCTGGATGAACGAGCGTCTGTGGCAGGCGCTGCTGAGGCAGATCCACTATGATCGGCAGGTGGTCTTGGTCGATACCTTCGCCTTATCAGCGAGGTTGCGAGGGTCGGGTATGAGCTGGTGCTGTACGTCGCGCCGGTGGCGGGCTACCCTAACGGTGGTTGGTTAGGTGTGGCACGGATGGTGCGAGGCAGGATGGGGAGCCGTCTCGTGCACGTGCGAGCGCGAGCACGAGCGGCAGGACCGGAGGTGCTCTCATGCCCACGCCCCGCAAGCCGACCCGCCCCACCACCGAGGCGATCGATCAATTTTGTGCGCGCTTCGACGACCTGTTGGCGCGCTATGAGGAACGCACGGCGCTGCGCCACTACCTCATCGGGCTGCTCTTGCCGCGCGCGCACAACAAAACGCTCGTGGAGCTGGGCGCCATCGTGCCCGGTGCCGACCGCCAGCGCCTGCACCACTTCCTGCATGACGCGCCGTGGGACGCCGAGGCGCTCAACCGCCGCCGGCTGGCGCAGTGGCAGGCCCACCCCTATCTGGGCCCGCATGCCGGGGGCGTGCTCATCGTCGACGAGACCGGCGATCCCAAACGCGGCCACCGCATCGTCCTCGCCGCCCAACAGTATTTGGGCAAGCTGGGCCATGTCGCCAACGGCGTGGTGGCGGTGACCAGCCACTGGGCCGATGGCAGCCGCCATCTGCCCTTGGGGGTCAAGCCCTACCGGCCCGCCAGTCGCCTGCCCACGGGGAGGAAAGACCCCGCTTTCCACACCAAGCCGGAGTTGGCCTGGCAGCTGATCGAAGAGGCGCGCGCGGCCGGGATCGCCTTCCGCCTGGTGGTGGCCGACTGCGTCTACGGCGAGAGCGCCACGCTCGAGGCGCGCCTGTACGCCGCCCGGACCCCCTACGTCATGGGCCTGCGTCCCTCGCATGGCACCTGGCAGGAGGTGGAGGACGCGGCCCATCCGCCCGCCTTCACGCCTGCCGAGGCGGCCGCGCGGCTGCCGGTTGAGGCGTGGCAACGCACGGTGCAGTACGATAGCCACGGCACCGCCCTCATTCGGTATGTCGCCGAGTTGGAGCTGGGACCGAGTTACGGGCCGACCAAGGGTGTGCGCCTGGTTGCCGCCACCCTGGATCCCGCCACGCTCACGCCCGAGTCCACCTGGTATCTGGCCACCTCGCTGCCCCTGGCTGAGGCGAGTGCTGAGCAGGTGTACGCCATCTATCGCCTCAGGGAGTGGATCGAGCAGTTCTACAAACCGGCCAAGCACGAGCTGGGGTGGGCTGATTATCAGCTGCGGCCCGAACGAGCGATCGTGCGTCATTGGCAATTAGTGCTGCTCGCCTACACCTTCAGCCTGCTGGTGGGGGCACTCCCCACCACTGCCCCGTCGCCGCTGGAGTCGGCGACGGGTGGGGGGAAAATCGGGCCCAGACCCTACCCCCGCGTCCGGGGAGCGGGTCGTCTGGACCGCCACGCTGCGGCGCGTCCGCAGCTGGCTGTGCCCGTGGGCACACCTGCAGCGCTATTGGACGCGCTGGTCGAGCGCCGCCCCACCGCCTGAGCTGGCCGCGCTGCTCGCCCATGTTGCGCGCGCGCTCCCGCTGACGGCGCCTGCCGCCCCAACCTGATCAACCACCGACTAGGCAATGGCCAGATGCCGTCGTGCGCGAGGGTTGTGTGTGCCTCAACTCACGTGGCCACTTTGCCCTGTCGCCGTGGAGCGCGGAGGGCTACCAACGCTCCCACGAGCGACAGGAGGCTACCGACTGTCGCCAGCGACTCACCCTGCGCATATCCATAGAAAATCGCGATAAAGTAGAGAGGGGAAGACGAAAACACGAGGTAACCGAACGCCATGACGCCGATGGCGATGATAGTTGCCACGAAGAGGGCGCGCGTGCCCGTGACTGCAGGGACGCGCCACAGGAACCGATCCAAACCCTGCCGCTGAGAGGAAGGTCGCTGCAACAGGGATCGGCTGATATACAGCGTGACCCCGGCTGTCAACAGGGTGAGCCACATCACGATTGATTGACCAGGCTGAAGAAATACTACGAGGGAGCGAACGCCGGGATAATTGGTTATCAGGAAGTCAACTCCGAGATAACGGGCGTATCTCCAAGGGAGCACCAGCGCCACAAGGACGACCACACTGCCAAGGAGGCAGGTACGCACGCCAAAGCGCCACCGGGAAGTGGATGACACCGCAATCGCGTCCGCTTCCGCTCCTGCTGCCGATGAGCCCTCAGAGACCCGCCTCCCCTGTTCACTCGGATGGGCTAGGCCCGTGACGTTGATAGCTTCGACGCTGGTGACTAAGCGCTCCATGTCGGTGGGGAAGTCGGCATCGCGCACGGTGGTGGCGTTACGAAACGCGAGCGGGGCAAGGCTCTCCGGCAACTCATTGGCGTGCGGCATCCGGGTGCCATCCACCAGCACGGGGATGACGGGAATGGCGCGCTGTAGCGCCTGCTCGATCTCGACGCGCGTGAAGTCGGCGGGGTCGTCGAGGCGCCGCCGTCCGGCTTCGTCTGTGACGCTCAGCCACTGCGATCCGATGACCACCAGCATGACATCGCATTGGCTAACCTGCGTGTCCAGGTAGGTGCGGAAGTCGACGCCTAAGGGAATGGTGTAGACATCCTTGAACACATTGGCTGCGCCGTACCGCGCGGCGAGTGCATCGTAGATGCGCCCCGACACCCAGCGGCTGTCGTCGCGGCGATAGGAGATGAAGACCTTCTTCACGCTTGCCCCCTTGTCTCCCGCGCGGATGTGACCATCGTGTTCCCTCCTGAACCTGAGCAGGAGGTGGAAATTCATTCTCGATGCACTCTCTACATCGCAAGAACAGCTAGGTATCAGTATAGGTTGGCAGTCAACATTTTGGATGCTGGGATGTTCAGGGAAAGCCGTTGCCTGCTTGCGGGCAGGTATGCGCAGAGGGTGTCAGAGGGTGTTACTTTCCGGGTCAGCAGTCGCCGTTACGTTCGCCGGCCTGTCTTACCAGCGCTGTGGCTGTTGTTGGAACTGACGGCGTTGGGCGGCACGCGCCTGGCTCCTGCGGCCCATCTCGACGAAGTAGTCGCGGCCATACTCGGCCAGGATCGTTTGGCCGCCCTTGCGTCCTGCAGCTGCGAGCGCCTCGGTACCGTGCAGCATTTTGTTCATGGTGCCGCCGAATTGGCCGAGCTGCACCCAGAACTCGTGGCCGCCGAGTTGGCGGAGCACCTGCCCGCAGCGCTTGGCTCCGGGCGAGCCAGGACACGGGCCGGGAGGCTTACGTCGGGATCGGGATTGCCATGGTATACGACGCGACATGGTGACGTGCGCTCCTGGCTTAACGGGTCGCTGTGCTTTACGTTCGCCTAGCTGCGGCCACGTGGCCAGCGCGGCGGCGTGCTCCGCTGCTGTGCACGCGCCTCCTGCTGGCGTGCCTGTTTCTCGATCTGGCCCTGCCCTTTGGCCCCGGATGCAAGGCCGGACAACCAGGACTCGCAGCGCTCACACGACGCATCGCGCACGTGCTGGCGTGCGAGAGTGACCTCGGCGCTGCTGGCGGGCTTCACGTCCCGCGGTGCGGGGAGCCGCATCCGGGCATGCAGCGCATCGAGCTGCCGCAAGCGTTCGCCGCCCGGAGATCCCGGCTTCGGCAGCGCTGAGCCGAGCGAGGTATGGCCGTCCTCATGGAACGCTTGCCCAGTGGGCCGGCCGACAGGTGTGCTGCCAATGACGCGCTGGCAGGCTCGTACGGCGCTTTTTCAGACCAGGACGCGGAATCATACCAGCCGACGGCGTACCGGCCGCCAGAGCCTCGCTCCGTCGCGCCATACGTACCCGTCGGTGTCCCGGCACGCGACGCATGAAAGAGATCACCGATGCGCACGGGATCTCCCACGCGACGGCCAAGCGCTCGATCCAGGCGGGCATCGTTGCGGCGTTTACACGGCCGCAGCCGGGTCGTCCGGGCTATGTTGAGTATTGGTTCCTGCCTGAGCAGATCGGGCCCGCCTTGCGCGTGTGGCAGAGTCGCGGCATCGAGATGCACGACTGCCCGGAGCGCCCACACGACTAGCCCGCGCTCGGCTCTCCTTGCCAGGCGACGGCTCCTCGCCTATACTCCAGTCGCCGACCAGGCGGAGAGAGACGAGGGGGCATGCATCATGAGTGAGGACCAGCAGCCACTGAACAGGTGGGGCGATCCGATTAGCGAGGAGCGCCAGAACGTGCTGCGTGGCTATCTCGATAGGTGGGAGAACGAGCAGGACCACGGCGAGCGCAAGGGGCCGTTTGACAGCGGGCCAGATAGGACTCGCGTGCCGCTCACAGGCGCAGATGTGTTCTGGCTCACTGAGCGCGTGCGTGACAAGGATATGGGCACCCTATCGAATCTCCTGGAGGAGGCCGACCTCCGCGAGGCGCACCTGGAGCAGGCCTTCCTCAGCGAGGTCCACCTGGAGGGGGCCTTCCTCAGCGCGGCCCACCTAGAGGGGGCCAGCCTCTTCGAGGCGCACCTGGAGGGAGCTGACCTCAGCGCGGCCCACCTGGGAGGGGCAGGCTTGGATCGAGCCACTCTAGATGCATCAACCCGCCTAGACCAAATTGTCCTCGACGACCATACACGACTGGGCTATGTGCGGTGGGGTGACGCCTACCTGGGAGGCATCGACTGGAGCCGGGTGCGCCAGATTGGGGAAGATACCGCTACGCGCACACGAGTGCAATCCAATGGAAAGCGAAAACGGCGCTCTGAGCGCATCGAAGATTTCGAGAACGCCATCCTAGGCTACGAATATCTGACCGGAGCCTTGCAAGCCAAGAGCATTCTTGCGCCAGTCCCCCGTTTTCGCTATCGTGCGGAAGTTTTGCGACGGACGCTCTACCGCCTGCGCCGCCAGTATGTACCGTTCATTGTCTCATGGTTCCTGTTCTTGATCACAGGATACAGCTTCAAACCTGCGCGTATTTTCGTCGCTTACGCCGTAGTGATCCTTACCTTTGCTTTCACCTATTACACACTCAACCTCGAGGAGCATGATAATCTCTCGCCTGTAGGTGCCCTCGTCTTTAGTGTGACCTCCTTTCATGGTCGCGGCTTCTTTCCGGGTGGCCTTCGCCTTGACGATCCGATCACGATACTCGCGGCGAGCGAAGCCTTTGTTGGCCTTATCATCGAAGCCTATTTCATTGCTACGCTCACCAGAAGCTACGGCAAGTGATCCGGCACATTCCGCGGGATCCCGGGCATGAGTCCAGCCGCCACTGCCTCACGAAAGCGCTGAGAGCCGGTGACCCTGCCAAGCTGCCGCCGCGTATGGCAGAGCCACTACATCGACATGCACGCCTGCCCCGACTGCCCACACGACGAGCCGGCGCTCGGCCCGCATTGCCAGGCAACGGTTCATCGCCTATACTCCAGTCGCCGACCGGGCAGAGAGACGGGGAGAGGCATGCCATGGGCGAGGACCAGCAGCCACAGCAAGAAAACAGGTGGGGCGATTCGATCAGCGCAAAGCGGCAGGCCGAGCTGCAGGCGCTGCTCAACGCCTGGGACGCGCCCGGAGCGGACCACGGCGAGCGCAGAGGACCGTTCGACGGCATCGAGCTCACCGGGGCCGACGTTACCTGGCTGGCGGACCAGAGCGGACGCGACACGATAGGCGACCTCCGCAACCTGCACTTGGAGGGGGCCGACCTGCGCTCGGCGCACCTGGAGGGGGCCAACCTCCGCAAGGCGTACCTGGAAGGGGCCCGCCTCAACTTTGCCCACCTGGAGGGGGCCGTCCTGCGCAGGGTCCAGCTGGCGGGGGCCGACCTCCTCGGGGTGCACCTGGAGGGGGGCGACCTCAGCGACACGCACCTGGAGGGCAGGACCTACGCGCCGGACGATCCCGACTACCTGCGCATCCGAGCATGGAACAAAGACTTCCCAACAACGCTGCCGCCCGCCTATCTCAAGGGCGCAGTGCTCGATGCCGCGACCTCCCTCAACGACATCACCCTGGGCGACGGGCGGCGCGGGGGGGTCCGCGTGGCCGACGTGCGCTGGGGCGGGGCCAACCTCGCCGTGGTGGATTGGACACCCCTGATCGAGCCGGTGGCTGAACTGGGCGACGAGCGCGCCGCCTGCGCATGGAAGCCTTCCGCTTTCAGCGAATTCAAGGACAGATTTTCGCTCAAGGAGCAGCCGGCAGGGCGACGGAAGCATGCGGAGATGCAGAAGCAGTGGCGGCTGCAGGTCTACCGGGCAGCGGTGCGCGCCAACCGCCAGCTCGCCACTGCGTTGCGCGACCAGGGGATGAACGAGGAGGCGGACCAGTTCGCCTACCGCGCGCAGGTGCTCCAGCGCCAGGTGTTCTGGCAGCAGGGCAAGCGCGGGCGCGCCGCCTTCTCCTGGGTGCTCGATCGGGTGGCCGGCCACGGCTACAAGCCGCAGCGCAGCCTCTACACCTACCTCGGGGTGCTGTTCGGCTTCGCCGCCCTCTACTTCCTGGTGGGCAACGGGCTGCTCGCCTTCGGACTGCCCGTCTCACAGTTCCACGACCTGCCCTGGTACGAGGCGGTGATCCTGAGCGTCTCGTCGTTCCACGGGCGCGGCTTCTTCCAGCCGCTGCAAAGCCCCGGCGATCCGGTGGCGATGATCGCCGCCGTCGAAGCCGTCTTCGGCCTCTTCATCGAGGTCAGCTTCATTGCCACCTTCACGCAACGCTATTTCGGGAAATAGCTCACCAGCGATCAGGCGTCACGAGTTCTCCAGGACGACCTCTCGCCGAGCCGTCGAGAAGTCGCGCCTCGGCGTGCTCGTGCCCATGCGCCAGCATCGGCTCTCATTGCTAGGCCACGGCTCATCGCCTATACTCCAGTCACCGACCGGACCGAGAGGGGGCGCACGTCATGGGTGAGGACCAGCAGCCACACGTGCAGCAGGAAGGATCGCCGGAGGCAGAGGCGGCGGCAGCGACCCATCGGTCGATCACGTGCTCCTGGTGCGGAACACAGCTGCCTGGTGAAGCGAACTTCTGCCTCCACTGCGGGCTGCCCACGCACCTGCTCATGCACCTGCCTGTGCGACGGCCGGCGCGCGTCTACGCCATCGCCAATCAGAAGCGCGGCGCCGGCAAGACCACGACCGCGATCAACCTGGCCGCCTGTCTCGCCGACGCGGGCCGCAGGACGCTCATCGTCGACCTTGACCCGCAGTGCGATGCGACGACCGGCGTAGGCTTGGATAACCATCATATCAGCCTCTCCACGTACGAGCTGCTGCTGGACGACCGCGTGGCGCCGCACGCAGTGCTGAAGGCGGAGATCCGCCCCAACCTCTCGCTGCTGCCGGCCAAGGTGGACCTGACTGCCGCTGAATTCGAGCTGGTCTACATCCAGCAAGGGCGCGAGTTTCGCCTGAAGAGGGCGCTCGACACCCTCAAGCCGCAGTTCGACTTCATGCTGATCGACTGCCCATCGTCGCTGGGGCCGCTGACCATCAACGCACTTAGCGCCGCCTACGGCGTGCTCTTGCCGCTGCCGTGCGAGTATTTCGCGCTCGAAGGCATGGTGCAACTCTTGAAAACCATCCATCTGGTGCGCAGGCGGCTCAATCCGCGGATTGCACTGTTCGGCGTCGTGCTAACGATGTTCGACCCGCACACCGAGCTCGGCACTGCGGTGGTGCGCGAGGTGAGCGAGCACTTCCCTAAGGAGAAGTTCCGCACGCTGATTCCCCGGAATGAGCGGCTGGCCGAAGCGCCTAGCTACGGGCAGACAATTCTGGAGCATGCGCCACTCTCACCCGCAGCGCTGGCCTACAAGGAGCTCGCCGAGGAGGTCATCGAGCGGGCCGCGATGACGGAGGCCGCGCATGCCTAGCCCGCGCCTCTTAGTGCACTCGGCGCTAGAGGATGAGTGGACCCGCGGAGTGGAGGTACCAGGTGGATCCCAGTAAACTGATGGAATGGGTGAAACTCTCCCCGCGCTATCTGGTTCCCATTGGCCTTGGACTCGGGCTGCTGCTGTGGGCAACGCCGCTCGTGAATGGGCTGCGCCTCGCTCCCTTCGTGGCCAAGTTTGGCCCCTATATCGGGGCGGCATTCCTGCTCGACTGGCTGCTCGTCTTTAGTGCGGTAGTCTCTCCCTTCATCCCCACGAGCGACCAACTGCGGGCCAAGCTGGAACAACGCGCCAAGCTCCGGGCGGGTCAGCAACGGCTGCGCGAACTCACACCGGCTGAAAAGGCCATACTGGGCGCCTATCTCCAGCAGAACACGAACACGCTGTACCTGCCCTGGCAAAATGGCGAAGTGATGGGCCTGGTGCACGAGGGCATCATCGCGTTCGTTCACTCGACGGCACGAGACGGCCTGCCTGCCCCGCTCAACATTCAGCCGTGGGCCAAGCGCTACCTCAGCGAACATCTCGAGCTCGTCGACCTGTCAGCACTTCCGGCAGCGCTGGAGAGGCAGCAATTGTGACGTCATGCGATGCTGTTATGTCCGCTGGATATGCAGTCCTCAAAGGGAACTTTGCGGACGAGTTGCCATAATCATCACATGCTACTTGGCGATAACGGGTCGCTAGGGACTGCCCGGCGTGAACGTCCCACTGCACCTCCCGGTGATGCGCACTCCATTCAGCCAGACCGTGCAGCGCACGTTGCTGATCTGAATGGGGCTCGGCTCCGGCTGCTCACCGCGGGCGATCGTCGTCGGCTCGTCGTGCGCTCGCCTCGCGATCTCGATGTCCGCTGAGGTCTGCGCGTCGGGGGGACGCGGCACGAGATCGCCGTGGATGCTGACGACCGTTTGCGCGACATCCCTCCTGCGCGCCTCTGCCGGTGTCAAGTTGGCAGGCCGCGCGGCCTGTTCATCCGCACGCTCGCGCCGCGGCGGAATCGTGGTGTTCTTCCCCTGCTGCTCGTCGTTGTCTGTCACGTGCTTCCCCCTTCCTAAGGCAGCCGCCGTCACCCAGCGTGCGGCTTTGCACCAGGGCTAGGAGTGTATGTTCTCCTAGCCCTGGTCCCGCTTCAAGCCCCACGCACGTCGCCGGCGGCGCTCACGTCGACGCTGAACCATCGCGGCGGCATGATCTTCCAGCGCCCACTGCGCGCCCAGCTCGTCGAAGACCTGGTCCATGTCCTCCACCTCACTCCATGGCAACTCTTCCAGGAGTTCGCCAGCCGCCCACGCACGCCGCAGCTCGGTGATGTACGCTTCGGCGCGGTCATCATCCCACACATCCTCGTCACGGGTCGTCACGCGCTGGCCTCCTCAAGTGGGGTTTCCGCCACGTCCGCCCGTGCCGCCCTCGAGCGCATTCTTCGGGATCCACTCGATGAAACCGGCGCGCACGGTCTCGCGAAAGAGCGCCGCATTCGTGATCCAGAAGGTATGGTTGGGCACGTCGCAGTGGCAGTAGAGCCGGAAAATGCCTGGCGACGGCTCCTTAACGCGCAACACCTGGATGCCGGTGCCCGCCACGAGGTCACGCAGGAGTTCGTCGCACTCTTCGCGGGTCAGTCCGCGCGTGGGGCTCGTCCCCTGCAGCGGGTTCACAGCTCCGTTCCGGCCTGCTCTCCCCTCAAGGCGGGCGTGTTGTCAAGCAGCCAGGAGAGTGTCAGATAGGCTTGCGTGGCGTTGGCGTGCCTCAGATAGGCGTCCTGCACCGGTTTCCGCGTCTCTGCCTCCAGGTAGACCAGCACCTGCATAAACGCCAGGCGGAGTGCCTGCGCGTCTTGCTCACCAGCCGTCTGTTCGTCGCTGTCGCTCATTGTGCTCCCCTCTCTTGCCGCTCGCGCCGGTGTGGCTACTGCTCACTAGCGCCGGCGTCTTTGCCGGTCGCCTCAGCGCGTGGGCGCTTCGCCTTCGCCTGCTCAGCGGCCGCGGCGTACAGTAGGGCGTCCTCAGCGTGCGCGCGCCGCCAAGGCTTCCGGCTCTGGCACGTCGCGTCCATGCTCGCGGGCAAACGCGATCCAGTGCTCGATCACCTCTTGCGCATGCGCCAC
>Ga0070706_100007610_pt1 | contig 10138 bp, 5 predicted proteins | sample KBSK5501metaG_FD_65476 | JGI IMG/M metagenome (GOLD analysis project Ga0070706, IMG submission 65476) | Corn, switchgrass and miscanthus rhizosphere microbial communities from Kellogg Biological Station, Michigan, USA - KBS K5-50-1 metaG | ecosystem: Host-associated > Plants > Roots >...
CGCGGCGAGTGCTTCGGCATGCTCGGGCCGAACGGCGCCGGCAAGACGACCGCCGTGGAGATCTTCGAAGGGCTTCGGTGGCCCGACTCCGGAGAAGTCGAGGTGCTCGGCGACGAGTGGCGTGGCGATGGCCTCGCCCTGCGCCGCCGGCTGGGCATCCAGCTCCAGGAGACGAAGTTCCCGGACAAGCTGCGCGTGCGCGAGGTGCTCTCGCTCTTCCGAAGCTTCTATCCCCGCGGCCTGGCGATCGCGAAGGCGCTGACCCTCGTGGCGCTCGAGGAGAAGGCGGACGCCCAGGTGCGCACGCTCTCGGGCGGCCAGAAGCAGCGGCTGTCGCTGGCGTGCGCCCTCATCGGAGACCCGGAGCTGCTCTTCCTGGACGAGCCGACCACCGGCCTCGATCCGCAGTCGCGGCGGCAGACCTGGGAGATCGTGGAAGGCTTGAAGGCGCGGGGGCGGACGGTGCTCCTCACCACCCATTACATGGAGGAGGCCGCGCGCCTGTGCGACCGGGTCGCCATCCTGGATCACGGCAAGGTCATCGCGCTCGGGACGCCGCGCGAGCTGGTGGCCTCCCTCGGGGCCGAGCACGTGGTGGAGGTGACGGTCGACGAAGGGGCCTCCGCCGCATTGACGGCCGAGGTCCTGGCCGCGCTCCCGAGCGTCGAGGGCGTCGCCCGCGAAGGCGGGAGATGGCGCCTCACCGTGCGCGAGGTCCATCGCGCGGTGCCCGCTCTCCTGGGCGCCCTGGCCGAGCGGGGGGCGACGGCGACGGAGCTGACCACCCACCACGCGTCGCTGGAGGACGTCTTCATGGCCCTGACCGGGCGAAGGCTGCGCGATGCCTGAGCACGCCGGCGACGACGCCCGCGGCCCCCTCACCGAGCTGACGCTGGCCCGCGTGCGGGAGCTGGTCCGGGAGCCCGAGGCGGTGTTCTGGGTCTTCATCTTCCCGATCCTGCTCGCGGCCATCCTGGGCCTGGCCTTCCGCAGCCGTCCGCCCGAGGCGCTGCCGGTGGCGGTGGTGGCCGGCCCTCATGGCGGCGTCCGCTTGGCGGCACTGTCGGCACAGGCCGAGATCAAGCCTCACCTGCTCGCGGAGGCCAAGGCGCGCCAGGCGCTGGCCCGAGGCAAGGTGGTGCTCGTCATCTCGGCGGACGATCCCCCGGTCTATGCCTACGATCCCACCCAGCCCGAGAGCCGCGCCGCGCGGCTGGCCGTTGACTCGGCGTTGCAGCGCGCCGCGGGGCGGGCCGACGCGTTCATCCCCGGGCACGCGGAGCTGACCGAGCCCGGCGCCCGCTACGTCGATTTCCTGGTGCCGGGCCTGCTCGGGATGAACCTCATGGGCACCGGCATGTGGGGGATCGGCTTCTCGCTCGTGGTGGCGCGCCAGGGCAACCTGCTGAAGCGCCTCGTCGCCTCGCCCGCGCGGCGTAGCCACATCCTGGGCGCGCAGCTCCTCTCGCGCCTGATCTTCCTCGTTCCCGAGGCCGGGGCCCTGCTCCTGTTCGCCTGGCTGGCCCTCGGCGTCCCGGTCCGGGGTTCCCTCCTGTTGCTCGTGGGCGTCTCGCTCCTGGGTGCCGTGGCCTTCAGCGGCCTCGGGCTGTTGACCGCGGCTCGGCCGCGTACGATCGAGGGCGCCAGCGGCCTCATGAACATGGTCATGGTGCCCATGTGGATCTTCTCCGGGATCTTCTTCTCCACCGAGCGGTTTCCGGCCGTGATGCAGCCCTTCGTGCAAGCCCTGCCCCTGACGGCGCTCAACGACGCCCTGCGCGCGGTGATGCTCGAGGGCGCGGGGCTCGCGCCGCTCCTGCCGGAGCTGGCGCTGCTGGCGGCCTGGGGCGGGATCAGCTTCGTGGTGGCCTTGAAGCTGTTCCGCTGGCAGTAGCCACGTCGATGATCGGAGAGACGGCCTCCCACTACCGGATCCTCGAGAAACTCGGCGGGGGCGGCATGGGCGAGGTCTTCCTGGCCGAGGACCTGCGCCTGCGGCGGCGGGTCGCGCTGAAGATGATCCGGCCGGAGAGGCGCGGCGACGAGGAGGCGCGCCAGCGCCTGCTGCGCGAGGCCCAGGTGGCCTCCGCCCTCAACCACCCGAACATCGCCGTCATCTACGAGATCGACGAGCTCGAGCGCGAGGACGGCCGCCGCGGGTTCATCGCCATGGAGTACGTGGCCGGCCCGACGCTGGCCGAGCTGGGCGGCCGGGGTGACCTCCCCCTCGCGGACGTGCTGGCCATCGTCGGCCAGGTCGGGGAGGCGCTGGCCGAGGCCCACGACCACGGCGTGGTGCATCGCGACGTCAAGCCCACCAACGTGCTGATCACCGAGAGCCGCCGGGTGAAGATCGTGGACTTCGGCGTGGCCCAGTTCTGTCCCGTGCCGGGGCCGGACGAATCGACGTTGAGCCGCTACCCGGGTCAGCCCCTGACCTCGGGGCTCCTCGTGGGCACCGTGGCCTACATGTCCCCCGAGCAGGCGCTGGGAAAGGACGTGGACGCCCGCACCGACATCTTTTCCCTCGGCGTCGTGCTCTACGAGCTCCTCGCCGGACGGCAGCCGTTCACGGGCCGGAACGTCGTCGAGACGATCGACGCCATCCTCCACCGCGATCCGCCTCCCCTGCCGCGCCTCACGGGCCCCGAGGGGCTGGAGCTGCAGCGGATCGTGAGGAGGATGATGGCCAAGGACCGCGAGCAGCGGTACGCGTCGATGCGCGAGGCGTGCCGCGAGCTGGCCGCCGTTCTCCACGACGGCGCGCCGGGGAGCTCGGCCCTGGCCGCTCCCCCGTCCGCCCCGGCCGTGGCCGTCATGAGCTTCTCCAACATCACGAAGGACCCGGGCGACGACTGGCTGGGCACCGGCATCGCCGAAACGGTGACCGCCGACCTCAAGGGCGTCGAAGGTCTGACCGTCGTGGGACGCGAGCGGATCTACGAGGCGCTCAAGACCCTGGCCGTCCCCGGGGGCGAGACGGACGAAAAGCTCGCCACTCTCGTCGGACGCGAAGTGGGCGCGCGATGGGTGCTGGGCGGCGGCTATCAGCGCCTGGGCGACATGGTGCGGGTGACGGCGCGCCTCACGGAGACGGACACGGGGGCCGTCGTCCGCACCGTGAAGATCGACGGCGGCATGGATGGGATCTTCGAGCTGCAGGACCGGATCGTCCGCGAGCTGTCCACGGGACTGCGGCTGTCCCTCACGCCGGAGAACCGCGCCGAGGCCGAGACCCAGATGGTGGACGCCTACGAGGCCTTCTCGCGCGGGCTGCTGAACTTCCGGGCCGAGAGCCACGAGTCCATGGACCGGGCGATCCTGTTCTTCGAGCGCGCGGTCCACCTCGACCCCTCGTACGCCCGCGCATACCTCCAGCTCGGGGCGGCCTACGGCCTCAAGGCGAGCTACCTGGCCATGCCTGAGCTGCACGAGAGGGCCATCGCGCACCTGCGCCGGGCCATCGAGCTGCGTCCGGCGCTGGCCATGGCCTGGCGGGAGCTGGGGAGCGCTCTCGTGGACCTGGGCCGGATCGACGAGGCCATCGAGGCGATCCAGCAGGCGCTCGCCCTCGATCCCGCCGACGCCGGGCCCCATTCCACGATGGGCCGCGCCCTCTTCGTGGGCCGGGGCCGCTTCGCGGAAGCGGCGACGTGGTACGAGAAGGCGCTGGCCCTGAACGCGAAGGCGGGCTGGGCGGCGCTGCAGCTCGCCCACTGCGCGGCCCTGCTCCGGGACTTCCCTCGCGGCGCGGCGGCGGCCGACCGCGCGGTGGCGCTGCAGGAGGAGTTCCTGTCCGGGAAGGAGGGCATCCTGATCGTGGGCGCCTACATGCGGCGGGGGCATCTCCTCGCCCTTCAGGAGCGACACGAAGAGGCCGTGCCGGAGTTCCGCCGCGAGCAGGATTTCGTGGCCCGGGTCGACCACGCCCTCCGGGGACGGATCTCCATCGAGCTCAACCAGCGCCTGGGCGCGGCCTATCTCAAGCTAGGGGAGGCCGGCCGGGCCGAGGCGGCCTTCGCGACCGCGCTCGCGGGCTGGGAGGAGCGCCTGCGGATGGGCGCCGACGAGCCGTTCACTCGCTACTACGCGGCATGCGTGTACGCGCTCCAGGGGCAGACGGAGCCGGCTCTGGCCAACCTGGAGAAGGCCGCCCGTGCCCGTCGCGCCTTCGTCGTGGAACGCGCGCGGATCGAGCCCGAGTTCGAGGGCCTGCGCGGGGAGAGCCGCTTCCAGGCCCTGATCGGGGCCTGAAAACCAGCTCAATGATACCGATTGACACACTCCCTGGACTTGTGTAAGTCTCTTGCAAAACCCCGTTCGTCCAGGGCTCTATTAGAGGAAGGAGCACACCATGCAGTTGGGAAGAGCCTCCTTGACTGCGATCTGTTCTTCCCTCCTCCTCGTGGCCGGAAGCGTGGGACCAGTCCACGCTCAGTCCATCCAGGAGGGGAAGGTGACGGGCACGGTGGTCAGCGAGGACCGCCTGGCCCTCCCCGGGGCCACGGTCGAGATATCGAGCCCCGCGCTGATCACCGGTACGCGCTCGACCACGACGTCGGCGAAGGGCTCGTACGTCTTCCTCAACGTTCCGCCGGGCAAGTACAAGCTCACCGCGTCGAGCAGCGGCTTCAAGACGGTCTCGCGCGGCAGCATCGACGTCGGGGCCGGGGCGGTCGCGATGGTCGACGTCACGCTGCCGGTGGGCACCATCCAGGAGACGATCGTGGTCACCGGCGGCTCGATCGTCGACACCAAGACGTCGAGCATCGAAACGCGGTTCGACAGCGACCTGGTCGAGAAGCTCCCGACGACTCGGGACGCCTTCTACGACCTGGCGCTGACGGCCCCGGGCATGTCCGAAGGGTCGGGCGCGCCCACCGGGTCCACGGAGTTTCAAAGCCCCACCGCCTACTCCAGTGCCACGAACGAGAACGTCTTCCTCATCAACGGCGTCGACGCCACCAACCCCCGCGCCGGCTCCTTCGGCTCTCTCGTCAACGTCAACTACGACACCGTCGAGGAAGTGAGGGTGGTGGCCCTGGGGTCGAAGGCCGAGTACGGGAGCTTCTCCGGCGCCGCCATCGACGTCCTGACCAAGTCCGGCAGCAACGACTTTCACGGCAGCGCGGCGTACTACTCCAAGCTCGGCTCGGTCGCGAGCAACCAGCCCGCCCCCGGAGCGAACCTCGGGGCGCCTTTCCTCTTCGTCGGAGAGGGCGAGCAGCTCGCCGGCGAGGTGAAGAAGGACTGGGAAGGCAGCGCTACCCTGGGCGGCCCGATCCTGAAGGACAAGCTGTGGTTCTTCGGCGCCTTCGATTACACGCGCGGCGCGAGCCTGCCCCCGCGGTGGCCGCTCCAGAGCGAGTCGTGGGGACGCTACGCCGACGCCAAGCTCTCGGCCGCGCCCTTCAAGAACCACCGCGCCTGGGCCGCCTATCACTACGAGAACAACGACGGCAACGGCTGGAGCTGGGGCAGCCAGCCGGGATGGGACACCACGATGACCTACGGCTCCAAGCAGGGGAACAACACCGTGTCCTCGCAGTGGCAGTGGTTCAGCGGACCCAAGACGACGCTTTCCGCCAAGTATCTGGGCTTCTGGACGAAGGACAAGCCCTACCTTCCCGCCGACCATCCCGACCATCCCGGCTACATCAACTGGTGGAAGTGGACCGATGCCTACGGCAGCTACGGCATCAACGGCGCCTTCCCCTACGTCGAGGGCTACCAGTCGAGCCGCCACACCACCCAGGCCGACCTCTCGCACTATGCCGAGGGCTTCCTCGGGACGCACGACCTCAAGTTCGGCGTCCAGTACACGAAGGGTCGAAGCAACTCCCAGGGCGGCTACTTCCAGAACTACGTCAACTTCCTCTACCCGTACCGCTGGACGCAGAGCGTCCAGTACATGCAGGCCTGGTACGGCGACACGGGGCTCCTCTTCTACAACCAGAAGGACACGATCAACCCCTCCCTGACCGTGCGCACCGGCGACTCCCTGGGGGCGTTCTTCGACGATCAGTGGAACCCGACGCGTCGCCTGACGGTCAACCTCGGGCTCCGCTTCGATCACATGACCACCCGGTACGGGGCGGGAAAGGTCTACGCCTTCCCGAGCTCCGCCGACGCGATCAACGATCCCCCGCCGGTCCTGCGCGACCGCGCCTCGACCAAGAACATCTTCGACTTCAAGACGTGGGCGCCCCGGGTCGGGCTGAGCTACATGTTGACGGGCGACGGCAAGACCGTGGCGCGCGCCTCCTTCGGCCGCTACTACATGCCGCTCACCGCCGAGTTCCTCCGCCGATTCGGTCCGGACATGCCGCTCGTGAGCCGGAAGTACCAGATCTACGAGGTCGGGCCGTGGAGCGCGGTCGACACCAACGGCGACGGCATCGTCGACTCGATCGAGACGCGCGAGGCGGCCCGAAAGGTCTTCGGGCTGACGCCGATCAGCGAGGAGACGCAGACGATCGACTACTCCTGGACGCTGAACGTGGCCGACGGCGTCAAGGACCAGCACACCGATCAGTTCACGGTGAACCTCGAGCGGGAGATCGCCCACAACTTCTCGGTCGGCGCGTCGTACATCTACAAGCACTCCACCGACCTGTTCGCCAACATCCCCATCAACCGGGTGACGGGCCAGGAGTGGGAGTACGAGCGGATACCGTTCACGACGTCCGCCGGCAAGCAGCTGATGCTCTACAGCGTCGCGCTCAAGGACTACGACGGGAACGGCGTGATCGACAGCGGCGACGTCGCCTGGATCGGCAGCCACGGCACCTCCAGGGTGCAGAACCTGCCGTCGTTCGACGGCGTCAAGCCGAAGCGCGACTATCACGGGGTCCAGCTGGTCTTCAGGAAGAGGTTCTCCGACCGTTGGCAGGCCCTGGCGTCCGCCCTCTACTCGAGCTCCAGCGGCATCTCCCGCCGCTCGTTCCGGCAGGACTTCAACGTCGAGGGCCCGATGTTCTACGACGACAACTGGATGGGCAACCTCAACTACACGGTCAACAACCTCGAGGGCCCGCTGCCCTTCACGCCCAAGTGGGAGGTGAAGGTGTCCGGCTCCTATCGGGTCCCGGCTGTCGACGTCGACCTCGGCGCCCGACTCCGGTTCCACACGGGACGTCCGGTGTGGAAGCTGGAGGGCTATCCCCAGCACACACAGTTCGGCGATCCACCGGGGGGCGTGATCGATCCCGGTGGGCTGCCTCAGCTCGTCGCCGTCGATCCCAACAAGCCCGACTACCTACCCAACCTGACCCTCCTCGATCTCCACGTCGAGAAGCCCCTCAACCTGGGTGGGCGCAAGGCGCTGCATCTGGTCGTCGACGGGTTCAACATCTTCAACTCCAACACGGCGACCGACATGAACGTCTATTCCGAAGGGTACGGGAAGGTGGACAACATCCCCCAGGGCCGACGGTTCCGTGCGGGCGTGCGGTTTACGTTCTGAAGCAGGAAGGGGTGACGGGCCGAGTCTCCCGTCACCCCCTCGCCCAGTCCCTCTCCCCTTCGGGGAGAGGGATCAGGGGATGCGCCGTTCGGGGACGGAGCGCACCTCTACCGGGGTCGTGCGGGACAACTCCGCGTACTTTCGCGCCAGCTCAGACTCCCCGAGGCGCGAGTAAACCGTCGCGAGCAGGTAGTAGACCTGGAGATCGAGGACGAGGCCGCCGGGGTCCCGGAGGCTGAGGGCGCGCTCGGCGTCGCGGCGGGCCGACCCGTAGTCCTTCAGGGCCAGGTTCACCTTGCCGCGCTCGTAGTGCACCGCTCGCTCATCAGGATGAAGCGCCGCCGCGCGGTCCAGATGCGACCGGCTCTCCTCGAGGCGGTTCTGTTTCAGAAGGAAGCGCCCGTAGTAATAGTCGAGGAACGGGTCGGCCAAGAGGCCTTCGTTCACTTTCAGCGCGCTGCGGTAGGCGAGCTCCGCGCGGTCGGCTTCGCCCATCCCTTCGAGGTTGAGGGCCAGGTAGTCGTGGGCGCGCGCGTCCAGGGGGCGCAGCGCGACCACCTTCTCGAATTGCGGGACCGCCTCCGGGTAGAGCTGCCGGCGGTAGAGCCAGATCCCGAGCTGATAGCGCGCCTCCGCGTTCTCCGGGGCGAGGCGGACGGCTTTCTCGAGCGCTTCGCGCCCTTCGCGTAGCCGGCCCTTCAGGGTCAGGACCCGCCCCTGAACCACGAGAGCCTCCGGGCAGTCCGGGCTCAGCGCCAAGGCGAGCGAGGACAGGTAATCGGCCCGGGCCATCTCGCCCTGGTCGAGGGCCGCCGCGGCCGACGTCAGGTCGCGCGCGCCCGCGCACGGATCCGCGCCGAGAAGGCCGGCGCCGATGAGGAGCGCGAGCGCGGCGCTCACGGCTCCCTGACCTCGAGGACCTGTCCGGCGGGAACGTTCCTCAGGACCTGCTTGATTCCGCTCGGCCAGCGGATCTCGATCTCGCGGGCCGACCGGTCGGCACCCAGGCCGAAGTGCACCCGCTTGTCGGATGCGCTGGCGTAGCCCACGGCGGTCGTGACGTGGTTGTACTGGACGCGTCCCGACTCCCCCGTCAGCTTGACGGCGGCGCCGATGCCGTCGCGGTTGCTCTTCGTACCCTCCAGCCGCAGCCCGAGCCAGTGCCCCCGGCCCGGGCTCACGTTGTAGAGGACCTCCGGCGCTTCTCCGATCACCGAGACGACCACGTCGATGCGCCCGTCGCCGTCGAGGTCGCCGAAGGCGCATCCCCGGTGCGCACGGGCGCGCTGCATCGCCGCTCCCGCCTCGGCGGTAACGTCGCGGAAGCGGCCGTCCCCGACGCCTCGAAAGAGGGCGTTCGGCTGCCGGTAGCGGTGATGGCCGTACGCCTCGACGTTCTCGCTCAGGTGCGAGTTCGCGCTGAACAGGTCCTTCTGGCCGTCGTTGTCGAGATCGTAGGCGCCCGTCCCCCACCCGCTCATGCGCACCGTGGCGAAGCCCAGGCCGGCGCGGTGGGTGGCGGGAACGAAGAAGCCCTCGGCGGTGTTGAGGTAGAGCGGAAACTTGTCGCCGCTCAGGGCGGTGAGGAAGACGTCGGGGCGGCCATCCTGGTCGAGGTCGCGGAAGTCGGCGCCCATGCCGGAGACGGGCACTCCATCCTCGGTGTAGGCGACGCCCGCCTCCACTCCCGCCTCGACGAAGGTCCGGCCGCCGACGTTGCGGAACAGGAAATTCCGCGACTGGTCGTTCGCCACGAACACGTCCACGAACCCGTCGCCGTCCGCGTCCGCGATGGCGGCGCTCATTCCCCTGCCCACGTGCGCGGCGATGCCGGTCGAGCCGGACACGTCGCGGAAACGCCCCGCACCCTCGTTGCGGTAGAGCAGATTCGGCAGGCCTTCGTAATAGGTGGGCGAACAGCCCAGCCGCTTGCCTTCCCCGCCGCAGATCCGGTTGTTCTCCGGCGACCAGTCGAGGTAGTTGGCCACGAACAGGTCGAGGTCGCCGTCGTTGTCGTAGTCCAGCCAGGCCGCGCCCACCGACCAGAGCTTCTTCCCGGCCCTGATCCCCGACACGCCGGCCCGCTCGGTGACGTCGGCGAACGTTCCGTCGCGCCGGTTGCGGTAGAGGACGTTGCGGTTCACGCCCGTCACGTAGAGGTCGGTCCAGCCGTCGTTGTCGAAGTCGGCCGCCGCGGCTCCCATCGAGTATCCCTGGCCCCGGACGCCGGCCCGCTCGGTGACGTCGCGGAAGGTGCCGTCGCCCTGGTTGCGGTAGAGCCGGTTCCAGAAGCGGGGGTCGTCCTTGGCGAGCCCGGGGATCCGGGCACCGTTGGTGAAGAACACGTCGAGCCGGCCGTCGTTGTCGAAATCGAGGAGCGCCACGCCGCCGAGTACCGCGTCGATGACCGGCTTGTCCGGCGTCGTGTCGTTGTCGAGGACGAAGTCGATCCCGGACGAGCGCTGCCGATCCTCGAGCTGGATCCGGCCCGGCCGCTCGTCGCGGGCCGATTGGAACGCCGCATGGGCGTCGGGCCGCGACAGCGAGGCGTCCGGGTGCGCAGCCAAGGCGAGCGCGGCGAGCTTGCCGATAACGCGCCCCGTTTCCCTCATCGAGGAGCCGCTCGTCGATTACATCCGCGCTACCGGATCCGAAGTGTGCTGGCCGTGGCCC
>Ga0070706_100007611_pt1 | contig 10138 bp, 8 predicted proteins | sample KBSK5501metaG_FD_65476 | JGI IMG/M metagenome (GOLD analysis project Ga0070706, IMG submission 65476) | Corn, switchgrass and miscanthus rhizosphere microbial communities from Kellogg Biological Station, Michigan, USA - KBS K5-50-1 metaG | ecosystem: Host-associated > Plants > Roots >...
GTAGATGCCGAACCCGGCGATCACGACGAACAGATATGCAAGCAGTAGTGTGGTGCGCGGCCACAGCTGGACGAGCTTGGTCTCGTACATCTTGTGCGCGACCCAGAATCGCTGCAGCCAGGTCGCGCCGAGCACGGCGACAAGTGCGATCAGCTCGATGCGGCGGCGGCCGAGCGCGACCGCGATGCCGAGGCCGGTGAACAGCACGACGGCGTAGAGCGTGACACCGCCGAGCTCTCCCGGAGGCGGCCACTCGATCTGCTGGGTGAGGCCGGGCATGTCGCCCTTCCACATCGCGAAGTACGTCGGATCGATAGCGGTGTCGAAGTAGAAGTAGTCGTCGACGATCATCGGCGACTTGCCGCCGCTCGACTCCGAGACCGCGGCCGCGTACTTGTACGTGGCAGTCAAGTAGTTCCAGTCGACGACGACGATCAACAGCAGCGTGACGCCGCCGAGCAGCAGCGCTTGTTTCCAGCCGGTGCGCCATGGAAACACGGCGAGCCCGGCGATAACGAGCCCGGGCACTGCCCATCGGAACCAGCCCGAGTACATCAGGATCAGTACGCCAAACACGACGCCGTAGAGGACGCCGGTGCGCACGAGCTCGAACGGGTGGCGGCCCGCTGCGTCGCGCAGGCATGCGAGGTAGCGGATCGCGATCGGCATGAACACGACAAGCACGAGGCAGCCGTATGGCTTGTACGGATCGATCACGATGAGCGACGCGGTGATGCCGATCGCGAGCGCCCAGCCGGGCCGGAGCACGAGCCGCCAGCTCAGGTATGCGAGTGGGCCGGCGACGACGGTGCCAATGATCTGCAGATCCTTGAGTGCGTACACCGCAGGCAGATCGACGATGTCCATGTAGTAGCGCAACAGGTACGGAAACAGCGGCGGATAGAACGCGGGCGGATACTGCACCGTCGTCCCGGTCTTGATCGCGTTCGCCCACATCACGATGATGTCGGAGTCACCCGCGTTCGCGTTGAGGCAATACGGCGTGCCGCGCAGCGCGACGATGATGCCGCTCGCGACGTAGCCGGACGCGAGACCCGCGAGCGCAGCGCACACGATGCGCGCCGTGAGCGGAAACCAGCGCCCCCCGCGCACGCGCGTCGCGACGATCATCGCGACAACGAGCGGAATCGCGAAGCACAAGAACCGGATCTGGATCGTGGCAAGCCCGCTGATCTGGCCTACGCGCTGAAGCGGGTCGATCCGGATCGTCGTGCACCACAGCGCCAGCAAGGATGCCGCCGCGAACGAGACCACGATCTCGAGCACAGCTCGTTGCCAGCGTCGATGCATTCGGCGGCAGCTTATCGCATCTCGATCGCGTTCGTGATATCGCGACCATGCGTGGAGACGCTCCGTGAGCGAGGCCGACAATTCGTGCGCTGGATCGCGTCGCGCCGGCCACGTACGTACTTGTTCGCGGGTTGGATCCTGTTCGCGCTCGGCTGCTACCCGGGCTACCTGTCCACCGACGGCATCCTCCAGCTCTACACGGTACGGAGCGGCGAATTCACCGACTACGCGCCGGCGATGACCGCGTTGTGGAGCCTGCTCGAATACGTGCTCGCCGGGCCATTCCCGATGCTCGTCGTGCAGAGCGGCCTGTTCCTGTTCGGTGCATTCGGGATCCTTCGTACGTTTTTGACGCCGCGGGCCGCCGCGATCACCGCCGGGTGCGTGCTGCTGTTCCCGCCGGTGTTTGCCACGTTCGCCGTGATCTGGCCCGAGCCATTGATGGCGGGCGCGCTGATCGCAGCGACGGGCGCGGTGCTGCAACCGAGCCTGCGCTGGAAGCGCGCCGCCATCGGCTTCGCGGTGCTCGCGGTCGCGTGCCGGTTCGACGCGGCGGTCGCGGTGTTCGTGATCGCGCTCGCGGTGCTCAGCGAGCCGCGCCGGCTGCATCGCACCTTGCTCGCGCTCGCGATCACAGTCGGTATCACGGGCATCGCGTGGACCACCGATCGGCTCGCGACCGTGACCGACACGTACGTGAAGCAAAACGATCTGCAGCTGATGGATGTCGTCGGCACGCTGCGCCGCGCGAAGGTCCACGACGAAGCCGCGCTGAAACAAGCGCTCGCCGGGATGCCGATCGCGGATGCGACGGTGTTCGTCGAGCGCATGACCGCGGCCAACGACGCGCTCAACGCGCGCTCGCTCACGACCGGCGACAAAAAGATCTTCGAGCCAATCAAGACCGAGGAAGAGGCCGACGCCACGTCAGCCGCGTGGCGCAGCGCGCTGACCTCGCACTTCGGCGCCTACCTCACGCATCGCTTCGCGATGGCGCGTGCGCTGCTCGGCTTCAGCAACCGCGCCAAGCCGGTTTACGATCAGTTCGGTAATCCCGATCTGCTCGCGCCGCTCCACCATCGTGCGACGCCCTCGGATTGGGAGCTCGGCATGCAAAAGGTCGTGCGCGCGTTTGCCGCGACGCCGCTATTCCGGCCGTACCTCTACGTGCTGCTCGCCATCCTCGTGATCGTGCTCGCGCGCCGCCGGCCGCTGGTGCGCAACCTCGCGATCGCCGGCGTCGCGTTCGAGCTCGCGATGTTCTTGTGCGCGCCGACCGCCGACTACCGCTACTCGCACTTCTTCATCACCGCGGTTTGCCTGGCGCTCGCCGTCCTCGTGGTTGGTGCTCGCGCTGCGTGGCGGAGCGAGCCCTGACGACGTTGCACGTTCTGCGCACGTCACGGCCGTGAAGAATTCCTGATCGCGGCGTTCGATCCGGCGCTATAGATGGTGCGCGTGAAGTCGCTCGTCGCCATCGTCCTCGTCGCAAGCGCAGCGACGGCGCACGCCAGGCGCTGGACGTGGACCGCGCCCGATGCGTGTCCCGACAAGCAGGCACTCGAGCAGGCGGTGAGCGATCGGCTGGACAAGTCGCTCGACAGCGTTCCGCTCGACGTCGACGTCAATGTCGTCGTGGACGGCGCGCAGCTCACCGCACAGCTCACGGTGCGCGGTGCGATCGCCGACTCGCGTGTGCTCACGAGCGCGAGCTGCAGCGAGCTCACCGATGCCGTTGCCGTGGTGATCGCGCGGCTCGCGGCATCGCTCGCCGACGAGCCGGCGCGCGTGCAAGCCCGAGCGCCGATCGTGGTAGCGCGCGCAGAAACGCCGCCGTGGAATGGCGGCCTGCGAGTCGGCGGTGTGTTCGGTACGGGCAGCGCGCCGGGTCTCGGCGTCGCCGGCGAGCTGGGTGGTTGGGTGGCGCGCGGATCCCTCGCGGTCGCGGTCTCCGGATCGCGCTGGAAGTCGAGCTCCGCGATGCTCGAAGGCACGATGTCGGGCGTTGACGTCACGCTGCAGAGCCTCGCCGTGCGCGCGGGATGGCGGCCGCAAGATCGGATCCTGCGGACGTGGATCGTGGCCGAGCTCGGCTCGATCCGGGGCGACGCGATCGGGCTCTCCAACGATCATTCGGGCTCCTCGCGATGGAGCGCCGTGGGCGGCGGCGGTGGTGTGGCCATCGGGCTCGCCCGCCAAGTCGCCGCGGTGGCCGCAGCTGAAGCCGAATTCGTGCTTGATCGCACACAGTTCAGGGTCGATAGCGGCGCCGCCGTGTACACCACCCCGCGGTTCGCGCTCCACGGCAGCCTCACGATCGAAGTCGGTTGGCGCTGATTTCGTGACGAGTGCGCCGGGTCGCCTGCACTAACTCTTTTGACATGACGGCGATTGCGGCACCGATGACCGACGCGCTCGAGGCGCTGTCGTTCGACGACGTGTACGCGAACCACGTCGGGTTTGTATGGCGTGTGTTGCGAGCGTGCGGGGTGCCGGCAGAACAGCTGGAGGACGCAGCGCAGGACGTATTCGTCGTCGTCCATCGGCGACTGCGCGACTTCGAGGGTCGCTCGTCGATCACCACGTGGCTGTTCGCGATCACGCGCAAGGTCGCCGCGCGTCACCGCCGCCGCACACCCGCGCAAGAGCCGCCGCCGAGCGAGCACGTCGCCGCGTCCGACCCGTTCGACCAAGTCGCGCGTTCCGAAGCCGCTCGAACGATCGCCGCGGCGCTCGACCGCTTGGATGAAGACAAACGGATCGTATTCGCGCTCGTCGAGCTCGAGCAGGTCAGCGTTGCAGAAGTCGCGCGCATGCTCGACATCAACCCGAATACCGCGCATTCGCGGCTGCGACTGGCGCGAGCCGAGTTTGCAGCCGCCGTTCGGAGGAGGTCACCGCGATGATCGACAACGAGCTCGGCGCAGATGTGCGCGCTCTGCTTGCGGCCGGGCGAGACCACCTCGGTCCCGACGCCGCGACGATCACGCGACTGCGTTCGCGGATCGACGCCGCTGTGACCACCGTCCCGACGAGTGCGAGCGCGGCGAAGGCAATCGGCGTGAAGCTCGCGATCGTCGCGGTCACCGCGGTGGTAGGCGCCGGCGTGTACCGCTACTTCGCTGCTCGTCAGCAAGTCGAGGTTTCGAGCGCGCTGCAGATCGATGTCGACGAGCATGTCGACCTCGAGACGCGCAGCTCGCTCGCGAGCCAAGAACCGTCTCCGCCGAGCGAACCGCGCCAAGCGGTGCCGGATGTCGCGCCATCCGCCGCCGAGGCAAGCGAGCCTGCCGTCGAGGCCCCCATCGAAACGCCGGCGCCCGAACCGGGCATCAGTCTCGCGCGCGAGATCGAGCTGGTCGACCGAGCGGCGCTCGGATTGCGGCGCCGCGATCTCGATTCCGCCGTCGAGGCACTGCACATGTACGCCGACGAAACGAAAGGCCGAGGTCAGCTCGCGCAAGACGCCGCTGCAATCGAGGTCGAAGTGCTGTGCCGGCGCAACGACACCACCGCCGCGGCGCAGCTCGCCACATTCGAACAACAGTGGCCGCATTCGGCCCACCGTTCCCATCTGCGCGCGACATGCGCGCACCACGAGGAGAAGAAATGATGAGACACACTGCAACCGCGATTGCTGTGCTCGCGTTGTCCGCATGCCACGAACGTGACGTGTTCATCGGCGACCTCCAGGAAGTCATGGTCACACCGACGGTGCCGAACCGTGACGTCGACATCCTGTTCGTGATCGATACGTCGCCGTCGATGCTCGAGGAGCAGGCTGCGCTTACCGCAAGCTTTCCGCTGATGATGGATGCGCTCGCCACCCTCCAAGGCGGCCTGCCGAACGTGCACATCGGCGTGGTCAGCACGGACATGGGCACACAAGCATCGAACGGCATGGTCGGCCCGAGCATCGGAAGCGGGCCCGGCTCGTGCGGCGGCATCGGCGACGATGGCGAGCTTCGCCATGACTCGGCGGCACTCGCCGGTGCAACGTTCATCTCTGACATCGACAACGGAGATGGCACGCGAGCCGTCAACTACACCGGCCAGCTACGCGACGTGTTTGCGAGCATCGCGAGCCTCGGCGCCAATGGCTGTGGATTCGAGCAGCCGCTCGCTGCGGCCAAGCGCGCGATCGAGAATCCGGCGAACACCGGGTTTATCCGACCCAACGCGAACCTCGCGATCGTGATCCTCAGCGACGAAGACGATTGCTCCGCGAAGAGTCCGACCCTGCTCGGCACTGACGTGACGACACTCGGCCCGCTTCAATCGTTTCGCTGCACGCGATTCGGCGTGACGTGTGACGGCGGCGGTGGCACGCCCACCGACATGAACATGATCGGCGGCAAGACCGACTGTCACTCGAATACGACGTCGCCGTATGTCGAAGACGTCGCGACATACACGAGCTACTTGACCGCACTCAAGAACGATCCGTACGCGGTGATGATCGGCGCCATCGTCGGCGACCCCAACACGGTGGCGGTCGAGCTCGGCACTCCACCCGGCGGCGGCACCGCGATTCCGATGCTCGCCGACGTGTGTGCCAGCGAGACTCAAACGGCCGATCCGGCGGTGCGACTGTCTCAAGCGGTTGACGCCTTCCCGACGCGCAGTATCCTGTCGTCGATCTGCGGCGACCTCGTACTGCCGCTGACGTCGATCGGCTACACCGCGAAGAAGCTCGTCGGTGATCCCTGCGTCGACGTTTCCCTCGCGGATACAAGCGAGGAGCCCGGCACGCAAACGTACTGCGAAGTCGTCGACGGTCCGATGGCCGGCGAACAAGCACTGCCGCCGTGTGACGGCACACGCACGACAGACTGCTGGCGGCTGGCCCCCGATGCCGCCTGCGCGACGACGAAAACCAACCTCCGGCTCGACGTCCGCCGCTCGACGACGCCGCCGGCGCGGTCCTACGCGCACTTGCGGTGCCTTACCGCAGCACAGTGAGCTAATGTCCGCGGGCGCGTGCCCCAAGTCTCTGTCGTCATGCCGGTGCTTGCGCCGCATCCGGTGTACTTCCGGCAGGCGGTCGACAGCATCCTCGCGCAAACGCTCGCCGATCTCGAACTGATCATCGTCGAGGATCCGTCGGCCTCGTCGGGCGCGGAGATCTTGCGCGGCATCGACGACCCGCGGCTGCGCCACATTCGCAACGACGCGCGCACGTCGCTCGTCGATCAGCGCAACCAAGCGCTCGCAGCCGCGCAAGCCGACCTCATCGCGATGCTCGACGCAGACGACATCGCCGAGCCGACGCGGCTCCAGCGCCAGCTCGAGTTCCTGCATGCACACGCCGACGTCGGCGTGGTCGGCAGCCAGCTGACGATCATCGATGAGAGCGGCGCGCAGATCGGAACGCGCCGCTATCCGACCGAGCACTCCGACATCGTGCGCGCGATGGCGCGCTACAACGCGATCGCGCAGCCGAGCGTGATGGCGCGGCGCAGCGTGCTGTTCGACGCCGGCTGCTATCAGTACCGCGCGTTTCCGGTCAACGAGGACTACGAGCTGTGGAGCCGGCTCGCCGCGCGCGGCGTGCGGTTCGCGAATCACCCCGACGCGCTGATTCGTTATCGCGTGCATCAGAGCGGCACGAAGGCGATGATGCTCAAGCGCATGCTGCGCGCGACGATCGACGTCAAGAACAAGTTCTGGCGCGAGCAGATGGATTTTGGCGCGCGCGCCCGCTACTGGACCGAGCACGCGCTGCTCGCACTACCGGCGACTGTCGTGCTCAAGCTGTTCGTCGCGACCCAGTACGCGCGCGAGAAACGGCGATGACGTTCAAGCAGTTCTGGAAGCAGGCGTGGCCGTGGCTCATCGGAGTGGGAATCCTGGTGCTTGTGGCTGTGCGCGTCCCGATCGATGCGTTTCGCGACGCGATCAACGAGGGGCCTCACGGGACGCTGTTCGTGGTCGACCTCCTGATCACGCTCGGTCTTCTCGTATCGGATTCCGTCGCAACCTGGATTGGACTTGCGGTTGTGCGGGTTCGGCTGCGCCCGTTCGAGGTGCTCGCGATGCGCGGCGCGACGTATCTGCTCTCGTTGCTCAACTACGTCGTCGGGCAAGGCGGTTTCGGCTTCTACTTGGCTCGCGCCGGCGTCCCATCGATGCGAGCGGTCAGCGCCACCTTGTTCCTGACGGGCACCACATTTGCCACGCTACTCGTGCTCACCACCGCGACGTGGGCGGTCGAGAATGGAGACGCGGTGAATCCAGGGTTGTGGTGGACGCTCATCGGCGGGTGCATCGCATTCGCGCTGTACCTCGTCGTGATCGCGCTGCACCCCGCCGCACTCGTTCGCCGTGAAGCGTTCGCTTCGTTGTTCGATGCGAAGCTGACTGGTCATGCGACTGCGATCATCGCGCGACTGCCACATGTCATCGTGATCGTGCTCGGCCACTGGTTTGCGATGCGAGCGTGGGGGATACCGGTTCCCTTTGGTGCCGCGGTCATTAGCCTCCCGGCAGTAGTGATTGCCGCAGCGCTGCCGATTTCCCCGGCGGGCCTCGGTACGAGTCAAGTGGCGCTCGTCTATCTATTCTCGGACTACTCGATGCAAGCCACTACGGATGGCCGCGCTGCCGCGATGTTTGCGTTCTCGACGGTGCACTTCGTCTATTGCATCGTGGGGCAAGCGATCGTCGGCATCGCCTGTATTCCTCTTGCGCGTCGCGCGATCAAGAGTGCGACCGCTAGACAGGTGCACACGACCAGCCAATGCGAGTAGCGATAATCGGGCGTGACCGCGAGCGCGAGCAGCGACAGCTCCATGAGGATGCCCGATGCGAGCAGCGCGAATACGTCGCGATGGCCGCGCGTGAACCGCAAGAGCAGCAGTGCGAGCGAAAAGTACATCCACGGTCGGAACAGGAACGTCTTGCGGGCGCAGAACACGAGCACGCGCTCGCCCGTCCTCTGGAGCGGCAGCGTTGTCGTCGAGATGTGGTTCGCGGCGAGCCGCTCGGGGACCTGCGCGGTGCGGTTGACCACGGTCAGGCCTTGGAACTTCGGGTGGATGCCGAGGACCTCCCCGAAGCAAGTGAACCGATAGCGCACGTACGCGCCGAGGTGGCCGCCCACGATCTCGCGCCACGCATGTTCGATCGCCTCGCGGCGCGCCGCGGGCATCGGTGTAGTCCCTGAAATCGGCACGGTCCACAGTCGACCTTCGCCCGCGAGCAAGTGGTTGAACGTCTCGGGCCGGTACTTCGCGCGGACCGCGGCGTGAAAGTCGTGATCGACGCGGATGTCGGTCGGCACGAGCAGCGGGCCGAGCTCGGTGTCGGGGAGGCTGCCGTCGACGTGCGCGAGCGTGCCGGTGATGTCGCTGAGCGCGTAGGTCGACGCCCAGAAGTGCATCTGCCGATCGGTGAGCAGCATGTTGACGCCGTAGGCTGCGATGGTGATCGCGAACCACGCAGCGAGCGCGAGCGCATAGCGCTTGAGCCACGGCAGCTCGCGCCACTGCCAGCACAGCACGATCAGCGGCAGCGTCGCGGCGAACGCGTTGTAGCGCATCGCGGTCGCGACGAAGAACGACACGAGCGCGAGCACGCGCACCCAACGCCGCGGATCGAAGCAGCCGGCGAACCCGAGCACGAGAAAGCCCGCCATCAGGCAGTCCTTCCAGATGGCCATCATCGTCGCGGAGACCGGCGGAAACAGGAAGACGATGCTCGCCACGATCGCCGCTGATCGCGGCTCCATCGCGCGGCGCAGGATCCAGTAGATGCCGACGAGGAATGCCGTGCCTTGAATTGCCAGCATGCCGAACGGACCGGAGCAGACGCGATCCATCACACTCCACAGCGCCGCCATCGCCGGCGGGTGACTGTCGGTAAAGAAGCCGGCGCGGGCCTCCTCCAGCTGGTCGAACGAGTCCATCGTCATGAGGCCGGGGTAGGCGACGAGCATGAAGACGACCCAGGCCGCCGCGAGGATCACGGAGGGGCGAAGTGCGCGAAGCCACAGCCGAGATCGCACGGCGCGAACTATATCCACATAGCGGGCCGGGGCGTGTATGGTGCTCGGGAAACGGCATGTGCGGCATCTTCGGTGTTCTGTGTTCGAGTGATGATCAGGTGGATCGCGACCTCGCCCGGTCGCTCGCGCTGTCCCTGCTCAAGCATTCCGAGACGCGCGGCCGCGAAGCCGCCGGCATCGCCGTGCACGACGGCGAGCAGATCCAAGTGTTCAAGATGGGTGGGTCGGTCAGCGACTTCTTGCGCGCGCCGCGCCTGAAGGAGCTGCTCGATCGCGCGCTCGCACGGTTCGACCGCGGTCCACAGGGTTCGGCGATCGCGATCACTGGTCACTCGCGGCTCGCGACCAACGGCACGCAGGCTGACCAAGCCAACAACCAGCCGGTCGTCACGCACGGCTCGGTCGCGCTCCACAACGGCATCATCGTCAATGATCGCCAGCTCGCCGAGCGCCATGCGATCGTGCCGCAGAGCGAGCTCGACAGCGAAGTGCTCGCCGCGGTGCTGCGCAGCAAGCTCGACGAGACGAAGGACTTGGTCGCGGCGACGCGCGCCACGTTCAATGAGATCGAAGGCGCCGCGTCGATCGCGATGTTGTTCGACAACCTCGACGTCATGCTGCTCGCGACGAATACCGGCTCGCTGTTCCAGCTGTCGACCGAGTCGGGCAACGTGCTCGCGTTCGCGTCGGAGCGCTTCATCCTCCAGCGCGTGCTCGAGGAGAAGGAGCTTTCGAAGAAGCTCGGCGACGTGCGGCTCGAGCAGATTCGCGCCGGCCACGCGCTCGCGGTCACGCTGACCGGTATGCGCCGCCGTGCGTTCT
>Ga0070706_100007612_pt1 | contig 10137 bp, 7 predicted proteins | sample KBSK5501metaG_FD_65476 | JGI IMG/M metagenome (GOLD analysis project Ga0070706, IMG submission 65476) | Corn, switchgrass and miscanthus rhizosphere microbial communities from Kellogg Biological Station, Michigan, USA - KBS K5-50-1 metaG | ecosystem: Host-associated > Plants > Roots >...
AGATCTACAACATCGAGAATCAGGACTTCGCGGGCCTGGAAGAGCATGCCGCCCACAACATCAAGCTGACCGGCGAGATGACCGGCGATACCATCAAGGTCACCAAGATCGAGATGGTGGCTAAATAAAATCGAAGAAGGTGGCCTCGAAGAAGAAGTCGTAAGGACCCTGGACGTCGAAAGACCGAGGCCCCGGGGCGACCTGGGGCTTTTTCTTCCTGGGCAAAGTCTTTCATTTACGGCGCAGGGGTCCGAAACCACGGTCCTGGAAAGAGCAGCCGCCGGTGCGAGCACGGCGCTCTGAGTGCGGAGGGCAGTTGGCGCGGCGAAGTCTGCGGGCTGAGGCTACTCGTACCGCAGCGCGTCGATCGGCTCGAGCCTCGATGCCTTATAAGCTGGATAGAACCCAAAGAAGACGCCGACGGCTCCCGCGAAGAGGACTGCCAAGACGACCGCCGGCACCGAGAGGAGTACGGACCACCCCCGCCAGCTCGCGAGAACCTGCGAGGCCGCCAGCCCGATCGCGATGCCGATAAGCCCCCCGAGCGAGCTGAGCACGACCGCCTCGACGAGGAACTGCATCAGGATGTCCCGGGCCTTCGCGCCCACGGCCAGGCGCAGGCCGATCTCGCGGGTCCGCTCCGTCACTGAGACGAGCATGATGTTCATGATCCCGATCCCCCCGACCACGAGCGAGACACCGGCGACGCTCGCGAGCAGCGCGGTGAGCACGCGCGAGGTCGCCGTCGCGGCCTCAGCGATCTCCTCCTGGTTCCGAACGGTGAAGTCGTCGTCTTCGGGGTTGCCGATCTTGTGCCGTTGCCTCAGCAGCGCCGTGATCTCCTCCTGCGCGTCGTCGATGTCCTCGGCGGTACGTGCGGAGGCGATCACTGAAGTCATGCGGCCCCTTCGGTAGAGCCTCTGTATGTGCGTCGTGACCGGGACGAGGACTACGTCGTCCTGGTCCTGTCCCTTCACGGACTGCCCCTTCCTGGTGAGGATGCCGACGACCTGGAGCGGGACGTTTTGGATGCGCACCGTCTCGCCGATCGGGTCCTCCGAGCCGAAGAGCTTTTCCGCGACGGTGGCGCCGAGCACGCAGACCTTGGCGGCCGATTTCATGTTCGCGTCGGTGAAGGGCTCGCCCCGTGCGAGAGGCCACGTTCGAATGTCGATGTACTCGGTTCCGACCCCCTCCACGTACGTGAACCAGTTCTGGTTGCCGGCGACGACCTGAAAGTTCCGGCGCGCGACGGGGCTGACGTTCTGGACGGACGGACACTCCTGACGGATCGCATCCACATCGTCGAGCGTGAGCGACTGAGAGGTGCCCGACCCCGAGCGCACTCCCGTCGAGGTCTGGCTGCCAGGGAAGATGACGACGACGTTCTGCCCGAGGCTCGCGATCCTTTCCTCGACCTGCTGCCGCGCGCCCCCGCCGATCGAGACCATTACCAGCACGGCGCCGACGCCGATGACGATCCCGAGCATTGTGAGCAAGGTCCGGAGCTGGTTACGGAAGAGGGCTCGCAAGGCGATCTTCAGAACCACGTCGAGCTTCACGGCAGGAGCTTCTTCCCCTTCTGCGGGTCGAGTGGGTTCGTGCCACTCGGATTGCTTACGGAGGTCTGCGTCGCGACGATGACGAGGTTCCTCTCCTCGAGCCCTTCCTTCACCTCGGCGTACGACCCGTCCGTCACGCCGACCTTCACGCGCACCGCCGCCGGCCGCTCGTTCCGCAGGATCCAGACCGTCACGTGGCTTTTCTGCTTCTTGCCGCCTGGCTTCTTCTTCTCCGATACGGGCTGGGCCGCTTCGTCCGCTTCGGCCTTCGCCGTGAATTCCTCAGGAGGGCGGTAGCGGAGCGCCGCGTTCGGGACACTCAGCACCTGTTTCTTTTTCGCCACGACGATCCCGACGTTGGCGGTCATGCCCGGCCGAAGCCGCTGACCCGGGTTGTCGACCTGGACGATCGTTTCGTACGTGACGACGCCCTGGAGCGTGATCGGGCTGTTCCGGATCAGCTGCACCTTGCCGGAGAAGACGGTCTGCGGAAACGCGTCGACCGTGAAGTTCACGTCCTGTCCCTCGGCGACTTGACCGACGTCGGCCTCGTCGACGTTCGCGACGATCCAGAGCCGCGAGAGGTCGTCAGCGAGCGTGAAGAGGGTCGGCGCCGACAGGCTGGCCGCCACCGTCTGCCCCTCCGAGACGTTCCGCGCGATGATGACTCCATCGATCGGCGAAAAGATCGTTGTGTTCTGTAGGTCGATCTTCGCCTGGTTCAGCGTCGCCGCTGCCTGCTTGGCGTCGGCCTCGGCGAGCTGGAGTTTGGTGCGGGCGGTGTCGAGATCTGCCTGCGTGCCGATGCGCTCGTTGAAGAGCTCCTGACTCCGCTTGAGCGTGCGCTGAGTATCCGCGACGTTCGCGCGGGCCTTCGCGATCTGGGCGTTGGCCTCGTCGACCCTCGCCCGGAAGGTCGAGGGCTCGATCTGCGCGAGCACCTGGCCCTTCTTGACGCGGTCATTGAAGTCGACGTAGAGCTTCTGAAGCCGGCCGGAAACCTGGCTCCCGATGAGGACCTTGATGATCGAGTCGAGCGTCCCGGTCGCGCTGACGAGGGCGGTAATGTCGCGGCGGGCCACGGGCGCCGTCTTGAACTTGTACGCCTGGCTCGGAGGGCGCAAAAAGAGCGCCCAGGCAGCCACTGCGACCACCGCGAGCACGAGGAGGGCGAGAAAACCGCGAAGGGGACCTTTCACGACCGGGAAGGGAGGAAGGCCAGGGTGATTTTGCTCAAGGTTCCAGAGCCGTTGAACCCGTATGACACGGTTCGCAGTGTACCCTCAGACGCGGCCGTCGAGACTCGACCTTGACGTCCGGCGTAGAGGAGTTCGTGACGTGAAGGTGCTCTATAGCTCCACCGCCTCGGGATCTCGGTGCTGGGTCGGAAACGGACTTCCGTCCACGTCCGGGCGTTCGCCGCGGCGTCCGGACGTGCAGGTCAAGCTCGTGGGCACCGCCATCGCGGGCCAGCTCGTGGCGCCCGGTTCCGGGTGAGACCGCTCCGTCTCGCGTACGTCCTGAATGTCTTCCCGAAGTTCTCGGAGACGTTCATTGCTGGGGAGCTGGCCGAGCTCGTCCGGCGCGGTACCGAGGTTCTCGTTCTTTCGCTCCGCGCGCCGGCCGACGACCCGCGTCATGAGGTCCTCTCGCGTGCCGGGCTCCTCGAGCGGACCTTCTACGACGAGGACCTTTTCCGAGAGGCGCTCGCCGGCTTCCGGCCCGACCTCTTCCACGCACACTTCGCGCTGCAGGCGACGGCAAAGGCGCGCGAGCTCGCGCAGGAGGCAGGGCTTCCGTTCACCTTCACCGCGCACGGATACGACCTCTACCAGACGCCGCCCGATGATTTCGCGGCGCGCGCCGCGGCGGCGGCGGCCGTCGTCACGGTGTCGGAGGCGAACGCGCGCTACATCGTGACCCGGTTCGGTGTGCCGAGTGAGAGCCTTCACGTCGTTCCCTGCGGCATCGACGTCGAGCGCTTCACGCCTGGCAATGAGCGGCTCACCCCCCCTCGGGTTCTCTCCGTGGCGCGCCTCGTGCCTGTGAAGAATCCGCGACTCCTGCTCGAGGCGTGCGCAGTGCTCCGCTCGCGGGACGTGCTCTTCCGCTGTGTGCTTCTCGGGGACGGCGTCTGCCGGGACGAGGTCCAGATGCTGCGCCGCCTTCTCAGGCTCGAGGAGTACGTCGAGGTGGCGGGGGCGGTCGACCAGGCTGAGGTCCTCTCCCGTTGGCGGAGCGCCACGGTGGGCGTGCTCTCGAGCGTGAGCGAGGGCATGCCCCTCTCCTTGATGGAGGCGGCCGCGTGCGGTGTCCCCGTCGTGGCGCCGCGCGTGGGCGGCGTCCCGGAACTGGTGGAGGACGGCGTGACGGGGCTCCTCTTTCCGCCCGGCGACGCCTTGGCGCTCGCCGACGGCGTACAGCGACTGCTCTGGGAAAAGGAAACCGCGCGGGAGATGGGCGAGGCCGCGAGACGGCGCGCGGTCGAACGCTTCTCCCTTCGCCGTCAGGTCGACCGGCTCCTCGAGCTCTGGAAGAGCGTCCTCCCGTCGCGATGAGCGTTCTGGTCCTCGATCCCTTCGGCGTGGCGCGTGACGAGACGCTTCCGACGATCCGCGGCGCGCTCGACCCGGCGGAGGCCGAGGGCGCCCTCGGCCTCCTGCCGCGGCTCGTCGCGCAGGGAGGCGCCGTCCGCCTGCGGTCGATTCGCGTGACGCGGTACAAGCCGGGGCAGCGCTGCCTCGTGGAGTACGACATCGCTATCCCGCGTTCGCCGGGCGGAGAGGAAGAGCTGACCCTGATCGGGAAGGTGCGCGCGCGGCACGGCGGAGGCTCGAGCGACCGCCTCCAGCGCGCGTTCTGGGAGGCCGGATTCCATGCAGGGAGCTCCGACGGGATCTCGGTGCCCGAGCCGATCGGCACGGTCCCGGCGTTCCGGATGTCTCTCCAGCGCAAGGTCCGCGGGCAGCCCGCGTCGCAGCTCCTCGAGAGCGGCGGCGCGAGCCTTGGCGCGCGGATCGCCGAAACGGCCCACAAGGTACACCGGGCGGGAGTTCCAGCCGGGAAGCGGCACGCGATGGCGGACGAGCTCGCGATCCTCCGCGAGCGGCTCCACGAAGTGGGACGTGAGCATCCCCGGCTCTCCGCACGGATTGCGGCGCTCCTGGCCGGCTGCGAGCGGCTCGGCACCGCCCTCCGCCCCCCGGTTCCCTCGGGGATTCACCGCGACTTCTATTCGGATCAGGTGCTCCTCGACGGCGATCGGCTCTGGTTGCTCGACCTCGACCTCTACTGCGAGGGCGATTCCGCGCTCGACGCCGGTAACTTCCTCGGGCACGTCATGGAGCAGGCCCTGAGGACCCGCGGGACGCCGGACGCGTTCGTCCTCTTCCAGCGCGCCTTCGAGGATCGCTTCGTCTCTCTTGCCGGCGAGGAGGCTCGAACGGCCGTAAGGGTCTACACGGTCCTGACCCTCGCCCGTCACATCTACTTGACCACCCGCTTCCCGGAGCGACGGGCGCATACCGAGGCAGTGCTCGCGCTCTGTGAGGATCTGTTGCCGGCAGCGGCCCAGTGATAGAGGATCACGGAGAGATGGAGGAGAGAGGCCTCTGGCGCGGGCGTTTCGCCCAGATCGCACGGCATCAGCTCGCGAAAAGCAAAGGGAGACTGCTCTGGGCGGGGGTCTGCACGCTCGGCCTGACGGTCACCGAGCTGCTGAAGCCATGGCCGGTGAAGGTCATCTTCGACAACATCCTCCTCGGCAAGGCGCTCCCGCGTTCGCTGCACCTGCTGCGCGGGCTCCTGGCGCACGGGAAGGTCACGGCGATCGTGGTCGTCTCCTCGTCCCTCGTCGTCATCGCGCTCCTGCGTGGAGGTTTCGCGTACTCGCAGGTCCACGTCGCGTCGAGCCTCGGCAACCAGATCGTCTACAGACTGCGCGTAGAGCTCTTCGGGCACCTGCAACGCCTCTCCCTCTCGTTCCACAACCGCACCCGCTCGGGTGAGCTCCTCACGAAGATCGCGAGCGACACGAACGCCGTCAAGGACGTCTTCGCGGAGTCGATTCTCACCGTCCTCTCGCAGGCTCTGACGCTCGTTGGGATGTTCGTGATGATGTTCGCGCTCAACTGGCGCTTGAGCCTCATCGTGCTCGCGACGATTCCGGTGCTCCTCGGGAACCTCTTCTTCCTCTACCGGAGGGCGAAGCTGCTGGCGCGCAGGCAGCGAAAAAAGGAGGAAGGGATCGCATCGCGCATCAGCGAGGTGATGTCGACCGTCTCGCTCGTGCAGGCCTTCGGACGCGAGCGGTACGAGGCGGAGCGGTTCGGTTCGGAGAGCGCGGAGTTCCTGGAGGAGAGCATCCGGAACGACCGGATCGAGGCCATGTCGGCGCGCGCCGTGGAGGTCATCGGCGCGGCCGGCACCTGGATCGTCGTTCTCTTCGGGTCGCTCCAGGTGCTGAACGGGAGCCTGACGATCGGAAGTGTCCTCGTCTTCACCAGCTATCTCAACGCGATGTACCGGCCGATCCGGAGCATGGCGAAGCTCTCCACCCAGTTCTCCAAGGCGATGGTGAGCGCGCATCGAATCTCGGAAGTCCTCGAGCGGGAGCCTGAGATCCATGACGCGCCGGACGCGATCACCGCGCGGGATCTCAAGGGCGAGATCGTCTTCGATCACGTCTCGTTCCGGTACGAAGAGAACGAGGAGGCCCTCGAGGACGTGTCGTTCTCCGTCCCGGCGGGAAAGACCGTGGCGCTCGTCGGGAGCTCGGGGGCGGGCAAATCGACCGTCATCAGCCTCATCCTCCGACTCTACGAGGCGCAGCGCGGCGCCGTCGCGATCGACGGCGTCGACATCCGCCGCTTCTCGCGGGATTCGCTCCGGGGTCAGGTCGGCCTCGTGCTCCAAGGGTCGATTCTGCTCGGGACGAGCGTCCGCGAGAACATCGCCTACGGCAAGCTCGACGCGGGGATGGACGAGGTCGTCGCGGCCGCGAAGGCGGCGCATGCGCACGAGTTCATCGAACAGCTCGAGGACGGTTACGACACAATCCTGGGCGAGCGAGGCTCCACGCTCTCGGGCGGCCAGAGGCAGCGGCTCGCGATCGCCCGCGCGCTGGTCCGGAAAGCGCCGATCCTCATTCTCGATGAGCCGATGACGGGCCTCGATGTCGAGAGTGAGGAAAAGGTGAAGGACGCTCTCCGAAGCCTCATGGAGGGCCGAACGTGCCTCCTCATAACGCACGACCTCTCGGCGGCGGCGGAGGCCGACGAGATCGTCTGGTTGGAAGATGGCCGCGTCGTCGCCACCGGCAGTCATGCAGACCTGGTGGCGAAGAACCCGCGTTATCGGCGCCTCTCGAAGATGAAGAGAGGCCCCGCCGAGCTCTCCGGCCTCACATAGCCACACCGCCGCCACCGAGTCCGATACGTCGGCTTCCTTGAGAAAAGGTCGAAGCGCACCCGGTGACGCGCTTGACGCCGAATCTAAACCAGCAGGCTTTCGGCGACGTCCAGCATCCGCGCGATTCTCGCCGGCCAGTCGGGGTCCAGGAAGCGGAACGGGAAGGGAGTCCGACGAATGATGGCGAGCGGCAAATACCAGTCGATCCCGGCGGGCGTCGCGCCGTACCCGAGGGACAGGTCGTCGATGGCGGCGCGCGTTTTCTGGAGGTCCTCCGGGTCACCGCGTACACGGTGGGCAGCGAAGGTGCAGAGGTCGTATGCGGGCTCGGCGAGACACATGTGATCGAAGTCGACGAGACCGGGGCCGGCCGGCGTCGCGGTCACCTGGCGCTCGTGGAAATCGCCGTGAGACGGCACGAGAGACTCCGGACGGCTGCCCGGTGCAATCCGACTCTCGATACGGTCGAGGGTGGACTGCCTCTCGGGCACGAGCGCCCGCAGATGCTCCAAGGTCTTTCTCGCGCCCTCGACATGGTCGCTCCGCCGGAAGGGTGGCAGGTCGCCAATGTGGGAGGCATGCAGCGTCGCCAGCAGGTGTCCGATCTCCGAGCACGGCGGCGGGGCCGAGGGCGACGAGCCCGGGAGCTCCGTCTGCACCGTCAGGCGATCCGCGCCGTATCGCGCGATGGGGCGGGGCGTCAGGAGCCCCGGGATCCCCGCCGATGTGCCGAGGGCCGATGCAGCGGTTTGGAAGTCGGTCGGGTCGACGTACGCCTTCAGATACGCGCCGCCCCACTTCAGCACCGCGCGGCGCTCCGGCTTGTAGCTCACGAGCGCGGGTTGTTCCGCCTCGCCGAGGACGATCCCTCTCCGCTCGAGGTCGTCGCGCAGGGCGCTCAAGTCGGCGACGAGCCCGGGGATGCTCCTGTTCGCGGGGTACCACTCGACGAGGACCTTGAGCTCCTCGAGGTACTGGATCGGCTCTGGTGCGAGGCATCGCGATCGCGCCCGATCTGCGATCGCGCGTCGCCGCCGGCCGCCCCCGCTCATGTCTTTGAGCGCGGCCAGCGTGACGACCGCGGTCGTCCAGGCGCCGGAGAGCCGCACGTCGGAGAGGACGATCGCCTTGTTGCCCGGCTTGTATCGGACGTAGCGCGGGCGGACGACGACGTCGGTGAGTCCCAGCGCGCTCGCCATGGCCTTCGAGAGCTGTTCACCATCGAGGAGAGCCGCGAGGCCTTCGAGCGCCGGATCGTGGGGTATCGGGATCGCGCCTCGGGAGGCAAATGGGGGCGTCATCCGCGGGGTGGAGGGCCCACGCTACCCTTCCGGCCCACGACGGATCGCGTCCTCGAGGAGGGAGCCGATCCGCTCGGCCGCGCGATCCCAGGTCAGCGCAGCGCTCCGCGCCAGGGCGGATCGCCCGAGTGATCTTCTCCGTTCGGCATCTTCGACGAGCCCGGAGATCGCGTCGGAGAGTCCGCCGATGCTCCCCGCTTCGTAGTCCACGCCGGCGTCGCCGACGATCTCCGGAATGTCTCCGACTGCCGGGAACACGGTCGGCAGTCCGGCGGCCATGTACTCGAGCACCTTCAGTGGGCAAAAGTAGAAGCTCTCGATGGGCCGGTACGGTGCGACCGCGATGTCGAACCGGGTGAGGATCCCCGGCACGCCCTCGTGAGGGATCGCCCCCAGGATGTGGATCCGCTCACGATGACGCGAGTCCTCCGCGCGCCGCCGGAGGCTCTCTTCCTCGGGTCCGGTCCCCACCATCACGAGGCGCGCCGTCGGGAAGACGTCCGCGATCCCGACGAAGGCGTCGAAGAGCTCGTGGACCCCGTGCCACGGCTTCATGCTCCCGACGAAGCCGATGACGACCGCCTCGGCGGGAACGTCGAGCGCCGAGCCGTGGAAGGGAGGACGGAAGCGCTCCACGGCGACGCCGTTTCGTACGAGGAAGACCGGCGTTCGGGGAGAGCGCCTCCGCACGTAGTCTTCCAGGCCGCGGGAGACTACGACGATGGCCTGCGCCTGCTCGAACGCCGTCGCCTCACGCTGCAAGGCCCCGTCGACGTCGGCGAGCTTCCGGAACCGGGCGGCCTCGAGCACGATCGGAGCGTTCACCTCGAGGACGAGGACGAGGCCGAGCTTTCTGCTCGCGTCTCTCGCGGGACCCGACTCGAGGGAATAGCGCTCGAGAACGACGTCGGCACCGGCCTCGACCAGGAAGCGGTCGAGTACGGCGCGCTGCTCGAAGGGATCCCGCGGGAGCTTCTGGAAGGCCGTGAGCGAAGGAGCGACGTTGCCCTGCCCGACGTTCACGGACGCCGCGTGGACGGAGTGGCCCCTGCCCTGGAGCGCGGAGGTGATCTCCCGGACGTGCACGGACGCGCCCTTGAAGCCGAGGAACGGAATCCCGGGATCGGAGCAGACGTACGCGATCCTCATCCCCGCTCCCTCACGCCGGCGCTTGCCCGAGGCATTCGCGGAATTTGTCCGCCAGAGGACGGACCGAGCCGTGCAGCGCGCGGTGCTCGTTCACGAACTCGCGGCCTGCGTTTGCGATCCGCCTCCTCAAGCCCGGATCCGTGAGGAGCCTTCTCACCGCGTCGGCGAGCGCCTTTGGGTCGGCGGCCGGGACGAGGAGACCGGTGTCGTTATCGCGGATGAGCTCCGGGATGCCCGAGATCTCGGACGCGACGACCGGTATGCCCGAGGCCATGGCCTCGATCAGGACGTTCGGGACGCCATCCCGATCACCGTCGGGCATCAAGACGGGGGAGAGCACGAAGACCTGCGCGCCCGCGAGCTCCTCGAGGAGCTCGAGCTGCGGCCGCGCTCCGCCGAAGACGACGCGATCGGCGACTCCGAGCGTCGCCGCGAGTTCCTCCAACTCTTTCTGAAGCGGTCCGTCGCCGATGATCCGACACGTCAGGTCGAGGCCCTCCTCCCGGAGCAGCGCGACCGACCGGAGGAGCACGTCGAAGCCCTTCTTCGACACAAGCCTTCCGATCGAAAGGAGTCGTCCCGGCTCGGGCCGCCGCGCGATGGCTGCGAAGCGGTCCAGGTCCACGCCGTGCGGGACGACGACGACCTTGCGTCCCACTTCCTCTCCGAGCCCTTCGAGGTAGAGCCGGTTCGAGCCGGTGCAGGTCGCCACGAAG
>Ga0070706_100007616_pt1 | contig 10133 bp, 9 predicted proteins | sample KBSK5501metaG_FD_65476 | JGI IMG/M metagenome (GOLD analysis project Ga0070706, IMG submission 65476) | Corn, switchgrass and miscanthus rhizosphere microbial communities from Kellogg Biological Station, Michigan, USA - KBS K5-50-1 metaG | ecosystem: Host-associated > Plants > Roots >...
CTCTTCGGCAACAAGGAACGCGATGCTGCGGTCGCCGACCGCATCCCGCCCGGCCAGTACCGGACCGAGAAGTTCCCGGTGTTGCACTACGGCTCGGTCCCGAAGACCGATCTCGCGACGTGGGATTTCAAGGTCTACGGCCTGGTCGACGCGCCGTTCACGCTCACCTGGGAGCAGTTCAAGGCGCTGCCCCGCAAGACCGTCGGGACGGACATCCACTGCGTCACTCGCTGGACCAAGCTCGATACGACCTGGGAGGGCGTCCCCATCCAGCGCGTCCTCGAGCTCGCCCAGCTGCGGCCCGGCGTGACCCACGTCGTCGCCCACTCGGAGCAGGGCTATACGGCCAACCTGCCCCTCTCGGTGCTCGACGACGATGACGTTCTGCTCGCCGACACGTTCGACGGCCAGCCGCTCGAGCTGGAGCACGGCTACCCGCTCCGGCTGCTCGTCCCGAAGCGCTACTTCTGGAAGAGCGCCAAGTGGCTGCGCGGCCTCGAGTTCCTCGACCACGACCAGCTCGGCTTCTGGGAGCGCTACGGCTACAACAACGACGCCGATCCCTGGAAGGAGGAGCGCTACTCCGAGTAGGGCTCAGCTTCGGCGAGGCGCGTCAGAAGAGCTCGGCGGTCGTCGCCGGCCCCGTCTCAGGCCAGGTCGGGCGGGAGGAGCTTGACCGGCACGAGCGAGATCGCGGCGATGCAGCCGGCGCCCTGGTCGTAGGTCAGCCCAAGCTCGAGATTGCCGCGGGCGCCGTGCAGCCGGAACGTGGCCTTCAGCTCGCCGTCGCCGTCGATCGGCGGCCCGAGCTCGACCGGCCCGAATCTCGCCTCGGTGGCCCGCAGCTGGCGACGCACGGCGGCGAGGTCGACGTCGGCGCCGATCGCGAGGCCCGCCGGCCACTCGAGGCCGCCCGGAGCGGCGGCCGTGGCAATTGCCCCGACGATCTCCTCCGCGGCCTGGCGCAAAGCAGGCGGTGGCTCCGGTACGGACGTCACCGCGAACGTCTGCAGCTTCGGCGAGGGCTCCGGGTTGAGCAGGATCTCCACGCGAACGCGGCCACCCCGCTCGCCGCGCAGCCACCAGGTCTGGTGGAAGCCGGTGAGCGACTGGTCGGTCGCGTCGGGGTCCGGCGCGAGGCGGCCATGGCGCTCGCGGATCCGCGCGAGCACGGCCTTGCGCGAGGCGACCGGCTCGTCAAGCTCGACGTTCATCGCGAAGAGGCTCGCGGCGAGGTCATCGTCCCAGGCATCGATGAGGCGCTCGACGGCCTCGCGGGCGGTCTCTGTGGCTGTATTCGGGCGAGTCCGGCGCAGCGGCGCGACATCGGCCTGCAGCAGCACCCCGAGCAGCTCCTTGGCCAGCAGCGACGTTGGCGTGTAGCGACCGTTCGCGAGTGCGATCACGCCGAGGCCGGAGCCGGGATGCCAGCGCATGTGCGACCCGAAGCCCGGGTACCCGCCGGCATGGCCGATGACCCGACCGAATCGAACGTCGTCGACCTGGAACAGGCCGAAGCCGTACTGCAGGCTCTCGACGTCGGGCATGACGTCCGCGGCGAGCGCGGTCAGGCGAAGGTCGGCCGGAACCATCGGCTGTTGCATCTCGCGGCGGCTCGCGCGGGAGAGCGGGTGGCCGGACTCGGGCTCGTCGCGCGGCGGCCAGGCGTCCTGGAAGCCCGCCACCCAGCGCGTCAGGTCGTCCACGGTTGTGAACAAGCCGCCCATCGAGGCGAGGGCGCCGTAGCCGTCCATCGGCTCATCGAGGAAGCGGCCGTCGCGCCAGACGTAGCCCATCGCCAGCCGTGCAGGCTCGAACTCCTCCGCGAGGTACCCGCTCGAGGTCATGCCCAGCGGCCGCAGCAGGCGCTCGCGCACGACATCGCGGTACTCGCTTCCGGCGACGTTCGTGATCAGCCGACCCAGGATCCCGTAGCCGAGATTGGAGTACTCGAATTTCGTGCCCGGCGCCCAGGCGAAAGAGAGGCCGCCGCGGATGAGCTCGGCGAACGCACCGAGGTCGAGGCCCTGCTGGCGATCGCCCCAGGGATCGTCCGTCGGGAAGCCCGCCGTCATCGTGAGCAGGTGCCGGATCGTGATCGGCGGCGAGTCCGATGTGGGCAGCGCCACCGAGGCGAGCTCCGGCACGTACTGGGCTGCCTCGTCGTCGAGTCGGAGGCGGCCCTCGTCCCGCAGGACCAGGACTATCGACGCCGTGAAGCTCTTGGTCATCGACGCAATGCGGAAGACCGACGAGGCGGTCGGTGTCGCGTCCTCGCCGACCCGCAACGTGCCCACGCCGCGGCTGTGGATGAGCTCGCCATCGCGAACGACGCCGTAGATGAGCCCGGGCACGTGCCAGCCGGCGAAGGTGCGATCGGCAATCTCGTCGACGCGGGCCAGGGCGGCCTCGAACGCGGCGCCGAGGTGTCCGGGTCGCGTGGCGACGGTCATCGAATGCGGCTGAGAATCATGAAGCCGCCGGGAGCCCGGCGGCTTCGACGCTGAGGTTTGGGGTCGCGCTCAGTGCGCGCAGGAGCGGGCCGAGCCGGCGTCGTCTGCCGTCCGGAAGCTGGAGCCGCAACCGCACGCCGCGACCGCGTTCGGGTTGTTGACCGTGAAGCCCGCGCCCATCAGGGTGTCGACGTAGTCGATCTCCGAGCCCTGAAGGAGCGGGATGCTCTGGCCGTCGACGTAGACCTTCACGCCATTGACCTCGAGGGTGTTGTCCTCGGGTGTGGGCTGGTCCTCGAGCATCATCCCGTAGCGGAAGCCCGAGCAGCCACCGGAGTACACGTACACCCGCAGCCCGATGTTCGGGTTGGCCTCTTCCTTGGTGAGCTCGCGCAACTTCAGGGCCGCGGCGTCGCTCAGGGAGAGGACCGTGGTGTCCATCGCCGGCTGCTGTTCGATCATGTGGTCGGGTCCCCTTCGAGGCGCGCGGTTCGGTCGAGGTGCGCTGGTCTCGGACAATCGTACGCAGCGCAACGGATTCCGACAACCACCCCGTACGAAATTCGTGTCCACGTGCGCGCCGTGTGTTGGTTGTTGCCCCTCACGCTCGTCACGCTTACGAAAATGCGGATACCGGCGGCTCGGCCCTTAGCTGCACCGGTGGCGACGCGAACGAGACGAGGGTAGGAGGCGGTGGGGCCAATCCTCGTCGAAGTTGCTGCCGTGACGAGGCACCAACGACGAGGTTCGCCCCCGCCGGCGTCGCCAAGGGCCATCCTCGGTCAAATCTCGTTGGAATCGCTCCGCCAGCGGTGCATCAAGTCCGACGATCTGAGGCAGCCCGGATATGCGGCCAGCGGCGGCCCGGAGATGCGGCCGGCGGCGGAGCAGACGTTCGGGACGTCGCTCGGCTATGGTTGTGGAGCCGCCAATCCCCGCCACTCTGGAGGCATGTGGTCACGCCCAGAACGCGCCGGTCGACGTCCCGTACCCGCTTCGCGCTCCCGGCCGAGCATGGCTCGGACGACCGTGCGAACGAGGCGATCGAGGCGTTCATCGAGGGGCCGACCGTGCGCCGGAACCGGCCCCCGACGAAGCGACGACCGAGGAAGTCCTACCCCAATACCGGCAGCACACAGCCGGCCCCGGCCAGGGAATCCGCCGTCGTCTCGGCTCCCGAGCCCGACGCCCGCCGCGGCGTCGCACTGCCGCGGCCGGTCGACCTCCGCACCCTGCCGGGCAGGCTCGAGTTCGGCGCCGCCCTCGAGCGGGAGAGCCAGCGCGCGGCCCGCTACGGCCGGCCCGCCTCCGTGGCCATCGTGGAGCTGGTGCCCGAGCGAGTGAGCCAGCAGGTCGACATCTGGGTCCGCTCGCTCGCGGGGCCCGTCAGCCGCACGCTGCGCCAGAGCGCTCGCGCCACGGACCTCGTCGCTCGCGTCGCCAACGCCCGCTTCCAGGTGCTCCTGCCGGAGACGCCCGAGGCCGGCGCGGGCCGCTTCGCGGAACGCGTGTCAACCGCGTGCCAGAGCTCGATCGACGAGGCCGGCGCACCGGTCGCCATTCGGGTCACGGTGGCGGTCGCGACGCCGGATCACTCCCTCGAGGAAGCGCTGGCCCACGCGCTCCAGTCGATCGAGGCCGCCTGACCTCGATCGGTCAGCCGTTGACGCGCTCGACGACCGTCGCGATTCCCTGCCCCACCCCGATGCACATCGTCGCGAGGCCGTAGCGGCCGCCGCGGCGCCCGAGCTCGTGGACGAGCATCGTCATGAGGCGTGCCCCTGACGCGCCCAGGGGATGCCCGAGCGCGATCGCCCCGCCGTTGACGTTGACCTTCTCGGGATCGAGGCCGAGCTCGTCGATGCACACCACCGACTGCGACGCGAAGGCCTCGTTGAGCTCGACGAGGTCAAGGTCGCCGACCTCGATTCCCGCGCGCTTGAGGGCCTTGCGTGCCGCCGGCACCGGCCCGACGCCCATGATCGCCGGGTCCACGCCCGCGACCGCGGTCGCGACCACGCGGGCGAGCGGCTTCAGGCCCAGCTCCCGCGCGCGCCCCGCCTCGACGACCAGCGTCGCGGCGGCGCCGTCGTTGATGCCGGAGGAGTTGCCCGCGGTCACGGAGCCACCCTCGCGGAACGCCGGGCGGAGCTTCGCCAGCGCCTCCAGCGAGCTGTCGGCGCGTGGATGCTCGTCGCGCGTGACGACGATCGGGTCGCCCTTCTTCTGTGGCACCGGGACGGGCACGATCTGGTCGTCGAAGAGCCCCGCCTCGATCGCCGCGATCGCTCGCTGGTGCGAGCGGAGGGCGAACGCGTCCTGGCGCGCCCGCGTGACGTCGCGCTCGGACCCGTAGCGCTCGACGACGTTCTCCGCCGTCTCGCCCATCGAGTACGGGTAATGCTTCTCGGCGAGTGCAGGGTTGATGAAGCGCCAGCCGAGTGTGGTGTCCTGGAGCTCGTGCGCGCCGCGCTCCCAGGCGCCTTCTGCCTTGCCCAGGACGTACGGCGCCCGGGTCATGGACTCGACGCCGCCGGCGATGAACAAGTCGCCGTCATCGACCGCGATTGCATTCGCGGCGGCGTTGATCGCCTGCAGCCCCGATCCGCACAGCCGGTTCACTGTCTGGCCGGCGACCTCGACGGGCAGGCCCGCGAGCAGCACCGCCATCCGCGCGACGTTCCGATTGTCCTCGCCCGCCTGGTTCGCGCAGCCGAGGATGACGTCTTCGACAAGCGCCGGATCGATGCCCGCCCGATCGACCACCGCGCGGATCGCCAGCGCGGCGAGGTCGTCCGGCCTCACGGTCGCGAGGGCGCCGCCATAGCGTCCCACGGGCGTCCGGACCGCCTCGACGATCCACGCTTCGCGAACCGGGCGACCGGGGTCACGCGCCATGGTTCACGGCAGCTTGGAAAAGGTCTCGGTCAGCAGCGCATCCGTGAGCGACGTGCCACCGACGGTCCAGATGACGTCACCATGGAGGTAGAGATACACGACGTCTCCGCCCAGCGGCACGATCTTCTTCACCGCCTTGCCGCCGAAGCTCGCATCGGCGATCGCGGCTCCCTGCGCGCCCTGGGCGGTGCCGACGTACGCGCTGAAGAACTGCTGCGCCGACACGCCCTGGATCTCGAACGCGATCACGGTCACCTGCGCCGTGCCGCCGAACGCCACGCTCAGGTCCGCCGCCTTCGCATCGAGCTGCTGCAGGACCGGAGCGAGCTGCGTGCCGGACGCACCGGCCATGAAGCTCGTGCCGGTCATGCTCAGAACCTGAACGGGCTGACCCGCGATCTCGTCGGGGAACATCGCCTCCAGCTCGGGGTTCGCCTCGAACGAGGGCAACGCGAAGCTGAAGTCCGGCAGGCCGATGCTGAACGGCGGCTCGCTCGGAATGTCCTGGGTCGGCGAGGTACTCGGTGCGGAGGTCGCAGGCGAACCGCTGCACGCCACTGCCGCGAAGGCGGTTGCGGCAATCAGGGCGATGAGCCCTGCACGTTGGCGGTTCATGGCGTCGGGGATCGTACGCGCTGCCTCACATCCCCGCTCTCGCCTCGCGGAGGAGTGGAAGGACGGGGCGGAACGTGTCGGCGTCGTCGTCGCTCAACGCATCGAGCATGACGGCGACCTCGGGAACGCCCGTGCGATGCGCCCATTCGAACGGCCCAAATGGGTGGTTCGCCCCGAGCTGCAACGCCCGATCGATGTCGACGTCGCTCGCCACGCCCTCCCCGTAGGCTCGATAGGCCTCGTTGACGATGGCGAGGATCACGCGCTCCGCGATCGACCCCGGATCGATCGATGCTCCCGGCGGACGCCTCGCCGCGCCGGCGGTGAACCGCGGCGCCGGCCCGGTGGACCGGCCTTCCGCGTAGCGGTAGAACCCCTCGCCGGCCTTGCGCCCCAGCCGACCGGCGGCGACGAGCTCCTCCTGGATCGGGGACGGCCGGAACCGCGGAGGCCGCCCGGACGCCTCGAACAGGCCGCGCGCGGCCGCCAGGTTCACGTCGATCCCGATGAGGTCCATCAGCGCGAACGGACCCATCGGGAAGCCGGCCGCGACGAGCGCCGCGTCGATCGCCTCGATGGAAGCAGCGCCGGCCCGCAGGAGGCGCAGCGGCTCGAGCGTGAACGGCCGATTGACGCGGTTGACGATGAACCCGGGCGAGTCGGCGACGCGGATTGGCTCCTTGCCCCAGCCCTCGACGATCGCCGCGGCCCGCTCGACCGCCCACTGCGCGCTGGCCCGACCGGCGACCACCTCCACGAGCGGCAGCACCGGCGCGGGGTTGAAGAAGTGCAGCCCGACCACCCGTTCGGGTCGCGACGCGGCCTCCGCGATCTTCGTCACGGAAAGGGCGCTGGTGTTCGTGGCGAGGATGGCCTCGGACGAGCCGGCCTCGTCGAGCTCGGCGAAGAGGCGTCGCTTCGCCTCCAGGCCCTCGACGACCGCTTCGATCGCCAGGTGGGCGCCGTCCATCGCTTCGGGGACGCTCGTGACGACCTCGAGCGCGAGCAGGCTCGTTGCTGCCGCGCGAGCGGGATCGGCGGCGCCTGCCTTCTCGGCGCGGCGTGTCAGGCCCTGCCTGATGCGGTCGAGCGCACGATCGGTGGCACCCGGCAGTGGGTCGTGGAGCGCAACGCGCCAGCCGCCTTCGAGGGCGACCTGGGCGATGCCGGCGCCCATCGTGCCGGCCCCGATCACGGCGACGTGCGCGGCACCCGAATCGGCCCGATCATTGCCCATGCCGCCGAGCGTATCGGGCGAGGAGTCCCAGCTGTTGCCGGCTCGCTCGGGCGTCAGCAGCGGCTGCGGGTCGGAGCTCTTGCGGGACGAGACGAGGGCCCGGGAAGTCCGGGCCCTCGCCTGTGGCCGATGCGGTCAGTCCAGTGCTGGACGGTGCTACTCCCGCTTCTTCGCGCGGACCGGCACCAGCACGAGCAGCCCGCCGAAGACGGCACCGAGGACGGCGAGGAGCAGCCACGCTGCACTGCCGCGATTGGCCGTCCCGCTGTCGTCGATCGTGGACGTGTTCGGCAGCGTCGGGCTGGAGCTCGTGGTGATGCCGGACACGGTCTGCGAGAAGCTCGAGCTCGACGACTCGCTTGCCGTGGACGACTCACTCGCGGTCGACGTCTGCGTGCCAGTGGACGTTTCGCTCGCGGTCGAGGTCTGCGTGCCAGTGGACGTTTCGCTCGCCGTCGAGGTCTCGCTGCTGGACGACGATTCGGTGCCGGTCGAGGTCTCGCTGCTCGACGACGACTCGGTGCCGGTCGAGGTCTCGCTGCTCGACGACGACTCGGTGCCGGTCGAAGTCTCGCTACTGGACGACGACTCGCTCGTCGAGGACGTCTCCGTCGTGCACTCGACCCAGAAGACCTTCATCTTGTCGTGCTTCTGCGTGTCGAGATCGCCGTCCCAGAACAGCTTGTAGTGGCCGTCCGGGAGCTGGTAGGCGCCCTCCTCGGGCTGGCGGTCCTCGCCATCGCCGTGGGTGTCGTACGTGCCCGACAGGACGACGGTGCCCTTGTCGCCGGGGGACCATTCCTGGATCTCCCACGTCCCTGCCTGCTCCGGGTCGCTGAAGAAGAAGTGCAGGTGGAAGGTGCAGACGTGGGGCTCGTTGTGGACGATCGGTTCGCTATCCGTCGCCGTGTCGTGGATCTTCACGGTGCCGTTGTTGCCGGGCGTGTCGTTCGACAGCGCGGGCGACGCCGGCGCGAACAGCGCAGCGGCGACGAGCGCAACGACGGCGGCCCAGCCGAGCAGCCGGAGGCGGTTCATGCCCGGTAGCCGGATCCGGGCCCGAGAGGCAGACATCGATTTGAACCTCGGTTGGGCCGGTCGGATCAGGTCGCCGAGCGGGGGCCGGTACCCAGGTTCGGTGTGGTCTTGTCCATTCCAGTGCAGTCCGCATCGGACTCCCGACCCCCGATCCGGCTGGGACCTCGCAGTCGTCTTTCAGGCGCATGCCATCGGCATCCCATACCTTCACGTGCGATGGCCGGGTTCCACGACGCACCGATGGTCGAGGCGGATGACCGCGCGACCTGGCGCGCCTGGCTCGAGGCGAACCACGATTCCGCGACCGGCGCCTGGCTGGTCACGTGGCGAAAGGGCCACGGCCCGGTCCTCGACTACGGGGAGGCGGTTGAAGAGGCCCTGTGCTTCGGGTGGGTGGACTCGACGGGAGGCCGCGTCGACGAGCGGCGGACGAAGCTGTACTTCGCGCCCCGGAAGACCCGAAGCGTCTGGTCTGCGTCGAACAAGGAGCGCGTCACGCGATTGATCGCCGCCGGGCTGATGCGACCGGCCGGGCTCGCGGCAATCGAGCGAGCGAAGGAGAACGGCGCGTGGTCGGCGCTCGACGAGGTCGAGCAGGGCATCGTCCCGGCGGATCTCGCGACGGCCCTGGAAGCGCACCCGCCGGCGGCGGCAACGTTCGCGGCGTTCCCCTGGTCCGCGCGGCGCGCGATCCTGGTCTGGATCGGGGACGCGAAGCGACCCGAGACGCGGGCCGCCCGGGTGCTCGAGACGGCCCTCCGCGCGGCCCGAAACGAACGCGCCAACGAGCGGCCCCGCGACTGATACCCGCGCGGGCCGCCGCGAGCCACCCGCGTGACCTCAGACTGGCTTGAACGCCTCGAACGGCTGGCGGCAGCTCGCGCAGTGGTGGATCGAACGGCACTGGGTCGGCCCGAACACGTTCTCGATCGTCGTCCGAACCGAGCCGCAGTACGGGCAGGGGACCGCCGCCTCACCCAGTATCGGGAGCGCGCGGTCGGACGTGATGTGCGGCGGCGGGGCGAAGCCCGAGCCGCGCAGCTTCTCGCGGCCCGCCGGCGAGATTCGATCGGACGTCCAGGGAGTGGCGAACGACGTCTCCACGTGCACCGGCAATCCGAAGGGACGCAGCCGGGTCGCCACGGCGTCGCGGATGACCTCGAGCGCCGGGCAGCCGACGAAGGTCGGCAGCAGCTCGACCCGCAGTCGGTCGGACTCGACGTCGATCGCGCCGATCATGCCCAGCTCGACGATCGACACCGCCGGAATCTCCGGGTCGGCGACCTCGTCCAGGGCGGCCATGACGGCGCGCGGATCGACCCGGCGGGGCGCGTCGCGAAACGCCGGGATCACCACGTGACGCCATCCTCGGAGCGCCGGACCGAGGTGAACTCGCTCCAGAGCCAGGCGAACGCAGCCGAGTGATCGCGTCGGCCATTGGCTGGCGGCTCGATCGAGGGCGGTAGCGACAGGCCCAGCGGCACCATGATCGTCGTCAGGTCGGCGCGCCAGGCGGATTCGGCGGCGGCCAGCGACCGCGTGAGGATCCCGGCAGCGAGGAGCGCCGCCTCGCCGTCGAGCGCGGTGAAGACCGTCGGCGCATCGATGCCCTGCGCGAGCAGGGCTGCCTCGAGACGGCGACGCGGCTCCGCGCCGCCCTTGGCCAGCCGATCGATCCAGGCGAGCAGGTGCATCCGGTGGTAGCGCTCCTCGCGCCGGAGCTTCTCGACGAGCTCGGCGAGCGGCGCGTACCCCGGCCCGATCGACGCGAGCCGCGCCTCGTCCGCGAGCTCGTAGTAGAACCGTCGCGCGATCGTGTCGGCCCAGTCACCGCGCGGATGGTCGAGGAGCCTGGCGTGGCGGTACTCGTCGGGCTCGCGATCGTACGCGAG
>Ga0070706_100007618_pt1 | contig 10132 bp, 10 predicted proteins | sample KBSK5501metaG_FD_65476 | JGI IMG/M metagenome (GOLD analysis project Ga0070706, IMG submission 65476) | Corn, switchgrass and miscanthus rhizosphere microbial communities from Kellogg Biological Station, Michigan, USA - KBS K5-50-1 metaG | ecosystem: Host-associated > Plants > Roots >...
GCGCCAGCCAGCCCGCCGGCCCGGCGAGCGAATGTGATGGTTGCGCCAACCATCACAAACCGATGGGCCGGACCCGGGGCGGCTGGGCGCGGGCCGACTCGCCGATGGCTCAGCCTAGATCACGGTTTGTAGGAAAAGACAAACAACGTCGCGCCAGCCATGGCTGGTTTCGGTGTTTCTGTGCCTGGCTCCTGGCCACGACGGGGGTTCTACTGTCCGTCATGGAGTTCTACCGGCCCGCGACCTGGGCGGACGCGCTCGCCATCAAGGCGGAGCGGCCCGGCGCCCGGGCCATCGCCGGTGGCACCGACGTAATGGTCGAGATCAACTTCGACCAGGCACGGCCGGAGGCGCTCCTGGACCTTACCGGCGTTCCTGACCTGGCCGAATGGTCGGCCGACGGCCCGGTCATCCGGCTCGGCGCGGGCGTGCCCTACGCCCGGGTGATCAGCGAACTCGGCGGCCGGCTCCCCGGGCTCGCGATGGCCTCCCGCACGGTCGGCTCACCGCAGATCCGCAACCGCGGCACGGTCGGCGGCAACCTCGGCTCGGCCTCCCCGGCCGGCGACGCCCATCCGCCGCTGCTGGCCTGCGACACCGTGGTAGAGGCGGCGTCGGTGCGGGGCACCAGGGACATCCCGATCAGGGAGTTCTTCACCGGGGTGAAACGCTCGGCGCTAGCCCCGGACGAGCTGATCGCCGCGGTCCGCGTCCCGGTCGCGGACGGCCCGCAACAGTTCTCCAAGGTGGGCGTGCGCAACGCCATGGTCATCGCGGTGTGCTCGTTCGCGGTCGCGCTGCACCCCGAACGCGGCCAGGTGGGCACCGGTTTCGGCTCGGCCGCGCCGACGCCGCGCCCGGCGGCCGCCGCCGAGGATTTCCTCGCCGCGGAACTGGCCGCCCGCGGGCTGTGGGACTCCCCCGGGCCGCTGGCCGAGTCCGCGGTGCGGCGGTTCGGCGACCTGGTCGCGGCGGCGGCGGCCCCCATCGACGACGTGCGCGGCACCGCCGCCTACCGGCGCCACTCGCTGGCCGTGCTGGCCCGGCGCACCCTGGCCTGGGCCTGGCGGGACTACCAGGAGGAGTACCGGCGATGCGCGTGACGTGCACGATCAACGGCGCTCCCGCGGTCGCCGACGACGTCTGGGAGGGTGAGTCGCTGCTGTACGTGCTGCGCGAGCGGCTCGGCCTGCCGGGCTCGAAGAACGCCTGCGAGCAGGGCGAGTGCGGGTCCTGCACGGTGTACCTGGACGGCGTGGTGGTCTGCGCGTGTCTGGTCGCGGCGGGGCAGGCGCAGGGACGGGACGTGCGCACCGTCGAAGGGGTCGCCGACGGTGGCGCACTGGGCACGGTCCAGCAGGCGTTCCTCGATGCCGGCGCGGTGCAGTGCGGGTTCTGCACCCCGGGGCTGATCGTCGCCGCTGACGACCTGCTGCGCCGGATCCCGCGGCCCGCGGACGCCGAGATCCGCGAGGCGCTGGCGGGCAACCTGTGCCGGTGCACCGGCTACGAAAACATCCTCGACGCCGTCCGGCTGGCGGCGGAGCGAAGGCCCGGCGGGGTGACCGGCGGGGGTGCCGGGTGACGACCGTCCCCGGCACCCCCCCTGCTCCGGCCGGCACGGTCACCGGACGGCCCGCGGGCGCGGGCGTCGGCGCCAGCGTGCTGCGCCCCGACGGTACGCTCAAGGTGACCGGCGAGTTCGCGTTCTCCTCCGACCTGTGGATGGGGGACATGCTGTGGGGCGCGACGCTCCGCAGCCCGCACCCCCGGGCCCGGATCCGGTCGGTGGATCTGTCCGGCGCGCTGCGCCTGCCCGGGATCGCTGCCGTGCTGACCCACGACGACGTGCCCGGGCGGAAGACTTTCGGCCTGGAGTCCGCCGACCAGCCGGTGCTGGCCGACCGCGAGATCCGGTACCAGGGTGAAGCGGTAGTGATCATCGCGGCCGACCACCCGGAGACCGCCCGCCGCGCCGCCGCCGCGGTCACCGTCGACTACGACGTGCTGACCCCGGTCACCGACGCGGAAACCGCGCTGCGGCCCGGCGCGGAGCTAGTGCACCCAGGGGGGAACCTGGTCAGGCACGTGCGGATCCGGAGGGGAGACCCGCAAGCGCAGGCCGACATCATGGTCCGCGGCCGCTATCAGGTCGGCATGCAGGACCAGGCGTTTCTCGGGCCCGAATCGGGCCTGGCGGTGCCCGCCGAGGACGGCGGGATCGAGTTGTACGTGGCCACCCAGTGGCTGCATGTGGACCAGGCGCAGATCGCGGCCAGCCTGGGCACGCCGGAAGACATGGTGCGGGTGGTGCTGGCCGGCGTCGGCGGCGCGTTCGGCGCCCGCGAGGACCTGTCCATGCAGATCCACGCGTGCCTGCTCGCGCTGCACACCGGCCGCCCGGTGAAGATGGTCTACTCCCGGGAAGAGTCGTTCTTCGGCCACGTGCACCGGCATCCGGCGACGCTTTATTACGAGCACGGCATGACGGCCGGGGGGCGGCTGGTCTCGCTCTCCGCGCGCGTCTACCTCGACGGCGGGGCGTACATGTCGAGTTCTCCCGCCGTGGTGGCGAACGCGGCGACGCTCGGGGCCGGGCCCTACGAGGTGCCCAACGTGGCGATCGACGTGTACGCCGCGTATACCAACAACCCGCCGTGCGGGGCGATGCGCGGTTTCGGCGCGGTCCAGGCCTGCTTCGCCTACGAGTCGCAGATGGACGAGTGTGCCCGCCGGGCCGGCCTGGACCCGGTCGAGTTCCGGATCCGCAATGCCATGTCTGAGGGCTCGGTCATGCCGACCGGGCAGATAGTCGACTCGGCGGCCCCGGTCGCCGAACTACTCCGCCGGGTGCGGGACGCACCCCTGCCTGCCCGCCTGGTTCCGGGCGGGCAGGCAGGGGACGGCGCCCCGGACCTGCGTGAGTTGCCCGGCGGGGTGTCCAACACCACGCACGGGGAAGGCGTGGTCCGCGGCGTCGGCTACGGCATCGGCATCAAGAACGTCGGCTTCTCCGAGGGGTTCGACGACTACTCGACCGCCCGGGTCCGGCTGGCGGTGGTGGCCGGCGAGCCTGCGGTCACCGTGCATACGGCGGCCGCCGAAGTGGGCCAGGGCCTGGTCACCATCCAGGCCCAGATCGCCCGGACCGAACTGGGCGTGGACCAGGTGGTCGTGCATCCCGCCGACACCACGGTCGGCAGCGCGGGCTCCTCCTCGGCGTCCCGGCAGACCTACGTCACCGGCGGCGCGGTGCAGGCCGCCTGCGCCGCCGTGCGCGCCGCGGTGTTCGGGCTGGCCGCCCGCCGGCACGGGGTACCGCCCGGTGACCTTTCGCTGTCCGGCGGCAAGATCGTGTCCCAGTCCGCCGGGGTGCTGACCGACCTGGCGGGCCTGCTGGGCGACGAGGTCATCGAGGAGACGGTCACCTGGCGGCACCGGCCGACCCATCCGCTGGACCCGGAGACCGGCCAGGGCAACGCGCACGTGCAGTACGCGTTCGCCGCGCACCGCGCCGTGGTGGACGTGGACACCGACCTCGGCCTGGTCAAGGTCGTGGAACTGACCACCGCGCAGGACGTCGGCAAGGCGATGAACCCGCTCGCCGTGGCCGGCCAGATCCACGGCGGCACGGCGCAGGGCCTCGGCCTGGCGCTGATGGAGGAGATCCAGGTGTCCGGCGGGGCGGTGCGCAACCCGTCGTTCACCGACTACCTGATCCCCACGATCCTCGACATGCCGCCGATGAAGCTGGACATCCTGGAACTCGCCGACCCGCACGCCCCGTACGGCCTGCGCGGGGTGGGCGAGCCGCCGACGATCTCCTCCACCCCGGCGATCGTGGCCGCGATCCGGGCCGCGACCGGCAAGCCGCTGCAGCGGGTGCCGATCCGCCCGGACGACATCGTGGGACTATGAGACACCCTCCGTCGTCCTTGAGGCCCGGGACGGCCGCTGGCGCCGGGCCGAGCGCGGCGAGGACCCGGAGGGCCGCAGCGGTGCCCCGGCGCCGAGGACCAGCCTCCCGGTCTGCTGACTTGCGTGCCTCCGGCACGACCAAGCGCTGTGCTAGCTGCGCGCCTCCGGCACGACGTCCCGCGAGGAAGGCAGTGAAAGGATGGCGCCCGTGGTACGGATGTTCCTGACCGGTGACGGGATGCGCGGCGGGCCGCTGCACCGGCACATCGAGGGCGCGGAGTTCCTCGGCGAGCGGCGCACGCTGCCCCGGTACCGGTTCTACTCGATCCGCGACGACTTCCCCGCGCTGCACCCGGTCGCCGAGGGCGGCTGCGCCGTCCTTGGCGAACTGTACGAGGTGCCGATGGCCCGGTTGCACGGCCTGCTCGCCCGGGAGCCGCCGGAACTGGAGCTGTCGATCGTGGAACTGGCCGCCGGGGATCCCGCCGGCTCCTCGCCGGCCCCGGACGGCCCCGCGCCGGGGGAACCGGGGGCTGGGGAACTTTCGTTCGGCATGATATTGCGGCGCGGGGAGGATACGCTCGGCCGCCACGCGGACATCAGCGACCGCGGCGGGTGGCGTGCCTACCGCGGGACGGCTCAGCCGCCGGCCGTGTAGGCCTGCAGGCCGAGCGGGCCCTGGCTGGCGGTGAACAGGTAGTTGTCCGCGAACACCGGCTGGGCGAACGTGCTCGACGTGCCGTAGGACACCGACTTCAGGATCTGGCCGTTGGCCGCGTTGATCAGCCACAGCCCGTTCTGGCCGCCGCGGGCGCCGTAGGACGACGCGGCGATCACCCCGGCCCCGTCCATGCCCGGCGTGCCGATGATCTTCCCGGGCAGGCCGGTCTGCCAGATGATGCCGCCGGTCCCCGGGTTGACCTTGCGGACCGAGCCGTCGTACTTGACGCCCTTGATCCTGGTAATCACGCCGGCCAGGAACAAGTGCGTGCCGTCGAACAGCGGCGCCGCGTCACACTCACCGCCCCTGCTGGTGGTGCGCTGCCATACCGGGCCGGCCGAGATCGCCGATGTCTTAAAGGCGTAGAACGTCCCGTTCTTGTTGCACGCGCCCACCATGGCAGTCCGCACGCCGCCGATGAACGCCGTCCACAGCCCCGGTGAGCCGCCGAAGTCGTCGTCCTCGCCGAGCTGCGCCGGCGGCACGGCCCAGATGCTCTGCTGAGACAGCGACGGGCTCAGCTGGATCAGCGAGATGCCGAGGCTGTCCGGGTCACCGTTGCCGGTGGTGATGTAGACCGACTGGCCGTCGGTCGCCGGGCTCGACCAGATGCTCGCGCCGACCGTGTTCGGCGGCGTGGTGAAGAACGTGTTCTCGAAGGCACCGCTGGCCTGGCTGTATTCGGCCAGCCCGGCCCGCACCAGCGGCACGTCGCATTGTGAGCTGATCCCCACGTAGATGTTGCCGTTGAAGACCAGCGGCGAGCTCCAGGCGTAGTAGTCGTTCACCGTGGGGGACGGGATGGCGACCACCGCCGGGGGCCACACGTCCGTCCCCTTCGCCGCGTTCATCGCGTACAGGTACCCGGTCGCGCCGTAGACGTAGACCGTGGGATTCCCGGTCGTCGGGTCGGGGGCCACCGTGGCCGTGGACGTGAAGCCCTGCGTGCCGCAGGTCAGCCTCGGGACAAAGCCGATGAACCGCTGCCAGATGACCGCCCCGGTGGTTTCGTTCAGGGCGTAGAAGTAGCCGTTCCGCGCGCCGATGTAGATGACGCCGTTGTAGACGGTCGGGCTGGACAGGAAGCCCGCTCGCCCGCCCGAGGTGCTGGGGACGAAGTTCCACGCCAGCGTGAGGCTCGCCGCGTTCGCCGGGGTGATGACGTTCGCCACCGTGTTGGCGGAAGTGTGCCCCGGCGAGTACAGGTACTGCGGCCAGTTCGTGAACGTGGCCCCGCCCGCACCCGCGGCTCCGAGCAGCCCTGCGGCCAGTACCCCAGCGATCCCTGCCGACGCGAAAAGACGCCACCGCCGCATCTGTTCCCCCTAGCCCCGCTTTCGCTCCCGTTGCGGGAGCTATCCCACCGCAAACCGGGGGCAAAGTCCAGGTGCGCCGCGTCGCAGTTCAGCGCGCCGGTCGGCTCGGCCGTCAGCCCCGCCTGTTGGCCCGGCCGTCAGCCCCGCCGGTCGGCTCGGCCGTCAGCCCCGCCGGTTGGCCCGGCCGTCAGCCCCGCCGGTTGGCCCGGCCGTCAGCCCCGCCGGTTGGCCCGGCCGTCAGCCCCGCCGGTTGGCCCGGCCGTCAGCGCGCCGGTTGGCCCGGCCGTCAGCCCGCCTGGATGACCGACAGGACGTTGCCGGCCGGGTCCTTGAACCAGGCGATGAGCGGGCCGCCGTGGCGGTTGATCCCCTTGGAATCTACGAAATCGTAATGTTCGAACTCGACCCCGCGCGCGGTGAGCGCGTCAACCGCGGCCTCGATGTCGTCCACCGGGAAGTTGAGGATGGTGAACGTGGCCGGGGTATGGTCCGGCTTGGGGTAGACGATCGTGTCCCGGCCGCCGGCGATGTGCAGGGTGAGGATGCCGTTCTCCTCGGAGACCGGGATACCGAGCGTCTCGCCGTAGAACTTCCTGGCCGCCGGGATGTCGTCGGCGGAGAACCCGCTGAATGCCTTGGTGTACTCGAACATCGTCGTTTCCTCCTCGGGCACTGATCTTCGCCGTTGGGCTGATCCGGTACCCAGGTGAGACGCTACGCCCGGCGCGATCTCATCGGGCCCGGCGGGCCGGCTCGCCGCCGGGCGTGGCGGCCTGCGTGTTCGTTGTGGCACGAGCCCCCCTTAGCGGAAACCGGGTTCCCGGGATCCGCACTTCCGATTGACACCCCTGTCCCGGGACCGGTACTCATGCGGGTCATGCGACCCTCGCGAGGCTTGGCGACACGGCGGCGGGCTTCGGTGGCCGCCGCACTGGGCCTGCTGCTGACCGTCGCGGCCTGCGCCACGGCGGCGCCACAAGGTCAGGCGCCGGCCGCGTCCCACCGGCACCGCGGGACGGCCCGCGGGAGGCCCGGTCCGCACATCGACGCCCTGGCCGCAGCCGAGCCGGGGGCAGCCGGGGTGGGCACCGGCTCGGCCGCCCTGCCCCTCGCCCCGGCACACCGGAGCGGCGACGCGTGGGGTTGCGTCGGCCACTGGTTCGCCGGGCGCTGGCACGCCGCCCCGGCGCAGCAGTACATCGGCACGGTCAAGAAGTACCTACGCGAGCGGATCTGGCAGCAGCCCGACTTCCAGGAGCCCTAGCCCGCCTCATCCGCCGCCCCTTCGGTCGCGCCGTCCGCTAGGCAGTGCCACGTCGGCCCAGGTTCAGCCGGAACCCGGCGTCTCGACGACCGTTTCTCTCTCAGTTTTCCAGCCCATGCCCGCGCTACTTCCTGCCGACTCGGATCCAGGGCACCAGCATGGCGCATCGCTGCCATGATGATCTGGCGGCCCGAGGCAACGGCTCCGGGAATCGGCGGCTTGCGCGGCGGTGCCGCGATGATTCCGCGGCCCGGCCGGCGTCAGAACGTCAGAGAGAGGTGCTAGGACAGTAGAAGCCAAAGCCAGGCGCCCGGCCGCGATGAGGGGCCGCGCAGGCCGCGACGGGCGGCCGCGCAGGCGGAACGGTCGCCTGGCCGTGCTGGAGGGAGACTTCGATGAGCCGGGTACGGGTACTAGTGGGGACGCGCAAGGGCGCGTTCGTGCTGAACGCGGACGGTAAGCGCGACCAGTGGGACGTCAGCGGGCCGTTTTTCCCGGGCTGGGAGATCTATCACGTCAAGGGATCGCCCGCCGATCCGGCCCGGCTGTTCGCATCCCAGACCAGCGGCTGGTTCGGGCAGGTCATCCAGCGTTCCGACGACGGCGGCGCAACCTGGGCACCGGTGGGCAACCAGTTCGACTACGCCACTGAGCCCGGCACCCACCAGTGGTACGACGGGACACCGCATCCGTGGGAGTTCGCCCGGGTGTGGCACCTGGAGCCCGCGCCCGGCAACCCGGACACGGTCTACGCCGGGGTGGAGGACGCGGGGCTGTTCCGCTCGGCCGACGGCGGGCAGTCCTGGGCCGAACTGCCCGGGCTGCGCACCCACAAGTCCGGGCCGGACTGGGCGCCCGGCGCGGGCGGGATGTGCCTGCACACGATCATCTTGGACCCGGCGCGGCCGGGCCGGATCTTCGCCGCGATCTCGGCCGCTGGCGCGTTCCGGTCCGACGATGCGGGCCAGACCTGGCAGCCGGTGAACCGAGGCCTGCATTCGGAAGGCATCCCCGACGAGGACGCCGAGGTCGGCCACTGCGTGCACCGGCTGGCGATGCACCCCAGCCGACCGGAGGTGCTGTACATGCAAAAGCACTGGGACGTGATGCGCAGCGACGACGCCGGCGATTCCTGGCACGAGGTGAGCGGCAACCTGCCGACCGACTTCGGGTTCCCGATCGACGTGCACGCGCACGAGCCGGACACCATCTACGTGGTGCCCATCACCAGCGACTCGCACCACTTCCCGCCGGAGGGGAAGCTGCGCGTCTACCGCAGCCGGACCGGCGGGGACGACTGGGAGGCGCTCACCCGGGGCCTGCCGCAGGAACACTGCTACGTCAACGTGCTGCGCGACGCGATGGCGGTCGACTCGCTCGACGAGTGCGGAGTCTACTTCGGCACGACCGGTGGCCAGGTGTACGCCTCGGCCGACGCCGGGGACACCTGGGCGCCGATCGTCCGGGACCTCCCGGCGGTGCTGTCGGTCGAGGTCCAGACGCTGTCATGATCCGGGTGGTGCTCCCGGCACACCTGCGGACGCTCGCGCGTGTCAACGGCGAGGTGGAACTGCAGGTCGATGGCCCGGCGACCCAGCGGTCGGTGCTGGACGCGCTGGAGGACCGCTACCCGATGCTGCGCGGCACGATCCGCGACCATCACGGCGGGCGGCGGCGGGCGTTCATCAGGTTCTTCGCCTGCGAATTGGACCTGTCCCACGAACAGCCGGATGCCCCGCTGCCCCACGCCGTCGCCACCGGCGCGGAGCCCTACCTGGTCGTGGGGGCCATGGCCGGCGGCTAACGGACCGTTCGCCGTGGTGCTCTGGCCGCCGTGGTGCTCTGGCCGCGGCTGCCGGGCCATTGTGCCTCCCTTCCGGGCGCGAGATCGAGGAACTCAGGGCCCAGTTCTGAGCCGCGGCCGCCTCTCCCGCAGGCGTGCTCGGCAACTTAAGATTGACGGTCCACGATGACAACGTTAAGTTGTCGCTATGGATGTGGTTCGCCTCCCCGATCTGGTGCGGGCAGTCGAACAGCGGGCGGGGTCCCTACCGCTCGACCGGGTCGAGGCCGCGCTGGGGGTCAGCGAAGAACTCGCATCGGGCGCCGACGAGATGATCGGCCACTTCGTGACGGAAGCGCGCCAGGCCGGGTGCTCGTGGACGCAGATCGGCGAGCGGATCGGCGTGTCCAAACAGGCCGCCCGGCAGCGCTTCACACTGCAGCCTGCCCTTGCGTCCTCGGGCAGGCCGGAACGGCAGCCCCGGCTGGTGGCCTGCCTGGAGGCCGCGGCCCGTGAGGCGAGCGCCGACGGCGCCGCGGAGATCGGCACCCACCATCAGCTTCTCGGGCTGTACCAGGAGGGCGTGGCCGCCGCGATCCTGGAAAAGCTCGGCGTCCGGGCCGACGGCGTGCGGCAGGCCGCCCGCGCGATGTTCCCGGGTGGCGGCGAGCCGGGCCAGCAGCCTCCGCCGGAGTCGGCGGAGGCGCGGACGGCGGTCGAGGGGGCAGCCAGTCTGGCCCGGCGGGCGGGGCTCCCCTACGTCGGCCCCGAGCACCTGCTAGGCGCGCTGGCGCTGGATCCCGGATCACGGGCCCGGCGGGTACTGGGCCACCTGGACGTCAGCGTCCCGGCCATCAAGAAGGAGCTTGAGTGCTACATCAGCCCCGGCAGGCAGCACCGCCGCCGGGGGAAGCGGGCCGCTCAGCAGTGTTCGTTCTGCGGCAAGGATCCGGCCGCCGGCATCCGCCTCGTCGCGGGCCCGGGCGTGTGGATCTGCGCCGAATGCGTCACGCTCGCCACTGAGATCATCGCCGAGGCTGGGGACGCCCGCACGGTGCCGTGAATGGCCGGCTGGCCGGCCGTGCGGGCCAGGCGATCAGTACCGGGCGCCTTGCGGCGCGGGCAGGGCG
>Ga0070706_100007619_pt1 | contig 10132 bp, 9 predicted proteins | sample KBSK5501metaG_FD_65476 | JGI IMG/M metagenome (GOLD analysis project Ga0070706, IMG submission 65476) | Corn, switchgrass and miscanthus rhizosphere microbial communities from Kellogg Biological Station, Michigan, USA - KBS K5-50-1 metaG | ecosystem: Host-associated > Plants > Roots >...
GACCAACAGCGCGTCAGCCTGCGCAATTGCCTGCTTGAAGGCGACAACCGCGGCGGGCTCGCCTGCATCCTCGACATCCTGGTTGTAGAGCGGCAAATCGCCAAGATCAAACGCCGTGACGATGATCTCGGTCGGGGCCAGCTCGACTGCCGCGCGGATCAATCCACGGTTGTATGACGCCCGGCGAAGACTGCCGGCGAAACCCAGGAACCTCATCTCGGCCACGAACGTTCACCTTCCTTTCTGGTCTCCGTGCCGTTGAACAAGACGGCTGAAGAACCCATGCGTGGCCGCCTCGGCACAGAAGCAATGACCGCAGTAACTCGATACTCGGCCCGCACCGTCCGCCTCGCGACCAGCGACCTATTCAACCTCAGGCGGGTGGGCCCTTGCGTACGTCCGCCTCGTATTCGTCATCCTCTTCGTGGTACCAAGGCGACAAAATGTCGAAGCCAATTTTGTGGACGCCGATCGTTGCAAGGTGGGCGATCAGCCTGTCGTCCAGCTCGAATCCCTCGTCACCGGACTTGGGGCGTAGACCGCAGAAGATATCTACCTTCCATCCGTCGCGCGCGAGCTCGCGGATTCCCTCACTGACCGGAACGAGCCGATCGAGTAGCCATTGAAGGTGGTCCTCGATGTGAGTCTCACGTGGGAGAGGACTGTGCAGCCACCATCCACTCTCTGGGTAGAGGTACTTGGCGATTGCGAGATCCGCGTGGCTGCGACGTCGTCGGTCGGATTCCGAGCCGCTCCGTCATGAGGGCAGGATCGGGGAAGGCGCCGAAGATTCGGAACGACGCGCCGCTCTCTGCAACAAACGCCATGAGTCGATTCTGGCATGCGCTTCGCGCGGAAGAGGCTGCTTGACCGGGACCCTGGAGGCAAGATCAGACCTGGGGAACCTGATTACGAATCGGGTCGACTCGCCGAAAGCAAGCGGCGAAGCGCATCGTACGGTGTCGAGTTGCTGCGCGATGTCCTCGACCGTGCTGGGGAGGATGGATTCGAACCATCGATTGGCTGATCCAGAGTCAGCTGCCTTACCGCTTGGCCACTCCCCAATGACGGAGCAGTCGAATTATCCCATCCGCGGAGTGCCGCGCAGCGCGGCGACAAGAGTGAGAAGCAGCAGCAGGCTCTCGGTGAGCGCGAACAAGAATCCCGGGCCGACGCTGATGATGCCGGTAAGCACCACGATGAGCGCTGCGACGACGAGCGCGATTCCGGGCGAGCGAGCGCTACCGTGCCTCCGCACACCGACCACGGCGAGCGCGGGTGCGAGCGACCACGTCGCTATCCAGAGCAATGGGACGGGGAAGAGGTCGCGTTGGACCTCGACAAGGCTGGCGCTCCGACAGATCTGCGGACCCGGCGTCTGACCCGGAGCGACCTCACCGGTGAGCAGCCGACCGCGAGCGCGAGGATCGAAGCGACGCGTGCGATCCGCACGAGGCGACCCTAGAACGGGATCGCCGCTATGCAAGGCGCCTTAGGCGATAAGTGACTGCGGCCGGCGGTCGTCCTCGGGCTTCCACACGCGTCCGCGTTTATCCTTCGTGCCGCCACGCGCGGCCTTGAGCTCGACCTTGCACCATGTGTCGTCGATCAGGGCTTCGAAGGTGAAGCGACCGTGCTGCCGGCCTTCGAGCGTCGCCACGACATCGTCAGGCGCGCGGAGCACGAGGGTGACCTGGGCGCCATCCTCGATGGTCTCGAGGGCGCGCGCGCTGATCGTGATCACGCTGCCGTGCTCGTTCATGATCCGGACTTGCGACGGGACGATCCCCGCGCTCTCGAAGCGCAGCCACGTGAGCATGTTCTCTTCCAAGACGCGCCACGTCAGCGGCACGACGAGCTCATCAGTGGTCAGCAAGATGGCGGGTTCCTCATTGCCCGCGGCGCTGCCACTGCCGAGAGCCGAGGAGTGTTCGCCGATCTTGAGCCGGGTCTCATACAGCTGACGCTCCAGGCGGTGCAACCGGCGCCGTATCCGGGCCTCGTTCGCTTCGGAGACGGCGCGGGCATCTTGGGCGCGCTTGAGCGCGTCGCGAAGGTTCGCGACGTCGTTCACCGCCCACTCGAACTGACGGATAACCATCGTCACGCGCAGATCGGCTTCCTTCTTGAGCTCTTCGGTCGTCGCGGCGAGCGTCGTCGCGGCGATGTGGCGGTTGGTCTGGTGCGAGAACCAAGAGAGGGCCGCACCCGCGCCAATGCCGAATACGAGCCCGACGGCGACCCAGCGCTCCGCGGCCGCCGAGAAGGGCACGAGCGCCAGACTGAGCGCAAATAGGACGATCCAAGGTAGATAGAGCTGGATCCGGGTCCGGGGGTGGGTGATGTGGCGCTGCGCGGCTTTCGAATGCGCGGCACAAAGCGCGCAGTCTGTGCCTGGCCGGTGTTGCGTCGGTCCGTTCATCTTTCTCTCAGGTCCTCGTGCGACAGGCTCGGGCCCGATGCGAGGTGACGCATCCCAAGAACGGGTGACCAGCGCGAAGTCCACCCACTTGGGGGAGTACGAGTGGCGTAGGACCCGCCCCCGTTCGGGTAGGCCCTTCTCGTCTCTCGTTGCGTGAACGCCCGATCCGTAACGTTTCCGGCCGTGGGCGGCACGCGCTCACGGGAGGTAGGGAAAGATGAAGGCGCTAAGTCGCACCGCCCTGATTGGGGCTCTTGCGATCGCCGTCTCCGCCGCTGGGCTTCCGGTTGGCTCGCTCATCGCGCTCGCGGGCACCGCGGCCCCGGTGATCACGAATCTCACGCTGACTCCGGATCCGTCCGATGAGGGACAGCAAGTCCTCCTGCACGGCGAATTCACCGACACGGATGGTCCGGAGGACCACTTCCTGGTCGTTTCCTGGGGAGGCGGGCTCGCGCTGACGCAGCAGTCGCTCCCCGCCGGCGTGACCTCGTTCGATATTCCTAAGGTCTATCCCGACGACCGTCCGACCGGCACGCCGTTCGACACGTACGACGTCGTCGTCACGATCTACGACGGGTTGAGCCCGGACCCACTCATGCCCAACACGTCGCAAACCCTCAAGCACACGGTGAGGGACGTCGCCCCGACGGTGACCATCACGCTGTCGCCGAGCCCGATCCTGGAAGGCCAGTCTGTCACCGCAACGCTGACGATCACCGATCCAGGCAACGTCGTTGTCAACCCCAGCCCGTGCACGGCGAGCCGCACGCCCGACTGCTTCATCATCAACTCCTTCAGCTGGGGCGACGGCACCTCCGAGCCTCCGCAGCTGACGTTCTCGACCACGAAGTCCTACACCTTCGGTCCGCACCAGTACACGGTGCCCAACACCTATCACGTGACCGCGACCGTCACCGACGACGACACGTTGAGCGGCACCGGAGAGGCCGTGCTCGTCGTCGGGGCGATCAACCATCCGCCAACCTTGCTCAACCTGAGCGCCGACGTGGTGCCGGAAGGGTCTGCGACGACACTCACGGGCACATTCACCGACCCCGACGTGGTCGACACGCACACCGTCTTGATCAAGTGGGGCGAGGCCTCCCCGGACACCACCCTGGCGCTGAGTGCCGGGACGCTTACGTTCTCGGTGCAGCACACATACGCGGTCCACGGCAGCTACACGGCCACGGTCACCGTGACCGACGCGGCGCTCGCTTCGGTGAGCGCCACGCTCGCCGTGACGGTCCGCAATACGCCGCCCGCAAACCTCGCCCTCTCCCCAGTCACGGTGGTCGAGGGCGACGAGGCGACGCTCTCTGGTTCCTTCACTGATCCGGACAAGTCCGACACGCACAGCGTTCTGATCACGTGGGGCGATCTTTCGGCAGACACCACCCTGTCGCTCGGGGTGGGGGTGCTGAACTTCTCCGCGAAGCACACGTACGCGACGCACGGGAGCTACAAGGCGACCGTGAAGGTCACCGACCTTCCGGCGAACGAGTTCGTGACCGGCACCGTCGACGTCACGGTGCTGGTTCGCAACACCGCACCGTCCAACGTCACGCTGAGCGCCGACACCGTGGTCGAAGGAAACCCGACCACACTCACCGGCAGCTTCAGCGATCCCGACACGGCCGACTCGCACAGCGTCCTCGTGAAGTGGGGCGACGGCTCGGCGGACACCGTGCCGGTCAACGCCGGAGTCCTGCTGTTCTCGGCGAAGCACACGTACGCGACCCACGGGACCTACGCGGTGACCGCGACCGTTACCGACCCGGCGAATGCTTCGGCTGACGGCTCGACGACTGCGACCGTCCTCCCGCTGAACCACGCGCCGACCGACCTCAAGCTGAGCGTCGACGGCATTGTCGAGGGCGGCACCGCGACCCTCAACGGCACCTTTACCGACCTCGACGCGAGTGACACGCACACGGTCCTGATCGACTGGGGCGATGGCTCATCGACGACGCTTGCGCTCGGCGCGGGCGTCACGACGTTCTCCGCGCAACATGGCTACGCAACGCCGCGCGACTACACGCTCGGCGCGAAGGTGACCGATCCGTCCGACGCCTCGGTCAGCGCGTCCGTCACCCTGACGGTCCGCGCCAAGACCGCGGGCGAGCTCCTCGATGACCTCGCCACGCTCGTGCACTCGTGGGGTGTCGACGCGATGAGCGGCAAGGTCGATTCGGCCCGCGACACGCTCGACTCGAGCCCGGATAACACGTGCAATTCGCTCAACGCACTTGGGAACATGGTCTCGGCTCAGACCGCGAAGAAGATTCCGATGGACCAGGTCGACTTGTTCTGGTCGCTGATGACCAAGGTCGACGCGGCGGTGCCGTGCAGCGAATCCGGAACGGTGCCGAACCTGAAGATCAGTCCACACCACTAGCCCACCTCCCCCAAGCAGCGCCGGGCCGCTCGCGCGAAAGCGCGAGCGGCCCGCGCGTGTCAGGCTATGGATGTGACCGAGCGCAAGCTGCCGCGGCCGCGGTCGGAGATCGCGGCGTTCCAGCCCTATCGAACGCAGCAGATCAAGGCGGACGTCCGCATCCAGGCGAACGAGTGGCCCGAACCGAACCCGGCCGGTCGTTACGTCACGTCGGCGGAGCTCGATGGCGTCCTGCTGAATCGCTATCCGGGTCGCGGCGACGAGCTTCGCGAAGTGCTGTCCGCGCGTTGGGGCACGCGGCCCGACCAGCTCATCTTCGGGAACGGCAGCAACGAGCTCCTGCTGCAGGTGTTCCTCGTGTTCGGTGGGCACCCACGCAAGACGTTGCTCTTCCACCCCACGTACACGATGCACGGGCGCCTCACGGTGTTGGCCGGTGGCACGGTCGTGGAGGAGATGGTCGGTCTGCCGTACGAGCTCACGCAAGAACGTGCGCTCACGGCGATGGCGAAGGCCCGGCCGGAAATCGTGGTGTTCACCTCACCAAATAATCCGACTGGAAGCACGATCGACGGCGACCTCATCGTGACGGTCGCAGAGCGTTATCCCGAGACGCTCGTGCTCGTGGACGAGGCGTATTCGGATTTCGCCGGAAAGACCCTCGTCCCGCGGATGGGTGCGTACCCAAACATGGTCATCTCGAAGACTTTCTCGAAAGTGCTCGCCGCGGCAGGCCTCCGCGTCGGCGCCCTCATCGTGCACCCCGAGCTCATGGGCTACTTCACGGCGGCCGCGCTTCCGTACAACGTGAGCACGCTGACGCTCGCGGTCGCGACGCGCGTCGCCCGTGACGAGGCGTCGATCCAGCATCGCCTGGCGCTCGCGGCCAGCGAGCGCGAGCGCGTGAATGACGCACTGCGCCGGGTCTCGGCCATCGAAGTCTTCCCGTCGGTCACGAACTTCATCCTCTTCCGTCTGCGCGAGGGGACGCCCGCTGAGGTGCATGCGCGCTTCGTCGAGCAGAGCGTGCTCATCCGCGACATCTCGATGTGGCCGGGCTGCGAGGGCTGCCTGCGCGCGTCGATTGGCACGCCCGAAGAGAACGGCCGCTTCATCGCCGCGCTCGATACCGTGTTCGCGGCTCCGGCGGTGCGCCGATAGCACGGGCCGCGCTTTTGGTCGACGCGGCGAGCCTTGCCTACCGCGCCTATCACGCAGTGCCCGAGTGGCGCGCGTCCGACGGCACGCTCGTGAACGCGGCGCTCGGCTTCCTCAACTTCATCTCGCGTCTCTTGCCAGATCGAAAGCCGTCGCGGCTCTTTGTCGCGCTGGACGCGGACTGGAGGCCCCAGTTCCGCGTCGATGCCATGCCCTCGTACAAGTCGCACCGCGTCGCCGGTCCCGACGATCCGCCGGATCCAGTCGATCCGCAGATGAAGATCATCGTGGAGCTGCTCGACGCGTTCGGCATCTCGACCGCAGCCGCAGAGGGCTACGAGGCCGAGGACGTCATCGCTTCACTCGTGGAGCGCCTGTCCGGTCCCGCGGAGATCGTCACCGGCGACCGCGACCTCTTCGCGCTGGTGAAGGACCCGAAGGTGCGCGTGCTGTATACGCTCCGCGGCGTGAGCGAGCTCGCGAACGTGGACGAGGCGTGGATCCGCGCGAAGTACGGCATTCCCGGCGACCGCTATTACGACTACGCCGTCCTGCGCGGCGATCCATCGGACGGACTCCCAGGCGTGCACGGGATCGGCGAGAAGACGGCGAGCGCGCTCGTCGCGAAGCACGGCACGCTCGACAAGATCCTGACCGCGACCGACATCTCGGCCACGATCCGCGCGAAGCTTCGTGTCGACGCGGAGTACGTCGCCGCCGCGCGCAAGGTGGTGTGGATGGCACGCGACGCTCCGGTGACCGGAGGGGACGGCACGATCCCGCGCGCGCCCGCGTATCCCGAGCGGGTCGAAGCGCTGGCGGAGCGCTACGCGCTAAGCGCTGCGACCATGCGCCTCGCCGAGGCGCTCGCGGCAACCCAGGGGTGACCACATGATTACCCAGCACTCGCCCGGAGGACGCGGATGATCATCTACCCCGCGATCGACATCTATCAGGGCCGCGCTGTCCGGATGACGCGTGGCGACTTCGCGACGGTGGAACAGGTCGCGGCCTCCCCGCTCGAGGCGGCCCGCAAGCTCGTCGGCGAGGGCGCCGAATGGCTTCACATCATCGACCTCGACGGTTCGCGCACCGGGACGCCCGCGAACCTGGACGCGATCCGCCAGATCGCGAATCGCTTCAACGTCAAGATCCAGGCCGGAGGCGGCATCCGCGACTTCGACACGGCCGAAGCGTTCACGGAAGCCGGCGCGTCACGCATCATCGTAGGGACAGCCGCCATCGATGATCCGGAGCTGATCGGCAGGCTCGTCGATCGGCATGCCGATGGCCTCGCCGTCTCTGTCGACGCGCGCAATGGGATGGTGACCACCGACGGCTGGACCGAGACTTCGAAAGTCCGTGCCGTCGATCTGATGCAGCGGCTCGCCGTGACCGGGGTGCCGACCGTGATCTACACAAACGTGTCGATCGACGGCACCCTGCAGGGTCTCGACCTCGCCTCGACCGAGGCCGTCGCACGGGCGTTTGGAGGAGACATCATCTATTCCGGCGGGGTGGGGGCGCTCGAGGACATCGCCGCTCTCGCGAAGCTTCGCCACCGGGGACTGCGTGGCGTCATCGTCGGGCGCGCGCTCTACCTGGGTCGCTTCACGCTGCCTGACGCGATGCGTGTTGCACGCGAGGGTGTTGTCGCCTAGCGAAGCTCCCGCTCGAAGACCCGCCGATCCTCCTCGCTCCGAACCACAAAGGCGACGAGGTCGAGCGTCGCCTTCGGATGGTCGCGTGCATAGTCGCGCGCGGACGCGATCATCACCTTCGCGCACTCGGCGATCGGGAATCCGCCGACCCCGGTCGCGAGCGCGGGGAAGCCGATGCTGAGGTCGCCCGCCTCATCGGCCAGCGCGAGCGAGCGGAGGGTCGCGCGCCGAACGATGTCGGCGCTCGAACGCGAACCGGCGCGCTTCGGCACGGCCTCGTCCTCCGCGCGGTAACCCATCGCCGCGGCGTGGATGACGTGGCGGTTCGGCAGCGCGCCCGCCGACGTCCGAACCGCGTCGCCGAGGGCGATCGGTCCCAGACGAACGGCTTCGCGCTCGAGGGCCTCTCCGCCGCGCCGCTTGAGCGCGCCCGCGACGCCTGAGCCCATCCAGAGCTCGGTGTTGGCGGCGTTCACGACCGCGTCGAGGTCCGGCTGGTCGGAGATGTCCCCCTGCCGGATCTCGATCCTCATGCCCGAAGGAAATCCATGAGCAGACGGTTCACGAGCTCGGGACGCTCTTCCATGACCCAGTGGCTCGTGTTCGGGACGTATTCGAGGCGGAAGTCCCTTGAGAAGAGCGCTTCCATGTCGTTGGTGAGCTCCTTCCCGAGCGCGAAATCATTCTCGGCCCAGATCAGTAACGTCGGCGCGCGGATCGTCGTCGACGCTGCTGACGTCCTTCGGGTCAGCGCGTCGCGAAACGCCGCGCGGTAGTAGTTGAGCATCGCCGTCGCGGCACCCGGGACGGAGAGCGCGCGGCGGTACTCGAGGATGTCTTCATCGGTGAATGCGCCGGGGTGGACGGCGCCATTTCGGAGGCCCCGTCCGAGGAGCGCAGCGCCGTCGCGGAGCATGATGAATTCGGGGATCTCGGGGAGCTGGAAGAAAAGCAGGTACCAGCTCCGGAGCAGCTGGGGGGACCAGGAGCGGAGAGCCCGCTGGAACGGCGCCGGGTGCGGGCAGTTCAGCACCGCGAGCCGTTCGACGATCTCTGGGTGGGTCTGGGCCGTCGCCCAGGCAATGGCGCCTCCCCAGTCATGGCCGACGACGTGGGCCCGTTCCTCCCCGAGCTTTCGAGTGAGGCCGAGGATGTCCTCGACCAGGACCGGCATCCGGTAATCGGACACGCGGGGCGGCTTGTCGCTGTCGGCGTAGCCGCGTAGGTCTGGTGCGACGACCCGGAATCGCTCGGCGAGGGCCGGGATCTGCTTCCGCCAGGCGTACGAGCTCTGCGGAAACCCGTGAAGCAGGAGGACAAGCGGGCCCTTACCTTCGAGGACACAGTGGAGGCGGACGCCGTTGACGCGGAGGTCGCGCTGCACCGGGACATGCTGGCACGCGCGATGCCATGACCCCCGGCATGTCCAGCGACCTCGCCTTCAGCGTCGGCCTGCTCGCCGGATGGCTTGCCCTCGTCGTCTGGCTGACCTGGCCCGACCCACATTGCAAGTGCTGCCCGGAGGGCCAGCGCGCTCACCAGACACGCGACCGAAAGGTATGACTCCCCTGGCGCGAAGAGCTCGCCTTTTCTGACGGGCGTTGCTGGCCGCACTTGCGCTAGTCCGCCGGCTCCTCCGTCGGCGCGATGAGGAAAATCCAAATGTCCCACGTCACGTGACTTACGACCAGCGCGCCGAGTGGCATACCGAGCGCGCGCAGCAGACCCCAGTAGGCGCCAGCGATCGTGGCCGCGGCGATGAGGGTCGCGTTTTCGGTCACGAGGTGCACCCCGCCGTATAGCGCAGTCGACGTCAGAAAGCCCGCGCGGCTCTGAACGAAGCCGCGCCAGAAGAGCTCCTCGGCCGGACCGATGGCGAGCGCGAGTCGCGCCGCGAGCTCCTCCTTCGTTCTCAGGGAGCGTAATGCGTAGATGTCCCCTATCTCCTCGTTTCCGCGGGGCATGACCTGACGCGCGATCGCATCCCCCGCGCGGAAGATCCCATAGAGGCCAGCGGCGGCGGCAAGCCCGAGAGCGGCTTCGCGCGGTCCGATCCGGGTGCGCCGCGCGCTGCGATCGGTTGCCAGCGCGATCGCGCCCAGCGTGAGCCCGGTGGCGGTCATGCGGTCCCAGAAGCGCTCGCGCGGTCCGCGAAAGGTGACGCCGAACGCCGCGTAGGCGGCGGCCACGCCGAGGCCGAGGAGCCTCACGGCGCGCTCAGCGGGCGAGCAGCGCGGCGAGGACCAGTCCGGCGACGAGTAGAAAGCCGAACGCGGCGTGCAGCTGCGCGGTCTCGAGGTCGATCATCGCGATCGCGCGCTGCTGACCGGACGCGCCGAGCTCGGACGCCCGGAGCGCGCGGACGAGCAACGGCAGCGAGAGGATCGCGAGGAGCGCGTACGCCGGCAGGATCGCGAGCGCGACCGAAGCCGCGAGCGCCATATACGCGGCGACGACCAGCCCGACGTACCAGTAGTGCGCGACGCGGCG
>Ga0070706_100007620_pt1 | contig 10129 bp, 13 predicted proteins | sample KBSK5501metaG_FD_65476 | JGI IMG/M metagenome (GOLD analysis project Ga0070706, IMG submission 65476) | Corn, switchgrass and miscanthus rhizosphere microbial communities from Kellogg Biological Station, Michigan, USA - KBS K5-50-1 metaG | ecosystem: Host-associated > Plants > Roots >...
GGATCGGCGACGGAGGAGCCGCCGTACTTCTGGACGATCAGCTGCGCCATGAGAGGGCCATCGTACACGACCCTCGCGCGCAGTGTAAAGCCGCGCCCCTTCAGCGCGGGCGGCGCGCGGCCTCGGGCGGCCGGATGCTCCGCTGGCGCTCCTGTCGCCGCTCGCGGATCTGCTCGCGCGCGCGCTGGCGCTCCTCGGGCGTCATGTTGCGCCAGCGCTCGAGGTTTCTGTCCATGCGCTGGCGCTGCTCGGGGCTCAGCGACTGGTAGCGCTCGAAGCGCTGCTGGATCTGCCGCTGCCGCTCCGGGGGCAGCTGCTGGTAGCGGTTGTAGGCGCGCTCCAGCTCGCGCTTGCGCTCGTCGGGGAGCTGGTTCCAGCGCTGGAAGTCCTGCATGATCCGCGCGCGCTCGGCGGCCGGCATCTGGCGCAGCCGCTGCAGGTTCTGCCGCGCGCTCTGGCGCTCCTCCGGGGAGAGGCTGCGCCAGTGGCGGTAGTTGTCCATCGCGCGCTGCTGCTGCTCGGGAGTCATGCTCCGCCAGCGCTCCAGGTTGCGCTCGGCCAGCGCGCGCTCCTCGGGCGACAGGCGCTCGAGCCCCTGGATCGGCGCGCCGGGGGCCACGGGGGCGCCGGGCGTCGCGGGCGCGCTCGGGGCCGCGGGCGGTGGCGGCGGGGTCTGCGCGGCCGCGGGCCAGGCCGCGAGGGCCAGCAGTGCAAGGGCGAGCGCGAGGCGCGGGCTCATGTCAGCGACCATCCCGGGCGGGCGGGGGCGGCGGCTCGGGGCCCACGGGAGCGGTGGGCGCGCCCGCCGCCTCCTGCGCGCGCTGGCTCTCGAGCATGCGCATGCGCTCGAGGAGGCCCATGCGACGGGCCACCTCGCGGTCCCGGGCGTAGTCCGGGCTGCTCAACAAATCCAGATCTCTCAGCATCTCCGCGTCCACCGCCTCCGGCGGGCCGGCGCGCTTCGTCGTCGCGCCCCGATCGGCCGCGCCCACTTGCGTCGTTCCCGCGAGCGTCACCACGAGCAGACCGGCGGGCCAGAGCCATGCGAACCATGCGATCACGGGGGCTCAGCTCTTGCTCGGCCCCGGCAGCTCGTCGAGCTCGCTGATCACGTTGAAGTCCTCGAGCAGGTCGAGCTGCTGCACCACGTCGAGCCGCGCGATCATGTCGAGCCGGCTCGCGAGGATCGTGTTGTCGAGGGCGAGCGGGTCCGGGGCGCCCGGCGCGTGCAGGCCGGGGAGCCCGGAGACCACCAGCCCCGCCACCAGAGCCGCCGCCACCAGCGCGGGCAGCGGCCGCGCGAGCCAGGCCCAGGGGGCGCCGGCGCCGCGCCGGGCGCCGCCGCGCTCGAGGCGCTCGCGCAGCTCGGCCCGGTACGCGCCCCAGTGGATGGGCGGCGCGGGGGGCGCGGTGGCGGCCAGCGCGGTCACGATGCGCGCGAAGCCCTCGCGCGCGGCGCGGCACTCCGCACACTCGGCCAGGTGCGTATCGACGCGGGTCCGCTCGGGGTCTTCGAGCTCGCCGCGCAGGTGATCGACCAGCAGCTCGTCCACGTGCACGCCGCTCATGCTCCTTCTCCGATCCGCCGCCGGAGCGTGCTGAGCGCGCGGTGCAGGTGCACCCGCACGGTCGCCTCCGACAGGCTCAGCACCGCGGCGATGTCCTTGGTCGCCATCCCCTCGCGGCACGAGAGCGTCACCGCCGCGCGCTGCTGGGGCGACAGCTCCTCCACCAGCTCCCACACCCGGCTCATGCGGGCCTCCGTATCCAGGCGGTCCGCCGGATCCGCGAACGGCGCGGGCGCCTGCTCGACCGGGTCGGGCTCGTCGGGCCCATCCTCACGCCGGTCGCGCCAGGCGAGCAGCCGGCGCCAGCCCCGACCGCGGCGCTGGTGGTCGAGACAGCAGTTGACCAGGATCCGGTAGAACCAGGTCCAGAACTTCGACTGCCCCGCGAAGGAGCCGGCCGACTCGTGGAGGCGCAGGAACGCTTCCTGCGAGCAGTCGCGGGCCTCTTCCCGATCGCGCACGACCGACCAGGCGATGCGGTAGGCCCGCTCCTGGTAGCGCTCGACCAGGAGGTCGAAGGCCCCCGGCTTCCGCTCCGCCACCGCCCGACATAGCTCCTCATCGCTCGACTCCACGGGCGTCTCTCGCCCCGATCTTCCCATACGCGCGCAGGCGACTCCAAGCCTCCGCGGCGCGCGGGCGCGCTCCGGGAGCGGGGATGGCCGCTCCCGGAGCGCGTCCCACGATGCTACTTGCCGCTCTTCTCCGCGACGTCCCGGCGCAGGTCGCGCCGATCGCGGTGCACGTCCCGTACGTCCTGGCGCCGATCGCGCTTGTCCTGCCGCAGGTCGCGCGCGTCGCCCCGCCGGTCCTTCACGTCGCCCTTCAGGTCGCGCCGGTCGCCCTGGATCTCCTTCGTGTCGCCCCGCAGCTCACGCCGGTCGCCGCGGATGTCGCGGCTGTCCTGGCGCACGTCCCGCCGATCCTGCCGCAGGTCCTGGACGTCGTTCCGGATCTCCTGTGCCGAGGCGGTCGTCGCGAGGAGCCCGACGACCGTCCCGGTCGCCGCCACCGCCAGCGCCCGCACCAGCCAGCCAGAGTGCGTGTCCATTCGATATCCTCCTGGATTTGCAGGGATTTGAAGTCGAGCCCCGGGGTGCTGCGATCACCGGATGAGACGGCCGCGGCGAGGGCGTCGTTTACACGGTGCGTCCAGGTACCCAATCTTCTTGGCGTTTCGGGGGTGGGCTCCCTACGCTGTCGGCATGTGGATCGGCGCGGCGGTGCTGGCGCTCCTGGTGGTCGCGGCGGTGCCGGCCTTCATCGAGGCCGGCGGCTCGAGCCTGCGCGGGCTCGGCTGGCTGATCGTCGCGGCCGGCGCCCTCGTGCTGCTGATCGACCTGACCGACCGGCTCACCGAGTGGGTGGAGCGCCGGCGGTGGCGTCGTCGCCGCTAGCGTCCCCGGCCCAGCCCGTCCCCGGCTCCTCGATCCGCCGCCGCGATCTGCGTGACGTCCACCCGGGCCGCGTCCGTCAAGCGGACGTGCTCCAGGAAGAGACACGCGAGCCCCGCCGCGGTGACCGGGAAGAACTGCGAGGCGTGCAGGAGGAGCGAGAAGGAGAGCGCCTCGGTGCGCGGCACCGCGAAGAGCGCGAGGGCCAGCACCGTTGCGGCCTGGATCACGCCCACGAAGCCCGGGCTCGACGGCAGGCTCACGCCCAGCCCGAGGAAGGCGAGCACCGTCCATGCGGCGGCGAGCGGCAGGTCCAGGTGGGCCGAGTGGAGAGCGGTCCAGATCGAGAGGGCCAGGAAGAGCCAGATGCCCACCGAGTAGAACGTGAGCGGGATCATGTGGCTCGCGGCGCGCAGGCCGCCGAGCCCTTCGATCATCGTGTCGAGCACGCGAAGCAGCCGCCGCTCGAGCCAGCCGAGCCGGTGGAAGCACGCCTCGATCAGCGTGCGGCAGACGCCGGGCGCGATCGCGATCAGGGTCAGGACCAGGATGCCCAGCAGGTCCACGCCCAGGAACACCAGGATCGGCCAGCGCAGTTCTCCGGGCAGCGGGACCACGAGCAGCACGCCGGCCACCAGCAGGCCCAGCGCCAGCCCGTCGAGCACGCGCTCGACCACCACGGTGGCGAAGGTGGTCCAGAAGCGCGGGCCGTGGCGTGACGCCACGTAGATCCGCACGATCTCTCCCGCGCGGAGGGGCAGCAGGTTGTTGCCCATGTAGCCCACCAGCAGGGCCCGGAGGAGATGGCCGGCGCGGGCCCCCGGCGCGAACAGGTATCGCCAGCGGCGCGCCCGCGCCCACAGGGAGAGGAAGTTGAGCGCGATGCTCAGGGCGAGGAAGCCCCAGAGGGTGTCGCGCAGCCGCGCGCCGACCACCCGGAGGTCCACGTCCCAGAAGAAGTAGACCAGGAGCCCCACGCTCACCACGAGACCGAGGAGGATCTTCCCCAGCCGCGTGGACGATGGCACGGAGGGGCGGCTCAGCACCCGGGCCGGCCGGCCGGCCCGCTCATGCCTCCACCCGGATCATGGTGGTCCGCGCCGCCACCACCGACAGCTTGTCGATGGCCGCGAGGGCGGCGCGCATGTCCCGCTCGCGCGCCTCGTGGGTCATCATCACCACCGGCACCGCCTCGTGGCGCGCGCGCTGTTTCTGGAGCACCGAGACCAGCGAGATGTCGTGCTGGCCCAGGATGCCCGCCACCTGGGCGAGGACGCCGGGACGGTCCAGCGCCATCACGCGGAGGTAGTACGCGGAGCGGATGTCGTCGACCGGCCGCAGGGGAATCGGGGTCCGCCCGATGGTGGGCAGGTCGGTGTCGAGCGCGGGGATGCCGTGGGCCACCCGGCGGGCGATGTCGATGGTGTCCGACCAGACCGCGGAGGCGGTGGGGAGCTGGCCGGCGCCGCGGCCGTAGAACATCAGGTTGCCCACGTTGTCCCCGGTGATGAAGACCGCGTTGAACACCCCGGAGACCGCGGCGAGCGGGGAGCCGGCCGGGATCATGGTGGGGTTCACCCGGACCTCGAGCGCGCCGTCCGAGGCCTTGGCGATCGCGAGCAGCTTGATGCGGTAGCCGAGCTCGGTCGCGTTGATCACGTCCTGCTGGGTGACCGCGGTGATGCCCTCGGTGTAGATGTCCTTCAGGTCCACCGCGGTGCGGAAGGCGAGGGTGGCGAGGATCTGCAGCTTGTGCGCCGAGTCGAGCCCCTCGATGTCGAGGGTCGGGTCCGCCTCCGCGTAGCCGTGGGCCTGCGCCTCCTTGAGCACCTCCGCGAAGTCGCGCCCCTCGTCGGTCATCTTGGAGAGGATGTAGTTGCAGGTGCCGTTGACGATACCGAACGCGGAGAGAATGCGGTTGGCGGGGAGACCGTCCTTCACCGCGCGGATCAGGGGGATGCCGCCCGCCACCGCGGCCTCGAACCCGAGCATCACCCGGTTGCGGCGCGCCTCCTCGAACAGCTCGGGTCCGTGGTGGGCCAGCAGCGCCTTGTTGGCGGTGACCACGTGCTTGCCCGCCTGCAGCGCGCGCAGGATGAAGGTGCGCGCCGGCTCGAGCCCGCCGATCAGCTCGATGACGATCTGGACGGACGGATCGTCGATGGCCTGGCCCGCGTCGGAGGTGAGCGGCAGGCGCGCCAGGTCGACCCCGTCGCGCGGGCGGGTGAGGTCCGCGTCGGCCACGCGCCCGAAGGCGAGGCGGCACCCCGCGCGCTCGGCCATCTCCGTGCCGTGGCTCTGGAGGATCTTGGCCACGCCGCAGCCGACCGTGCCCAGGCCTAGGAGGGCGATCTTGATCTCGTTCATGGGTCCATTGGAGGCCGCCCGCACGACCGACGCGGGCGAGCCCGTGAGCCGCCGCCGGCCCGCTACCGGCCGGTCAGGGTCTTGAGGCCGCGCAGGGCCTGTCGGATACGCTGCGCGTTCTCGACGAGGGCGAACCGGACGTGGCCGTCGCCGTACTCGCCGAAGCCGATGCCCGGGGACACCGCCACCTTGCACTCCTGGATCAGCAGCTTGGAGAACTCGAGCGAGCCCATGCTGCGGAAGGCCTCCGGGATCGGGGCCCACACGAACATGGTGCCCTTGGGCTTTGGCACGCACCAGCCGATCTTGTTCAGGCCGTCGACCAGCACGTCGCGGCGCTTGCGGTGCAGCTCCACGATGTCGCTCACGCACTCCTGCTGGCCCTCGAGCGCGATGATCGCGGCGATCTGGATGGGCTGGAACGCCCCGTAGTCGAGGTAGGACTTGATGCGGGCGAGCGCGTTGACCATCCGGGAGTTGCCGCACACGAAGCCGACCCGCCAGCCCGGCATGTTGTAGGACTTCGACAGCGAGAAGATCTCGACCCCGACCTCCTTGGCCCCCGGCACTTCGAGGAACGAGGGCGCCTTGTAGCCGTCGTAGGTGAAGTCGGCGTAGGCGAAGTCGTGCACCACCATCAGATGATGCTCCCGCGCGAAGTCCACGACCTTGACGAAGAAGTCGCGGTCCACGCAGAGGGTGGTCGGGTTGTGGGGGAACGAGAGGATCAGCAGCTTGGCCTTGGGCCAGGCGAGCCGGGCCGTCTCCTGCAGCCGGGCGAAGAAGTCCTCCCCCTCGACCAGGGGCACCGAGCGCAGGTCGCCGTCCGCGATCACCACCGAGTAGGAATGGATCGGGTAGGTCGGGTTGGGCACCAGCGCCCCGTCGCCGGGCTGGAGCACCGCGAGGGCCAGGTGCGCCATGCCCTCCTTGGCCCCGATGGTGGCGATGGCCTCGGTCTCCGGGTCGAGCTCGACCCCGTAGCGGGTGTGGTACCAGGTGGTAACCGCCTTCCGCAGCCGGGTGATGCCCTTGGAGGCCGAGTAGCGGTGGTTGCGGGGATTGCGGGCGGCCTCGACCAGCTTGTTGACGATGTGCTTGGGCGTTTCCTGGTCGGGATTGCCCATGCCGAGGTCGATGATGTCCTCGCCCTTGGCGCGCGCCTTCGACTTCAGGTCGTTGACGATCGCGAAGACGTATGGCGGGAGTCGCTTGATCCGGTAGAACTCGTCCATGGTTTCTTCTCCAGGGAGTTCGATCATACTGTGCCGCTCGCGCGAGTGTCAACGAAGTCTCCTGATGCCGCGCGGGGATAGCGCGCACCGGCCCTGGGCCGGGCGGGGGTTGACACCCTTTGAAAGCGCGTGTTAGAAGAACCTTACCGGGCGAGCCCGTAACCAGTACCCACCCTTCCAGTACGCTCCGAGCGGTCAGTCGAGTTGCCAGACCCCCGCGGGGGTCCCAGGGCCCGGCAGAACGGTCAAGCGCGTCGAGGGGGCAAGTCTTAATGTTCGGACGAAGGGCCAAGGGACCGCGGCGCAACGATCTGACCGCCTTCATCGACGAGGGATCGGAGATGGAAGGCCGGTACACCTTCAGCGGCACCGTCATGCTCAACGGCAAGTTCAAGGGCGAGATCAGCTCCGGCGACACCCTGATCATCGGGGAGCGCGCGGTCCTCCAGGCCGACGTGCGCGCCGGGCGGGTCACGGTGAGCGGCGAGGTCACCGGCAACCTGCGGGCCACCGAGCGGATCGAGCTGCGCCGCACCGCCCGGGTCTACGGCGACGTCGAGGCCCCCATCGTGGTGGTGGAGGAGGGCGTGCTCTTCGAAGGGCACTGCCGCATGGCCAAGCCGGCCCCGGTGGCGGAGATCGCGTCCGCCCGCGACCTCGCGGTGGTGCCGCGCAAGCGGTGACGATGGGCAAGCCCAAGCAGTTCAACCTGCTGATGGTGCGCGACGACGGCAGCCGTGTGCTCCGTCTGTCGGTGCCCGGCTGGGTGGTCGGCGCGGTGGTGGGCGGGCTCGTGGTGACCCTGCTCGGGCTCGCGTTCATCTATCCCGACTACGTGACCCTGCGTCACCAGCGCGGCACCTTCGCGGCCCTGAGCGCGCGGCTGCACACCCAGCAGGCCCTCCTCGACGCGGCCCAGGGCCGCCTGCGCGAGATCCGCGGGGAGATCGACAGCTGGCGCGACCTGCACGCCAAGATCTGGGAGCCGTTCGGCCCGGAGGCCGGCCCGGCTCGCCGCGGCGCCGGCATCGGGGGCGGGGCCAACTCCGCGGCGGCGGCGACCGAGCCCGACCGCGGCCCGGTGCGCGAGGACATGGACCGGCTGCTGGGGGTGGTCAAGGAAGAGGGCGAGTCCATCCGGACCCTCGAGCGCTTCCTCGGGCGCGCCAGCCGCGTGCTCGCCTCGCTGCCGTCGCGCTGGCCGGTGCGCGGCCCGGTGAACTCCGACTTTGGCCAGCGGCGCTCGCCGTGGGCGCCCAACTCCGAGTTCCACAGCGGCATCGACATCGGGGCCGCCATCGGCACCCCGGTGAAGGCGCCCGCGCCGGGCACGGTGGTCTTCGCGGGCCAGCATCCGGAGTACGGCGTCACCCTCCTCATCGACCACGGCAACGACACCAAGTCGCTCTACGGCCATCTGTCGCGGATCAACGTCGCGCTCGATCAGGTGGTCCAGCGGGGCGACACGGTGGCGCTCACCGGGAACACCGGGCGCTCTTCCGGCCCGCACCTGCACTACGAGATCCAGGTGAAGGGACAGCCGGTGAACCCGCACAGCTACATCTGGGAAGAGTCGAGCCCGGTCGTCGCGAAGTCCACCGCCCGACGCTGAGGGCGGCCCCGCCGCGGGCTCAGGCCCCGCGGTGCTTCCGGAGGAACTCCAGGCAGACCGCGTTGAACCGCTCTGCCTGCTCGATGAAGTGCAGGTGCCCCGCGTCGCCGATCTCGACCAGCCCCGCCCCCGGGATCCGCGTGTGCAGCTCGCGCGAGGACGCGGGCGGGACCAGGATGTCCTCGGTGCCGGTAGTAATCAGGGTCGGCACCCGGATCTCGCCGAGGCGCGCCAGCGTGTCGTGGCTCCGGATGGCGTCCGCCTGTCGCGACAGCCCCTCGTAGGTGATCGGGTAGGGATAGGTCAGGCCGCGCTCGATCCAGAAGCGGATGAAGTCCGGGCGCTCGACCATGGTCTTGCGGCAGAGGATCCAGGGCATGACCGCGCGGATGTTCTCCTCGCGATCGCCGCGGGCCTTCACCGCGAGCAGCGTGTCGATCAGGAAGCGTCCGTAGGCGTCGATGATGGGCGCGGTGCAGTGCAGCTGGAGCGTGCGCACCCGCTCCGGGTGCCGCAGGATCAGCTCCTGCGCGATCATGCCGCCCATGGACGCGCCGCAGATGTGCGCGCGGGCGACGCCGAGGGCGTCCATCAGCCCCACCACGTCCGCGGCCATGCCGGGAATCGTGTACGGCGCCTCCGGCACCTCACTCTGTCCCGCGCCGCGGTTGTCGAAGGCGATCACCCGGTGGTCGGCGATCAGGGCCGGGACCTGGAGCGCCCACGCGGTGTTGTCGGCGCCCCAGCCCATGATCAGCACCACGGGCGGAGCGTCGGGCGCTCCCGCCTCTTCGTAGAAGAGCCGGACCCCGTTGGCCTCCACGGTGGGCATCGCGGTCAGCCGGTGACCGCGGCGAGCAGCTCGCCCAGCTCGTCGTGGGTGCCCGCGTCGAGGGCGGGCGCGGGCGGGCGCACCAGGGCGGAGGTGATCCAGCCGCGGCGCCGCAGGATCTCCTTGCGGATGCCGACCGCGGTGCCGGGGGTCGCGCCGGGCTGGCTCTCGTAGCGGATGAGCGGCAGCCAGCGGTAGAAGAGCGCGCGCGCCTCGTCACGGCGCCCGCCCACGAAGTGCTCGCGGATCGCGCGCAGCGCCTCCGGGTAGGGGAAGCCGGTCATGGCCCCGTCGGCGCCGCGCGAGAGCTCCTCGAAGAAGTAGACGCCGCCGAGGCCGCCGAAGATCGCCACCCGGCTCCCGAAGAGCGCGCGCAGGCGCGTGATCTTGGGCAGGGTCGGCGGTTCTTCGAGCTTGACCGCCTCGATCGCCGGGAGGTCGGCGCAGAGCTGGGCGATGAAGGGCGCCGGCATGTTGACCTGGGTGGTCACCGGCTCGTCCTGCAGGACGATCGGCAGGCCGGCGGCCGCCGCGACTATGCGGTAGTGCTCCGCCACCGCGTCGAGGTTCTTGAGCCCGGCGGGCGGAGCCACCATCAGGGCGTCGGCCCCGTGCTCGCGGGCCATGCGGGCGAAGGCGGTGGCCAGGTGCGTGCCCGAGGCGGAGACGCCCACCGCCACCGGCACGCGGCCGCGCACCTCCTTCACGACGGTCTCCACCACGCGGCGACGCTCCTCGTCGGTGAGGCGATGGGCCTCGCCCGCGATGCCGAGGATGGTGAAGCCGGTGATGCCGGTGGCGAGCGCGCACTCGACGAGGCGCGGCAGGCCGGCGGTGTCGAGCGCGCCGTCCTCGCGGAACGGGGTCGCGAGGATGTTGAAGACGCCCGACCAGCCTATCAACCCTGACCCCTCTTTATATCCGCTCGCCTCGCCTGCGGCTGCGGCTCGCCAAACTCGACAGGTCCGCGCCCGCTAGGCGCGGACCTGGCAGGCGACCCAGTGGCCGGGCGAGACCTGCTTGAGGACCTGATCGTTCTCGGAGCAGGAGGGGACCCGGACCGGGCAGCGGGTGTGGAAGCGGCAGCCGGAGGGCGGCTTGATCGGGCTCGGCACGTCGCC
>Ga0070706_100007621_pt1 | contig 10129 bp, 8 predicted proteins | sample KBSK5501metaG_FD_65476 | JGI IMG/M metagenome (GOLD analysis project Ga0070706, IMG submission 65476) | Corn, switchgrass and miscanthus rhizosphere microbial communities from Kellogg Biological Station, Michigan, USA - KBS K5-50-1 metaG | ecosystem: Host-associated > Plants > Roots >...
TCCACTTCTCTATCATTGTAGCCGCGTGAGGTCACCCACGTGCGCGGATCGATAGGTGGCCAGCCTTGCGTGGGATCGGCAAGCACGAGCTCGATTCGCTGTCGGAAGTCTTCCCTTTCTTCGTCGTAGAGGTGATTTACTACCTCCAGGATTGACCACTTGTCGGGCGATGGTCTCCATCTCGCCTGCTCCAGGCTCACACCTCTGACGAGACCGGCAAACACCTCGCGACTCTTCGAAAATCTGTCAATGAAATAGTCAAGATTCATACTCTTCTCCCAAGGTCTGCGCGGCCCATGATTATTTCATGGGTTACAAGCCAGTTTGCCGAATGCTCCACTTTAGGAAATAATGCCATATGAAATCAATTTGAGACTGTGAAGATGAACAAAACCAGTCCCGCTCTTATTTTCAGATTTTCAGAAGGAGATCACGTGCCAGACGAGCAAAGAACCGCTAATAATTCTCAAACCTATTGTGTTGATGCGGATGAGTTCACGTATGAAACGATCGAGCAGGCAAACGGTCAGGCCACGGTGGTGCGGTTTCAATTAACCGATCCTCAGTATCACGCTGGCGATGTTGTCGTAGTTCTGTCAGGAGCCGAGATTCATTTTCACGGAATGATTGGCAGTCTTGCGGATGGTTGGGCTATCGCCACCGATCGTCGCGGTTCCCTGCTACCAACAACGGTTCAGTAAGATACCTTCAAAGTAAGTCCTTTTCCCTGCTCAACGTCTGTATCCAGCAGGGTAATGAATTTCAACACCTGGCGTGGATGAAGTGATCTTGACTCGGTGAAACCCCTTCTTGAGGTGAGTAGAAAGGTAAGTCAGAGCGATCTGACGATCCAGTGCTGCGTCGACTTCTTTAATGAACGGGTCAAAGCTCGTAGGCGCACCGAAGCCCTGGAAAAACGCGCGGCCGCCGGTTTCGTCCGACAATCTTTGTAGCGAACTCTGCGCATTGCCAATTAAGGTGCCTCCTGTGCCGGTCAAGGCAGTAGGCGCATAGAAGGAGTAGATTGCAACGCTTCTTCGCTGTGCCTCCGTAATCGCACGCTGCAGGTCCAAACTCTGTGCAGGACTACTCGAGTCAACGCCGTGAGAGACATCCAAACCATCAGATACCAGCAGGATTGCACGTCGCCCCGCAGGTTGCGCATCGAACCGCTTAGTCGCTTCGATCACCTCAACATAAGGATTGTATGGAGCGACGCTGGCGACACCCATCGGACCCCGCAGTGACTTTGCTGCCTTCTCAAGGTCGCTGGTAAATTTCTGGCGCACTTGCAAACTGCCAGTGTGCAAATAGCCCACAGAAACACGCGAGCCACGTGGGAGTCGGCGGATGAACTCAGCCAGCGATTTAGTCTCGAGTCCAATCGACGACACAACATCGTCCTGAATGAGCACCATCAGATTGATTGGAGAACTCGTACCCATTGCTCGGATAGATAGGATCGTTTGCGAATCACCGTCTTCATTGACGGTCAAGTCGACAGATTGCAATTCCAACTCGCTTTGTGTCACCTGACCTTTTACCCGAATGGTGAGCGGAATAATCACCGGCCTGGCTGGATTCCCTGAGGACCGCAGCGTATTGGTTTCTCCTCCTGGTTGCGCTGAAGCACTGCTGCTTCCCACAACAATTACCGAAAGGAACACCGCTAAGATGCCGACAACCCGTCTTTGTGTTTGGACTCGCCTCATATCTGCTCCTATCAAGCTCCAACAACTGGGCCGCATTATACAAGCATCTGGACTGGAGCGCTTACCAGTGCCGACGCGGAATGCGACTTTGGTTCTCATGCCCTCCTAAAACAGACCCTTCACTCAAGGCGAGCTATCATGGAAACAATGCTACCGCACCGATAGACTGGTGAACCTAGAAGGTAACGGCTAAGATCGTAGCCCAGCTGGCAACTTAATTAGGACCATGCTTCAGAAAACATTAGGAAAACCAGGAGCGACCGACGAACGGATGTCACAGCTGTTGAGCTGGGCCCCGTGGCTGTCTTTCTTCATGGTCAGTCTTCCTGTTCCAATTGTATTTCTGGTTTTGTTTCTGGCAGCTGAAACTACCGAAACCGCTGCTATCTATCTTCTGCTCTCCTTTGTTTCTCTGGGCCTCGGTTTAGTTGTCGGCCTGCTCGTTCTATTTACGCTTTTGTTCTATCGCCGACGTTGGCAAAGTCGCTTTCGTGACCGGCTTGCGTCTGATGGGATAACCGCTGCGGAAGTGCCTTGGTTCACTTCAGAGCTGTCTTCTGAGGAACGAAAGACCTGGGTTGAACTGAAGCAGAAGAACCCTCTTTTGGCAGACGCCTATTGCGAAACTTTGGCTGCGCGCCTAACTGCAACCAGAATTATTGCCAGGGCGCGGGGAGAGACCCTTAAGGTCGAGAGACAAATCAATCGCACGCGCAACATACGCGGCGTCGACACGACCAAGCTTCTCGCTGATCTATTATCGGACCGCCAACGTTCGGATGAACTTCGCAAGGAAGCCTCTGTTCGTTTGTCCGAAGCTAAAGCCCGATTGCAAACCATCGAGGCTGCGGCAAATCGCAGTTTGAGCCAGACAGAGACTGACGTAATGCTGCGGCGCCTAGCTGCTTCGCAGGAACATTTTCCACTGGCGCTGGAGATCGCAAATCTGGAAGAAGCCGCGCTACGCGAGATCGATCACGTAAACACAGGAATTCAGGATCGTTGACTAAGGGATTCGTTCAAGCGGTAGACTCCAGGCGAAACGCGCGTAGCAAAACCTTCATCCACAAGGGCCCAGTTACCAATACCAGCATCCGGGTTTGTTAGCCCGGTGACGCGGGCCAGCTCACCTCGCCAGGTCAGTCCAGCTCCCAGCAAGTAGGCTCTCGCAATTTCTTTCAACGCTTCGTCTCTGTTCATCGTCGTCTCTAATTCGTCCTGAAATCTGCTTTCTGCCAACGACCAAATATAGGTGAATTTTGGCTGGTAAACGATTTCCGAGGGAATAACTTTCAACACCCGTTGCAACTCATCGATGGCCTTTGTAAACGTACTTCGATCGTGAACCCCGCTTTCATCGCGAAGATCTCCGGTTGCCATTTCCCACTCTTTTCGCAAGACCTTAAGTATTTTCTGCGCCGGTTGGGACAAAGCACTCGGCTCCTGTTTGCGGCTAAGTCCAGAGATGGCGTTGAAAGACGGAAGTAGTTTTCGGGAAATGAAGGTCGCCCGATTTCCGCGCAGCTTGCCATAGTAGACCCGTCCGCGCCTTACGACCTCGTCTTTTATCGTCCATGTAAGTCTGCTTTCAGGGTCTTTCTGGACATTGCGCGGCATATGTGCGTCTCGTCTTCCGCATACTGCGATGTATAGAGAAGGGCCTGGACGACGTGAATCCGTCATCGTCGAACAGAATCCTACGCCGTCAATAAATCGCTCCGCTCCTAATACTTCTTCAATTCGCAACTCGGCTTCGCGGTGCCACAAACGGTCACGATGAGCCTCGATGTCTTCGGGAAGTATTGGTTGACTCGCAGCCACCGCCGCATGCTATCAGAATGACTTTTGGGTAACCAATCTGACCGGCCCCGGTCAACCTCATAGCGCCGCTAATATTTCCGTGGATTCTACCAACCCCAATAAAAATGCAGCTAAAAGCGCGCTAACCCGTTTGGCACGGTTCATGCCAAGTGGGCAGTGGCCAGAATTGCTTTAAGCAATGCTGAACTTTGCAAGCGAGACTATTTAGGAGATGAGTAACATGAGGTTCACTGAAAAATTAAAGAAGCGGTTCATATTCCTGCTAACGGCTCTAGTGTTACTGCAGGTTGTGCCCATCGGCGCCATCGCGCATGAATCTGCGTTGAGCTCGAAGGCAAGTAGCAAGGAGTCGGCAGAGTTAGAGCAGGATCTGGCCAATCCGCAGGACGAATCTCAAGGTGGCAATTCCTGGCGGTCAAAGCTTGCGGCCGACCTGGAGCACAGCGTCGATGTCGTAACGACCGGCCGCGGGCGCGACAAGATGAGTAGCATTATTATCCAACTCAAGGATAAGGCGACTCGGGGTCAAAACATTAAAGGCATTATGGTTACCGACATTAAGCGGACCATGTTGGGCAACCCATCAGTCCGCGCTGATCTGCAAACAAAGTTCGAACGCCTCAACGGTCACCTCAAGAACACCTTTAATACCATGGGACTTATCAGTGCTGAGATGCCACTTTCTCGTATTCGCGATTTGGAGTATGACGACGACATCGCGTACGTCAGTCCCGATCGTCCAATCGCTTCTTACGGACACGTCGAACAAACGATAGGTGCCGCAGATTCACGCACTCAGGTAGCCGGTTTCACTTCTATCAATGGTACCGGTGTAGGTGTCGCAGTTCTCGACAGCGGAATTGATAACTCCCACAACCTAGTCAAGGCGTCACAGGGCCGGCCCAGCGTTGTTTACTCAAGGACATACACCGGGATAGCCGGAAACAAAGATTACTACGGCCACGGCACCCACGTGGCCTCACTTCTGGCGGGCAGCCCTGCGTTTAAGACTGACTACTACGGCGGTGTTGCCTATGAATCGTCAGTGATCAGCCTGGCCGTACTGGACGGCAGCGGCGTGGGCGTTTCCAGTAATGTCATCGCCGCCATTGATTGGTGCATCACCAACAAAGCCACCTATAACATCCGCGTCATCAACATGAGTCTTGGCGCACCGGCGAAGGATAGCTATAAGACCGATCCACTCTGCCTGGCCGCTCGCCGCGCCCACAACGCGGGAATCGTTGTAGTCGCTGCCGCCGGAAATCGTGGCAAAAACGCGTTAGGACAAAAAACCTATGGCGGAATCGACTCGCCCGGCATTGAGCCTTCCGTCATCACTGTCGGCGCGACCAACAGTTTTGGGACTGACGCACGGAGCGACGACGCGATCGCTTCCTACAGCTCGCGTGGGCCAACCCGTGGCTATTCCACAGATGCCTCCGGAGTCAAGCATTATGACAATCTCATTAAGCCCGACCTTGTCGCACCAGGCAACAAGTTGATCGGCGCCGTCTCTCCGAGCAGTGTTGGCAAGTCTTCGAGCTTGGTGACATTGTTCCCCTCTCTCAAAGTCGGAACTTCGCCGACCTACGATCAGTGCATGTATATGAGCGGCACTTCGATGTCCGCACCTTTGGTTGCGGGCGCCGCAGCCATGATGCTGGAGGCAAACCCGAATTTGACGCCGAGCCTGGTTAAAGCGATTTTGATGTATACAGCCCAACCGCTTCAGAATTCCAATTCGTTTGAGCAGGGTGCGGGCCGACTCAACGTTGAAGGCGCAGTAGAAATTGCCGGCTCGGTTAGAGCGGACGCCTCCAACTTAGCAAACGGAGCCTCGATGCTCACTGCCTGGGACGAGTATGACCAGGACAACGTAATTGGAAGTGACAGCGTTATCTGGGGCCGTGGGGTAGTCACCAACTACTGCATGCTTTATGGCAGCCCGCTGATGACGAAGTGGCAGGCGATGTACGGCCAAGGCAAGTTGTTGGCTGATGCGACCCCAGTCAGCGGTGGGGTTTTCGTCAGGGATCTAAGTCTTATTTCAAGTGGTGTCTTTAACACTGCTGGAGCACTTACTAACAATGGTGTCCTGATAAGTGATGGAGTATTGCTGTCTGACGGTGTGCTCCTGTCTGACGGAGTGCTTCTCAGTGATGGTGTTTTGATTGGTGACGGAGTTTTGATCTCCGATGGCGTGCTATTGAGTGATAGCACGAACGCAAACGCCGCGGCCTTAGGCGACGGTACGGAGTGCATGCAACCTGCCCCTTAGGTTCATGACGTTAACATGGCCAGATTTCAACGGACATGATTGCCAACACCAACCTCGAACACGGAAGAGAAATTGAGATGACCCTACTAAGTTCAGTTGCAAATATCGCCCCGGCGCTGAAAACACCACGACTGCGAGCAGTTGAAGTGATTACCAGCCGCTTGACCGATGCGGATGAGGAGGAAGTGCTTAACTTCCTTTCCCGACGCCCCATACACACGGTGGCAATGGTCGGATTCATCCACGATAACGGTTTGGTGAGCACCCTTAACCGCGGCACCTTTTATGGTTGCCGGAATTATGAAGGTCAACTGGAAGGCGTCGCTCTTATTGGTCACGCCACGCTCCTGGAGACCACCACTGAGCGTGCCCAGGAAGCGCTCGCCGAAGTTGCCCAAACATGCACCAAAGCTCACATGATCATGGGTGAGAGGGAACAGATAAACACCTTTTGGGAGCATTATGCGGAAGCCGGTCAAGGAATGCGCCAGGCCTGTAGCGAGTGCCTTTTCGAACTCAATTGGCCGATCGAGGCGCTGCAAGCAGTTCCTGATCTCAGGCTCGCTACCCTAGCCGAACTGGACCAGGTAGTTCCTTTGCAAGCGGAGTTGGCTTTTGCTGAGAGCGGCATCAATCCCCTGGAGCGCGACCCGGAAGGCTTTCGCCAACGCTGCGCACGGCGCATCGAACAGGGCCGAACCTGGATATGGGTTGAAGGCGGCGAGATTCTTTTCAAAGCAGATGTAGTCTCGGATACTCCTTCAGTAATTTATCTGGAAGGCGTTTGGACAAATCCCGATCGCCGATCACAGGGATACGGCCTGCGTTGTTTGTCTCAACTTGGACGCACCTTCCTTTGCCGAGCCAAATCGGTATGCGTCCTGGTAAATGAGGAAAACGAATTGGCCCAGAAGTTCTATCAGAGGGCCGGGTACAAGCTTCGTGCGGTTTACGACACCATCTTCCTGAATTGACTATTCTCTCAGAAAGGGTCACGCGTGCGGACATGACCTCAACCAGAACCACCTCAAACGAAATAACACTCCCGCGGATGCCGCACTCGGAATCTATCGGGCTGCTGAATCTGCAAGTTCCCCAGACAACCTGCGGATACCACATCAATCATCTCGTAAAAGAAATTCCGTCTCCGGCCGTCAGGGATATTGTGGGCACCGTATTCGAAGATTTACTTCGCTTACTGGAGTGCCTGAGCCTAAGTGAAAGCCATCTGCGCCAAGCCGATTCAGCGTCGGAAACGTTTGCGCTGTTCCAAATCATTCACGATGAAGCACGCGCGCTGGTGAAATTTATCAGCGATGAAGCCTTGACGTGCGAAGCGATGACCAAAGAGGTAGCCGAGACGCTTGATGGGATTACCTTCGCAATCAACCACGACCTGCACCGTGTCTTCGAAAATCAGCAACGTGGGCCAGATGCTACTCCTCAAGTACTCGTCGGCCAATTGTTCCGCGCTCACGACCTGCTCACCAAGTGCCTTCAACAGTCAACAATCAGTCTGGCAATCACGTTTGACCGCAAACTTGACGGAACCAAATTATTTGATGACTCCGATATGCGATACGGACAGTCGATCCAGCTTTGCGAAGACATTTCCATCCTACTCGAACTTGTCGAAGCTTGCGGTGGAAGGCGCGAGGGCTCGGCATTTGCCGACCTCACTGCGAAAGTCGAAGCGTTTCGCAACGAGAGCCTCGAATTCCTGATGTATTCGGATTGGCCCCAATTCGAAAGTTTTTGCGAAAAACTCAGCCTACCGGAGACATCCAGCCTCGAGCAGGAATCAATGCTCCATCAGTTTCGCTGTTACCTTGAAACCCTGCTGGGTCAGGTAAGAATGCGCGCTGTTCTCGCGAATGTGATTCCAGCTCAGTTCGGCGCCGATAATGGAAACCTGACACAGCACGAGCCTGCGGCTTGGGATCCTTTTGCAGTCGCTGTGTAATTGGAACCCGCCGAAGACCCTAAGTTGCAATGTCATCCGAAGATACTCAAAGTAAGCTGGTCAAGTTCTACCTTCGTTCTATCATCTGCGTCGGTGGGTTGACGTATGTATTGGCGGCCTATCGGCTCGATCTCAAAATTGTCGATCTCAAAATAGGTGTCCTGGTCATCATTACGGGCCTACTCAGCTCGCGAATGACAATCAAGATTCCGCAGTTTGGTTCCTGGATCTCGGTTTCAGATACGTTTATTTTTCTCACGCTGTTGCTCTACGGCTGTGAGGCAGCGATCCTCATGGCCGCTACCGAGGCGTTTCTCTCCTCGATTCGCAGCGCCTATTGTCGGAAGTGGTCAACCATCCTTTTCAATTGGTCCGTCGCGGCTATGGCCACTTGCATCACGGCCTACGCCCTACGTCTTTTCTTTGGAGATCCAGTTGCCCTCAATGTCAGCCCTCTGTCTCCCAGATTCATCACGGCTGTCGGCCTTATGGCCCTGATCCAGTACGCGACAAACTCCGGCATGGTGGCTGTTCTGGGGGCGTTGAAAGCAAACAATCCGATTTGGCTGACATGGAAGAAACACTACCTTTGGACCTCGATAACCTATTTTGCCGGCGCGTCGGCAGCTGCCGTTATCGCAAAACTCATGGCGGAGTTTGGCTTCTATGCGCTCATAATCACGTTGCCGATCATTGCCATTGTCTTCTTCACTTATCGCACTTACCTCAAAAATATCGAAGCCTCAATGAACCAGGCGGACCAAGCTGAACGCCATGTTGAAGAACTTTCGCATTTCATTGCGGAACAGGAGCGCATTCGTGAACAATTCTCACAAATGGAAAAGCTTTCGGCTTTGGGCGAGTTGGCCTCGGGTGTGGCTCACGATTTCAACAATACGCTTGCGGGAATTCTTGGCCGGGCCCAATTGATACTCCGCACTAACGATCCGGAAAAGATTGAGCGCGGATTAAACATAATAATCAAGACCGCCGAGGATGGAGCCAAGACCGTAAAGAGAATCCAGGATTTCGCCCGACAAAGGCGTGACCATGATTTTGAGCTAGTAACCATTGATTCGATCCTGTTCGATGTGAGCGAGATCACAAGACCACGCTGGAAAGATCGCGCGGAGGCATCAAACGTTCAGATCTCGCTTGACCTTCAGATTCGATCAAAGGCGAGAGTAATGGGAGATGAATCTGAACTGCGCGAAGTGTTGGTCAATATGGTTTTCAATGCAGTAGATGCCATGCCAAACGGTGGCAACTTAACTCTAGCAGCAGAAGATCTTGAGGATTCGGTGGTGATCTCCATTGGGGACACCGGCACTGGGATGCCTCCTGAAGTTAAATCGCGCATCTTCGATCCCTTCTTCACCACCAAAGGGAAAGCGGGCATGGGTCTTGGCCTGGCGGTTAGCTTCGGAATCATCAGGCGCCATGAAGGTTCAGTGGAGGTTGAGTCAGAAGTGGGCGCCGGCACTAAATTTAAGATTATTTTGCCAAAGGCAGCGGTAAGAGAAGAACCGGCTTCGGTAGACGCTGTGATCAAGACTCCATGGTTTGAAGGCGCCAACTCGATTTCTAACCCATCCTTTGAGGGGCCACAACCACAGATCCTGGTGGTCGACGATGAAGAAGCCGTGCGCGAACTCCTTCGCGATTTACTCGAAAGCGAAGGCTTCAGAGTTTATCTTGCACCGGGGGGTCGTGAGGCACTAAACCTCTTCGCAGCACAACGATTTGACGGCATCTTCACTGACGTTGGCATGCCAGGAATGAGCGGGTGGGAGCTTGCTCATGCAGTCCGTCAACATAACGAAACTATCCCTATTGCCGTGATTACCGGATGGGGAGAAGCCGTTGGTTCTGATGAACAGAAAGAAGCCCGGGTTGATTGGGTTGTAACGAAGCCTTTCCGGGCAGAGCGCATTAGCGAGTTGGCCCAGGAGATTTGTAAGAGGCGAAAAGCTCCGGTCCAGCGCACGCTTTCAGGCGTGGCAGCGTGATTCGCAGATCCACATCTCGATCGGAAATCTTCACATCCCTTCCTTAAGTCGCTTGTTATACTCCACGGCTCTCTTAACGCTTTTCTCGACAACGTCAAGACTGAAAGGCTTCAAGAGAAAATCGAAAGCACCAAGCTTGATTAGGCCCTGCGCATGATCATGATCGCCGATACCGGAAATCATAATGACCGGGGTGTTGGGAAACTTCTGACGTATGTGCCCCAGCAACTCCAGCCCACTCAAACCAGGCATTGAAATATCCGTGAGTACCACGTCATAGGAATCGGCTTCAAGCCTTGCAAAAGCCTTTTCCGCTGTCTCAGCCGTCTGGCATAAATAATCC
>Ga0070706_100007622_pt1 | contig 10129 bp, 7 predicted proteins | sample KBSK5501metaG_FD_65476 | JGI IMG/M metagenome (GOLD analysis project Ga0070706, IMG submission 65476) | Corn, switchgrass and miscanthus rhizosphere microbial communities from Kellogg Biological Station, Michigan, USA - KBS K5-50-1 metaG | ecosystem: Host-associated > Plants > Roots >...
CGAGCGCCAGAATGCCCGCCTGGCGCCTTCCGCTCACCCTGTGCGTCCTCACGGCGGCGCTCGACGAGCTTCACCAGGCCACGACGCTCGCCCGCGGCGCCAGCGCCGCCGACGTCGTGCTCGACTCGGCCGGCGCGGCCATGGCCCTCGTCGCGCTGGGCCGGCGGAAGGCGAAGCGGCCGTGAACGATCTGCCGGACTGGCGGCAAGGCGACCTGCCTCATCCGCCCGCGTTCAGCATCCTGAACGTGGTGCGCGTGATCGGGCCCGGCGCGATCCTGCTCGGCATCTCGCTCGGCGCCGGCGACTGGCTGCTGGGCCCCGCCGTCATCGTCCGCTACGGCCCCGCGCTCTTCTGGATTTGCACGCTGTCGGTGCTGCTGCAGGGGGTGCTGAACACGGAGATGGCCCGCTACACCCTGGCGACGGGCGAGCCCGTCTTCACGGGCTTCATGCGCACGCGGCCCGGCGTGCGCTTCTGGGCGTGGACATACTCCGCGCTTCACCTGGCTCAGATCGCGTGGCCGGGCTGGGCTCTGGCCGGCGGCTCGGCGCTCGGCGCCCTGCTCCTCGGCCGCATGCCGCGCGACGAGGACCGCGCGATGGTGCTGGGCCTGGGCTATGTCCTCTTTCTCGGCGCCGTGGGCGTGGTCCTGCTGGGCGAGACCATTCACCGTCTCGTCGAGCGGCTCGAGTGGCTGATGATGGCCTGGATGGTGCTCTTCCTCGTGGCCGTGGGCGTCCTGCTCGTCCCCGGCATCGTGTGGAAGCAGCTCGCCATGGGCTTTGCCGGCCCCGTCGCGGGCGGCCGCTGGCTGCCGACGGATTTGCGCTGGCGCGACCTCGACTGGGCGCTCATCGCGGCCTTCGCCGCCTATTCGGGCGCGGGCGGCACGATCAATGCGACGCTGACGCACTGGATGCGCGACAAGGGCTTCGGCATGGCGGGCACGATCGGCATCACGCCTACCATCATCGGCGGCCAGAAGATCCCGCTGGCGCGCGAGGGCGCCGTCTTTCCCCCCACCGCCGACAACCTCGCCAAGTGGAAAGAGTGGTGGCGCTACCTCCGCGCGGATTTCTGGTATCTCGAGACCGCGGGCTGCCTGATCGGCATGGCGCTGCCGGCGGCGCTGGCGCTGCACTTTCTCACGCCGTGGAGCGAGATGGCCGGACCGGGCGCCGCCGCCGTCCTGCCGTGGGCCCTGGGCGAGCGCTACGGCCTGCCGCTCTGGCTGCTGGCGCTGGTGACCGGCCTCTGGATCTTCTTCTCCACCCAGCTCGGCATCGTCGAGGGCTTCGCGCGCAGCGTGACCGACATCCTCTGGGCGGGCGGCGCGGCGCGGCGGGCCGGCGGCGCGGGGCGGCTGTACTACTCGGTGCTGGGCGTGTTCACGCTGGCCGGTTGCGCGGCGATGACGGTGGGGGATCCGCTGACGCTCATCCTGATCGGCGCCAATGTCGCGGCGTTCAATCTCGCCGTGCTCGCTTTCCACACGCTCTGGATGAACCGGACGCTGCTGCCGCGGGAGCTGCGACCCTCGCTCTGGCGCGAGGTGGCGGTAGCCTTCTGCGGGCTCTTCTTCCTGGCGCTCGTGGTCTCCATGCTCGTCCGCCCGCGCCCGGTTATCTCGATTCTGGGGCTCTAGTGGCGACCTCCATGACGTGAGGACGACCGACGCTGATGCGGCGCTCGTGCCGCCACGCCGGGACCGGCATCTCGGGGCTCACCCCGCGCGTGACTTCGAGCCAGCGGATATCCGACGCGCGGAGCGCGGTTGCGATGTGCCGGACCGCGGCCGCGGGAATCATGCGCCCGCCGCAGCCGAACACGTCCACGGCCGCATAGCGCCACTCGGGCCACGTATGGATGGACACGTGAGATTCGGCCAGGAGCACCACGCCGCTGGCGCCGATGGGATCGAAGCGGTGGAATTGGCTCCCCAGCACCGTGCCCCCCGCCGCCCACGCCGCCTCCTCGAGGATGCGCTGCAAGCCGGCCGGTTCGGACAGAAGTGACGGATCGCACCCCTCGAGCTCAGCGATGACGTGGCGGCCGGCAGCGTTCATCGCTGACCTCGTGAGTGCGCTCTCCCCCTCGGCCCGCTCCGCATCTCGGTGAGCAGCGCGCGGTACAGCGGTTGCGTGGTCTCGAGATCACTCGGCGCTCCGTCGGCCACCAGCCGTCCAAGATCCAGGAGAAGCACGCGATCGGCCAGAAGCACGGTCTCGACGCGATGGGCGACGATGAAGGTCGTCCGCCCCTTCATGAGGCCACTCAGGGCGTCGCCCACGGTATCGAGGGCCTCGCCGTCCAGGTGCGCCGTCGGCTCGTCCAGAACGAGGATCGCCGGATCGCGGAGGAACAGGCGGGCCAGCGCCAGGCGCTGTCGCTCACCGCCAGACAGCCTCGCGCCCCGGTCGCCCACGACGGTGTCCAGGCCCGCCGAGAGCCGACCCAGCAGGAGGGTGAGTCCGGCTGTACGGGCCGCTTCCTCCACGGCCGCGCGGTCGGCCCCTGGGCGCCCGTAGGCAATGTTCTCCGCGACGCTCGCGTTGAAGAGAAAGACCTCTTGCGACATCACGCCGACGGTGGCGCGCCAGCGCTCCGTGTCCCAGTCGTGCAGGTCCACTCCCGCCACCAGCACGCGCCCAGCCGTGGGATCGTGGAAGCGCAGCACGAGATCCATGAGCGTGCTCTTCCCGGCGCCATTGCGGCCCACGACGGCGACGCCCTGGCCGGGCTCGACCTCGAAGCTCAGGTCGCTGAGGGCGTTCCCCGCGGCGCCGGGGTAACGGAACGACACGCGCTCGAGCCGGACGCTCCAGGCGGCGCCCTGAGGACACAGGCCCCGGCTCTGAGGTAGCTCGTCCCGATCCTGGAGGATCTCAGCCAGCCGGCCGCCCACCGCCCGGCACCCCTGGATGTGGCGGTAGAAGCGGCTCGTGCGGCTTACGGGGCCCGCCAGGATCTCCATGTACGCGATGAACGCGATGAGTCCCCCCGGCGTGATCCGCTTCGCCAGGATCAGGTGGCCGCCATACCAGACGACCAGCACCACGCCCAGGATCTCCATGAGGTCGAAGACGGGCACGATGAAGCCCTCGAGGCGGCCACCCGAGAGCTCCAGGCTTCGCAGCGTCCGGTTCTCGTCGTCGAGCCGCTCGATCTCATGGCGCTCGTTGCCGAAGGCCTTCACGGTCCGGGCGCCCGACAGGCCCTCATGTAGTCGTGCCGCGAGCCTGGCGCCGATCGACTGCACCGAACGTCGGATCGTGGGCAGCGGACGCCCGATGCGCCAGGAGACCGCGCCGGTGACGGCAAAGAAGGCCACCACGAGGAGCGTCAACCGCGGGTCCAGCCAGAACATCAGGGTGAGGACGCCGGCAACGGTCAGCAGCTCGAAGGGCAAGTCGCTGAACAGCTCCACCGCGTGGTCCCCGAACACCACGACGTCATTGGTGGCGCGGTGAAGCAGCTCGCCCACCTTGTGGCGATGAAAGAATGCGAGCGACTGGCGATGGAAGTGGGTGTACAGGCGCTGGCGCAGCCGATAGGACGCCTCGGCAAGCATGCGGGCCTCGACCCGCAGGAGCGCCACGTGCGCCAGGTAGAGGACGCCGATCACGCCGAGCATGAGGAGCCCGATGCGGTCGAGGCCCGGCCCCCAGCCGTCGCCCAGCGCCGTGTCCACTGCCCGCTGGAGCAGCCACGGGATCGCCAGCTCGGCGGCGGCCACCAGTAGGGCACAGGCGAGCAGCGCCGCGATCAGCCTCTTACGCCAGCCGACGTACCCTAAGAAGAAGCGGGTGGCGCTCATGCGAGAGTCTCTCCGGCCGCCGCTCCGGCGGTGCCGCCGACGAGGAGTTGGCGCACGCCCCGCGAGAGCGCGAAGAGCCCATCGTGGGTTTCCCCATCGTAGAAGTCCAGCTGATCGATGAGAGGGGGCTGGCCGTCGAGAGCCCGCTCGGCCAACCGGGCGTTCACCGTCACGCGGTCGAACGTACCCGGATCCGCCCCATCGGAGGCAACGATGAATCCCCACGCCGACCAGAACGACGGAATATACGTCGCGTACGAGCGGACCAGCGGGAACACGCGCGCGAGCTCGCCCCGCACTTCCAGGTGATCCTTGTACTCCTCCGTGGAGAGCTCCATGGCCTGGATGGCGACCAGGCCTCCCGGATTGAGGCGTTCGCGCAGCATCTCATAAAAACGCCTCGTGTACAGCCGCAATGCCGGCCCCTGCTCGAGCACATCGCAGACATCCACGATGATCACGTCGAACCGCGGACCGGGCTGGGCGACGTAGTCCCACCCATCAGCGATCACAAGCTCAGCCCGCGGGTCGGCGAACGCGCCCTCGTGCCACTCGGGGAGATGCTTCTGGCAGATCTCGACCAGCTCGCCGTCGATGTCCACCATCACCGCATGCTGCACCGTCCGGTGGCGCAGGACCTCGCGAAGCGTGGCACCTTCGCCGCCGCCGATGATGAGCACGGTGCGCGGCTCGGGATGGGCGACCAGGGCCGGGTGCACGAGCGACTCGTGGTAAATGGCCTCATCGGCCTGGGCGGACTGCGTCCTGCCGCCGATGATCAGCATCTTGCCGTAGTTGACGGTCTCGACGATCTCCGCGGCCTGGATCTGGGTCCGCCCGAAGTAATGGACCGCCGTGAACGCGAACGAGTGCCGTTCGTTGGGATCGACCTGCTCCGTATACCAGTGCCATAGCGGCTCGTTGCTCATCGAAAGGCCTCGCTTTCGGCATCGACACGCCGGCCCCCCATGCGGGAGCCGTGACGAGCGGTGCGGTTGAGTTCGGGAGTGCGTCACCGAGCGTTCTTACGACAGCGGTGGGGCGCGGAGTCGGGATCGCGGAGGGGCCAGGAGCGGGCGGGCGCAGGCACGCAGCAGAACCACGGTCGCAATTGCGGCGACGACCGCGAGCAGCGGCGCCACCACGACGACGAGGACGAGCGCACGCTCAGTCAGCAGCGGCAAAAAGTCGTCGTCATCGTCATTGAAATAGCTCGGCGACCAGGAGAAGTCTGGCGCGCTGACGGCCGCGCCGCCGGCCAGGACAAGGTAGAGGCCGACGAGCAGTCCTGTCACGATGGCACGCTTCAGCGACATCACGCCGGGCTCGAGGATCCGCTGTCGGCCCCGGATGCTCGCGGCGCCGCCCGTTTGGCAATGAGGGCGTAGACCGCGGGTAGGACCAGGAGGGTCAGCACCGTAGAGGAGATGAGCCCGCCGATCACGACCCGGGCCAGCGGCTGCTGGATCTCGGCGCCGATGCTGTGAGAGAGCGCGGCCGGCAGGAAGCCGATCACCGCCACGATGGCCGACACGATGATCGGACGAAAGCGGATCTGGCAGCCTCGCGTGATCGCGTCCATGAGCGGCAAGCCTTCGTCAAAGGCCTGCCGGATGGAGGACACGAGTACCACGCCGTTGAGCACGCTCACGCCGAACACCGCGATGTAGCCCACGGCGGCGGAGATATTGAAGTTGGTCCCCCAGAGGAACAGCGCGAGGGTGCCGCCGATGAGGGCGAAGGGCAGGTTCAGCATGATGAGCAGGGCGTCGCCCACGGAGTTGAAGGCGCCGAAGAGCAGCACGAAGATAATGAAGATGACCAGCGGCACGATGATGTACAGCCGCGCCAGCGCCCGCTGCTGGTCCTCGAAGCGCCCGCTCCAGACCAGCTGGTAGCCCTCGGGCAGCTTGACGGCGGCTTCCACTTTCTTCATGGCCTCCGCCACCAGGCTGCCCATGTCGCGCTCGCGCACGCTCCACTTGATTGCGAGCCGCCGGACGTTCCCCTCTCTCCAGATTTCTGCCAGCCCGTCGGTCCGGATGAACTCCGCGAGCTGGGTGAGCGGGATCCGCTCGCCGTTGGGCGCGCTGATCGCCACATTGCGCAGACTCCCGATCGGGTCACCGCCGCTCTGGGCGAGCCGAACCGCTAGTCCGAACCTCCGTTCCCGCTCAAAGACCTCGGTCACAACCCTGCCCTTCGTCGCCGCCTCGATCACGTCCTGAATGTCCTGGACATTGATCCCGTAGCGCGCCGCCGCCGCCCGGTCGACGACGATCTGCAACTGCGGCTGGCCCGGGGCGTGATCGAAGTCGAGGTCGGCGACCCCGCGGACGTCGCGGAGCACGGCAGCGATTTCCTTCGCTTTGGCGTCCATGACGAAGAAGTCGGGCCCGTAGAGCTTGATCGCGAGCTCTCCCTTCGTTCCCGCCAGGGCCTCGTCGACATTGTCCTTGATAGGCTGGGAGAAGTTGGTCGTGATGCCGGGAATGGTGCTGAGCGCTTCCGTCATCGCCTCGACCAGCTTCTCCTTGTCGGGGTTCTTCCATTCCTCGCGGGGCTTGAGGCCGACGTAGAACTCGACATTGTCGGGGGCCTCGGGATCCGTGCCGTCGTCCGGGGCTCCCAGCTGGGACACGACGACCCGCACCTCGGGGAACTTCAGCAGCCGCTCGCGGATGTCGCGGGTGTAGGGCCGGACGGCCTCGATGGAGATCCCGACGGGGAACTGCGCCCGCACCCACAGGTCACCCTCATCGAGCTCGGGCAGGAACTCCTTCCCGAGCAGAGTGAAGACGAAGAGCGAGAGCGCGAGGCACGCGGCGGCGCCCGCCACCGGGACCAGGGGCCGGCGCAGGCACCAGCGCAGGGCCGGCAGATACGGACGCCGCAGCCAGACGAGGAGCGGGCTCTCCCGCTCCGACGGCGGCCGGCGGAAAAAGAGGCTCATCAGCACCGGGATCAGCGTGAGGGTGAGGACGAGCGACCCGATCACCGCCAGCGAGATCGTCACCGCCATCGGCCGGAACAGCTTGCCTTCGATCCGCTGGAAGGTGAGGATCGGGACGTAGACCGTCATGATGATCAGCACGGCGAAGGTCAGGGGGCGCGCCACCTCGGCCGCGGCGTGCTGGACCTCGCGCACCACCCGATGCCCCGTCACCTTCCGCTCGGCGAGGTGGCGCATGATGTTTTCGGTCATGATGACCGCGCCATCCACGATGATCCCAAAATCGATAGCGCCCAACGAGAGCAGGTTCGCCGGGATGCCGCGCAGATCCATGAAGATGAAGGCGAACAAGAGCGAGAGCGGGATGGTCAGCGCCACGATCAGGGCGGCCCGGACGTTGTAGAGGAAGAGGGTTAGGAGGATGACCACGAGCGCCGCGCCTTCAATCAGGTTCCGCAGCACCGTCCTCACCGTGGTGTTCACCAGTCGGTCCCGGCTGTAGTAGGGGCGCATCTCCACGCCGGCGGGGAGCAGCTTCTGAACCGCGGCCGCCTTGGCTTTGACCGCCTCGGTTACGATTCCGGGGTTCTCACCCTTCCGCATGAGGACGATCCCCTGGACCAAGTCGTCCTCGTGGTCGCGGCCGAGCACGCCCAAGCGGATCGCGTTGCCGATCCCCACCTGGCCGATGTCCCGCACGCGCACCGGCGTCCCCTTTTGGGCGCTGACCACGATGTTCTCGATGTCGCCCGGAGACTGGATCAGGCCGATGCCGCGCACGGGCACCCGGTAGTCGCCCTGCGCGATGTAGCCGCTGCCGGCGTTCGAGTTATTGCTCGCGACTGCATCGAACACCTGCTTGAGCGTCAGGTTGTAGGCGCGCAGTCGGCCCGGATCGACCGTGACCTGATACTGCTTGGTGCCGCCGCCCCAAGACACCACGTCCGCCACCCCAGGCACCTTCTTGAACTCGCGCTCGAGCACCCAGTCCTGGAGCGCCTTGAGCTCGACGAGGGGCATGGTCTTGGATTCGAGCGTGTACCGGAAGATCTCCCCGATGACGCTCGAGAGCGGACCGAGCTGGGGCTTGGCATCCGCGGGGACCTGCGCCTGGGTGATCCGCTCCTGCGCCTGCTGGCGAGCCCAGTAGTCGTCCGTGCCGTCGGCGAAGATCACGCGGATATTGGACAGACCGAACAGCGTGTCGGAGCGCAAAAAGGTGACGCGCGCGATGCCGTTGAGCTCGTTTTCCAGCGGGATCGTGATGAGCCGCTCGACCTCTTCTGCCGCATGCCCCGGCCAGAGCGTGATCACCTCGACCTTGACGTCGCCGACGTCGGGATACGCCTCGATCGGCAGGCGGTAGTACGCGGCTACGCCGCTCACGGTGAGAATGATGGCCAGCGCCACGGTGATGAAGCGCTGGTGGAGCGCGAAGTGGATCAGCCGCTGGATCACCGGGCTTCCCGCTTGAGCAGGATCCCGCCGGAGGCGACCACGCGGTCCTGCGGCGTGACGCCATCCAGCACCTCGACCTGCCCGTTGAACTCGGCGCCCAACTTCACCGGCCGCCGCTCATACTCGTCTCTGCCCTTGGCGACCAGCACGAACGGCGCGGTGCCTTCCCGATGGATCGCCCCCCCAGGAAGGGCGAGGACCTGGGCGGAACCCGTCGCGATGGACACCTTGACGAACATCTCGGCCTTGAGGGAGCGGCCACGATTCGGGACCACCACGCGCACCTTGAGAGTCCGCGAGTCCTTGTCGATGGAATCGCCGATATTGACGACCTGCCCTTCGTAACGCTCGCCGGGGCAGCAGGGCGGCATGACCGTCACGTGCTGCCCGAGCTTGACCTTCGGCACGTCGGGCTCGTAGACGTCGGCGAGCACCCACATCGTGCCGAGATCGGCGATCACGAAGAGGTTGAGCGGCGTGTCCGACTGGCCGTAGGCTACCACCTGGCCGGGCGTGGCATTGCGCTCGACAATCACGCCCGCCCTCGGCGCCGTGACCAGGAGCGTCCCGGAGGCATCGGCGCGCGCCGCGATCTCGCTGAACTGCGTTTCCCGGATCCCGAGGACCCGCAACCGGGCCGCGGCGCGCTGTCGCTCCGCCACGGCCTTGCGCTGGTCGTTCTCCGCCTCGCGGATCTCTTTCTGGGCGATGGCCTTGACCTCGTAGAGCTCACGCGCCAGCTTGAGCGCCGCCTCGGCCCGCTCGGTGTCGGCCACGGCCTTGGCGTAGTCGGACTTGGCCTGGCCCAGGTCGGCGCTGTCCAGCAGAAGCAGGCGATGGCCCGGCTCGACCACATCCCCGGGCCGCGCATAGACCTCCACGACCCGCCCCGTGAGCGGGGCGTGCACTCGCACCAGCCGCTCCTCGTTGAACTGCACCTTGCCTGTGGTCTCCAAGGTCGTTTCGCGGGTCTGGTAGGCGGGATTGACGATCTTGATCTCGGCTGGCGGCGGCGGGGCGCTCGTCTTCGAGCCTGGCTGAGCGTTCGACGAGCTATCGCCGCAGCCGGCGGCCAGCAGCGGCACGAGGACGAGAACCCCAGCGGCGCGCATGCTATTCCACCACCGGACCGCCGACGGCGGCCTCGAGCAGAGAGACGGCGGTCTGGTAGTTGGCGAGCGCGCGCAGGTGCTCGAGCGCCGTCTCGCGATAGGTGCGCTGGGCGTCGAGGAAGTCGAGCAGATTGACGCCGCCGCGCCGGTAGGCGTAATCCACGGTGTCCCGCGCCTGGCGCGCCTTGGGGAGGTAGGTGTCGCGCAGCGCCTGGAACTTCCCGCGCTCGGATTCAACGGCGGCCAGCGCGGTGTCTACCTCGGAGAGCGCCTGGATCGCCACGGCATCGCGGAGGGCCTCGACTCGAGACGCCTCCGCCCTGGTCCGTGCGATCTCGCCCTGGTTCCGGTCGAAGATCTTGAGCGGAATGCTCACGCCAAAGCCGAAGGTATTGTCCGGCCCAATGCGCTGGTACTCGACCTGCGGGGTGACGTCGATCCAGGCGTTGGCCTTGGCCAGGTTGATGTCGGCCTTGGACTTGTCCCGCGCGGCCTCCGCGGCCCGCAGATCGGGGCGATTGGCGGTGGCGCGGCGGTAGAGCTCGGGTCGGGTCAGGGTCATGTCGCGAAACGCGAGATCGCCTACGATCTCGTAATCGTCGGCTATGCGGTCGGGCCCAGCCGTAGCGCGAAGCGCGATCAGCGCCGCGCGCAGCGCCTGGCGGGCGTCCGCCGAGTCCCGCTCGAAGGCGAAGCGCTGGACCTGGATGCGCAGCAGCTCGAGATCGGAGATGTCGCCCTTCTCCGCCCGAAACCGTTGGACCCGCTCAAGCTCGTCGAGGGTCT
>Ga0070706_100007624_pt1 | contig 10128 bp, 10 predicted proteins | sample KBSK5501metaG_FD_65476 | JGI IMG/M metagenome (GOLD analysis project Ga0070706, IMG submission 65476) | Corn, switchgrass and miscanthus rhizosphere microbial communities from Kellogg Biological Station, Michigan, USA - KBS K5-50-1 metaG | ecosystem: Host-associated > Plants > Roots >...
GTCGTTCTAATCGAACTGGATGGACCTCGGGAAAGAGAAATTGTTCTGACCATCACGCCTGAGCACTAGCCGAAATCGCCTATCTGCGCAGCCTCCGACCGCATTCTTCATCGCGATGTCATCAGAAATTCACCTGCTTGTAACACTGGTGTAACACATACCCACTAAAAGTGAAGGTCATTACTTCAGGAGGAAACATTCGAGTGCTACGGCGCATAAGCATTTTCTTGTTTTTACTCGCGATCCCCATGTGGGGAGACACTATCACGCTGAATGGGGCCGGCGCGACTTTTCCCTACCCTATGTATTCCAAGTGGTTCAGCGAATATAACAAGCTGCATCCCGACATTCAGTTCAACTACCAGTCTATCGGTAGCGGAGGCGGGATCCGCCAGGTCTTAGCGGGCACGGTTGATTTTGGCGCCACCGATGGCCCAATGACCGACGAGCAGCTGGCTCAGGCCAAAACCAAGATCCTGCACATTCCGACCGTCCTCGGCGCCGACGTTCCGGCGTACAACATTCCCGGTGTCACCGAAGAGTTGAAATTTACGCCGGAGCTGCTCGCCAATATTTTCCTCGGCAAGATTACGTCTTGGAATGATGCCGCGCTCGCCAAGGCAAATCCTGGAGTCAACCTGCCCAACCAGCCGATCATCGTCATTCATCGTTCTGATGGAAGTGGCACGACTTACATCTTTACCGACTATCTCTCAAAAGTAAGTACTGACTGGAAAAACCAGGTCGGCAAAGGTACCTCGGTGAAGTGGCCCGTCGGCTTGGGGGGCAAGGGCAATGAGGGCGTCGCCGGAATGATTCGACAGATGCAAGGCTCGATCGGATACGTGGAGCTCATCTACGCGGTAAACAATCACATCGCGTATGGCTCGGTTAAGAACGCTGGCGGACAGTTCGTGAAAGCAAGTCTCGAGAGTGTGACTGCGGCCGCGGCTTCAGTCAAAAGCATGCCAGCGGACTTCCGCGTTTCAATTACGAACGCTCCCGGCAAAGATGCTTATCCGATTGCCAGCTTTACCTGGCTGTTAATCCCGACCCCGTCGAAAGATCGGGCCAAGGGGAAGATCATCGCCGATTTCCTGAACTGGATGGTGGAAGACGGGCAAAAAATGACAGCCGATCTGTCCTACGCCCCTCTGCCCGAGGGCGTGGAAGCGAAAGTCAAGGAGACGATAAAGCAAGTTAAGTAGTCGTTCAATTGCCTTGGATTCACCGATCAAGTTCTGAGTTCAGCTAACCATCCGCCTTCGCTTGGCGAGGCAAAAGGAGAAAAGATGAAGTCCGCTCTGAGGTGGTGTGTAGTTCCGCTATTGGCGACAACGCTGGTGGCGCAGACTGCTCCCAGACCGAAGTCACGAAAGGCGGCGGCAACTCCCGCACAGCCCGCAGTGACGGCGGAGGATGTGCAATCACTGCGCGACGCTCTGGCAGCCCAGCAGCAGCAGATCGAGCAGCTGAAACAACAATTGCAGCTACGCGATCAGTCCTGGCAACAAACTCAGCAGCAACTCCAGCAGGCACAGACCGCCGCCACCGAGGCTCAGCAAAAAGCGGCTTCAGTGCAAACCGCGTCGACTGAGGAAAAGGATAGCGTAGCCAAATTGTCCAGCGACATGGCCGACGTTAAGACCACGCTGACCAATACCGCTGTCGGAACCCAGGACGAGCAGAAGCGCGTGTCGGCTCTCGAAGGTCTGTTGGGTCGCTTCCGCTTCAACGGCGACGTGCGAATCCGCGGAGAGAACTTCTTCCAGAGTGCGCCTGGCTTTTTTGATCGCAACCGCGGCCGCATTCGCGCGCGTTTCGGCGTTGAAGGCAAGTTGAGCGAGGATTTCGTCGGCGGCCTCTATCTGGCAAGCGGTTCGTTGGGCGATCCTACGACCACCAACACCACCTTGACCAATTTTTTTGACCGCCACACCATCGGGATCGATAGGGGATACGTCACCTACAATCCACTAGCCCACAAGTGGCTTTCGTTAACCGGAGGCAAGTTCGCCTACACTTGGCTTCGTACTCCTCAAACCTTCGACAACGACCTCAATCCTGACGGCTTCAGTGAAAAGTTATCTTGGGATTTCACTACCCCGATCGTAAAAAACGTTAGCTTCACTGCAATGCAGCTCCTAGTCAACGAGATCTCCAAGGGCGGCGACTCCTACAACATAGGCGGACAGGTTTCCGCCCGTTTGCAAATGGGTCCGCTCACCACCACACCTTCGTTTAGCGTAATGAAGTGGAACAATCCTGATACGATCCTCCAAGCCAGCGCGTTCGCGACTCAGGCCACGACTACCACCGGCGGCCTGCCTGTTCCCGGCGAAGGTCCGGGTTGCGCGACTGGTGCGGGATTGCCCGTTGTGCCACCTTGTGCTTTCGGCCCCAATGGGATGACCAACGCGACCCTGACGGACGCCACTGGCAAAGCACATTTCTGGTCTCAGTTCTTCTATGCGGATTTCATTCTGAACAACCAGATCAAGACCGGCCTGGCCCGCTTGCCTCTGAACCTGTTGCTCGAATATGAAAACAACTTGAGTGCAAAAGACCACCCGCTTGATCCCAACGGACTTGAACTGACCAACCTGGGCAAGCAGTCGCACGCTTACCTGGCAGAAATTAGTTTAGGGCAGGCCAAGAACAAGAACGACATCCAGATCGGATATGCTTGGGCGAGGCAGGAACAGGACTCTGCGCTCGCGTCGTTTGTTGAAAGTGATCAGCGAGCTCCCACGAATATCCTGCAGCATCGGATCTTCGGTTCCTGGAAGCTGCGTAACAATGTCACTGCGGCCTACACTCTGTGGGTTGGACGGACGCTTAATATCAATCTGCAGCACGCTGTTGTGGCTTCGGGAACAGCTCCGGGAACGGCGGAGCCGAATCTCAGGCGTATGCAGTTCGACTTGGTTTACAGTTTCTAGACCAAACCCGAGGCGGGTAGTCGGCCGATTAACCGACTACCCGCCTTAACATTAAGGTTGGATCCGCTCCCGCCGAAACGACTGGGGAGACCTCTGCTTTTAACACTCCTGTAACATCGCTTTGATAGCCTGCTGAAGATGGCAAACGGAGCCCTTAGAGCGCCGGGCATGACTGGTCCTAAACCTGTTGCCGGACCGCAACTTGCCGGTCAGACCAGCTGGGCTTCCGCCATTCGCCTGAAAGATGCTGGAGGCCAGTTAGCGGATACTGTTTTCTATGCCCTAGTCTTGTTTTGCGCTTTGGCCATCCTTGCTGTGGTCGGGCTCGTTTTGTACGAACTGGTTTCTAAGTCCCAGCTCTCGTGGCATGCCTTTGGCTTCAAGTTTTTCCTCGGCCAAAACTGGGATCCGGTGAACGACCAGTTCGGTGCTCTGCCCTTTATCTACGGCACCGTTGTTTCTTCCCTTTTGGCGCTTGTACTGGCCGTTCCCTTAGCCATCGGCGTGGCGGTTTTTACCACGGAGATGTCGCCGCGCTGGCTGCGTGGACCACTCGCCTTCACCACCGAGCTTCTCGCCGCGATTCCCAGCGTAATTTATGGATTGTGGGCAATCTTTGTTCTAGTTCCTTTGCTTCGCCAATATGTTCAACCTTGGTTGGCGCGCTATTTGGGATGGACCGGTCTTTTTGAAGGGCCTCCGTATGGCATTGGCATGCTCGCGGCGGGAATTATTTTGGCCGTCATGATTATCCCGATCATCTCCTCCATCACGCGCGAGGTAATGACCGCGGTCTCGCAACAGCAAAGGGAAGGAGTGCTGGCCCTGGGCGCCACCCGTTGGGAAATGATTCGCATGGGAGTGCTGCGCAATGCTCGCGCCGGCATCATGGGTGGAGTGATTCTAGGTTTAGGACGCGCCCTCGGAGAAACCATGGCTGTCACCATGGTGATCGGCAATCGTCCCGAAATCGCTCGCTCTCTGTTTGCTCCCGGTTACACCATGGCGAGCGTGATCGCCAATGAATTCAGTGAGGCCACGGGAGACCTGTATCTCAGCGCTTTGATCGAAGTCGGACTGGCATTATTTCTGGTTACAATGGTAGTCAATATCCTGGCTCAACTTTTAGTTTGGTCCGTAACGCGTGGCGCTCCTGCGAGGACCCATGCCTGAAGACCCTATTAACGCTTCCAGCAAGGCGGTACCGCAGATCAATTTGCGCCGGCGTTTGGTCAACGCTGCCGTTACATTCGCAGCAGTCGGTGCGGTGATCCTCGTCCTTACTCCCCTGGTCGCGATCTTTGGCTACCTGGTTTATCGCGGCGTTGGTTCCGTGAATTGGGCATTTCTCACCCAAACTCCGAAGCCTGTAGGTGAAGCCGGAGGCGGAATGGCGAATGCAATTGCCGGTTCCGCCTTTATTCTTTTACTAGCAAGTCTTATCGGCGTTCCGTTCGGTATCGGCGCCGGCATCTATTTGGCTGAATATGGACGCAATCGGTTTGGAGATGCGATCCGCTTCACCGCTGATGTTTTGAATGGAGTGCCTTCCATCGTGATTGGCATTGTGGCTTACGGAATCGTTGTCCTCACGCAGAGACACTTCTCCGCGCTGGCTGGCGGGGTCGCGCTCTCTCTCATGATGATTCCAACCATCAGCCGGACCACGGAAGAGATGCTGTTGCTGGTTCCGAACTCGCTGCGCGAAGCCTCCTATGGTTTGGGCATTTCTCGTTGGCGGACCACGCTGTCCATTACATTGCGCACCGCAACTTCCGGAGTCATCACCGGAGTGATGCTGGCCTTTGCCCGCGTGGCTGGCGAAACTGCACCTCTGTTGTTTACCGCCTTTGGCAATCAGTATTGGAATTACAGGATCGATCAGCCCACCGCTGCACTGCCGCTCCAGATATTCACTTACGCCATTTCGCCCTTCGATGAATGGCACCGCCAAGCCTGGGCGGGAGCGCTTGTCCTGATTGTGCTTATCGTGGTTTCAGTGAGCGCCGTTCGCATCGCGGCCAGCCGCGGTATGTTGAAGGGGGCCAATTGACTCCCGAACCAGGCACCGAGATCGGCATTCAAGTCGATAATCTGAACGCTTGGTTCGGCAAGACTCAGGCGCTTCAAGATATCAGCATGAATGTGGCCGCCAAGCATGCAACGGCGATCATCGGACCTTCCGGCTGTGGTAAATCCACCTTCGTTCGCTGCCTGAATCGCATGCATGAGACCGTGCGCGATGCTCGCGTTACGGGACGTGTCCGGATCGGAGAACTGGAAGTTTATAACGGTACGCCCGCAGTGTACGTTCGACGTCACGTCGGCATGGTGTTTCAGAAGGCGAATCCATTCCCCACCATGTCGATTTACGACAACGTTGCCGCTGGGCTCAGGCTGAATGGCTTTAGCGATCGCCGCAAATTGGATGAAATCGTCGAGAACTCATTGAAGATGGCGGTCCTGTGGGACGAAATCAAGGGCGACTTGCGGAAGAAGTCCGGCGCCAGCCTCTCCGGTGGACAGCAGCAGCGCCTCTGTATCGCACGTGCTCTGGCCGTCGAGCCTCAAGTTCTTCTGATGGACGAACCCTGTTCCGCGCTCGACCCTATTTCCAGTGGCAAAATTGAAGACCTCATTTTCCAACTCAAAGAGCATTACACCATCGTGATTGTCACGCATAATATGCAACAGGCCGCGCGGGTGGCGGAATACACAGGGTTCTTCCTCTTAGGCCGGCTGATTGAATTTGATAAGACCGAAAAGATTTTCACCACACCGTCCGAGAAGCGGACGGAAGACTACATCACAGGCAGGTTTGGATAATGCGTACCCGGTTTCAGCAGGCCCTCGATGAACTTCGCCAGCGGTTGCTGCTCATGGGTGGACTCGCTGAGCAGGCGGTAGACCGCGCCTGCCGTGCCTATACCGAGCGTGACCTGACAATCTGTCATACGGTATTGGAAGGTGAGAGCCAGATCAACGCCGCCGAGCGTGAGATTGACGAGCTCGCTTTCGATCTTCTCGCCATGCAGCAACCCATGGCAGTAGATCTTCGCTTCATCATGGCCGTAATTAAAATTAATTCCGATTTGGAGCGAGTAGGCGACCAGGCTGTCAACATTACCGAGCGCGTCATGGACATGGTGGAGTTGCCCGCCGAGGACCTCCCAGTCGATATTCCTCGCATGGCGACCGCGGTTGGAGCCATGGTCCGCCGCTCCCTCGAATCATTTATCGAGGGCAAAGCCGAGCTGGCCATGGCCGTACTGGAGATGGATAACGTCGTCGACCGCATGCGGGACGAGGCTTTCATTATGCTGGTAAAGACCATGAATGAACGCCCCCAAGCCACACGCCAGGCGCTGGACGCTCTGCTAGTGACTCGAAATCTGGAACGCGTTGCCGACCATGCCACCAATATCGCCGAAGACGTCATCTTCTGGGTTCGCGGCGCTGACGTGCGCCACAATGCAATTCCAGAAACGACAGCTCCAGCCAAGAAGTAAGATTCTTCTGAGGCCGGCCTACAACTCTTGAAGCCAACCATCGTTGTCGTGGAGGACGATCTCGATATCTGCCGCCTGGTGCAGCACCATCTGGAAGCGGCAGGTTTTTCAGTGCGCGCCTACAACTCGGGCGGCACCGTGATCAGTGACGCCGAACGTCAGCGTCCTGGAATGTTTATCCTCGATATCATGGTGCCGGGCCGGGACGGATTGGAACTCTGCCGCTACATCCGACAGTCTCCGTCACTATCTACCATCCCAGTTATCTTCTTGACTGCGAAAAGTGGCGAGGCAGATCGTATACTCGGCCTTGAGCTCGGGGCCGACGATTACATTGCCAAACCTTTCAGCCCGCGTGAGCTCGTAGCCCGAGTCAAAGCCGTACTCCGTCGCTTCGAGCAGCCGCTTTCAGCTGCTCCGGTCCGGGTGGGGGAAATCGAAATCGATCCCGGGGCGATGACGCTCAGTGTCGCCGGAAAGCTCGTCACGACGACAGCCACCGAATTCCGCTTGCTCGATTATTTTGCCCGCCACGTCGGCCGTGTCTTCACCCGTGACCAGTTGTTGGATTCGGTTTGGCGGGATACCTCCTATGTCACCCCGCGCTCGGTGGATGTGTATGTTCGGCGTATCCGCGAAAAAATCGAACCTGATCCGGAGAATCCGCGCTACCTTAAGACTGTGCGGGGCGCCGGCTATCGGTTCGAGGTTCCCAAGTGAGCAGCCGAATTTTTCTCAAGCTGCTGGCGGTCTTTGTTCTCGTGATTGCCGCAGCCGTGGTCACGGTCGATTTCTCCGTTCGCAGCGCCTGGGAAAAATCTTTGCGCCAGGAGATCGAGCGCAACCTTACCCAGAAAACTGCCCTCTTCGCGCACCGCGTAGACACCGATCGCAGCCATTCACTAACAGAAATCGCAGCCCAGGAAGCCTTAGCCGCAGGGGCTCGCGCCACCATCATCGATCCAACCGGTAAAGTGCTCGCGGATTCCGAAGCCTATCCATCCTCCATGGAAAACCATGCCCGCCGCAAAGAGTTCGCAGCGGCCCTTCACGGAAATGTTGGCTCGGATGAACGCCGCAGCCGCACTCTGGGAGTCCCGTTTCTTTATGTGGCAGCTCCCGTTTCCGGAGGCGCAGTCCGCTTCGCCTATCCTCTTTCCGATGTGGAGGCTGCTACCAAACGTGCCCCTCACACGCTTTTGATTGCTTCCGCTATGGCTTTTGTTCTGGCCCTGCTGATTGCAGCCACCGCGGCGCAATATATTGCCCGCCGCCTTCGCCGTATTGTGGAATTTGCCGACAAGGTTGCCGCAGGTGACTTGACCGCTCGCATCTCGGAACCTTCGCGGGACGAGATTGGCCGGGTTGCTGCAGCTCTCGACAAGACTGCACGCCAGCTCGAGGAAAACTTTGCCGCCCTGCAAACCAGCCAGCGTCAACTCGAAACCCTGTTGAACAGCATGCAGGACGCGGTCATCGCCGTCGCGTCTGATGGTCGCGTGCAATGGGCCAATCGCAGCATGGACCGTTTACTTCCCCAACGCACGCGCCTGAACGCGCCGGTGGTCGAGACTGTCCGCGATCCCGATTTTCTTCGTGCTGTACGCAGCGCCACCGAGGACCGGAAGGTCATTTCGGCTCGCGCAGCTTCTATTCTTCCCGGCCGCAGCTTTGATGTCACCGCAGCCCCCATGCCCGGCGGAAGCGCGGTAGCCGTCCTGCGCGATCTAACCGAGACGGAACGCATCGAGAAGACACGCCGCGACTTCATCGCCAATGTCTCGCATGAGCTTCGAACTCCACTCACTTCCATACAGGGCTATGCCGAAACCCTGCTCGATAACGGCTGCGAAAAAAATCACTTGCCGGAGTTTCTCGAGATCATTCGCAAAAATGCCGCTCGAATGTCACTTCTTACCGAAGATCTTCTCACCTTGGCGCGGGTTGAATCGGGAGAGCAGCGTTTTGATTCTCAGCCCGTAGCGCCGGCGGAACTCCTTCACGACGCCCTCGAAAGTTTCCGCGAACTCGCCCGTGCTCAGGGCGTCGAGCTCACGACGGGAGATAGCACCGCTCCCATGGTGAATGCTGATCGCGAAGCCATTCATCAAGTGCTTTCCAATTTGATCGATAACGCGTTGAAGTACGGCGCCAAGGGTGGACGCGTCGTAGTCGGTGCACGCTCCTCAGGGAATGCGGTTGAGTTCTACGTCCAAGACTTCGGTCCGGGCATTCCTTCGGAGCACCTGCCCCGGCTGTTCGAGCGTTTCTACCGCGTCGATAAAGCCCGTTCACGCGAGTCCGGCGGCACCGGATTGGGATTGGCCATCGCCAAACATATCGTGATGGCTCATGGCGGCTCCATCTGGGCTCAAAGTGAACTCAATCACGGCTCGACATTTTCGTTCACGCTCCCGGTTGCGACCCCTGTTGTAAACTGAAAGCAGGCAGTGTGTTGCCGCGTAGCGACGGGTGAGTGGTTGAGCAGTTCCCGCCCTTTCGATTCCGCGGAGTAGCAAAAGACCGTAGTAACCGGAGAGGTGGCCGAGTGGTTGATGGCACCGGTCTTGAAATGCGTTGGCCCCTTTCCGTCTCGTGTGTTTTCAGTGCGTTGGAGTACGTGAATTACGTGGATTCGGCACTGTTTGGGCAGCCGTAAGGGACAAACAAGGGACAAATAAGGGACAGTTTTACGGAGACACTCTCGTTCATGTTTTCTCCACCTTCGCCTGAGTTAGCCGCCTATCAGCAACTCAAATTCGCGCTCATATATTTGTTTACCGGCGCATTGCTGACAATGAGCGGAAGTGCATTCCTACTTTTTCTCACCCACATGCATCAACGAAAACAGTGGGTTCTAGACAATAAAAAAACTGAGTGGAGGGAACTAATCAGTACCCTCTGCCGAAGCGCCCGCACTATATTGCATAACCATCCTCACAGTCTTGGTCCGGTGACCGGGGAACAGGCGAGACTAGCCGATGCCGCCGACCGAGAGGCTAGAATGGTCATTCAGGATAGACTCTCGATTGCCGACGTAATGCAGAAAGAAAATGTCCTTGAAATCTGGGAACGCGGGATAGCCAAAGACGAAGCGAGCATCTTTTGGGCCGACTGGTGGGATTTGCACGAGACTCTCCTGAAGGCTGCGCACAAGGACTTAGGTTTTAAGAAGTAAGGGTTGGCTCGGCCAAACTTTTCAGCAGGTCATAAGCCTTGTGCCGTGCGGCATGTTTCGCCTTTACATCCTCGCCCTGCAGACCGAAGGTAGGCTCCTTTTTGACTTCCCGCCGGGCGAACGATTTCTAGCCACACGCGCTCAGACTCTCGCCCCGTAAGCGTAGAATCCCCGGCGAAAACGCTCTGTTCCTTCAGAGCAAGTAATTCTTCGTCACTTATCGCTTTAAGATCGTCTGGAATCATGGAACTCCCTATCGACAGAATCTCGCCGACAGTGTGAGAAACAGTTCAACAGCAACGAAGATTGTTATAAAGAACTCCATTGTCAGTGACCACGTTTCCTTTTGCTCGGCTCTGTCGTACTGCTCGGTAAGCCAGGGAAGCAGTGATCCCGACTCCGCTACTGCTGTGATGTTCTTTCCCTGGTGGATAAAATAATTTGTGGATCCCAGGGCTATCTGCATTCCTGCCGTTCCATATTGCTCAAAGGTTTCACG
>Ga0070706_100007627_pt1 | contig 10126 bp, 8 predicted proteins | sample KBSK5501metaG_FD_65476 | JGI IMG/M metagenome (GOLD analysis project Ga0070706, IMG submission 65476) | Corn, switchgrass and miscanthus rhizosphere microbial communities from Kellogg Biological Station, Michigan, USA - KBS K5-50-1 metaG | ecosystem: Host-associated > Plants > Roots >...
GTCGAGATCGATCCCGAGACGGGTCGGCTGACGATCTCGCGTCACACGATCGTGGAGGACTGCGGGCGGATGCTGAATCCGCGCGTGGTCGAGGGCCAGCTGCACGGCGCGACGGTCCAGGGCCTCGGCGGCGCGCTCTTCGAAGAGGTCGTCTACGACGCGGACGGTCAGAATCTCAGCGCGACGTTCATGGACTATGCGGTACCGATCGCCTCGCGGCTGCCATCCTTCGAGGCCGACCACCTGGAGCGGCCGGACCCGGCGACGCCGCTCGGCATGAAGGGGATGGCCGAGGGCGGGGTGATGGGCGCCTCGGCCGCAGTCTCCAATGCCGTCGCCGATGCCCTCGCGCCGCTCGGGCTCGAGGCCGGCCGGCAGCCGTTCACCGCACGGCGGCTGGCCGAGACGCTCGGGGTGGCGATGGGGGCGAGCCTCAGCCGAGGTGACCGCGCAGGAGCGTCCCGAGCCCCAGGAGTGCCGCCCCCGCCAGGATCAGCACCACGTCGACGTTCGTGAACGCGGCCAGCGCGAATGTCGCCACCGCGATGGCGAGATGGAACGGCGTCGGCGTGGTCGCGACCATGATCGACCACGCCACCGCCAGCGTGAGCCCGATGGCGCCGGCCTGGATGCCCTTGACGCCGGCGTCCACGATGGCGAAGCGCGCGAGCCAGTGGTGGATCTTGAGCAGGATCAGCACCGGCATCGCGACCGTCCACAGCGCGGCGGCGGCGACCAGCGCTCCCGCCACGCCGGCGACGAAGTAGCCAATCGGAAGCACGAACAAGCCGTTGGGCCCGGGGGCGATGCGCCCGATGGCGATCGCCGAGGCGAAATCGGCGTCGGGCACGAGAGCGCGCCGGCGCCCCAGCTCGTCGTGCAGGAGCGGCAGCGGCGCGGTTCCTCCGAACGAGAGGAACGACACCTTCACGCACACGAGGAACAGGCTAAGCAGGTCCACGGCCGCTCCCGCTCCGCAAGAACAGCACCGCACCCACCACGCCGGTCAGGACCACCACGAGCGCCGAGTGGACGTGGAGCAGCGTGAGCAGCACGAAGCTGCCGCCGACGATGGCGAGGCTCGCGGCGCGACTGACCCAAGGCTGGCCCGCGATCTCCTCCCGGGTCAGACGATAGGCGACGGCCAGCGTCAGCCCGGCCGTGGCCGGAAGCACCCCGTCGAGGGCGGCCGCCCCGAGGGGGTTCTTGGTGACCTGCACGAAGAAGATCGTGAACAGGATGGTCACGAGCGAGGAGGGCAGCAGCATGCCGACGCTGCACGCCACCGCCCCCGCATAGCCACGCAGCAGAAAGCCGATCAGCACGGCCTGGGCCAGCATGTGAATGCCCGGGTACATGCGGCTCACGGCGAACGTGTACGCGAAATCCTTGGCGCCGAGCCAGCCGGCGCGGTCGAGGCACTCGCGCTGCATGAGCATGAGCGTGCTCGAGCCGCCGCCGAAGGAGAGCACGCCGATCTTGCCGAAGACGACGAAGAGCCGCAGGAGACCCGGGCGAGGGTGTTCCGCCGGGAGGGGGCTGGTCATCTCAGAAGCGGCATGATACCAAAGGGCCCCATGCCGGCCGCCGACGCGATCGGGCCCGAAGTGTTCCTGAGCCGCGAGCTGAGCTCGATCGCGTTCAATCGACGCGTGCTGGCCGAGGCGAGCGACCCTCGTCAACCGCTGCTCGAGCGCGTCAAGTTCGCGGCAGTCTTCGCGTCGAACATCGACGAGTTCTTCATGCTGCGCGTGGGTGAGCTGAGCGCGCGCGCCGGCACGGCCCAGCGGGAGCCCTGCGGCTCGACGCCGGCCGAGGAGCTGGACGCGGCGCGCCAGGCCCTGCGGCCCCTGATGGCCGAGCACCAGCGCGTGTTCGTCAAGGAGCTGCTGCCCGCCCTGGCCGAGGCGGGGATCGACCTCGTCGACCACGCGACGCTGACGCCGGCGCAGCAGACGGCGCTGCACCGGTACTTCGACGAGCAGATCTTCCCCATCTGCACGCCGTTCGGGCTCGATCCCGGCCATCCCTTTCCGCTCGTCGCGAACCTCTCACTGAATCTGGCCGTCGTCCTCGATGACCCCACCCACGGCCGCCGCCACGCGTTCGTGCGGCTGCCGGACGAGCTGCCGCGCCTGGTGCGCGTGCCCGGCGGTGACGGCGGACGGCTCACCTTCACGTGGCTGGAGCAGGTGGTGACCACGCACGTCGACGCGCTCTTCCCCGGCGTGCCGCTGAGCGAGGTCCACGTGTTCCGCGTCGTTCGCAACGCCGACATCGAGACGTCGACGCCGGAGGCCGGCGATCTCGTCGAGATCATCGAGGCCGGCGTGAGTCAACGGCGCTTCAACACGGTGGTGGCCCTCATGGTCGACGCGTCGATGGGCGACGCGCTGCGGGCGCTGCTGACCGAGCATCTGCGGCTCCACGCCGACGACGTGTGGACGAGCGACGCGCCGCTCGCCCTCGACGATCTGATGGAGCTGTACAAGCTGGACCGGCCCCAGTGGAAGGATCCGGACGTCACGGGGCGCGTGCCGGCGGCGGTGCAGGAGGCGCCCGACATCTTCGCCGCCATCCGGCGGGGCGACCTCTGGCTCGAGCATCCCTTCGACGCGTACGGCACCGTGGTGGACTTCATTCGTCAGTCCGCCGCCGATCCCGACGTGCTGGCCATCAAGCAGACGGTCTACCGCGTCGGCAAGCAGTCCGCGATCATCGACGCCCTCCTCGAGGCCGCCGATCGCCGCAAGGAGGTCGCGGTGCTGATGGAGCTGACGGCGCAGGGCGACGAGGAGAGCAACGTCGGCTGGGCGCGGCGGCTGGAGCGCGTCGGCGTGCACGTCACCTACGGCGTCAGCGGGCTCAAGACGCACGGCAAGGTGACGCTCGTCGTCCGCCGCGAGGCCGGGGCGCTCGTCCGGTACCTGCACGTGGGCAGCGGCAACTACAACCCCGAGAGCGCTCGCCGCCGCACCGACTTCAGCCTGCTCAGCTGCGACGCGGAGCTCGGCGCCGACGCCTCGGACCTGTTCAACGAGATCACCGGCTACTCCAATCAGAAGAGCTTCCGGCGCCTGCTGGTGGCCCCCGGCAGTCTCCGCTCGGGGCTCGTCGAGCGCATCGAGCGCGAGATCGCCCAGCACCGGCGCACGGGCGACGGCCGCCTGCTCTTCAAGATGAACGCGCTGGTCGATCCCGGGATGGTGGAATGGCTGACCCGGGCGTCACAGGCGGGCGTGCGGGTCGACCTCGTCGTGCGCGGCATCTGCTGCCTGCGCCCGGGCGTGCCCGGCCGCACCGAGAACGTTCGCGTGATGAGCGTGATCGGACGCTTCCTCGAGCACAGCCGCGCCTACTACTTCCACAACGGCGGTCGCCCGGACGTTCTCTTCGGCAGCGCCGACCTGATGCCCCGCAACCTGGACAAGCGCATCGAGGTGCTGGCGCCGATCGGCGCCGAGCCGATCAAGGTGCGCATCCGCGACATGCTGGAGCTCTATCTGAAGGACACGCTCCAGTCCTGGGACCTCATGGCCGACGGCACGTGGGTACGGCGCCAGCCACGTGACGGTAGCCCGGGGCTCGAGGTCCAGGTCGCATTGCTGACGTCCACGCATTGACCGACATGGGGGGCCCCGAGCGGGCCCCCCAGGCCCCCCATGGTGGCTCGGGACGCCCCGGCGGAGCCGTGGCGCCCCTCGACTTGGACCAGCCCTACACGCCCGCGAACACCTCGGCCCATTCCTCCAGCATCTGGGGATGCCCGTGGCGGATGTGAACCGCGAGGTGGTCGTAGCCGACCGCGCCGAGCTCGCGGATCCTCTCCTGCAGCTCGGGCTTGGTGGCCGTGAAGGTCAGCGTGCGGATCAGGTCCGCCGTGCAGACCTCGTCCTCTTCCGGACGCAGGAACATGAGATGGCCGCGGTGATTCTGCAGATAGCGCGCATCCGCCGGCTCGTACTTCCGGTAGATCTCGCGGTACCGCTCGAGCAGCGGGGCCAGCTCTCGGGGCACGCTCCGGCCCATGTTCCCGAACTCCTCGACCTCGACGAGGTTGTGGAGCGCGATCGTCGCGTGGGGTCCGGCCTGGGCGCGGACGCGCGGGCTGTCGAACGCTTCGCCGTCCTTGAGCACGCAGCCGCCCGTGAAGGCCGTTGCCACCCGAGCGGCGGGCTCGACGCCCGCTGACCGCCACGCCGCCTGCATGTCGGCGACGGCGCCCCTGGCCGCCCCCAGGTGCCCGGTCGCGTACAGCCAGCTCGCCGCCAGCTCGGCCGTGAGCCGGCGGCCGCGCGGCCCCAGCGCGGAGACGTGCAGCGGGATGGGGTCGGTGACGTTGAAGACGTCGAGCTCGGGGTTGAGGAAGCGGATCTTCCGTCGCTTGCCCTCGAACGTCCACTCCACGGTCTCGCGCGCCAGCAGGCGCTGGACGATCTGGATGTACGCCTTCATGTCGTCGAGCTTCACGGGCCCGAGCCCCATCGCCCGGCGCGCGGTGAAGCCCGTCGAGATGCCGAAGTCGATCCGGCCGGGTGCCAGCGCGTTCAGCGAGGCGAGCGCGCTCGCCGCGACGGGCGCGAGGCGATTGGACGGGATGAGCACGCCCGTGGCCAGGCGGATGCGCGAGGTCTGCACGGCGGCCGCGCCCATGGCCACGAACATGTCGGCGTTGAGCATCTGCGTGTCGAAGAACCACGCGCGCGCGTAGCCGAGCTCTTCCGCGCGCTTCACGACCTTCCACGAATCGGCGGCGGTCGCGAGATTGATGCCGAAGTCCATGGCCGGATCAGCTTCGGGCCGTCACCTCACGCATAGACGTCCTCGTCGACCTGCTCGAGCGCGGGGTAGGGGGCGGCCAGCGCAAACTGCACGCCGCTGTCGACCTCCGCCTTCACGTCGGTCTGGATGCGCTCGAAGACGCTCTCGTCGGCGAGCCGCTGGCCGATGAGGCGGCCCGACAGCGTCAGGAGCGGATCGTGCTTCGTCATCCACTCCTTCTCTTCCTCGCGCGTACGGTACTCGCGGTTGACGTCGCCCACGTGGTGGCCATAGTAGCGGTAGGTCTTGCACTCGACGAAGGCCGGGCCCTCGCCGCGGCGGGCCCGCTCGACGAGCCGGCGCACGGTCGCGTAGACCGCCTGCACGTCCTGACCGTCGACGCTCTCGGCGTGGATCCCGAACGCCCTGGCTCGCGCGAGGATCTCCCCGGCGATGGTGTCGGCGTTGGGCGTGTACTCGCCGTACAGGTTGTTCTCGCAGACGTAGATCACGGGCAGCTTCCACAGCGCGGCCATGTTCATCGCCTCGTAGAGCAGCCCCTGGCCGAGCGCGCCGTCGCCGAAAAAGCACGCAGCCACCTGGTCGCTGCCCCGCATCTTGGCCGAGAGCGCGGCGCCGGTGGCGATACCGGCCGAGCCGCCCACGATGGCGTTGGCGCCGAGGTTGCCGGTCTCGGGATCGGCGATGTGCATCGAGCCGCCCTTGCCGCGGCAGTACCCGGACTCCTTGCCGAGCAGCTCCGCGAACATCCGGTCGATCGTCGCGCCCTTGGCCAGGCAGTGGCCGTGGCCGCGGTGCGTGCTCGTGATGAAGTCGTCGCGACGGAGCGCCTCGCAGACGCCGACCGCGACGGCCTCCTCGCCGATGTACAGGTGGGCCAGCCCCGGCATCTTGGCGCTCTTGTACAGCTCGTTGACCTGCTCGTCGAAGGCGCGAATCTTCGCCATCTGGCGGTACATGTGCAGGTGCTGCTCCAGCTCCATCCGCGGCTCGATCGTCGGCGTCGTCATGGCCATTCCCTCCGTTGCGGAGCCTATCCTACCCCGGATGCGCGTGAGCGTGACCGGGACGCGAGTGGAGTATAGTCCAGCGAATCTTCGCATGAACACGGTCGGGACCTCGATCAAGCGTGTCGAAGATCCGCGCCTGCTCACGGGCGGTGGGCGATACGTCGACGACGTGGTGCGGTCGGGCATGGCGCATGCGGTGATCGTCCGGAGCGCCCACGCGCACGCCCATCTACGCCGCGTCGATCCCCGGCGGGCGCTCGCGCGGCCGGGTGTCCTCGACTTCTTGACCGGCGCCGATCTGCCCGACACCATGCAGACCATCCCGCTCCGTAGCGGGGCCCGGCCCGACCTCGCGCCCTTTCTGCAGCTCCCGCTCGCCCGCGCCCGCGTCCGCTACGTCGGCGAGCCCATCGCCGTCCTCGTGGCGGGCGACCGCGAGACCGCCGAGGATGCACGCGAGCTCGTGGAGATCGAGTACGACGTCCTCCCCGCCGTCCTCGCGGCCGACGAGGCCGCGCGCGCGTCGGCGCCGCGGCTGTTTGCCGAGGGCAACGTGGCGGCGGCGTGGACTACCGTCATTGGCGACGTCGACGCCGCGCTTCGTGATGCCGCGTGCGTCGTCCGCGAGCGGTTCTCGACCGGGCGCCAGACGGGCGCGCCGCTGGAGACGCGCGGCCTCGTGGCGGAATGGGACGGAGCCGGTCTGACGATGTGGGGCACGACGAAGGTGCCCTACTTCAATCGGCGAGTTCTGGCCGCGATGCTCGGACTCGACGAGGCGCAGATCCATTTCCCCGAGACCGACGTCGGGGGCGGCTTCGGCTCCCGCGGCGAGTTCTATCCCGAAGACTTCCTGATTCCCTGGACGGCGCGCCGGCTCGGTCGTCCCGTCAAGTGGGTGGAGGAGCGGCGCGAGCACTTCTTGGCGATCAACCATTCACGCCAGCAGGAATGGTCCGTCACGGTGGCGGTCGACGCCGCCGGACGACTGCTGGCGTTCGACGCCACCCTGGTCAACGTCATGGGCGCCTACCTGCGCACGCACGGCGTCTGGGTCGCCTCGCTGACCGATGCCTATCTTGCGGGACCGTACCGGATCCCGAATTACCGCTGCCGCGTCTCGTGCGTGATGACCAACCGGACGCCGACGGGCACCGTGCGCGGCCCGGGGTTCTTCGAGGGCACGTTCGTGCGCGAGCGGGCGCTGGACCTCGTGGCCGCACGCCTGGGCCTCGATCCCGCCGTCGTCCGCCGCCGCAACCTCGCGCGACCCCTGGACGTGCCATACGCCGTCGCCACTATCAGCGAGGCCGTGACGGGCCGCGGCGTGTCGTTCGAGGGCGAGGACTTCGGCGCAATGTTCGAGCAGGCCCTCGAGATCGCCGGCTACGACAAGCTGCTCGCGGCGTGCCGCGCCAGGACCGCGGCGGGTGGCGACGTGCGGTACGGCGTCGGCCTGGCCGCGGCGCTGGAGACATCGGGCGTCGGCCCCTTCGAGACCGCCAAGGTGACGCTCACGACCGAGGGCACCCTCGTCCTGGCCACGGGGGCGCCGTCGGTTGGCCAGGGCCTGGCGACGACGCTCGCCCAGGTGTGTGGCGACGTCCTGCAGGTCGCCCCCGACGGGATCGCCGTCCATCTCGGTGACACACGGTTCATGGCCGACGGCGTGGGCAGCTTCGCCAGCCGCGCGGCCGTCATGGCCGGCAACGCCGTGTACCGCGCGGCCCGCGACCTGCGCGAGCAGATCGTGACGCTGGCCGCCGCGAGCTTCGAAGCGAGCCCGGAAGACGTCACGCTCGAGGCCGGGGCGGCGATCGTTCGCGGTGTGCCGGACCGGCGCTGCACGTTCCGCGACGTTGCGGCGCTCGCGGGGGGCTCCCTCGAGGCCGCGTGCCGCCACGAGGCGGCGCAGGGCATCGGGGCGTGCGCCATCCATCTGGCCGTCGTCGCCGTCGACTTCACCACGGGCGCCATCCGTCCTGAGCGATACGTCCTCGTCTGTGACGTCGGGCGGGCGATCAACCCACGGATCGTCGAGGGGCAGCTCGTCGGCGGCATCGCGATGGGATTGGGACACGCCCTGCTCGAGGAGCTGGTCTATGACGGAGACGGCCAGCTCCTCACGAGCACGTTCATGGACTACGCGCTGCCGACCGCGGATGGCCTGCCGCCGATCGACGTCGTCCTCCTGGACCACACGCCCGGTCCGAATCCGCTGGGCGTGAAAGGGGCGGGCGAGACCGGGACGTCCGGGGTCGGCGCCGCGATCGCCAACGCTGTGGCCAACGCGCTCGGGGATGCCGTCGCCATTCGCCGGCTTCCGCTCACCGCTTCGGTCGTGGCGGCGGGGGACAAGCCCCCGCCCGACTGACCGCATGGGGGGCCTAGAGCCGCGGGCCCCCCATGCCCCCCCGGCGGATTTCGATTATTTCACCGCTCGGCTCGCCGCCCGAGCGGGGCTCACCTCGCACTGCCACGCGCCTCGGCGAAGCCGTGGCGCTCCTCGACACACGCTCAGCCGACCGCGTTGAGGACCTTGCCGCCGGCTTCGACGGGCTTGGCGTCGACGAGGACGACCGCGAGCACGCAGGGCGCGCTGCCGCGATTCACCCAGTTGTGGATCGTGCCCCGCTGGACCATGACGTCGCCCGCCTTCAGGTGGACGACGGAGCCGTCCAGCTCCATGTCGATCTCGCCGGAGATGATCACGATGTAATCGATGGAGTCCGTCCGGTGGTTGCGCGCCGCCACGCCGGGCGAGAACTCGATGATGCGGAAGACCGTGCCGCTCGCGAGCGTCGTGCCGACCTTGCGCAAGCCCTCGTCGGCGTCGCCGTCGTTGTTCGCGGGAAACCCCTCGGTCGTCCAGACCACGGCGGCGTTGGCTCCCAGCCGGCCCGAGACGACGTTCTTCGCGACCTCGTCGATCTTGACGACCGCGCGCCCGCTCGCATCGTGGCCCGTGATCACCCGTCGCACCTGAAGCGCCATGTGCAGCCTCCTCTTGATCGTCGTGGGGCGGGGGACAAGCCACCCCGACCTCCTGGCTCGTCGTTTACACTATCGCGGCGGACAGCGCACCCCTGAGCGAAGGAGACCCGGCATGACCCAGACGATGAAGGCTTGGTTCACCGTTCCCGGTCCCGAGGGCGCCGTGTTCGAGCTGCGCGAGACGCCCGTGCCGTCGCCCGGCCCCGGCCAGGTGCTCGTGGCGGTCCGGGCCGCCGGAGTCAATCGGGGGGAGCTGATCCGGGGCGCGCAGGTACGGTCGGCCAACCCCTCGGTCCAGCCCACGCGCGCCGGCGGCGAGTTCGCCGGCGAGATCGCCGCGCTCGGCGAGGGGGTCAGCGGCTGGAAGTCCGGAGACCGCGTCATGGGGCGCACGTCGGGCAGCTACGCGCCCTACGTGGCGGCATCCACGAGGGCGCTGATGCGGATCCCCGAGGGCATGGCCTGGCCCGAGGCCGCGGCCGTTCCCAACGTCTTCGTCACCGCCCACGACGCGCTCGTCACCAATGCCACCCCGGCCCCGGGCGAGTCCGTGATGGTCACGGCCGCCTCGTCGGGTGTCGGCACGGCGGCGCTCCAGATCGCGCGCCACATCGGCGCCAACCCCGTGCTGGCGACCACGCGGTCTCCGGCCAAGGCCGCCGCGCTCCGTGGCCTCGGCGCCCACGAGGTCGTCGACACCCGCGAGGCGGGCTGGGTGGAGGCCGTGCGGCGGGCGACGTCCGGACGCGGCGTCGACGTCATCATCGATCACGTCGGCGGCGCGATGCTGGCCGGCAACATCGAGGTGCTCGCACTCCAGGGGCGCCTGGTGAGCGTCGGCCGCACCGGCACCTGGGTGGGGGAGTGCAATCTCGACGAGGTGGCGCGCAAGCGCGCGCGCATCATCGGGGTCACCTTCCGCACGCGCACCCCCGACGAGGCGCTGGCGTGCAGCGAGCGCTTCGCCAGCCACCTGCTGCAGGCCGTCGCCAAGGGCGCGCTCCGGCCCGTGCTCGACCGCACGTTCCCGTTCGATCGTCTCACCGACGCCCACACGTACATGTTCAGCGACGCCCAGACCGGCAAGATCGTGCTCACGCTGTCGTGACGGCACCGCCCGCCGTGGCCGCGGTGCCGACGAAGTTCGGCGCGCTCCGCCACCGCGACTATCGCCACTATTTCCTGCTGGCCCTCGTCGGCATGACGGCCGAGAGCATCGCGATCTGGGGGACCGTGATGGCCATCTTTCCTCTGGTCCACGGCTACGCGGCGGCGGTGATCCTGCTCGTGCTGGCCGGGATCTTCAACATCGCCTTCACGTCGATGGCGCAGGCGCTCGT
>Ga0070706_100007628_pt1 | contig 10126 bp, 9 predicted proteins | sample KBSK5501metaG_FD_65476 | JGI IMG/M metagenome (GOLD analysis project Ga0070706, IMG submission 65476) | Corn, switchgrass and miscanthus rhizosphere microbial communities from Kellogg Biological Station, Michigan, USA - KBS K5-50-1 metaG | ecosystem: Host-associated > Plants > Roots >...
GCGCCACCGAAGTGGCAAGGCCGGCGGTCGCGAACGAGAAAAGGATGATGCTGAGACTCATCGCGCGCACGCGTCCGATGGTGTCCGCCAGCTTGCCGAAGAGGATCCCACCCACGGCGCCTGCAATCAGCGCCACCGATGTCAATCCGCCCATGGTGCTGCCGGCGAGCGCGAATTCCTTCTGGATCGGAACGATGGAGAACGTGAATAGCTGAAAGTCCATGGCATCGAGCATCCAGCCGAGCTGCGCGGCAAATAGCGCGCGCCATGCCGGACGTTCGACCGCGAGGACGGACATTGCGCGAGTTTATAGACTACTTGCGCGACAACAGAAACATCTCCAGACCAACGTCCACCGGCACGCCTCCCGACTTGCGCTTGATATCGAGATCGGCGACGGCGGCTAGGGCGCGAAACAGCTCTTCCTCGCTCTGCGCGCGCGCCGCTTCCCACTTCTTGTGCAGCGGAAAGGGGTGCGGCTTCTGGCGCACGATACCGTGATCCTTCAGATACTCGCCGACGCGATCGGCGAGGGTGTCCTTGAATCGGTTGTATTGCATCGGCTTCTGCAGATCGATCTTGTTTGCGCGCGCGAAGGAGATGATTCCGATGGTCTGCCGCAGTTCATCCGCAATTGGAAAGAGATACCGGCCGTAGAGGATATCGCCCGACGCCCGGGCGTCCTCGCGCCGTGCCTGCGCCACGAGGTCGCGCAGCTTCGCGACCGCTTCGATCATCTTGCCTTCCGAAAAAAGTGAGGCCAGCTCGTAGCGCGCGCCGCCTTCGACGAGTGAGACTTCGCGCTCGACGGCGTCCGCCGTCACCACCCCACCCTCCCCCGCCAGCGTGGCGAGTCGCTCCGCCTCCGAGACGGCCAGGCGCAGGTCGGGAACATCGCGCGAGAATTTGTCGCCGAGCATGCGATCGATGCCGAGGCGTTGGCGAAGCACCGTGATCGCTTTGGCGTCGAAGCGCACTCCGGCTTCCTCGGAGACTTCCTCGATCGCCGACTGCAGCGCAGAGTTGAACGTGTCGCGGGTGACGTCGCACGCGATCACGGCGCCAGAGCGGTCGATCAGATCGATGGTCGCGGAATCTTCCGGAATCTCCCCGGTGCGCATCAGCAGAATGGTTCCCGCCGCTCCACCTCGCCCTATGGCCTCAGTCAGCAACGCGGCGTCGTCCTCCCCACGCCCCGCTTTTTTTCCAGTGGCGCGGCAAAACGCCAGCATGTCGCTGAGGAGCGCATCGAGCGGCAAGCCGAGGGCGTCGGCGATTTCGCGATCTTCCATGTCGAGATCCGCGCCCACGAGTCCGAGGACGTGAAGAAGCTTGGCGGTGGCGGTGGTTCGCTTCCGATCGGTCTTCGCGCTCTTCCACTCCGCGGTGGCCTTCTGGTACAGGGACAACAATTCCTTCGCGGAGACGAACGCGTTGACTTCCGGCACGATCAGCAATCGCGCAGATGCAAAGAGTGACATCGTGCGGTAAGAGTCGATGATCGAGGCGAGGTCGGTGCCGGGCTCGAAGGATTCGAGCGCGATGTTTGGATTCGCGGCCACGATGGCGTCGCGCAGATCACGAAACGCGCGCTGAGAGAGAAACTCGCTGGAGCCGCCGACGAGAATCGCGCGGGGAGGATTTTTTTCAGCGATCTGCGCGAGAACGGCGTTTAGAGGCTTTGGCATGTTTCGAAGATGAATGCAGAACGCAGAATGCAGAATGCAGAATTAAGAAAGGATAGCGACGCGCTTCTCAATTCTTCATTCTGCATTCTGCATTCTGCATTCAAAAAAAGGGAGCGCTTGCGCGCTCCCAATCAAATCACTACAAACGTGTTCTCAACTACCCCAGCAATCCCTTTTCCTGCAGCTCCTGACAATCGATGCAGTACGGCGTCCAGGGGACGGCCTGCAGTCGCTTCTCGCCGATGACGTTTCCGCAATTGGTGCATTTTCCGAAAGCGTCGTCCTTGATGCGATTGAAGGCTTCTTCGATCTGCATCAGCAGAGTGCGCTCGGTATCGGACAGCGAGAAATTGAGCTCTTTCGAATATGCGCTGGCCGCTTTGTCGGCCAGATCCTGAATGCCATCGTCGGGAAGGGCGTTGCCGGCGGCTTTGTCGCGCTCGAAAGAGTCGAGAAGCTCATGCTGCTTTTTGCGCAAAGCGTCGATGTGCGGCTGGTATGGGTTCGATTTGGTCTTGGTTCGTGCCATGGTCGAGCCGGTTCTCCTTACTTGTGATACGGAATGTTGCGCATCAACGTGCACGCGCGATAAATCTGTTCCAACAGCACCACTCGGGCTAACTGGTGCGGGAGGGTCATCGCTGACAGGCTCAGCAGCAGATCGGCGCGTTCTCGAACGGCTTCCGTAAGCCCAACATCCCCTCCCAGCACGAACGTGACGCCGTGAGGCTGGTCCATCGTCAGCCGCTCGAGCAATTTCGCAAACTTCAAAGAATCCATCGGCCGCCCCCTCTCGTCCAGAACGACCGTGTATCCGACCCTCGGAATCGCTTCCATCAGGCGCGCGGATTGGGCGCGCATGATAGACCCATCGTTCGAGCCTTGTCTACCTTTCGGCGGTGTCACTTCTGTCACCTCAATCGGAAAGAAGTGCTTGATACGATTGAGATAACGGTCGATGACGGCCCCAAGCTCAGGGTCGGCGGTAGAACGGGGCCATAGGAGCCGAAATTTCATGTCAAGTGGCAGTTGTCAGGCGTCAGTCCGTCAGGCGTCAGGTATGCACCCTGACGTCCGACGCCTGACAACTGACGCCTGAAATTATGCCTTTCGCAACCGCCCTGAGCCTCCTCCTCGCGATCGCCTGGCCGCAATTTGGGCGCGATCCCGGCCACACCGGGACCACGACTGTCGCCGGGCAGCCGCTGCAGAAGGTGGTGGCGTCGATCGTGATCGACCCATTTGCCGACGTCGAGAGGGCTTTCTCAGGCGATGACCTGTTCGTGCATTACGCGGTCCCGCTCATCGACGGCGACGACGTCTTCATTGAGCTGAAGGGCGGCACGTTCACGATCAACGACTGGTCGACCCAGACCTGGGGCGTGCAGGCTTTCCGATGGCAAGGTTCGGTTCTAACGCGTCGCTGGACGGTGATGAGCGATTGGAAGCCTGTTCCGTTCACCGGCATCGGCGGACCGACATTCGAGCCCGTTTTTCAACCTGTCCTGGCCAACGGTTTTCTCTACATGCCGGGCGCCGGCGGAAGCGTGATGCAGGTGGATCGCGTCACCGGTCAGATTCTCGGCCGGCTTGGCGCGTCATCGCCATTGGACAATTTGACATTTGTGACCGGGCCGATCACGACCGACTCGGCCGGCGTTCTGTATTACAACGTGATCGCGGTCTCCGGCTCGTCGCCGTGGGTGAGCGATATCCGCGATTCGTGGATCACTCGCATCACGCCGCAGAACGCTGTGAGCGTCGGACACTATCGCAATCTCGTTCCGCAGGCGCCGGCCGCGTCCGCGCAGTGCCTCGGCGCCTTCGGCACTTCGGATCTTCCATGGCCGCCGTCGCCGGCTGCCGTGCCGGCGAGCGTGACTTGCGGATCGCAGCGCGCAGGTCTCAACGTAGCGCCCGCGATCGCATCCGACGGGACGATCTACACCGTCAGCCGCGCGCATCTGAACAGCCGCTGGACGTATCTCGTGGCGCTCGATTCGACGCTCACACCGAAATGGAGCGTCTCGCTGCGCGATCGGTTCAATGACGGATGCAATGTCCTTCTGCCGCCCAATGGAACCCCGGGCGGCTGTCGCGCCGGTGCTCTTCAAGGCGTCGATCCGTCAGACAACACCGCAGGCGCGGGACGTGCGATCGATGATTCGAGCTCCTCGCCGCTCATTGCGCCGGACGGAAGCGTTCTGTACGGCGCGTTCACGCGCTTCAACTACAACCAGGGCCACCTGATGCACTTCAGCACGACCGGCACCTACCTCGGCGCCTACCCGTTCGGATGGGACATCACGCCCGCTGTTTTTGCGCGTGGCAACAGCTACTCGATCGTGACCAAAGAAAATCACTATCCGGTCGGCTCCTATTGCGACGACGCGAATGCCTGTCCGGACGTGCGGCGCGCGACCAATCCGCCGGGCTTTTTCGTCACTCGACTCAATGCGTCGCTGCAGGTCGAGTGGCAGTTACGCAATCCCAACAATATGGAATGGTGCGTCAACGGGCCGGCCGTCGACCGCGACGGAGTCTCCTACATCAACGCCGAGGATGGTTTTCTCTACGCCATCAATCCCGACGGCACGATGCGCGGATCCATCATGCTCACCGAGGCTCTCGGGCAGGCGTACACGCCGGTGGCCATTGATGACAGCGGCCGCGTCTACGCCGAGAAGGCCGGGCAATTGTTCGTCGTTTCGTCGCCGCTGCGTCAGCGCGCGGTGAAGAAATAGGAGAGCGGGCGTCTCGTCTTTGGAGTGCGGTGCCTTGGCACCGCTTTGAAAGCGGCGGCAAGCCGCCGCACTCCAAAGAAGTAAGATGCCGGCATGCGCCGACTGGCGAGCTTCGCCTGTCTCATTCTTCTCGCTGCCTCGGAGAGCAGGCTGCCGTATCCGGCCACCGCGAAGCATCCGGTCGCGCAGAACTATGGCGACCGGACCTTCGACGATGATTACCAATGGCTGGAAGATGCCAACGATCCGGCCGTCAAGGCCTGGGTCGCCGAGCAGAACCGCCTGACGCGCTCCATTCTCGACGCCGTCCCCGGCCGCGATGCCATCGCGCAACGGCTGACAGCCCTGTTCAAGGAAAAACGACTGAGCTATTTCGGCGTCGTGACTCGGGGCGGAAAACTCTTCGCCTTGAAAACGGCTCCGCCAAAAGAGCAGTCGCTTCTGGTCGTTCTCGAGAATCCGTCCGATGCGAAGTCGGAGCGCATCCTCTTCGATCCGAACGTTGCCGATGCCAAGGGCTCGATCTCCATCGACTTCTACGTCCCCTCGCTCGACGCGAAACGAGTTGCGATCTCACTTTCGAAGGGAGGCAGCGAAGATGGATCGGTGCATGTCTTCGACGTCGCTACCGCGAAGGAGGTGGGAGACGTCGTCCCACGCGTGAACTTCGCCACTGCCGGCGGCAGCGTGGCGTGGAATGCCGCTGGCTCGGGCTTCTGGTACACGCGCTACCCGCAGGGCAATGAGCGCCCGAAAGAAGACATCGATTTCTACCAGCAGATCTGGTTTCACACTCTCGGCACTCCGGCATCCGAGGACACGTATGCGCTCGGAAAGGAATTTCCTCGCATCGCTGAAACGACGCTGAGCACGTCGGACGATGGCAGGAATCTCATCGCCACGGTGCGCAACGGCGATGGTGGCGAGGTCGCCCACTGGCTGCGCAAAGCCAATGGTTCGTGGACGCAGTTCACGCATTTCGCCGACAAGATTCCGCGCGCCGAATTCGGCGGTGACGGCGCGATTTATCTCCTCTCTCACGACGGAGCGCCAAACGGAAAATTGCTGCGCGTTCCTCTCGAGGACCCGCAACCCGCCCGCGCGAGTGTGCTCGTCGACACGACGAAGAACACGCCTCCTCCGCCGCCGGATGGCCTGAAGCCCGTTTCCCGCGCCCCAGCGGCAGCTAAGCGTCCGATGTCGATCGACAACTTCGTGGCCGGCCGCAAGGTGGTGTACGTCGCGATGATGGCAGGCGGACCGTCGGAATTGCTGCGCTTCGATCGTTCAGGCAAACCGCTCGGCAGCGTTCCCATCCCACCGATTTCCGCAGTCAATGAGCTCGCCCGCCTGGGTGACGACGACCTTCTCTTCCGTGCCGGCCAATTCACAGCCCCACCGGCGTGGTTCCGATACAACGCCGCCTCGAAGAAAGTGCAGCCGTCTGCGCTGCGCACGGTGTCGCCGGTCGATTTCAGCGACATCGTCGTCGTCCGTGAATTCGCGACGTCCAAGGACGGCACCAAAATCCCGATCAACATCTTGTATCGCAAAGGGACACGTCTCGACGGAACGAATCCAACGATTCTGACCGGCTACGGCGGATACTCGATCAGCATCCGGCCGGGAGCGTCGCTGCGGAATCGTTTGTGGTTTGACTCCGGCGGCGTCTTTGCCTCCGCCAATCTGCGCGGCGGAGCGGAGTATGGCGATGCGTGGCACGAAGCGGGAAAGATGCTGCAGAAGCAGAACGTCTTCGACGATTTCGAGGCCTGTGCGCGGCACCTCATCGCGCGCAAGTACACCAGCCCGTCAAAGCTTGCCATCGAAGGCGGAAGCAACGGCGGACTCCTGATGGGCGTCGAGCTGACGCAGCATCCGGAGCTGTTCCGGGCCGTTGTCTCCCATGTCGGCCTCTACGACGTGCCCCGCTTCCTGCGCACACCGAACGGTGTCTTCAACACAACCGAATTCGGATCGCCGGACAACGCGGAGCAGCTTCGCGCGATGATGGCGTATTCGCCGTATCACCATGTCGTCGACAGCACTGCATATCCTGCCGTCCTGCTGATGACGGGCGATAACGATGGGCGCGTCGATCCGATGAATTCGCGGAAGTTCGCAGCTCGGCTGCAGGCAGCCACCAGCTCGCCGCGGCCGATCCTTCTGCGCACGACGTCGAGCGCGGGGCACGGAATCGGAACGGCGCTGTCGGAGGCGGTGGCGGGACAAACGGACGTGTACGCGTTTTTGTGGCGCGAGCTGGAGATGCCGGAACCGCAATAGGAGCGCGGGCGTCTCGCCCGCACTTGCCGAGCGTCCCGCTCGGCAAGCAAAGGTTGATCGGGCGAGACGCCCGATCAATGCGGCCGGGACGGCCGCTCTCCTACCCGATCCCGTACTTCCGCCGCTTCTCGAGAAGCGTCTTGCGGTTGATGCCGAGGATCTCGGCGGCGCGGGAGTAATTCGAGCGAGTCTTGCGCAGAACTTCCCGGATGTAGCGCGACTCCAGCTCCTCGAGCGTCCACTGCCCCTCGGTGGCGGCCTGCACTGGATCGCTCGAGAATTCGGGGAGCGACTTCGGCGTCAGCAAGCTCCCCTCTTCGATCAGGACCGCGCGATCGATCACATTGCGCAGCTCGCGAACATTGCCCGGCCATCGGTAATCGTGAAGCATCTGCAGCGCGTCGGCGTCGATGCCGCGCTTCCTCCGCGCCAGAAAGCTCTTCGCAAGCGGCTCGATGTCCTCGGGGCGTTCGCGCAGCGGCGGAATCGTGAGCGTGACGACGTTGATCCGATACAGCAAGTCGTCCCGCAGCGATCCGACCACGCTGCTCGACGACGAGATGATGCGCGCGTCAAAGCCGATGGTCTGATGGCCGCCGAGGCGCGTGAATCTTTTTTCCTGGATCGCGCGAAGGAGCTTCGCCTGCAGGTTGGGCGTCAGCGCGATGACGTCATCGAAATAGATCGTGCCGCCCTGGGCCATCTCCAGTTTTCCAATCTTGCGCGCGACCGCATCGGTGAACGTCCCTTTCTCGAAACCGAAAATCTCGGCTTCGAACAGGTCGGCCGGAATGGCGGCGCAGTCGATGCGCACCAGCGGCTTTTCGCGGCGCACTCCGCAGGCGTGGATGGTCTCGGCGAAGTAGTCCTTGCCGACTCCCGATTCGCCGAGCAGAAGGATGTTGACGTCGTGGTCGAGGACTTTCTCGACCGTCTGCAGGAGCGCTCGCATCGACGCGTTCTTCGTGCGAACGAAGTCCTTCAGATGCGGATCACGAACGCGAAGTTTTCTTGCGGCGGGCATTCCGCGGCGCTTCAGCCTCTCCGGCAAATTCGGGAGTCACGTTCGGTGCGTCCCCCCACAACCTCTCCAGGCCGTAGTATCGCCGACAGTCCTCCGTGAAGATGTGAAAGATGAAATCTCCGAAGTCGAGCAGGATCCACCGGCCGGGCGTCGTCCCTTCGACCAGCAGCGGCTTGACGCCTTCGTCCTTTCGCAGTTTCTCCAGGATGCCGTCCGCGATCGCCTGTGTCTGCCGCTCGGTATTCGCGGAGCAGAGCACGAAGTAGTCCGCGATCGACGTCAACTCGCTGACGGCCAGGACGTCGAGATCGAACGCTTTCTTGTCGAGGGCTGCGGAGACGGCTGTACGAACGCGATTCTGGATGGGATCGTTCAAATTTTGTCCTCTTTGTACAAACCGTAGTGGTGAATGTAGCGCGAGACCAGCGGATCGACAAAAGGCTCGATGGGCTGCCCTTCGCGGACCCGCTTGCGGATCTCGGTCGACGAGATCAGAACGGCATCATTCCGGGCGTAGATGATTCGCCCCGCGGCGACGCGCTTGGCCAGCTCTGGCGCAGGAGCCGGCCCTCCACGAGCCAGCACCACGAAGCGCGCAAGCCTGAACAGCCGCTCGGGATCCTTCCACGTCATGAGCTGCGTGGCGGCGTCGTCGCCGATGATCCAGTCGAAGGTGGCGCCGGCGTACATCGAGTGCAGCGTCTGCAGGGTATCGACGGTGTACGACGTGCCCCCGCGCTCGAGCTCGATGGGCGAGACAAATAATGATTCATCATTTTGTGTGGCGAGAATTGCCATCGAAAAACGATGATATCCGGAAGCGCTCTGGCGGTCGGTTTTGAACGGCTGCTTCCAGGCGGGGATGTAGATCACGCGATCCCATTGCATGTCGTCTCGAATCGCGAGCACCGGTTCGAGATGGCCGCGATGAAACGGATCAAACGTGCCTCCGCAGATGCCGATATTCATTGCTCGACCGCCGCAACCTCCTTCTCGCGTTCGACTCTGATCATGTCTGCCAATCTTCGAACCAGCTCGCGGACGCCGTCGCCGGTGACCGACGAGATCTCGTGGTACTGGTAGCCGTGGCGGTTTGCATAGGCGCGCAATTTCTCGCTGTTGCCGGGAATCGCGGAGTCGAGCTTCGAGCCGCAGATGAGGCGCGGCTTCGCTGCAAGCGTTTTCGAATGCAATTCCAGCTCGCGCGCGACCACCTCGGCATCCTCGTCAGGATGTTCATTCGCGGATAGATCGACGAGGTGAAGAAGCAGTGAACAGCGCTCCACGTGGCGGAGAAATTCGTGGCCCAGTCCACGGCCTTCGTGAGCGCCTTCGATCAAGCCCGGGATGTCGGAGACCACGAACGTCTGATCGTCGTCGGCGCTGACGACGCCGAGGTTCGGAACGAGGGTGGTGAATGGATAATCGGCGATCTTCGGCTTCGCGGCGCTGATGACGGAGATCAGCGTCGATTTTCCAGCGTTAGGCAGGCCGACGATGCCGACGTCGGCGATCAGTTTGAGCTCGATGAAGAGCTGGCGCTCTTCGCCGGCATCGCCCGGTTGCGCGAAGCGCGGCGCCTGCCGCGTGGAGGTCGCGAAGTGCTGATTGCCCCACCCTCCGCGCCCACCCTTCGCGACCAGGACGCGCTGCCCTTCTTCGGTCAGGTCCGCGAGAACTTCGGCGCTCTCCTTGTCGCGCACGACCGAGCCAACCGGCAACTCGATGACCACATCCTCGCCGTTGACGCCGGAGCAGTTCGAGCCCATGCCGTGCTGGCCGCGACCGGCGCGCCAATCGCGTTGAAACTGGAGGTGGTAGAGAGTGTTGAGGCGTTTTGTTGCGACGACGTAGACCGATCCGCCGCTTCCACCATCGCCGCCCGAGGGGCCGCCTTTGGGGACGAACTTTTCGCGGCGGAAGGCCACGCACCCGTTCCCGCCGTCGCCGGCTTTGACGCGGATGGTCGCCTGATCGATGAACATTGTCAGTTTATCCCGAGCGAAGCGGGGATCTCCCGTGGCGCAGCGATACTTGCAGCAGAACGCGCATGAAGCAAGCGCATGGCTGATGGACCGGAGACGCCTCGCTGCGCTCGGCGTAAACTGAAAGGCCGGTCGCCTGATCGATGAACATATTCGATGCTTTGGAGTGCGGCGGCTCGCCGCCGCCTTATCGCCGGCAGCTTGCTGCCGCCGGCCGCAGCAAGCTGCGGCCCTTAAAGCGGTGCCAAGGCACCGCACTCCAAAGGGTCATTCCGCCGGCGTAATGCTGACAATGCGCCCCTTCGCGCCTTTGTCGTCGAAGCTGACGATGCCGTCGATCTTGGCGTACAGGGTGTGATCGCGGCCGATGCCGACGTTCTTTCCCGGATAGAAGCGCGT
>Ga0070706_100007629_pt1 | contig 10126 bp, 6 predicted proteins | sample KBSK5501metaG_FD_65476 | JGI IMG/M metagenome (GOLD analysis project Ga0070706, IMG submission 65476) | Corn, switchgrass and miscanthus rhizosphere microbial communities from Kellogg Biological Station, Michigan, USA - KBS K5-50-1 metaG | ecosystem: Host-associated > Plants > Roots >...
CCCGGCAGGTCGGTCCGCCCGATCGACCCGGCGAACAGCAGGTCACCGGAGAACAGCACCGGCTCGTCCGCGGCCACGGCGCCCCGCACGCCGCCCGCAAGCCCGCCGCCGTCAAGCCCGCCGCCCGCAAGCCCGCCGCCCGCACGCTCGCCGCCGTCAAGCCCGCCGCCGCCTGCCCCGCCGCCCGGCAGCCGGAACGTGACCGAGCCTGGCGTGTGACCGGGCGCGTGGTCGACGCGGAACTCCAGGCCGGCCAGCGGCAGCACCGCGCCGTCGGTCAGCTCGGCGACGTCGTCGGGCTCGGTGAACGTCAGCCCGCCGAGCAGCTGCTGCCCCACCCCCGCCGGGAAGCCGCGGGCCGGGTCGGTGAGCAGCGCGCGGTCCGACGGGTGGATGTAGGCGGGGATGTCCCTGGCGCCGCAGACCGGCGCGACGGACCAGATGTGGTCGATGTGCCCGTGCGTCAGCACGACGGCCACCGGCCGCAGCCGGTGCCGCGCCAGGATCTCCTCGATCCCCGCCACCGCGTCCTGCCCCGGGTCGATGATGACGCATTCTTCGCGGGCCGCCGTCGCGACCACATAGCAATTTGTCCCGAACGATCCGGCGGGGAACCCGGTGACAAGCACGGACGTCCTTTCCTGCGGCGACGGTCCGTTGCCAGGCTACCGAACCGATAACGAACGCGCCGCTGGCGTCACGGCGCGGGTACCATTCGCGAAGTTTCACGGATCACCCGGGATGACCGGACACGACTAGGGCGTGTCTCGTGGATCTTGGTGGATGCGGGCGATGTCCAGGCGGCGTCCGGCAAGGCGGAGGAGGAGCCAATAGCGGCGCTATTGGCGACGACGACAACGCGGCCGGTCGTCGTCTGGGCGCCGATCCGCGCCGCCGAAGATCTGCGAGACACGTCCTCGGCCAGACACGACCCAGGAAGGCAGTACCGGTGGCGGGGAGCAAGGAACGCCAGCGCAAGCTGGCTCGTGAGCGTATCGAGCGCCAGCAGCAGCGGCGCGCCGAGCGGGCCCGGCGGATCCGGCAGCGAACCGCGATCGGCGGATCGGCGGCCGCCGTGATCGCGATCGCGGTGGGGTCCTATTTCGCGTTCGGGAGCTCGTCCAAGCCCGCCACGGCCACCAAGCCGAAGCCGGCGGCGACGAGCGCGTCCCCCTCGGCCTCCACCTCGCCCCCGGCGTCCGCGTCCGCCGTGACGCTGCCCCCGGCGACCCCGCTCGCCACGGTGCCCAAGGGCCCGCCGGCGACGCCGCCGGCCACGCACTGCACCTACACCCCCAGCCCGCCCGCGGCCAGGAACGTCGGCTTCCCGCCGGCCAAGCCCGACTCCTCGGCCAAGACCCAGGTCACGCTCGTGACGAACCGGGGCAGCGTGGTGATCGACCTGCTGAACAACAGGGCGCCGTGCACGGTCAACTCGTTCGCGTACCTGGCCAGGAAGGGCTTCTACAACAACACCCCCTGCCCGCGGATCGTGAGCAGCGGGATCTACGTGCTGCAGTGCGGCGACCCGACCGGCACCGGCAGCGGCGGCCCGGGCTACAAGTTCGCCGACGAGAACCTCACCGGCGCCACCTACCCCGCGGGCACCCTCGCCATGGCCAACGCCGGGCCGGGCACCAACGGCAGCCAGTTTTTCATCGTGTACGCCGGCGGCGGGCTGCAGCCGAACTACACGCCGTTTGGCGTCGTGGTCAAGGGTCTGGATATCGTCAGGAAAGTAGCCGAGGCTGGCAACGACAACAGCAATCCGGCTGGGGGCGGGAAACCGAACAAGAAGGTCACGATCCAGAGCGTCAAGATCAGCAGTTACTGAGCGCGGTTGGTACCGGGCGCGGTTGTTAGCGAGCACGCGGTTGTTAGCAGCACAGGGCCGGGGAGCGGGCGGGCTAGCCGACCGTCCGGCATAGCCAGCGGGCAGGAGGTCGCGGGGTGAGCACCGCCAGTGATCCGTGGGGCCGGGTAGACGAGGACGGCACGGTGTTCGTGCGCACTGCCGACGGGGAGCGCGAGGTCGGCTCGTGGCAGGCGGGCAGCCCGGCCGAGGCACTGGCCTTCTTCGAGCGCAAGTTCGCGGCGCTGGAGACCGAGGTCACCCTGCTCGAGCAGCGGATCGCGACCACCGACCTGTCCCCCGCGCAGGCGCAGTCGACCATCCAGCGGCTGCTGGCCGCCGTCGACGACGCGCGCGCGGTGGGCGACCTGGCCGGGCTGAAGGCGCGCCTGGAGGCGCTCGGCGGGCTGCTCGACAGCCGGCGTGAGGAGGTCCGGGCCGCCCGCGAGCAGGCCAGGACCGAGGCCAGGGAGATCAAGGAGCGGATCGTCGCCGAGGCCGAACGGATCGTGACCGAGGCGACGCACTGGAAGGCGAGCGGCGAGCGGATGCGCCAGCTGCTCGAGGAGTGGAAGGCCGCACCGCACGCCGACCGGGCGGTCGAGACGGCGCTGTGGAAGCGGTTTTCCGCCGCCCGCAACGCGTTCACCAAGCGGCGCAAGGCGTATTTCGCCGGCCTTGAGGGCGAGCGCGAGTCCGCGCGCAAGCGCAAAGAGTCGCTGTGCGCCCAGGCCCAGGAGCTCGCGTCCTCGACCGACTGGGGGGCGACGGCGAGCGCGTTCCGCGACCTGATGCGGTCGTGGAAGGAGGCCGGCCGGGCCGGGCGGTCCGACGAGGATGCGCTGTGGGCCAGGTTCAAGGCGGCGCAGGACCAGTTCTTCCAGGCCCGCTCCGCCGTGCAGCAGGCCAAGGAGGCCGAGCTGCGCGAGCACGCGGCGGTCAAGGCGAAGCTGCTGGCCGAGGCGGAGGCGCTGCTGCCGCCGACCGACCTGCGCGCGGCCCGGACCGCGATGCGGTCCATCCAGGAGAGATGGGAGAAGTCCGGCGCGGTGCCGCGCGACTCACGGGAACGGCTGGAGTCCGGCCTGCGGCGGGTGGAAGACGCGCTGCGCCAGGCGGAAGAAACCCGGTGGCGGCGGTCCAACCCCGAGGCCCTGGCCCGGGCGCAGGGCACCGTGGCGCAGATCAGGGCGGCGATCGATCAGCTCGAGAAGCAGCTGGCGAACGCGCGGGCCAGCGGCGATGACCGCGCGGAGCAGGAGGCGGCCGACGCGTTGTCCGCCCGGCGGGCCTGGCTCGAAGAAGCCGAGCGCACGCTCGCGGAGTTCTCCGGCTGACGCCGTTCGGAAAAGCAACGGCTCCTGCGGGCGGCCTGGCTACGGCGGGGCGGCGGCTACGGCGGTCAGTTGGTGACGCGGTAGACGTCGTAGACGCCGTCGATGGCGCGGACCGCGCGCAGCACGTGACCGAGGTGCTTGGGGTCGGCCATCTCGAACGTGAACCTGCTGACCGCGACCCTGTCCCGGCTCGTCGTCACCGACGCGGACAGGATGTTCACGTGCTGGTCGGACAGCGCGCGCGTCACGTCGGACAGTAGCCGGGTGCGGTCCAGCGCCTCCACCTGGATGGCGACGAGGAAGACCGACTCCTCCGTCGGTGACCAGTGCACGGACACCAGCCGCTCGGGCTCGGCGGTGCTCAGGTGCCGCAGGTTGTCGCAGTCGGCGCGGTGCACCGACACCCCGTGGCCGCGGGTGACGAAGCCGGTGATCTCGTCTCCGGGTACCGGCGTGCAGCACCGGGACAGCCGCGCCCAGATGTCGGACCCGCCCTCGACCACCACGCCAGAGTCACCCGCGGGCTGCGGCCTCGCCGCGCGGGACGGCAGCGCGACCTCGGCCAGTTCCTCCTGCGCGCCGGCCAGCCCGCCCGCCGACCTGACCAGCTTCGTGACCACCGACTGGGCGCTGACGTGCCCCTCGCCGACGGCGGCGTACAGCGCCGACAGGTCCGTGTAGTGCAGATCCCGGGCCACCGTGAGCAGCGCGTCCCCGGTGGCGAGCCGCTGCAGCGGCAGGCCCTGCTTGCGCATCGCCCGGGCGATCGCGGTCTTGCCGGTCTCGGTCGCGGCCTCCCTGCGCTCCTTCGAGAACCAGTGCCTGATCTTGCTCCGTGCGCGGGCGCTCTTGACGAAGTTCAGCCAGTCCCGGCTGGGCCCCGCGTCGTGCGCCTTCGACGTGAAGATCTCCACGGTGTCGCCGTTGTCCAGCACGCTCTCCAGGGCGACCAGCCGGCCGTTCACCCGCGCCCCGATGCACCGGTGTCCGACCTCGGTGTGGATCGCGTAGGCGAAGTCGACCGGGGTGGCGCCCTTGGGCAGCGCGATCACCTCGCCGCGCGGGGTGAACACGTACACCTCGGCGGCGCCGAGCTCGAACCGCAGCGACTCGAGGAACTCAGCCGGGTCGGCGGTCTCGTTCTGCCAGTCCACCAGCTGGCGCAGCCAGGCCATCTCCTCGGCGGCCCCGCCGCCGCGGCCCGGCGACCGGCCGGGCACGGTCTCCTCCTTGTACTTCCAGTGCGCCGCGACGCCGTACTCGGCCCGCTTGTGCATGTCCAGGGTGCGGATCTGCAGCTCGACCATCTTGCCCTCGGGGCCGATCACCGTGGTGTGCAGCGACTGGTACATGTTGAACTTCGGCAGCGCGATGTAGTCCTTGAACCGCCCCGGCACCGGGTTCCACCGGGCGTGGATCGTGCCGAGCGCCGCGTAGCAGTCCCGCACCGTGTCGACGAGCACCCGGATCCCGACCAGGTCGTAGATGTCGTCGAAGCCGACGTTCCGGGCGATCATCTTCTGGTAGATCGAGTAGTAGTGCTTGGGCCGCCCGGTCACCTTGCTCTTGATCTTGACCTCGCGCAGGTCCGTGGTGACGGCCTCGATGACGTCCTGCAGGAAGTGTTCCCGGCGCGGCGCCCGCTCGGAGACCAGCCGGGCGATCTCGTCGTACCGCTTCGGGTACAGCGTCGCGAACGCGAGGTCCTCGAGCTCCCACTTGATCGTGTTCATGCCCAGCCGGTGCGCCAGCGGGGCGAAGATCTCCAGCACCTCGTGTGACTTGCGCTCCTGCTTGTCGCGGGGCAGGTAGCGCAGCGTCCGCATGTTGTGCAGCCGGTCGGCCAGCTTGATCACCAGCACCCGGATGTCCCGGGACATGGCGACCACCATCTTGCGGACGGTCTCGGCCTCGGCCGACTCGCCGTACTTCACCTTGTCGAGCTTGGTGACCCCGTCGACCAGGGCGGCGATGTCCTCGCCGAACTCGCTGCGCAGCTCGTCGAGGGTGTAGGGGGTGTCCTCGATCGTGTCGTGCAGCAGCGCCGCGCACAGCGTCTCGTGGTTCATGCCGAGCTCGGCCAGGATCGTGGCCACGGCCAGCGGGTGCGTGATGTACGGGTCGCCGCTCTTGCGCTGCTGGCTGCGGTGCCAGTGCGCCGCGACGTTGTAGGCGCGCTCGATCAGCCGGACGTCGGCCTTCGGGTGGGTCGCCCGGATGGTCTTGATCAGCGGCTCGAGGACGGGGTTCGTGCTGCCGCCGCGCTGCGCGCCGAGCCTGGCCAGGCGGCGGCGCACGGCGGCCGCGGACGACGAGCCCGCCGCGGCCGGGGCGGAGGAGCGGGCCGCCGCGCTGCGCTGGGCGGCGGGCTTGCCCGCCCGGCGGGTGGTTCCGGCGCCGGGGCTGCGGGCGCCGGGGCTGGGGGTGCTGGTGCCGGACGGGGCCTGGCCGGAGCCGGCCGGGCCTACGTGCGGCTGAGCGGGGTCCGGGTCGGCTTTCCTGGCACGCTCGCGCGCAACCGTGCCCGCAGCCGCCCCGCTCCGGTCCGCAGTGGCCGGGATGACGTTCGCCCCGCCTTGTCCTGCTCCGTCTTGGGCGGCTCCGGTGCCAGTGGTCGCTGCGTCACCCGCCACTCTGCTCCTCTGGTCCGCCAGGCCACCAGTCTATCGGCGGACGTTTCCGCACGTGGCCGGATGTTCCCGGTCGGTTACCAGTGGCCGTTATGCGGGCTCGTAACGCGGGCGGGGTACCCGGGTATTCCGGCGCCGCCCGGCCGGCCCGGCGGGCCGGGGAGACGACCAGGTCAGACGGGCAGGTCAGGCGGGCAGGTCAGGCGGGCAGGTCAGGCGGGGAGCAGCGCGCGCACGTCCAGGCCGGCGAGCTTGGCGCGTCCGTTCAGCGCAGTCAGCTCCAGCAGCACGGACACGCCGGCCACCTCGGCGCCCGCCTGCCGGACCAGCGCGGCGGCGGCCCGGGCGGTTCCGCCGGTGGCCAGCACGTCATCGACGATCAGCACCCGCTGCCCGGGCGCGAACCCGTCGGTGTGCACCTCGATCGTCGCGGTCCCGTACTCCAGCTCGTAGGTCTCCGAGTACGTCGCCGCCGGGAGCTTGCCCCGCTTGCGCACCGGCACGAACCCGGCGCCGAGGCAGCAGGCCACGGGCGCGGCGAGGATGAACCCGCGGGCCTCGATCCCGGTGACCACGTCGATCGGCCCGAACCCGGCGCCCATCGCGTCCACGACCGTGCGCAGCGCGGAGCCGTCCGCCAGCAGCGGGGTGATGTCCTTGAACAGGATGCCCGGCTGCGGGTAGTCCGGGATGTCACGGATCCTGCCGCTGACGAGCTGCTCGAGATCAGGATCGCGGTCGGGCGAGGTGTGCGGCGAGCCGGTGGTCTGGTCCTGGTCGGCGGCCACCGGCTATCTCTTCTTCTTTTTCCCGCCGGGGCGCCGCCCAGCCGCGGTGGTCCGCCGCGGCTGCTGCCGGGGCCCGGGCCGGACGCCGCCCGAACCGGGGGTGGTAGCCCGCGACGTCCCCTGCCCGGCGGGCACCCGGCCGTCGGTGGCCGGCTCCTGGGCTCCGGAGCCCGCCGGCCGCGCCGCGTCCTCCGGCTCGCCGGCGTAGCCCGCGGCCTCGGCCATGTCGTCGCCGGCGTCCTGGTCATCGGGCGGCTCAGGCGCACCGGGAGAGCTGGCCGGGCGGGCGGACAGGCCCGCGGTCAGCCGGCTGACGGTTACCGGGGGATCGGACACCGCACCGGCGGACCCGGCGGCCGCGGTACCGGCCGCGGCGGCCGCGGCGGACGCGGTACCGGCCGCGGTGCCGGCCTGTCCCTTGTCTGCCTTGGCGGCCTGGCGCCTGGCCGCCCGCCCGCCGGCCTCGCGCAGCGCGACCCGCTTCGCCAGCGCCTTGTACTGGTGCTCGCGCTCCTTCAGGTCGGCGAGCACCGGGGTGGCGATGCAGATCGACGAGTACGTGCCCGACAGCATGCCCACGAACAGCACCAGCGCGAGGTCCTGTAGCTCGCCGGGGCCGAGCACGGCGCTGCCGATGAACAGGATCGCCGCGACCGGCAGCAGCGCGATCAGCGAGGTGTTGATGGACCTGACCAGGGTCTGGTTGAGCGCCAGGTTGGCCGCCTGGCTGTAGGTGCTCTTGCCCGAGCCCAGCAGCCCAGCCGTGTTCTCCCTGACCTTGTCGAACACCACCACGGTGTCGTAGAGCGAGTACCCCAGGATGGTCAGCAGGCCGATCACGGACGCCGGGCTGACCGTGAAGCCGAACAGCGAGTACACGCCGACGGTGATCACGATGTCGTGGATCAGCGCCACGAACGCCGCGGAGGCCATCTTCCAATCGAACGCGATCGACAGGTAGATCACGATCACGACGAGGAAGACGATCAGCGCCTCGACCGCCTTGCCCGTGATCTCGCCCCCCCAGCTCGCGCTCACGACGCTGGGGCTGAACCCGCCGACGCCCCCGGTGACGTGGATGCCGCCGCCCAGGATCGCCTGCTCGACCTTCTGCAACTGGCTGAAGTCCAACGAGCTCAGCACCTGCCAGCCGCTGGCGTTGCCGACGTGCTGGATGATCGCCTGGCTGCCGGCGGGCGAGTTGGCCACCGCGTTGTGCAGCGCGGTGAGCGTGGCGCCGGGCGCGCTGAACTTGAGGATCGACCCGCCCTTGAAGTCGACGCTGAAGTTCAGCCCCCTGGTGGCCAGGGCGATGATGCCGATCAGCAGGATCAGGCCGGAGATCGTGTACCAGGTGCGCTTGCGGCCGACGAAGTTGATCGACACCTCGCCGCGGTAGAGCCGCGCGGGTATATCGGTCAGGCGCGACATCATGCCTCCTTCGCGCGGCGAGTGGCGGGCCTGGGCAGCCCGGACCGCCAGGGTGCTCTGGCGCCGAGCCGGGCCGGGTCGAGGCCGGACATCGGGTGCCCGCTGCTGAAGAACCTGGTCTTCGCCAGGATGGTCACCATCGGCTTGGTGAACAAGAACACGACGACGATGTCGATGAGCGTGGTCAGGCCCAGCGTGAACGCGAACCCCTTGACGTCGCTGATGGAGAAGTACCAGAGCAGCAGCGCCGCGAGGAACGACACGGTGTCCGAGACCAGGATCGTGCGCCTGGCGCGCTTCCACCCGCTTTCCACCGCCGGGCGCAGCGACTTGCCCTCCCGCACCTCGTCGCGGAGCCGTTCGAAGAACACGACGAACGAGTCCGCGGTGATGCCGATGGCGACGATCAGGCCCGCGATGCCCGCCAGCGACAGCGAGAACCCGGAGGAGGAGTACTTGCTCAGCAGCACGACCGAGCAGTAGGCGAGGGCACCGGCCACGATCAGGCTCGACACCGACACGATCCCCAGGCCGCGATAGTAGAGGAACGAGTACACCACGACCAGCCCGAGCCCGATCGCGGCCGCGATCAGGCCGGCCACCAGCTGGTTCCGGCCGAGCGTGGGCGAGACCGACTCGATGTTGTTCTGCTTGAACGTGACGGGCAGCGCGCCGTAGTTGAGCTCCTGGGCCAGCGTCTGCGCCTCGGCTCGCGGGAAGTACGTGATCTGGGCCTGGCCGCCCGGGATGGCCTGCTGGATGTCCGGCGCCGAGACGATCTGGCCGTCGAGGACGATCGCGACCTGGTCGAGCACCGAGGTGGGCCGGCCGCCGACGAAGTACTTGCTGGCGATCTGCGAGGTGAGAGCGCCGAACGCGTTGCTGCCCGCCCCGTCTAGCGTGAGGTTGACCTGCCACTGAGAGCTGACCGACGTCTGCGAGTTCGCCGTGCCCGCCTGGGCGCCGGTGACCTGGCTGCCGAGCACCTTCGCCTTGTCCAGCACGATCTTGGTGCCGCTCGCGAAGCCGGTGTTCCCGTTGAAGCTGCAGGTGACGATCTGCGCGTTCGCGTTGTCGTAGGTGGCCGTCGTGTAGTTGATCTGCTTGCGCCAGTTCTTGTTGCTGCAGTCGAGCTTGTTGAAGACCCTGAGCACGGCCGGGCTGACCAGGCTCGGGTCGCCCACCGGCTGGGACGCCGCCGGGACGCTGGGCGTCGTCGTGGCGGACGGCGAGGCGCTCGCCGAGGTGCTCGGCGTGCTCGTCGCCTTCGCCTTGGCGCTCTTGCTCGGTTTCGGCTTGGCCGCTGCGAGCAGCCGCGAGCCGCTGGCGAGCGACCGCCCGCTGGCGGGCGCGGCGCCGGGTGCCCCGGCTGCGTGCGGCGAGGGGGTGCCCGAGGCGCCGGTGCTCGGCGAGGGGCTCGTCGCCGGCGTGCTGGACGTGGACGGGGAGACGCTGGGCGTCGTGGACGGCGTGGTGGAGGGCACCGTGGCCGCGGACGTGGCCTTGGAGGTCGCGCTCCCGACGAGCAGCACCTGACGGAACAGCAGCTCCGCGGTCTTGCCGACCAGGTTGACGACCTTCTGCGTGTTCGCGCCGGGCACGGTGATCACGATGCCGGTCGAGCCCAGCTGCTGCACCTGCGCGCCGCTGAAGCCCGCGCCGTTCACCCGGGCGATCATGATCGACCTGGCCTCGGCCATGTACGAGGCGGTCACGGGCTTCCTGTTGAGCGACTGCGCCTGCAGTGTCACCGAGGTGCCGCCGGCCAGGTCGAGGCCGAGCTGGACCCTGAAGTCGTGCTTCCAGTGGCCTGGGCTGAACGCGTCCTTGCCCACGATGCCGAGCAGCATCACGATGATCAGCACGCCCAGCGCAGCGAGCGCCCGGCCCGGCCTGGAGACCGCTTTCTTTGGGGGAGCCACTTCTCCGTCTGTCCTTAGCTCGACCAGGTCTCGTCGACAGCTAACGGCTGCCGCGGCTACACAGTGCCCTGCGTCCGGCTCTCATCCGCGGTGGCCGGGGCGCCGTTGGGGCTCTCACCGGCGGCGTCCGGCGCGGTCTCGTCGGCGTGGGCGGACGGCTCGTCGG
>Ga0070706_100007630_pt1 | contig 10125 bp, 10 predicted proteins | sample KBSK5501metaG_FD_65476 | JGI IMG/M metagenome (GOLD analysis project Ga0070706, IMG submission 65476) | Corn, switchgrass and miscanthus rhizosphere microbial communities from Kellogg Biological Station, Michigan, USA - KBS K5-50-1 metaG | ecosystem: Host-associated > Plants > Roots >...
CCCAGCGTGGTCGTTGTGCTGCCAAGGTGCGCAAGCGCTCGCGCAACTGTGGCTCATCCGCGCGCACTCGACGCTGGCACCGGATCGCCGCCCGATGTGTCCAGATTGTCCGGCAGGCCCGCCGCTGCGAGAACGCGTACGTCGATTGCAAGTAGCCCACGGCACGGCGCCGTGCCGTGGGCGTCATTACGCCAGCACAGCAAAGCGCATCGGCACATCTTGTGATATAGAGTTCACATATTCAATCTGGAATTGGGCGATCGGCGTGCGCGGCGTGGGCTACGTGACGGTGTACACCTACGCGGTGCCGATCGCGGGCGGGATCGTGGCGTGGATCCTCCTTGGCGAGGCGCTGACGCTGCCACAAATTGGCGCGGGGGCGGTGGTGATCGCCGGTATGCTTGCCGCGCGCTGGGGCGCCAGTCGTGTGATCGGGCGTGCCGGCGCCGCCGCCCTTCCAGGTGCCGGCGCCGCCGCGTCGGGCCGGCTGCGCGAGCAAGAAGTGAGTAGCGTGTAGGCTCGTGTAGGCTCGTGTAGGCTCGTGTAGGCTCGTGTAGGCTCGTGTAGGGCCGTCGCACGTGTGGGCGTTACCAGGCGGCTAGTGCCGCCTTCACCGCCGCCAGGAGCTGATCGTCCTCGTCCGACTGCACGGTGCGCGGATCGAGCAGGAGCGCGTCCCGGAGCACGCGACCCACGACCGCAGGCTCACCCATGCGCAGTGTTCTCGCCAGGTCGGCGACATCGCGCGCGCCGTCGGTGCTGGACTGGGCGGCAGTCTCGGCGACCTCGCCCTTCGTCGCCGAGCCACTGATCGCGCAGAGCGCCGTCGGCAAGGTCTCGCCGGGCAGCGTCCCACCGCCGACGGTGGACTGACCCTCCAGTATGCGCACGTACGCTCCCCAAGTGCCCAACTCAGTGGCCCAGCGCTCCGCGCGCTGCCGCAGCATAGCGAGTGGCGCCGCGATCATGCGCCAGACCGGGAGCTCGCCCTCAGCCGTCCCCGCACTGTACGCCGTCAGCGTGGCGGCCAGCGCCGCCAGCGTGAGCTTGTCGATGCGCACCGCGCGCACCAGCGGATGGCGAGCGATCTCTGCCAGCAGCCGCGCCCGCCCGACGATGATGCCGGCTTGTGGCCCGCCAAGGAGCTTGTCGCCGGAGAAGCACACGATGTCCGCACGCGCCGCGAGACTTTCCTGCACAGTTGGCTCGTGGCCCAGGCCAAAGCGCTCGGTGGGCAGCAGGCAGCCGCTCCCGAGGTCGTGGACGAGCGGGATGTTGTGCGCCTGCGCGAGCTCTGCCAGGGCGCCGAGCCGCGGCGACTCGGTGAAGCCGATCACGCGAAAGTTACTGGGATGCACCGCTAGCAGCAGCGCCGTCTCTGGCGTGAGCGCGCCCGTGAAATCGGCGAGCCGCGTGCGGTTCGTCGTGCCGACCTCCACCAGCCGCGCCCCGCTCTGGCGCATGACGTCCGGCACACGGAACCCGCCGCCGATCTCGACTAGCTCGCCGCGCGAAATGACCACCTCGCGGCCCGCTGCCAGCACGCTCAACACGACAAGCAGCACCGCGGCGTTATTGTTCACAACCAGTGCGTCCTCGGCGCCCGTTAGCTCGCAGAGCAGCCGGCGCACGTGCGCGTGCCGCGAGCCGCGCTCACCGGACTCCAGATCGTACTCGAGATTGGAATAGCCCTCGGCGACGGCGCGCATGGCGGCGAGGGCACGCGGCGAGAGCGGCGCTCGGCCCAGATTCGTATTGATGACGACGCCGGTCGCGTTGATAACGCGCCGGAGCGCGGGCCGCTGCCACTCGAGCATGAGCGCGTTGGCGCGCTCGATGAGGCTGTCCCTGCTGGCAGGCACACCGCCCTGCTGGATCGCCTGGCGCGCCTCACCAATCGCGGCGCGCGCTGCCCGCACGAGCGTGTCATGGGCTGCGTTGGCAGTGGCTGCCTCGACGTCGAGCACCCGCAGCACTTCGTCCACGGAGGGCAGGCGACGCATCGCGGCCAACGACGTTGCGTCGTCGGAGTCAGTACCGTCCTGGTGGGCGTCCGTTCGCGACAGGCGACTCACGTGGCGCCTCGCTTGCTGTCGAGCAGCTCGTAATAGGCGGTAATGCACAGGGCATCCGCTAACTTGCCCATAATCGTCGCCAGGTCGTCTTCGCGCAGGCGGCAGATGTAGTGCTGGTCGGGCAGCGCGCTGCGCAGAACAGGGTAGGTTAGCTCGCTTTTCACGAGGCTGTCGCCGTCAAGCTGCGGATAATCTTCCTTGAGCAGGAGGTGATGGTACGGCCGGATCTTGCCGCGATAACTCGTGAGTGGGAGGACGTTGAGGGCGCCGGCATTCTTGCAGAATGCAGTGCTGGAGATGACGAGCGCGGGATGCCAATCCAATATGCGTCGCTCTTCGACGCCCTGCGGCAGCGCTGGATAGGAGAAATTCACCCAGTAGAGGCAGCCAAACTCGACAGCGTGCCGGAAGCTCGCATCGTCGGGGTAGTAAACGGGGTGTGGCATCCCTGGATGCACCTCCCCTGCACAGAGCCGGCGCGGTGGCTAACGCCGGCCAAAGGCGCGCGACGAACCGGCCCCGCTCGCATCATGCTGAGCGGCATGCCGGGTGAAGCGCGCCACTAGTTCTCGGCAGACTCTTCACAGAGACCGAATGCCTGCAGAATCATCGCCTGGGCAAGACGCACAAGCTCGAGCCGCTCGTCGCGCTCTTCTTGCGTCTCGTCCAACAGCGCATCCGTGACCTCGGTTTCGTATGCTACTCTGCGCTCTTCAATCGCCGCCTGGCGATCACAGGTAATATCGGCTGTCATACTCGCCCTGGCTCCCCCGCGACCTCAGAATACTCCGTGCCGCCCAAGATCCCCATTGACCGGGCGTTTTCAAGTACGACGGGCGCCACAAGCATTGCGCTATCCGCGTCTCCCAGAGAGGGCGGTTGTGCCGTCCAATACCACCTTGTCCGGCAAGCCACCTCTTGCGCTGGTGAGCGTATTATACCAGCGATATGTTGCACACTCAAGCAGGCGAGACATCCAACGCAAGCGAACAGGCGGCGCACCCAAGTGATCGTGCAGCGTGTCGATGGCGGGAGCGTCAGAAAGAACGGCAACGTGTGGTGCAACGCCAGGTGAGGCACACAGCCTGCAATGCAGCACCGCACCGTCCACGAAAACGAGGCGCAACATCATGACGACTGCGGACATTCGCGTCGGTACCGCGAGCTGGACCGACCACGAGCCATTCTATCCACCCGAATACGACAAGGCTGCCATGAAGAGCCAGCGCATCGCGTATTACGCGCGCTACTTCTCAACGGTCGAGGTGGATTCGACGTTCTACAATCTGCAACCCACGCGCAACTTTGAATTGTGGGCCGACCGCACCCCAGCCGATTTCGTCTTCGACGTGAAGGCGTACGGCGAGCTGACATGGCACCATCGCGACGACCAGCGGCAAATGATCGCACCCCACGCGGACACGTTCGCGAAGTTCAGCGAGATGGTCCAGCCGATGCGCGCCGCCGGCAAGCTCGGCGCGGTGCTTTTCCAGTTCCCGCCCTGGTTCACCTTCGAGCAGGATCGGCTGAGCTATTTCGAGACGGTGCGCGAGATGCTGCCGCAAGACACGATCGCGGTGGAGTTTCGCCATCGCTCGTGGGTCGAGGGAGCGCACGCCGACGAGACGCGCGCCGCGCTGCAAGAGAACCGGCTGGCGTACGTCGCGGTGGACGAGCCGCAGGTCGGCTCCGGTTCCGTGCCACCTGTCGTGCTGCTGACCGATCCACACTTCTCGATGGTGCGCTTCCACGGGCGTAATCGTCGCATGTGGTATGGCAAGGGCCTGCAGAGCAGCCGTGACCGCTTCGACTATCTGTATACGCGGGACGAGCTGCTGCCCTGGGCGGAGCGCATCGGGCGCATCGCCGAGCGGCTCGACGGCGGCCAGGTGCATGTGGTCGCCAACAACAACGCGGTCAACTATGGCATCGTGAACGCGCTCGACCTGCAAGAGCTGTTGGGGCAGCCGGTTGGCAAAGGCGAGCCGCTGCCGCCGGGCGTGCTGGCGACCATACGCGAGCGCGCGGAGGCCGCTGCTACTCCCCAGCCGACGGACGGCCCAGCTTCAGGTAGTCCCGAATCATGAGCACAGCCGTCGCCCCTTCGCCCGCGGCGCTGACGAGCTGCTTCGTGCTGCCGCTCCGCGCGTCGCCGGCGGCGAAGATGCCGGGCACGCTGGTGCGCAGCGTCGCGTCCGCGCGGATGAAGCCGCGCTCGTCGAGGTCCACCGTGCCGGCCAGGAACTGCGTGTTGGGCTCGATGCCGATGTAGACAAATAACGCGGCAGGGTGCAGCACGAGGTCGGTGTCTTGCTCGGTATCGTGCACGACCACGGTGCGCAACTTGCCGCCCTCGCCGCGCAGCTCCCTGACGGCCGAGTGGTAGCGCACGTCCATTTTTTCGAGCGCCTTCTCGGTGGCCACTTTGGAGGCGTGCAGCTCGCTGCCGCGCACCAGCAAGGTGACCTTGGGTGAGAATTTCGTCAGGAACAGCCCCTCCTCGAGGGCGCTGTTGCCGCTGCCGACCACTGCCAGCTCGCGTCCGCGATACAACGGGCCGTCGCATGTGGCACAGAAGTGGACGCCGGCGCCGATGAATTCTTCCTCCCCGGGAACGCCGAGCCGGCGATAGGCCGAGCCAGGGGCCAGCAGCAACGCCGAGCAGAGATAGCGCTGCCCGTCGGCGGTCTGTGCGAAGCGCGAGCCGCTTTCGTCATCCACGCCGACCCGCCGCACCTCCTGCGCGCCGAGCAGCTCCACGCCGAAACGGCGTGCCTGCGCCACCACCCGCTCGGCGAACTCAGCGCCCGAGACCCCTTCGGGAAAGCCAGGGAAGTTGTCAAGACACTCGGTGACGCCCGCCTGTCCGCCCAGGCCACCGCGCTCGACCACCAGCGTATCCAGCCCTTCGCGTGCGGCATAGATCGCCGCCGTCAGACCGGTCGGTCCGCCGCCAACCACGATGAGATCATAGAAGCGCATTTTCGCGGTGGTCTGAATGCCAAGCTTCGCCGCGAGCTGGGCGTTGGTTGGCTCGACCAGTATGCTGCCGTCTGGAAAGACGATGGTGGGGATGATCTGTTTGCCGTTGTTCAGTCGCTCGACCACCGCCTGGCCCGCGGGATCGTTCTCGATATCGGCGAACGTGTAGGCGATGCGCTGCTCGCCGAGGAACTGCTTGGCCTGTTTGCAATCCGGACACCACGTCGTGCCGTAGAGCGTGATGCCCGCTGTTGCCTGCGCGCCGCCCATCCGCCCGGCTCCTTCGTGGCTCTCCCACTATCCGAGATGACTTCGGTGATAGAGCAAATACAACATCAGCGCCTGCTGGTAATCTTCGACGGAGGCGCTGCCCGCCGCGGTGACACGATCGGTGAGCGCGAGTATCCCCTCGGCGATGCGCAGGTCGGCCTCGTCCACATAGCCGGAGCGCCGCAGGGCGTCCAGCACGCCCGAAGGATCGCCGCTCGCCGTGCGCACACCGTAGCTGCCTGCCGCGCGCCGCACGTATGCTTCGAGTTGATAGCGCAGCTGCCAGAAGATCAGCCTGTCGCTGCGCGCGTCGGCTGGCGCCACGCCCGTGCCAGGCATCACTACGGGCACAGGCGCGGCGCGAGGGCTGGGAGCGGGCGTAGGTACAGACGTAGGTTCGGGCGTCCATGGTACGCTGGGCGCGTACATGGCGGCGGTCGATGGCAGCGTAGCTTGCGGCTTGGACACCGGCGTTGGCGCGGGCACCGGCGGCGCCGCACCTAGCAGCGACGCCGCCGGCGTCTCGGCGGTCGGCGTCTCGGCGGTCGGCGCCTCGGGCTGCATGTCGCGTAGGTAGTTGCCGTAGATTTGGTAAAGATCAGGCGGCAACTCGCGCGGCTGTGCGGCGCCGCTCTCCACCGCGTTGCCACTACCGGCGGCGAACGCCGATCCCAACGCGGCAAGCGGGCTGGTCTCCATGTCGCTCAGGTTGCCACTGCCGGTTCCCCCAAAGACTGCGGTCTGCGGGCCAAGCTCCAGTCCGGCGAACGGCGACCCACCCGGCATGGGCGCCATCTCGGAGACCGGGACGGGCGCCGGGGCACCGGGCACAGGGGACCACGACGGCGCTGGCGGGGCGGAAGGAGGTCGCCGCGTCGCCGGGGACGGGACAACACTGCGCGGGCGCGCCGGAGTAGGGATTTCGCCGCGGCGCACCAGCACCGCTTCGAGGACACGCGTGTTGTGCTCCCGCCCCTCACGCGGGCTGGGGGCAGGGGAGCTGGCTGACCAGGACGTGGACTCCCGTCGCGTGCCGAATGACGGCGCCTTGCCTTCCAGGTGCGCTACCAGCGCGCGCTGCGTCTCGGCGGCGAGCCTGGGAACGCGCGTGCGCATCTGCGGCAGCCGGCGCATCGTCTGCGGACGGGCCAGCGCTGGATTGACCTCGATGTAGCGCAGGAGCAGCTGCTCGAGGAACCTGCGCACGTCCGGCGAGGTGATATCCGCACGCTCGATGCTCTCGAAGTGTGCTGAGCGCACAAATTGGTCGAGTTCATCGCGCTTGGCACGGTCTAGCGGGCGACAGGTTGCCTCGCCAGAGCGATAGTTGAAGAAGGGAGGGTAGGCCAGGTGGGAGGCAAGCGTTTCGGCTAGCTCCGCGCGCAGGCGCTCGAGCACACGCTGCTCCAGACTGCCAACACTGATCCCCATGGCGCCCGTGCTCCCTCCGCCCGCCCACCGATCTCTCCCCGGCGTCCGTATTCACGTAGCAGTCCAGCGGGTACGTTTCCGGCCAAAGTCTATCACGTTGGCGGCGCGTGGGGAAGAGACACGGTACGCGACTGGCAGCGACGCCGCGAGGCCGTGCTATACTCGCGTGCAGAGAGCCGGCACATGCACGTTCCAGCGCAGCCGGCACTCCGGGAGCACGCATGCGGATCGCTATTGACTATACCTCGGCTATTGTGCAGGGCGCGGGCATCGGACGCTACACCCGCAACCTTGTCGCCGCCCTCGCACAGCTCGACAGCGGCGACCGCTACACCCTGTTCTCGACCGAGGCGCCGACAGCGGAGCGACCGATCCCCAGGGCTCCGACCTTTCGCGCGCGGGTGGTTCCCGTCGGGAACCGGCGTGCCACGATTCTCTGGCACCGCCTGCGCGTTCCAATGCCCGCTGAGCTGGTGACGGGGCGCGCCGACGTGCTGCACGGGCCCGACTTTACCTTGCCGCCGACGATCGGTGCGCGCACCGTCGTGACCATCCACGACCTCGCCTTCCTCACCCATCCAGAATGTGCCCTGCCCAGCCTGGTGGCCTATCTTTCGCGCGTCGTGCCGCATGCGCTGCACCGCGCCGATCGCGTCATCGCCGTCTCGCAGCGCACCGCGACTGACCTGATCGAACGCCTCAACGTGCCCGCCGAGCGCATCGCCGTCATCCACCTCGGCGTGGACCCTTCCTTTGCGCACACGCCCGCGGATGATGCCGTTGCGGAGGCATGCGCTCGTCTCGGGCTGGCCACGCCGTTCGTGTTAACCGTCGGCACCATCGAGCCGCGCAAGAACTACGAGCGCCTGATCGCTGCCTTTGCCAGGATCGCGCGTGAGGCGGCGGGGCCGCGCATGCTGGTGATCGCGGGGCGCAAGGGCTGGCTCTATGAGGGTGTCTTCGCGGCAGCGCAGCGTCATGGGGTGGCCGAGCAAGTGCGCTTTCTAGATTACGTGACGGACGGCGACCTGCGCGCGTTGTATCGCGCCGCCGCTGTGCTGGCGATGCCGTCGCTCTATGAGGGCTTCGGCATTCCCCTGCTAGAAGCGATGGCGAGCGGGACGCCCATTGTCTGCAGTACCGCCGGCTCGCTGCCCGAGGTCGCGGCAGATGCTGGCCTGCTTGTGCCCGCCGAGGATACCGATGCGTTGGCGGAGGCGCTGCTGCGCGTCGTGCGCGAGCCGGCGCTGGCTGCCGCGCTGGTGGCGCGTGGCCGCGAGCGCGTGAAAGCGTTCACCTGGCGGGCCGCGGCACAGGCCCACCTGCGAGTCTACCATGAAGCGGCGAAACAGACCTGGCAGCCTGGCGGCCAGACGAGTTGAAGGCAAGGAGGTAGCGTGATGAGTCAAACGAATAGTCCAGTGCCCACACATGTCGTGACGAGCTTCTTACTGCGCAGAGATCAGGGCGAGGATTGCGTGTTGCTCGTGCGCCGCAGTGACCGCGTGCGCACCTACCGCGGCGCCTGGGGAGCCGTGAGCGGCTATCTGGAGCCAGGGGTGACGCCGCTCGAGCAGGCGCGCACCGAGATGCGCGAGGAAGCTGGCGTAGATGAGCCGTCCGCGACGCTGCTTCGTAGTGGGGAACCGCTTGCCGTCGACGACGACGCGCAGGGACTGCACTGGGTGGTGCACCCGTTCTTGTTTCTGTTGATGACCCCAGACGCCGTGCGGACGGACTGGGAAGCGACCGACCATCGCTGGGTGCGCCCAGACGAGGTGACTTCGTACCCAACCGTGCCGAAGCTCGCCGAGGCGCTGTCCGCGGTGTATCCACCCGAGGCGCCATATGATGCCCCCTGATCAACCGGAGCCGCTGCGCGCGGCAATCGCGCGGATTCGCGACGACCGCAACCATGGAGCGAGCTGGCTGGCACGTGAAGCGGCGGCCGCACTGGCAGAGGCGAGCGTGCCCGGCACGCTCGGCAACGACGAGGAACGGCTGGAGCGGCTGCGACAAGCCGCGCGGGCCCTGGCGACGACGCGACCGAGCATGGCGGCGCTGACGAACACGGTGGCGCGCATCTGGTCCGCCACCCCCAGTACTGAAGGAACAGATGGCGAGACGAGCGCCGCAAGCGCGCGGCTGCGGGCCCTGCACGACGCGGCGGAGGCGCAGCTGCGCGCCTGGGATGAGGCCAGCGCCGCCATCTACCGGCACGCGCGGCCGCTGCTGCGCGGTATACTCTTTTCCCATAGCCGGTCCGGCACTGTCGAGCAGGTTTTGACGCGCTACGCCGCGGAGCAGCGCGTGCAAGGCACGCAGGGCTATGCTCTACCAGCGCTGTGGCTGACGGAGTCGCGTCCGGGGGGCGAGGGAGTCGCGCTGGCCCGTGTGCTCGCGCCGATCGGCTGGCAGATTACGCTGATTGCCGACGCGGCGGTGGGCATGTTTGTGGGCGAGGCGGCGGCCGTGCTCGTCGGCGCGGACAGCATCCGCGCCGACGGCGGCGTCATCAACAAGGTTGGCACCTATCCACTCGCGCTGGCGGCGCAGCGGGCGGGCGTCCCTATGTTTGTGCTCGCCGAAAGCGTGAAGATCGCCGCGCCGAGCGCTCCGCTGGTGCTCGAAGAGATGGATCCCCGCGAGCTGCTGCCGGAGCCGGTGCCGGGCGTTGCGGCGCGCAATCCCTATTTCGAGCTCACGCCCGCTGAGCTAGTGGCCGCCACCATCACCGAGCGCGGCCGCCTTTCGCGACAAGACATCGCGGCCAGCGCCCGCGACGTGGAGCGCAACCTAGCATTCTTGCTGTCCAGCTGAATCATGCGCTTGGGCGTCGATGGCGGCGATCAGCGCGCGGCCGTACGCCTCCGCGGCGCTCTGCCCATCGAAGTAGCCGAGCGAGAACATCAGGCGATAGCGGCACTTCCAGCGCCGGGCCGCCGCGGGCGTCAGGCGGTACAGTGTGTAGCCAGTGACGTAGCGCTCCAGTGCGCGGCGCAGGTCAGGTTCCGTCTGGGCTATGATATTGCGCGTGCGAAGCGCCAGCGCCACATTGTCGGCCAGCGCTGGCTCCTCTCCCTGGGTTGGCTCGTCGCCGCTTGCCATCTGCTGCTCCTGAGAGACAGGACTCCGGGCGCCTGCTCAGTTGATGCTGCCCGGCGGTGCGCACATTGTAACAGTATTCCGCGTCTGCTACAGTGCCGGCGCCTGCCTGGCCGCGTCTGTCAGACGCGCGGTTGGGCCGTGGTCCGGCTGTTGCACTCGCCGGAGGTTGCTCGGCGGAGGAGGGAGGATGAATGCAGGAGTATGCGGAGCAGTCCGACCTCGCCAGGCGGGTCGCCGGCATCGAGCTCGCCGAGAGCGC
>Ga0070706_100007632_pt1 | contig 10123 bp, 4 predicted proteins | sample KBSK5501metaG_FD_65476 | JGI IMG/M metagenome (GOLD analysis project Ga0070706, IMG submission 65476) | Corn, switchgrass and miscanthus rhizosphere microbial communities from Kellogg Biological Station, Michigan, USA - KBS K5-50-1 metaG | ecosystem: Host-associated > Plants > Roots >...
GGTGAACGTGACGTTCTAGCGGATAGATCCGTCAGGATGTCACATTCACTGCAATCCGGAGGAGGCGGGGCCGAGGAGCCGGAGCCAGGGCCGGAGGAACCGGAGCCGGGCCGGGTCAGGCGCGCGGGGGGCGGAGGCCGTCGAGCATAACGGAGAGGAGCATGTCGGCCCGCTCCGGGGCCTTCTCGGTGCTCACGGTCACCCCGTGTACCAGGCGCATCACGTCGGTGGCGTCCACGTCCTGCCGGATGAGGCCGGCCTCCTGCGCGTTCGCCAGCAGGCGCTCGGTGGTCTGGCGCATGGCCATCCAGCACGAGGAGATCAGCTCGGACTCGATGCCGATCGCCTCGATCAGCGCGTGCGAGAGGCCGCGCTTGGTCACCAGGTACCCGGCCAGCGAGCGCATCCAGGCGCTGAACGCCTGCCCGGGCGGCGCCGTCGCGAGCAGCACGTCGCCTTCGCTGCAGACCGCGCCGACCTGACTGCGGAACACGGCCGCCTGCAGGTCGGTCCGGGTGGGGAAGTGCCGGTACAGGGTGCCGATGCCCACCCCGGCGCGCCGGGCGATGTCCTCCAGCGGCGCGTCGGCACCCTTCTCGGCGAACGCGGCCGTGGCCGCGGCGATCAGCCGCGCGTGGTTCTGCCGCGCGTCGGCCCGCAACTGGTCGGCGGGCTTGGGCGGCACCTGGTCAGATGTCCTGGTCATTGCCTTCGAGGTTAACGCGTAATAGGCTTGCAAAACGGAGGCTGCCTCCGTATAGTAACCGGAGTAGACCTCCGCTTCATTCCTGATCGTACCGTCCGGCCAGCGGTATGTCAGCCACCGGAGGCCTGCCTCCGCCGCGGCGAGGTTCATCGGGCGGCGGCGAGATCGCATGACCAGTCAACCATGGAGGCATCTTGTCTTCTTCGCATGCTCCGCATGGGGCTGACGATGCCAGAGGGGTCAGCGGGGTTAACGTCAGCGGGGTTAACGGGGACCGCGCACGGCCCGGCATCGCCCTGGCCATCATGCTCAGCGCCCAACTGATGATCATCCTGGATATGACGGTGGTGAACATCGCCTTGCCGCATATTCAGGCCAGCCTGCATTTCTCCGCCACCAGCCTGTCCTGGGTGCTGAATGGGTACACGCTGACGTCAGGCGGCCTGCTGCTGCTCGGGGGCCGGGCCGGCGACATCCTTGGCCGGCGGCGGATGTTCATCGCCGGCATCAGCCTGTTTACCCTCGCCTCCCTGGCCGGGGGGCTCGCGACGACCTCGGGCCTGCTGCTGGCCGCCCGGGCCGCGCAGGGCGTGGGCGGGGCGCTCGCCTCGCCCGCGGTCCTTGCTCTGATCGTGACCAGCTTCCCCGAGGGCCGGGAGCGGACCCGCGCGCTCGGCATCTACATGGGCGTGATCACCGGCGGCTCCTCGCTGGGCCTGGTGCTCGGCGGGGTGATCACCGAGTGGCTGTCCTGGCGCTGGGTGCTGTTCATCAACGTGCCGATCGGCCTGGCCGTGATCGCAATCGCCCCGCGGTTCGTGGCCGAGACGTCGCGGCTGCCCGGCCGGTTCGACCTGGCCGGCGCCCTGACCGCCACCGCGGGCGTGACCGCGCTGGTGTACGGGTTCATCCGGGCCGCGGCCAGCGGCTGGGGCGACCACTTGGCGCTGGCCGCGTTCGCCGCCGCCGCCGTCGTGCTCACGCTGTTCGTGCTGACCGAGCGGCGGGCCCGCCAGCCCATTACCCCGCTTCGCCTGTTCACCGACGTCAGCCGGGCCGGCTCGTTCATCGCCCGGCTGCTGCTGATCGCGGGCATGTTCGGGATGTTCTACTTCCTCACCCAGTTCCTGCAGACGATCATGGGCTTCAGCCCACTCCGGGCCGGGGTGGCGTTCCTGCCGATGACCTTCGCGCTGTTCGCGGTGTCCCGGGCGGCGCCGAGGCTGATGCCGCGGCTGGGCGCCAAGCCCCTGATGATCGCCGGGATGCTGCCCGCGATCGCATCGATGGCCTGGCTGTCGCGGGTGACCCCCGGCACAGGCTACTGGCCGGGCATCTTCGGCCCGATGCTGCTGATCGGCCTCGGCATGGGCATGGTGTTCGTCCCGCTGACCACCGCGTCGCTGGCGGGAGTGCCCGCAGCGGACTCCGGGGCCGCGTCCGGCCTGGTGAACATGCTCCAGCTGGTCGGCGGGGCCCTGGGCCTCGGCGTGCTGGTGTCCGTCTACGGCACGTCGGTCCGGCACGCGGTCGGCCACCCCGTCGCGGGCCTGACGCCGCTCGCCCAGTCGCAGCACGTGGTCACGCACGGCATCGGGACCTCGTTCGCCTTCGCCGCCCTGCTCGACGTGTGCAGCCTGCTGGTCATCATCACCCTGATCAAGACCAGGCGGCTGACGCCCGCACCCGCGCCCGCCCCGCGGCCGCACGAGGAGGCCATCGCGTCCTAGTCGGCCGCGCGCCGCCAGGGCCACCGCATCCGGGGCGCTCCCGGGCTCGCGGCCGGCGGTAAGGCGACGGAGAAGAGCCGGTCGGGCGCGACGCCGGGCACGCCGGTGCCGTGGGGGACGATCGCGGCGGTGCCCTTGTAGACCCGCAGCGCGGCCGTCACCAGCGGCAGCGGCGCCGCCACCAGCGTGGCGCCGGTCAGCAGGGTCATGTCGAGCAGGGCGGTGTAGGCTTGCCCGTCGCCGCAGGGCGGCGCCGCGATCACCACGTCCCAGTGGGTCAGCTCGCGACCGGAGCCGGGCGGATCCGCCGCGGCGCGGCCCGGCCATAGGCTGCCGCCCGGGCCGGATTCGCCCGGGCCGCTGTCGAGCGGGCCCGATTCGAGCGGGCCCGATTCGAGCGGGCCCGATTCGAGCGGGCCCGATTCGAGCGGGCCCGATTCGAGCAGGCCGGATTCGAGCAGGCCGGATTCGAGCAGAGCGCTGAACGGTGTCGTGCCCGCCGCCTCACCGAACGCGATGACCTGCCGCACCCGCGAACGGTCCGCGCCCTCGGCGGCGAGTTCGGCCAGCGGGGCCGAGGTGATCAGCACCCGCGCGCCGCAGGCGTTGAGGCGGTCGGCGATCTCGGCCGGGTCGGCGTCGAGCCGGATGACGCAGGCGGCGGCGCCGGCCGCGCGGATCGCGTTGACCGCGACGGCGGCGCTGGCCGCGTCCTGGACGAAAACGCCGGCGGTGTCGCACTCCGCCAGGCCGCGCCGGGCGAGCCCGTGGGCCGCCGCGCGGACGGTCCTGGCGAACCGCGGCCACGCGGTCACCGCCCCGCTGGCGGCGTCGATGAGGGCGGCCCGGTAACCCGCCCCGTCGGCGAGGGTGAGGATGTGCCCGGTCAGCGCGCGGTGCGACATGTCCGCGCTCATGATGAGCGGTTCCGTTTCCTTGCACTCTCCGGTGCTGACGCCGCGTTCCACCAGAACCTCCCAGCCTGGGCGTAACAGCAGGCGGGTCCTGGCGCGAAGCCGGGACCCGCCCGGCCGCCGCCGCGGGGGCTGCGGGTTCCCGCCCCCCCTCGGGAACCAGCCGGCGGCGGATTTACGGCCCGCCGCCACCGTGCGATAGCGACAGTTGAACGCTATGGCCAGGCCGCCGACTGCACATGCACCGAAGTGTGTATTCCGGTGTGCATATTGCCCGGCTCAGGAGCCAGCGCCGCGTGCATATGTGCACGCCACGGTCAGGCGGGCGGCTCGTGCCTGGTGGCCCACGAGGCGACTTGTGTACGCGAGGTGAAGCCGAGCTTGGCCAGGATGTTGGCCACGTGGCGGGCCGCGGTCGCCGGGCTGATCACCAGCTCGTCGGCGATCTCCCGGTTGGAAAGCCCCTGGGCGATCAGCAGCACGATCTCGTGCTCGCGCGGGGTGAGCGGGTTGGGGACGCGGTGCGCGCCGCCGGCGTCCTGGCGCGGGCCGGACGGGCCCAGCCGGGCCGGGTCGGTCCAGGCGGGCTCGCTGGCCCCGGAGCTGGCCGCACCAGGCGCCTCGGTGTCCGAGCCGAGCGCGAAGCCCACGGCGTCCTCCGCCGTCATCTCGCGTCCCTCGGCGAACAGGGCGGCGGCGGCCGACGCGCCGAGCCTGGCCCGGGCGAAGTCGAGCACCTCTTCGATCCGCGGGCCGATCCCGGTCCCGTGACCGAGGGCCTCGCGCAGCTGGCAGGCCGCGCCGGCCAGCCGGGCCGCCCGCTCGGGCTGGGCCGAGGCCGCCGCGAGCGCCGCGAACGCCTCCAGGCCGCGGGCGATGCCGAGCCGTTGCCCGCCCGCCTGGTTCAGCCGCAGGGCCTCGGCCAGGCTCTCGGCAGCCAGGCCGTAGTCGCCGCTGGTCACCGCGATCCAGCCGATGCCGGCCTGGCAGCGGGCGATCTCCGGCCACGCGTCGATCTCACGGAAGATGGCCATCGCGTCCTGGTAGTGCCGGACCGCCGTCTCGGCGTCGCCGCGGGCCCGGGCGAGCGTGCCCATCCCGTACTCCACCTGCGCGACACCCCAGCGGTTATTGTCGCTCAGCACGTCGAGCGCGGCCTCGTAGGCCCGCTGGGCGGACTTCAGCTTGCCCTGCCGGACCGCGATGGCGGCCTTGGCCGCCTGGGTGAGCCCTGCCTCCCAGTCGTTGCCCGCGGCCTCGGCCGCCGCGATGGCCTCCTCGATGTAGGCCACCGCGTCGCCGGGCCGGCCCGCCCGCGCCGCCGCCTGGCTGATCACCCGCAGCGCGGTGGGCACAGGGAAGTCGTCTGCGCTGGCCCGGGCCAGCTCCAGGCTCTCGGTCGCGCAGCGCAGCAGCGTGTCGTAGTCCTGCAGGTCGAAGGCGATCTCCGCGCGGACCGCCAGGGCGCGCCCGCGCACCTGCGGGGACACCTGGCCGGACGGGAGCACCAGGAACCGGTCGAGCCAGGTGGCCGCCTCGCGCGCGTCGCCGTGCGGCACCCACATGTTGCGCAGCCCGATGCACAGCCGCAGGCCCTCGTCCGCGTGCTCGTGCGCCAGGCACGTCTCCAGCGCGATCCGGAAGTTGCCGTACTCGGCGATGCCGCGGCGGAACACCTCCCGGCGGACCGGCCACGGCGGCTCGCCGCGGTTGAACATCCCGCCCGCCGTCTCCTCCACCAGCGCGAGCACGCAGTCCCTGTGCCGCAGCGACAGCGCATCCCTCTCCCCGGCGGCGGCCAGCCGCTCGGCGGCGTACTCCCTGATCGTGTCCAGCAGCCGGTACCTGGCGTCCCCGGCCGCCTCGCCGTCCAGCACCACCAGCGACTTGTCGATCAGCGAGATGAGCAGGCCGAGCACCGCGTCGGCGCCGATGGCCTCGTCCGAGCACACCTGCTCGGCCATGTCCAGGTTCCAGCCGGAGAAGGTCGCCAGCCGCCTCAGCAGCGTCTGCTCGGCCTCGTCCAGCAGCTCGTAGCTCCAGTCCACCGTGGCCCGCAGCGTCTGCTGCCGCAGCGGCGCCGTCCGGTCACCGGAGTTCAGCAGCTGGAACCGGTCGCGCAGCCGGTCGGCGATCTGCTCGACCGACAGCGCCCGCACCCGGGCCGCGGACAGCTCGATGCCCAGCGGGATGCCGTCCAGGGTGCGGCACAGCCTGGCCACCGACGCCATGTTGTCCTTGGTCAGCATGAACCCGGGCCTGGCGCCCGCAGCCCGCGCCGCGAACAGGCGGACCGCCTCGTGCGCCGCGAGCTCGGCGCCGCGGGCGCCGTCCGGCGGCAGGTCAAGCGGCGGCACCCGCCAGACGGTCTCGCCCCGGACCCGCAGCGGCTCCCGGCTGGTAGCGATGATCCGCAGCCACGGGCACCGGGCCAGCAGCAGCTGCACCAGCGTGGCGCAGTCGCCCACATGGTGCTCGCAGGTGTCCAGGATCAGCAGCATGCGCCGCGAGCGCAGCGCCTCGGCCAGCGTCTGCGCCAGCGGGGCGCCCTGCTCCTCGCGGATCCCCATCGCGGCGGCCACCGCCTGCGCCACCGAGCCGTGCCAGTCGGCCAGCTCGACCAGCCAGGCCTCTTCCAGGCCGGGCTCCTCCAGGTCGGCCTCGCCCGCGTCCGCACCGCCGGCGATCACGTCGCGGGCCAGCCGCACCGCGAGCCGCGTCTTGCCGATGCCGCCGGGACCGCTGAGGGTCAGCGCGCGGACCTCGCCGAGCAGCCGGGCCAGCTCGGCCAGGTCACGCTCACGGCCGATGAAGCTGTTTGGCTCCGCTGGCAGGTTGCCGGTGAGAAGAGCGGTAGCAGACTGCATGGGCCCTCTGGAAGTCTCACACTTGAAAAAGGGAACGACTAGAGTCTCTCACCGTATCCGCTCCCACGCACCGTAGTGCTTAGTTGCCCACCGAAATAACGACGGGAACCGCTTCGGTGTACCGGACCCGGCCGTAGTACATCACCTTCACCAGCGCCCACCACCGCGCGTGACGCGCGGTCACCGGCACGCTCGCGGCGAAGCGCAGCACCGTGCTCGCCCCCGGCTCGACGCTGAAGCCCTGCGTCCACGGTCCGAGCACCTCCCAGCTGCCGAACGGCGTGATCAGCTGAGCCTCGCCGTGCAGCTCAGACGCCAGGCCGCTGGTCAGGCGGACCAGCAGCTCGCCAAGGCCGCCGGGGGCCAGGCGCAGCTCCGGCGTCAGCACGGTCAGGTCCACCTCGGCCGCGCCCGCGCTGTAGTCGGCCTGCATCAGCTCGAGCGTCTCTTCCGGCGGCAGGTCGGGATCGGGCCAGCGGCGTTCGCCGACCGCCACCATGGCGGTGTCCTCGACCAGGTGGCCGAGTTCGTCGCGGATCCGCGCGGCCACGAACTGCCGCCCCGCCGCGGTGCCGGGCGCCGTCCGCACCGACAGGTCCCAGGCCGCGTAGCCGCCCGGGGCCAGCTCATAGCGCAGGTCCTGTCCCGGGTCCACGATCACCCCCGCGGGCGTGAGGAGGTCCACGGTCCCGGCGGCGGGTTCGGCCCCGCAGGCCACGGTCAGCGTCAGCGTGGCGACCTCGCCCGGTTCCGTCAGCGCCACCCGCACGGGCGAGAAGTGCACCGCCACCGGCAGGTTCCCGGCCGGCGCCGGCCCCTTCCCGTGCAGCCAGTAGCGCGCGTAGACGGGCTGCACCGGCTCAGCCCCGGCCGTCCCTGCGGGCGGCCGCGCGCTCGTCCGCAGTACCGCCGTCACCGTGCCGAAAGCCGGCATGTCGACAACGACGGCGCCGTCTTCCAGCGGGAGCGGGGCGCCGTCCACCTCTTCGAGCAGGTCGGTGAGCCAGGCGCCGGTGACGCCGGGCAGCCGCACCCGCGCCGTGACCGGCCGCCCGCTGGTCTCGCGCAGCCGCACGGTGACCTCGGCGTCGCCGGCCACAGTACCCAGAGCGCCCAGCGCGCCGGCCCGCCCCGAGGCGAGCGGGTTCCCCCGCGGTTTCAGCGCACCGACCGTGACCGTGGCCGGCTCCACCGCCAGCCCCCCCGCCCCGGCCCGGGCCGGGGCGGCCGCGGCGACGGTGAGAAGGTCGTGGTTGTAGTCCTCGGCGATCGTGTTGAAGGCGGCCGTCCGCCAGTCGCCCGGGCCAGCGGCCAGCGCGTACTCGAAGGTGTGGCTCCAGTGCTGCCAGGCGAAGCTGCTGCCGTCCGGCGCGGTGCGGCGGTCCCCGTCGATCCAGATCCCGGACGGCCAGGCGCTGCACGAGCGCATCAGCGACAGGTGCAGCGTGCCGTCAGGGGTGACCACGCAGCCGGGCGTGCCCCGGTTCAGCACCGCCACCGACTGGTCGGCCAGCGGCACCGGCCCCGGCTCGCCATTCACCGGCTCCCCGGCGTCCACCACCGCGTCGGCCAGGTCCTCGGTTAGGCCGGCGATCGCCGCGGCCAGCTCGCCCGCCAGGATCAGCACGGGCAGGTCACCCGCCCCGCGCACGTCGGCGTCCGGGCCGAAGGCGTCCTCCCGGCTCCGCGACGCCGGCACCCACAGACGTGTCGACGACGACGCAGACAGCCGGCCCGCCAGCGCCTTGGCGTATTGCGGCCCGGCGGCGGCGAGCACCTCCGCGGTGAACGGGTTCACCTCGGGGCCGCCGACCGCGATCCTGACGTCGGGCAGGTTGGAGTCCGCGTCGATCGCGCCGTACCTGGACCCGTCGGCCTGGCTGCACGTCGCGGTCACGCCCGCCGCGGCCAGCGCGACGAGGAGGCGGCGGAGCGAGTCACGCAGCCCGTTCGGTAGCAAAGGACAGACGACCTCGGCCACGCCGATCGCCTGGGCCAGCCCGTCACGGTCCCTGACCTGCGCCACAGAACCCAGCCCGAACCACTGCTGAGCCGGATTGTCCAGGGTGTACCAGTGGTCGGCCGAGTCCACGTCCACGGCCCCGAACGACCGGCCGATCACCGCCGTGGCCGTCTGGTACACCGGCAGCCCGCCGGGCACGTCGGCCGGGAAGCGCACCCGGAGCAACCGGTCGCGTCCGGTGTAGCCGTCCACGTGGGTGCGGAACTCGACGCGCTCGGCGTGGTCCCACAGCAGCGTCTCCTGGGTGACCTCGAGCCCGTCGAGGCCGAACGTGGCGACCAGCCGTGAGCCGACGTCGCACCGCTCGTGCCGGACCGTCGCCGCGACACCAGCGGAGCCGGTCCCCGGGCCCTTGGGGGCCAGGTGCCACGGACCCTCGCCGTGCCGGGGGTGCTGCGCGTACTCGTCCTGGATGACCAGCTCGTTGCCAGGGCCGCCAAGGACCTGCGTCCAGGTGCGTTTATCGAGCACGCTGACCGTCCCGCCGCGGGCCGGATCCGCGGCGACCCGGTAGGCGGCGTTCTCGATCACCGTCCCGGCGGCTTCGCGCCACTGCGCCATCGGGGTGTCGCACGCCCGCAGCCGGTACGCGCGGAGCCCGAGCGCGGGCACGCCGGACGCGAGGAAGGTCACGGTTACCTCGGCCAGCGAGCCGTCCGCGCGGCGCCGGGCCCCCTCGGCCACCGACGGCACCGGTGCCCCCGCGTCGTCCAGCACCTCCAGGTCCCTGGTGCCGTCGTCAGGCACCGGCACCGTGACCCGCGCCACCCCGTCCCGCGGCCGGGCCAGACCGTTGGCGACTGACACCGTCCGGGGGGACGACGCTGCTGGCTCCCGGGGGGACTCCATCCCCCCGGCCCCCCCTGGCGGACCCCCCGTACCCCGCCGGGCCAGGTGGGCCACCGCGTCCCGGCGCGCGGCCGAGCCGAGTTCCCAGGCCTCGCGCCAGCCGCCCGCCAGGTCCAGGTACACCTGGTCGGACTCGACCCCGGTGATGCCGTCGTGGTGGGCGCCGTAGGCCAGCAGACGCCACGCCTTGTCCAGCGCCGCGTGCGGGTACGGCGCGCCGGCCAGCCAGGCGAGGGTGCCGAGCCGTTCGGCCTCGGTGACCGCGATCTCGATCGCGCGCTGCGCCTGCTTGGTGTCGATGTAGGAGACGTCCTTGCCGGTGTACACCGGGTTCATGTCCCTGGTCTGCGGGGTGATCCACGCGCCCGCCGCGGACCCGGGGCCCGACGCCTCGGCCCGGACGGCGTCGAAGAATTCGCGCGGCACGGCGGTGGTGAACCGGGGCCACACGTAGCGCTCGTTCCAGTCCCGGTGGATGTCGGTCACCCAGCGGGCCGGGATGACGTGGTCCGAGCCGACCGGCAGCAGGACGTTGCGCGTGGTGGCGACCTGCGCCAGCGCGCGGAACTGCCCGTACGCCTCGGCCTCGGCGGCGGCCAGGTCCGGCAGCGTGTGCAGCCGCCAGCCCGCGCCGTAGTGGTGCGCCATGTAGCCGGTGAGCAGCCCGTGGCCATCCGGCGAGATCCACTCGAACTCGGTGCTGAACTGCATCCGCCGGTCGCCGCCCTCGGCCCCGGACGGCCCCCACTGGTGAAACGGGCCGCGCGCCCACGCCGCGGAGGTCAGGCCGGCCGCCGCCATCAGCCCCGGGTAGCCCGGGTCGTGGCCGAACGCGTCGAGCATCCACGCGCTGCGCGGGTCGCCGCCGAACACGTCCCGCTGGAACCCGATGCCGTAGACGGCGTTGCGGATGATGGCCTCGGCGCTGATCAGGTTGGTGTTCGGCTCGTTGTAGTTGCCGCCGACGATCTCCACCCGGCCCTCGGCCATCAGCCGCCGCAGGTCCTCGCGGTCCTGCGGGAAGGCGTCGAAGT
>Ga0070706_100007636_pt1 | contig 10116 bp, 13 predicted proteins | sample KBSK5501metaG_FD_65476 | JGI IMG/M metagenome (GOLD analysis project Ga0070706, IMG submission 65476) | Corn, switchgrass and miscanthus rhizosphere microbial communities from Kellogg Biological Station, Michigan, USA - KBS K5-50-1 metaG | ecosystem: Host-associated > Plants > Roots >...
GTGCCATCTAAGGAAATGTCTCGCTGCGCGGAGCTGTAACGAGTTAGAAAGATGGCATTCTAAAATAATGGAAGGCATACTATGCAGCGTATTATGATGGCGAAATCGCACGTTTCGCACCCCTCTCTACCGCGAGCAAAGCGCTCACTACACCGCCCATTATCGGTCACTTGACAACTTTAGGTTTATTAATGTAAGTTATACCTAATTAAATTCGTATAAACTTGATGAAAGTCACGATAGAGCGGCACGGCAGCCGTCCAGGAATGGCCGGTGCTGGATGCAAAGCCTACCTGCGGAGGTGGCGAATGAACGACAAACCTGCTATAAAACGCGAGATCACCTGCGAGGTGTGCGGTCGGCGCTGCCAGACGGAGCAAAAGGGTCGGGACAGCTGCCGGGACTGCCACCGTAAGGAGCCCAGCGTGCGCTGCCTAAGCTGTGGGCTCATGAAGCACCTGATAGCGGTGGAGACCGGGTTGTGCCCGCGCTGCACGCGCATTGTGGCCCGACCGGAGGCAGAATGCGTGCTCTGTGGGCGCTTCAAGGTGATCTACAACCAGGAGGACTGGCTCTGCAAAACCTGCAATAAACGCAAGCGACAACTGAGCCGCAACGAGGGAAGGCCGAACAAGGTACAGTGCAGCATCTGCGGGCAGATGCGCGTCTCGGTCTTCCTGAGCAAAGCCATCTGCCGCACCTGCCAGAGAGTGATGAAGAACGGGTGCGAAGCTTGCGCGCAGTGCCACAGGGTCATCCACGACAAAACCAGGCGCTTCTGCTTGAAGTGCTACCAGGACAGTCTGGCGCCGAGCGCTTTGCGCAATTTCCTGGCGAGTTTTACCACCACATACTCCTACAAGAACATGCTCTTCGATCTTCTGGCATCGACAATTGAATGGGAGTCGGTGAACCAGAAGATCAACCAGCGCTTTCAGATTTTCGGCCGCTTCCTGCAATCCCACCAGTTCCACAAGCCTCTGACCTGGGAAATCATCGAGGCTACTGTACCGCCGCTGGAACCCATAAAGCATTCTACACGGGAGATTCTGCGAACATGCCTGCTGACGCTGGGACATCTGCTGGCGGCCAGGGGCGAGCTTGAGAGCTGCGAGATCTTCCTCGAGAAGAGGCGTTCCCTAGCATCCCTCGAGCACGCCCCCAGGCCATCCAGCCGGTTCTTTATCGCTACGCCGCGTGGCTCTGGGAGCGAAAGGCAACACCATCCAACGTGCAGCACCACTTGGTCGCCCTCGCCTCCTTCTGGTCCTGGTGCGAAGAGCAGGGCCTGGGAACGCCAGCGCAGGTGCAGGCGGCTCACATCAATGATTACCTGCTGACACTCTACTGGCAGTGCTCAGCCTGCCAGAATACCGTCGCTTTCGACCCGCACAACCGCAAGGTCCCACGCACGTGCGCCCGTTGCGGCGCCATTGGCACGCTCAGCAAGACGAAGCGCTTTGCATAGCACATGGTGCGCAATTACCGCGGCTTTCTGCGGGTCTTCTTCAGTTGGGCCAGGTCCAACAGAATGCCCTAGTCAACCCTGTACAACGGCAGGCTTTTGCACCCAGCCCAACTATTCGCCACTATGCTCCCGAGGTGATCGAGGGGCTCTGCTCTTATGTGCCTGCCCCTGACGCCAATCCCGAGGAAGCGCTGGTCCTGTACTTCATCATCTTCCACGCTTTGTCCGTCTGGGAACTGCAGCACGCGCAACTGCCCAACCTGTACCCACTGCACAAAGGGATCGCATCTCCAACGCTCGCCGAGGCATACCACATCCGTGTTCCCGGATCAGCGCCATCCCTCGGAGACCGCTCGCCCGGCCGTCCCTCCATCCAGGTGGACTTCCCGGAGGCAGCAGTCCTCTGGCTTCGGCCGCTGTTGGAGCGCTACCGCTAGCAAGTGGTCGAGAATGCGAGCAATCGCTACCTCCTCTGCTCGCAGGTCACCGCTCATCACCCCATCCCCGTCGGTAAAACTTATATTCGAAAGCTCGTGCGAGAGGCTTCGCTGCGTGTACTGGGCGGAGTCTGCACGCCCAATACGCTGTGCAAAACGGTAGGGGTAATGTTCGCAGATCGCGCCGGGGCCGGGGTCCTGCGCTTTCTGGGGTGGGATCATCAGCAAGCCTTCGCGTACCTCTGGGCACAACGCCTCACGGTCCAGCCCCAGCAGGTCGCTGACTTTTCAGACACGGGATCCCAAACGGGTGCCGCGCCGGAGCGCACATTCTGACATAAGTGAGCGGGTTTCCGCTGCAACGGTTGTGCCTGCTACAGATCAGGATAGCCTCGAAAAGGCAAAGCCGGCACGATGCTCAAGCTCAGCATCAGCTTGAACCCGCAGCGCGCCTAATGGAGGCGAGTTCATCTCCCCAATATTGCAGACATTTGGAGATAAGGATTAGGTAGGGGCATCGGAGGACGAGGTCGTCCTCACAGCAGGCAGGAGACTTTCGCGGGGAGCAGTCCCTAACAGACTCAGCAGTTCTTCCAGTGCGAAAATGCCATAGCACCCGGCGACATAGATCACTGCTGGAGCCGTGCCCAGGGCGCGCTGGTGGAGACGCCGCAGTCGCCGAATGGCCACCGCTGCCAGCCGCTCGCCCGCCTTCAAGCGATAGACTTGGGCGGTATTGAAAGCCAAGCACGTCAAGGTCGTGCGCCCCAATGCCGCCGCGAAATCGCGTCCCCAGCGCTGCTTCTCCAAGCCCTAGCCCTCTTTGAGTTCCCGATAGACATCATCCTCAATGTGCCACCGGGGGCGAAACGCTTGCAAGGCCGCAAAGCCATCGCGGAAGCTGCGCGTACTCACCAACGCTCTTGGCGGTTCGGCAGCCGCTTCCTGGGTGGCCACATCGCGGATGAGGCACGCCCACAGACGGGCATCGGGCACTCCATACCGAGCCGCCGCCTCGGTAAAGCCGTCCCAACTGGTCAGCTCCCCGGCAGCCGTCACCTCCACCTCGCGCACCTGCTTGTGGCCACCGATCGTGCGGAGATAGCGATGGTGGGTCCAGTCGAGGAGTTGCCCATCGGCCAGCCCTTTCAGATCCTGGTAGAGCAGACGATCCTCGGGCAAGCTCACCAGAGCATCAATGCTTTGGCGGTACTTGAGCCAGGCCAACAGCGGCCCATCGGCATAAAGCCCATCGGCTAGCAGCAAGCCGATGGCCTGCGGTCCTACCACCTCGAGTACTTGTTCAATCAGTGAGCGCGTCACCGCCGCTTCTTGGCCCTTCTCCGAGGCCTGTCCGCTTAAGAGTCGCCAGGCCACGATGATCGGACGGGTAGCTGACACACACACCAGGGCCACCACACGAAAGTCGTCACCCAAGCCACTGCCATCGACGGCGTAGACCTTGCCACGCACCAACTGCCGCTGATAGAGCGCCTGCACCCCTGCCGCTTGCGCACGCAGCTACGCGGACTCCCCGACGCGCCGCAGTGCATCGCGCAGCGTATCGGGATGACAGGGCAGCGACTCTTCTTGTCGCCCCTCCGGATGGCGATGCCGTCCATTGCTGCCTTGTCGGATCTGCACCGGAGCCCAGCCCAGTTGCAGCAACACGGCCGGTTCGCGAAACAGGGTCTCGCTGGCCCCACTCAGGGATGCTTGCTCCACAAACGGCAAGGTCGCCAGCGTGCGCAGCAACAGCTCATCGGCCACGCCTGCTCGTGCTCGCTGCACCTCCAGCTCCTCTACGAGAGCAAAGATGCCCAATTCCTCATGTAAGGCGACCAACTCATCCAAGGGGCCGCTCGCCATGGTCGTGGCCAGATCCGGCCGTTCGCCTCTACTCAATGCCTCTGCCACCGCTGCTTTATCGTTGCGATACCATTCCACCTTCTTCTTCCTCCTTTAGAACTTCTCTTCTAGTTTATCACCTCCTTCTCTTATCTCCAAATGTCTGCAATATTGCCGGTGGCTTGACAAGTTTAACCTTATTAAGGTAAGATATATAGCAGTTACTATGGTTTTTCTTGCAACAACGCACGGAGGTACTATGAACCGCTCGCACCTCACTCTTGTGAGGCAACTGGATGCCGTCTCCACTCCCATTCCGTTTTTGGAGATGCTCGACGATCACCACACAATCCTAGAAAGCTACCTGGATACTCATACGACTCGAAACCACAGCGACAACACCATTGAGTGGGAACGGATCTTCCTCAACAGCTGGTTTGAGGGCATCCTGGTGTCGGACGACAACCACCTCGACGGCGAACGCCAGCTGCTGGTATGGGAGGCCATGGAGCCAGTGCTTGGACGGGAGCGCATCAAGGAATTCGCCAAAGGCCTGATAACCTCTGAATTCAGCCCACGCACGGTGAACAAGTATCTGGGTACACTGCGCCGTCTATTTGATTATGTGCTGGAATTTCCCTACATCCCCGGTCGGGGGGTGCAGCGCATCGTCTCGAAATACGGTCGCATCGAGCAGCCCGTATCGAGATACGACTACCCGGTTCACGCCGCCGACCAGGAAGAGGAGGGCTTCGTCCTAACCGGTGCCCGGCTTTACGAGTTCTACAACTTTGTACGCACAACGTGCATCGCGGGGAACCAGAAGAAGCTTACCGCCTCGCGTAACTACGCTATGATCGTGCTTGCTGGTGAGAGTGGGCTGCGTGCAGATGAAATCTGCCACCTAGATGCCCTCGGACCCCATCGCGACCTCTTTTATGAACACAACCGCGTCCAGACAAGATACGGGAAGGGAACCAATGGCTCCGGGAAGCGCGTGCGCAAGACGATTTTCACCGAGAGGGCGCAAGAGGTAATGCGCATCTACGAGGAACAGGTCCGGCCAGCCTTCCGCAATGCGAAGACCAACGTTGCCTTGTTTCTCACAGAGGAGGGCAATCGAATCACTTACAGCGCCATGTGGGATATCTTGGATAGAATAGTAAAAATAGCACGAAAGGCAGGTTTAGAAATGCCCCCAAATTTGACCTGGCACAGCCTCCGCAAGTCCTTCGCCACCAACTACATCGAGGAACATCCCGGAAGTGTGTGGCAGTTAATGGAGTACATGGGCCATCAAAACTTGAGCACGCTCCACCGCTACATAGCCCATGGACGGGAATACTATGAACGCGCCCTCAACACGATGGTAAGGGAGTTGACACCGGATACAACGGTATCCGAGGAGCATTGAAATGCCTGTTGAATGGAATCTCAAAAAGTGGTTAGCAGTTGAGCGCGATATATACCGCCCCTCCGAGCTGCAAGCCTTGATAATTGAAAAGACTGGCGTGCATCTCTCACTACAGGCTGTCTCCGCGCTGGTTAACGGCAAGCCTGGCGCAGTGCGATTTCAGACGATTGAAGTTCTCTGCCACGCGCTCGACTGCCACCTCTGCGACTTTTGTGATGTGTCGCCTCCATCAGTCAAAGAGCAGCAAAAGCAACGTAAGGTTGCCGGCGAAGCCCCCCGAAGGCTCTACGGTGCCGGAGCCCGAAAGGAAACGAAAAAGCCAGACAGCATCTTCCCAGACCCTCGCCCACAGATAAATAAAGAGCAAGGCCGACAGGAAAAGGGCTAAACCGGTGCCGCGAAAGAGTTTATATGTTTCAGAAGATTCAGGGCGGTACTATGTCTACCTCGCCCGCTGCGCCAACGGGACGTTCTACGTCGGGTACACCAGGAACCTGGGGCGCCGCATCGCCAGCCACAACGCCGGGTATGGTGGAAGATATACCAGAGCTAACAGACCTCTCTCTCTGGTAGCCGCCTGGCCTTTCAACAGCAGGGAGGAGGCGATGCAAGCAGAGCGCTGTCTCAAGCGCCTGCCACATGAGCGGAAACGCAAATTGGCGGAGGCTACTACTTTTATCCAGGAGAAGGTGCATGGGTAGAAGACCACGTCAAAAACGTCGCGTTACCTGCGAGGTGTGTGGTCGACAATGCCAGACTGAGCGGGCAGAGCGGGATATCTGCCGTAAATGCATCCGCAACGAGCCAGTCAGCCCATGCATCCGGTGCGGGCGCATGCGGCATCTGGTCGCGGTGGAGACCGGTTTGTGTCCTCTCTGCGTGCGCATCGCGGCTCGCCCTGAGGCGAAGTGTGCGCGCTGCGGTAACATTCGCGCCATCTTCAACCAGGAAGAGGGTCTGTGCGAAGGATGCAATAAAGCTGTACACCAACGGCTGAGCTATCAGAGCCGACCACCCCAAATCCTGTGTTCCGTCTGCGGCCAGATGCGAAAATCCGTTCTATCCGCAAGGTCCATCTGCGGCGATTGCTCCAGAGAAGAGAGGAATGGCCGCAGGCCCTGCGCACGATGCAATGAGGTCAAGGTTATCCGGGACAAAGCCAGGCAGCTTTGCGAACGCTGCTCTAAGCAGGAACGCTGGCAGAAAAAGCAAGTAGCAGTCCAGTGCTCGGTCTGCGGGAAGATGAGGATTTCGGCGCTGTTCAGCCGGGCGATCTGCCAAGCCTGCCTCAAAGAGGAAAAGAACGGTCGCAACATCTGCGCTGGCTGCAAAGAACTCATGCCCATTTGCAATCAAGCCGCCCAGCTTTGCATGAGATGCTACAGTAAATTAGGTCGCCGGAAAAAGCAAGCCAGGGTCACTTGCTCCGTTTGCGCTCAGTTACGGGTATCCGCTTTGATCGAACGCCCCATCTGCATCGCTTGCCTCATGGCGGAGCGAAACGGCTGCAAGACCTGTGCAAAATGCAACAAGCTCAAAGTTATCTATCACAAGGGAAAGCAGCTCTGCAAGCACTGCCAACTGGACGAGTTAGCTCCTAAGGCGCTTCAGAAGTATCTCAGTGAATTCACCTCGCCCTATCCCTATAACGAGCGCCTCTTCCATATCCTTGCTAACACGATTGACTGGAGTGCCGTTGATGGAAACACCCTGCAGCAGTACAAAGTATTTGGTCGATTTTTGCAAACATATGAATTCAGAGCGCCGTTAGGCTGGGCGGCTATCGAGGAAGCGCTCCCGTCGAGGGAAAAGATGAGAGGCCGTAAGACACGAATAATACGCTCCTGCCTGCTCGAGCTTGGATATTTATTGGTGGCAAAGGGTGAACTGGAAAGCCGAGAGGCACACACTTTGCGGCGTAATGCGCTGACCCCCTTGAAGTCCGCTCCTGAATTTATCCAGCCACTCCTGCACAGATACACCGCATGGCTCTGGGAGCGGCAAAACGTACCGACCAATGTAGGCGATCATCTAGAAGTTCTTGTCTCCTTCTGGTCATGGTGTCATGAGCGGGGCATACGAAGACCTGAAGAAATCCAATCAGCATACATCAATGATTATCTGATAGCGCTCTACTGGCAATGGCAGTGCTCTGCTTGCCAGAACATAATGGCTTTCGACCCTAGCGAGCATAAGTCGATTAATAAGTGTAATCTTTGTGGTGCCACTGATACCCTCACCCAAGTAAAGCGGTATAGTCAGAACACAGTGCGGCAATACAAGGGTAAGTTGCTGGTCTTCTTCGATTGGGCCAAGCTCAATCGGCTGGTGATCGCCAACCCTGTGCAGCGAAAAGTTGCAGCACCCAAGCCAACTATTCACCACTATTCGCCCGAAGTGATTAAGACACTCTGCGTCTATCTCCGCTCCTCTGATGCTCACCCCATCGAAGCGCTGATTCTGTACCTCATTATCTTTCATGCCTGCAGCGTCTGGGAACTGCGGCACGCTCAGGTGCCGACCCTATACCAGTTGCAGGATGGTACCATAGGGACGACGCTCGCCGAGTCGTATTTTGTACTCGTGCCAAGGCCGGAGCCTTCCCTCGGCGACCGTTCGCCCGGTCGCTTTGATATTACAGTAAAATTTCCAGATGAAGCTGCTCCCTGGCTCCGACCCTTGTTGGAGCGGTATGAGCACCTCCGACAGCGAGTGGTCAAGAACGCAAACAATCGCTACCTCCTCTTCTCGCCCGTAACCGCTCCTCACAATATCCCTGTCGGAATAACGTACGTTCAAAAGCTCGTACGGCGCGCGTCCATGCGAGTACTGGCAAAGGCCTGCGCACCCAACATCCTGCGCAAAACGGCAGGTATTCTGTTTGCAGATCGCGCAGGTGCAGGGGTTCTGCGTTTTATGGGGTGGGATAGTCAGCAAGCCTTTCAGTACACCTCAGCAGCACGTAAAATGATCCATCCTAGGGAGATAGCCGACCTTTAGGCTCATCAGCAATTTTTTTCTTGTAATGTCTTTGATCTAGCCTATGAAGATGGAGCATAAGGGTGGAGGACAATAGACAAGAAATCGGTTCTCCCCACGGGATGCGCAACGTGTACGACTTCCTGTATGGATTACCCACCTCATGACCTGGTTCTCCACGCCACATCGTCACGCAGCAAGCAAGCAGCGCCAGAGAGCGATGGAGCACCAGAGACGATAGAATGGGAGCAGACACCAAGCCATTCTATCGTCGATTGAAAGGAGGGAGTTCCATGTTTTCTGAAGCGGATTTGATCGCGAAACGGGCTGCGTTACGGTGGCTGGCGAAGCCTCACCCGCAGTGGACCCATCAAGATCTGGCCGATGCGCTCTCGATGTCACGCTCCTGGGTGAGCAAATGGTTCCAGCGGTTGCATCAAGCTGATCCCAATGATATCATGGCGTTGCACTCCCGCTCACGAGCGCGGCACACGCCACCTGCCTCCATTGCCTCCCAGCCAGCCGTCGTGCAGCGTATCCTGGAGATCCGTCTAGCGCCACCTGAAAACTTGCAGCGTGTTCCAGGACCAGAAGCGATCCTCTAGCAGCTTGTCGGAGAGAAGCAAGTACTCCCGGTCTGTCATGGTATACTGTTGAGCATGACGAGAACATTTAAAACGGTGAACTACGAGCAAGCGCTGGATCTGACTGTGCGGCTGGGCGATTGTCTGCCGCCCGAACATCTGGCCCGCTTTGTCGTGGACAGCGTGGCCCTGCTTGACGTTTCAGCCTTGTATGCCCATTATGGGTCACGCGGCGGGGAACCCTCTTTGGCGTCAACTTAAGCACTTGAACAACTCCTCTCCGAAACAACGTGTCGGGAGATCTATGGGGCACACATCTACGTCCAGGTGTCAAACTTTGCGCGCCTGGCCTCCGACGGCCTCTATGCTGAAGACGACTACAAGCGCCTGATTCAATGCGTGCATATCTACGAGCGGGCCGTGACGCGGATCGTCGAGGGATTCGGCGGCGTGCTGGTGCATTTTCAGGGGCCCAAGCTCCACGCACTCTTCTACCGTCCCATTGACGACGGCGAACAACTGGCGTCTCGTGCAATCCTCCTGCAACTCGTGTTGAAGGATTTCGTCAAGACCATCTTCAATCCGTCGTTCTCTGACTGTGATGACTTCACCATCGCGGGAGGAACCGACCTGGGCAATGCCATTGGCACCATGGATGGCATCAATGGGGACCGCGAACTGCTCTTTATGGGCGCACCGGCCAATCACGCGGCGAAAATCATCATCGTAGAGCGCCTGGAGGTGCTCGCGCGATCCTCCACGCACCATTCCCATTTTGAAAGCGTCACGCGGACTCATCCCCAACGCCGGGTGAATGTGCTGATCGTACACCTCGTAAGCCCAGATACACAGGTAGGCATACAGGTCTCCCAGCGTCCTTCTCAATACTCTGCAAGATCATGGGGCAGTTTTCTCGGTAGCTTTTAGTCCAGATGGGAAGACCCTGGCGAGCGGTTGTGCTGATCGGACGGTGCGTCTATGGGAAGTGAACAGCGGGAAGTTACTCAGTGTCCTGCAAGGCCATACCGAGGCAGTCAGTTCGGTAGCTTTCAGCCCGGATGGAAGAATGATTGCCAGCAGTTGTTTTGACCAGACCCTGCGCTTGTGGGATAGGAGCAACAGCCAGTGCCTCAAGATCCTTCAAGGCTACACGGATCGAGTAGAGTGCGTCGCGTTTAGCCCGGATGGGAAGACCCTTGCCAGCGCTTATGAAGATCGGACCGTGCGTTTATGGGAGGTGAGCAATGGTCACTGCTTCAATACCATGCAAGGCCACGCGAGTTGGTGGTAAATACCCTACGAAGTGGACGGATTTGGCCCCCAAACATGGAATATTGCCCTCAATCTTGGACACTGGGACACACGTTCCTGGACAAAACCGCTCCC
>Ga0070706_100007639_pt1 | contig 10115 bp, 8 predicted proteins | sample KBSK5501metaG_FD_65476 | JGI IMG/M metagenome (GOLD analysis project Ga0070706, IMG submission 65476) | Corn, switchgrass and miscanthus rhizosphere microbial communities from Kellogg Biological Station, Michigan, USA - KBS K5-50-1 metaG | ecosystem: Host-associated > Plants > Roots >...
GGATTCATCGGGCTCGGGAACATGGGCGGACCGATGGCGCTGAACCTGGTCAAGAGCGGGTTCGCGCTGGTCGTGCACGACATCGATCCGACCAAGGTCGAGCGGCTCCGTGCCCGAGGCGCCAAGACCGCGGATTCGGCGAAGGCCGTGGCCGCGGCGAGCGCCCGCACGATCGTCATGGTCGAGACCACGCCGCAAGCGGAGGCGGTCATCGCGGGCGAGCACGGCATCATCCAGAGCGCGGTCTCCGGACACATTGTGATCTGCATGAGCACGATCGATCCGTTCGCCGTCCGGCGCCTGGGCGAGCGGCTGGCCGCCCGGGGCATCGCGATGCTGGACGCGCCGGTCAGTGGCGGCACCGTGCGCGCCGCCTCGGGAGAGCTGTCGATCATCGCCGGCGGCGCGGCCGACACGTTCGAGGCGTGCCGCGACGTCTTCAAGGCCATGGGGACGAACCTGTTCCACGTCGGCGATCTCGGTCAGGGGCTCGCGATGAAGCTCGTCAACAACATGCTCGGACAGGTCGGCCGGGTGGCCATCGCCGAGGCCCTGATCCTGGGCGTCAAGGCCGGGCTCGATCCCCAGACGATCTACGACGTGGTTCGCGTCAGCACCGGCACCAGCCACGCGTTCGAGACGGGCGTGCCGAAGATCCTCAAGCGCGATTTCTCACCGGGCGGCACGGTCGACATCACGTTCAAGGATCAGGAGCTGCAGACGGCCTTCGCCAAGCAGCTCGGCGTGCCGCTATTCCTGGCCAACGTCACCCAGCAGCTCTACCAGGCGGCCCGGGCCGCCGGCCTCAACAAGGAAGACGGGCTCTCTGTCATCAAGATCCTCGAGCAGCTCGCCGGTGTCACGGTGGGCGGCGCCAAGGACAAGGAGGTTCGGCATGGCTGAACGGATCGGGCTCGGCATCATTCCCGGCGTGGGCTGGCGCGCGAAGGACATCCAGACGATCGCCCGCGAGGCGGAGGAGGCCGGCTTCGACGGGATCTTCGCGGCCGAGGTGAACAACGACGTGATGGCCACGACCCAGCTCATGGGCACCGCCACGCGGCGTATCAAGGTCGGCACCTGGATCGTGAACATCTATCTCCGGCATTCCTACGTCTGCGCCCAGGGCGCTGCTCTGATCGCCGACGCGACGGACGGGCGGTTCATCCTCGGCCTCGGCGTGAGCCACCCGCCGGTCAACAAGGCGCTCGACATCGACATGGGTGATCCGCCGATCGCGCTGCGCCGCTACGTGACCGCGGTGCGGAGCTGGCTCGAGGGCAAGGGGCCGGCGACGCATCTGCCGCAGCGGCCGACGTCCCAGCCCGTACCCATCTACGTCGCGGCCGTGACCTCGAAGACCGTCGAGCTCGCCGGCGAGCTGGCCGACGGCTTCATGCCGTTCCTGTGGTCGGCGGCGCGCGTCGAGAAGAGCAAGGCCTGGATCCAGCACGGGCGCGCGAAGGCCAAGGGCCTCGGCACGATGGACATCACGGCCGGGATCCCGACCTACATCGGCGACGACATCAAGCAGCAGCGCGAGATCGCGCGCGCGCACCTGGGGGTCTTCACGACCTTTCCGTTCTTCCAGCGGATGTTCCGCGCGAGCGGCTTCGGTCCGGAGGCCGACCAGATGGAGAAGGGCGGGGGCGGCACGGCGCTCAGCGATCGGGTGCTCGACGCCGTCTGCCTGATCGGGCCGCTGTCGCGCTGCCGCGAGCAGCTGGCGGCGTTCCGCGCCGCCGGCACCGACCTGCCGATCCTGATGCCGCCCTACGACGTGGACGGGGCGCGCGCGGCGATCAAGGCGTTCCGCCGGTAGAGGGCGCGGGGCGGGCCGGCCGGGTCAGTCGATGATCCGGTCGGCGCGCGCCGCGAGCGACTGCGGCACCGCGAGGCCGATCGCGCGGGCGGTCTTGGCGTTGATGACGAGCTCGAACTTCGTCGGCTGCTGGACAGGCAGGTCAGCCGGCTTGGCACCCTTCAGGATCCGATCGACGTAGCTCGCGACCTGCCGGCAGAGGTCCAGGCGATTGGTGCCATACGTCATCAACCCGCCGTCCGCGGCGAAGTCGGGGTTGTCGGAGATCGTCGGCAGGCGGTATCGCGTCGCGAACTCGGCGATGCGCCGAGCGTACTCCGTGAAGAGAGGCTGAACGATCAGGGCCTCAGGCTGGCTCTTGGCGATGGTGGCGAACGCGCCCTCGAACTCGCCGGCCCCGCGGACGAAGACGGGGTGGATCTCGATGCCCATCTTCTGCCAGCGGTTCGCGTGTGATCCACGAACCGCGGACCGTTCGGATCGATCGACGAGGCTAGGTAGGCCGCCCGTCGCAGGCGTGGAACGATCTCGCGCAGCAGTTCGAGCTTTTTGCCCGACAGGTCGACCTGGCCGATCGACACTCCGGTCACGTTGCCGCCGGGCCTCGACAGGCTCGCGACAAAGCCGGTGCCGAGCAGATCGGCCGACAACGCCACGATCGGGATCGTCGCCGTCGCGTCTCTCAACGGTGGCACGGCTGGTGTCCCCTCGGCGATGAGGGCGTCCACGTTGAGCCGGACCAGCTCGGCCGCGAGCGGTGAGCCACGCTCGGCCTTACCCTCGGTCCAGCGACGCTCGACGCGGATGTTCTGGCCTTCGATGTAACCGAGCTCTCGAAAGGCTTGACGGGCGCACTCTTCGCGGCGGGGGCTCGATGAGTACGAGTACAGGATGCCGATCGTCGGCACCTTGACGGGGCGCTGAGCATACCCGTCGAGACCCGCGCCCACCATCGTCAGGAAGACGCTCGCAACGACGACCGCGCGCTTCACCGGCTCACCGCGCGCCCGCGACGTCCTCTTGAAGCGCGACGTTGTAGTTGGCGTCGTACCACCATTGCAGGTATGCGTCGTACGTGATCGGCGGCCAGTTCGGCGGGCGGTTGGGCCCCTGGCACGTCGGTAGGCACTCGATCACCGTGTCGAGGTGGGGGCCGAGGAAGTAGGGGATCGCGTAGCGCGGCCGGCCGGTCGGGGGCACGGCGCGATGCGGGGTCGACTTGAAGCGGCCGTTCGTCCAGCGGGTCATCATGTCGCCCGAGTTGACCGCGAACGAGCCTGGGACGTACGGCACGTCGAGCCACTGGCCGGCGGGCGTTCGCACCTGAAGGCCGGGGACGTCGCTCTGGGCCAGGAAGGTCATGAAGTTCGCGTCCGTGTGGGGCGCGATGCCGAACTGATTGTCCCGGGCCGGCACCGGCGGATAGTGCGTGAGGCGGAACGTGAACTGGCTCTCGGTGAACGCCCGGTCGAACCGATCGGGCGGCAACTCGAGCGCCACCGCGCACGCCGGGAGCAGACAGCGCCCGAGCGCGTCCACCGCGTCGATGTAGGCAAGCACCGTCTCGCGGAAGCCGGGCAGGTCGGTCGGCCAGACGTTCGGGCCCGCGAACCGGCGTCCCGCCCGCAGCATCGGATCGTCGGAGCTCCGCTCGCGGCGGACGAAGAACGCCTCGTTGAGGTCCGGCACGGTGTTGGTGTTCACCTCGGACGTCCGGACGGTGTAGCGGCTCATCGCCATGTAGCCGTTGTTGTGCTCGTTCATCCGGAGCGACATCTTCCAGTCGAGCGGCTGGGCGTGAAAGCGCCGGGCCTCGGCGAACGTGGCGTCGATCAGCGCCTGAGGGACGCCGTGGTTGACGATGACGAAGAACCCGATCTCCTCGAGCGCGTGGCGCAGCTCGGCGGCGGTCGCCTCCAGCGCTCCGGCGGTGCCGCCGAGGTAGGCCCCGAGATCGATGACCGGGATCGTGGCGTCAGCGACCGCGCGCGGTCGGGACGGCGCCGAGATCGCCATCGTCGGGCCTACAGCTTGTAGAGCCGGGCCGTGTTGTCCCAGAGAATCTTCCGCTTGCTCTCCTTCGAGAAGCTGAGCTCGAGGAACGTGTCGAGCGCGTGCGGATAACGGGAATCGTCGTGGGGCCAATCGGTGGACACGACGAGGTTGTCGTCCCCGATCTCGGCGATGACGTGCTTGGCCATCTCCTCCTCGGGCTCGACCGAGACGAAGCACTGGCGCCGGAACAGCTCCGAGGGCTTGGCGTCCTGCTGGAAGAGCTCCCGATCGCCCCACATCTCCCACCGCTCGTCGAGCGCCCAGAGCCACCAGGCGAGCCAGCTGCAGTTGCCCTCCAGGAACGCCATGCGCAGGCGCGGGAAGCGTGAGAGCACGCCGCCGGTGACGACGGCGCCGAGCGTCAGCATCATCTCGACGGGCTGGCCGACCGCCTGGCCGAGGACCAGGTTGTCCAGATAGCGCTTGGCCAGGTGGTCGCTGTAGACGGCGTGATTGCCGTGGAACGAGACGGCCACGTCCATGTCCTGGGCGGCGGCCCAGAGGGGATCGTAGTACTTGTCGTAGATCGCCCGGCCGTTGATGGGATGCGACGGCAGCACGAGCGTGACGGCGCCGAGCTCGCGCACGCCGAAGCGCACCTCGGCCACGGCCAGGTCGATGTCCTGGAGCGGGACGATCGCCGACGGCTTGAGCCGCTCCGGGCTCTCCTGCGCGAAGTCGGCGATCCACCGGTTCCAGGCGCGGCTCATGGCCGCCGCGAACGCCGGCTCGAGCCCGTCGATGTTGATGGCCTGGGTCGCCCACGTCCGGAACAGGATCCCGACGTCGATGCCCTCGATGTCCATGGCCTCGAGTGCTTCCTTGGGGCGCGTGCCGGTGTGCAAGCGCTCCGCGCCCGCGCGCGCCAGACGGATCGACCACGCGCGCTCCCGCTCGGGCCGGTCCGCGTACGGCGGCAGCACCTTGCCGTCGACGTACGCGCGCGTGTGCTCGCCGTCGGGCCTGGTGACGATGCGCCCGCGGAACTTCGGGTCGAGGTATCGATCCCACAGGTCACGCGGCTCGATGACGTGCAGATCGCTGTCGATGACGCGGAAGCCGTTCTTGGCCATTGACGCCTCCTCGGGGCCCTATTGTCTCCGCAACCGATTCCGACCGCCAGGCCGTCGTTACGACGCTCGACCTGCGGACACGAACGGGTTCACGCAAGACACTCCCGTCCATTGCACGTCACGTACGTTTCTCGTCACCAGCGTCAGGCCATGGACCCGGGCGGTCGCAGCGAGTAACGAGTCCACGACTGAACCCGTGCGCATGGCGGCAAGCCGACCCCATTCGTCCGCCACGGCTCGATCGACGGGCAGGATCCTCTCCGCATGGTCGCGTACCAGCCGGCCGAGCCACTGATCCAACGCGGTCGCTCTGATCCCATCACGGCGGCGGATGACCTCGATGCCTCTTCGGATTTCTCCAATCACGAGCACGCTCAGGCACAGGTCGACGTCCTCGACGGCCGAGAACCAAGCCGCGACGTTCGGGTGGCATCGGCTGCCCTTGCGCAACTCCGAGAGGACGTTGGTGTCGAGGAGATAGGTCACAACCGGACCGGGCGAGCCCGCCGGCGATTCCGGGCGAAGTCTCGATCGGTTCCGGCGTCCGGCATCCGGAGGAGCCACTCTTTGAGGGTCGTCGTACCGGCCGGCGGACGAAGAGCTGCCCGTAAGATCTCGCGGTGCTCAGCCTCCATCGAGTGCCCGCGGTGGGCCGCTCGTGTTCGGAGGGCAGCCACCACCGCCGGCTCGAGCTTTCGGACGACGAGCTGGGATTCCCGTTTTCGCTTCATTGCTATCAACGATAGCACAGCCGCCAGGGAGCATCAGTAGAGATGGCAGGCGACGAGCCGGCCGCTTTCGGCGCGGAGCTCGGGTTCCTCTTCGGCGCACCGGGGCATCGCGAAGGCGCAGCGTGGGTGGAAGCGGCAGCCGGAGGGCGGAGCGATCGGGCTCGGCACCTCGCCCGCGAGCGGGATTTCGTCGCGCGGTCCGTCGAGATCGATCGGCAGGGCAGCGGCAAAGAGCGCCTGCGTGTACGGATGCTTCGGCGCGAGGGCCACGGCCTCGGCGTCGCCCCACTCGACGATCTTGCCGAGGTACATGACGGCGATGGTGTGGCTCATGTGGCCGACCGCGGCGAGGTCGTGAGCGATGAACAGATAGGACACACCCAGACGCTTCTGGAGATCGGTGAGCAGGTTCAGGATCTGCGCGCGGATCGACACGTCGAGGGCCGACACCGGCTCGTCGAGCACGACGAGCTTCGGCGAGAGCGCGAGCGCGCGCGCGATCGCGATCCGCTGGCGCTGGCCGCCGGAGAACTCGTGCGGGTAGAGCGTGACCGATCGCTCGGGAAGGCCGACGAGATCGAGGAGCTCCGCGACCCGGCGCCGGCGGCCCTCGGCGTCGAGGTCCGAATTAATGACCAGCGGCTCGGCGATGATGGCGCCCACGCGCATGCGGGGATCGAGCGAGGCGTAGGGGTCCTGGAAGACCGCCTGCACCGAGCGCCGGTAGCGCCGGCGGTCTGCTCCGGCCAGAGCCAGGACGTCGGATCCGTCGAACCGGATGGCGCCGGCCGTCGGCCGCTCGAGTCCCAGGATCAGCTTCGAGGTCGTCGTCTTGCCGCAGCCCGATTCGCCGACGAGCCCGAGGGTCGTGCCCGTCTGGAGCGTGAAGGAGATCGAATCGACGGCGCGGACGACCGCCGCGGACCAGCCGAATCCTCCGCGGCGGACCTTGAAGTGTTTCGTGAGGTCATGGACCTCGAGCAACCACGTCGCCATGGCTCAGCTCGGCATGTGGAGCCAGCAACGGGTTGCGTGGCCATCGCCTACCGCGATCTCCGGCGGCGCCTCGATCCGGCAGCGGTCCATCGCTTCCGGACAGCGTGGAGCGAACGCGCATCCCGACGGTAGCCTGGCGAGGTCCGGGGGCTGGCCCTCGATCGCGACGAGACGATCGGCCTTCTTGCCCAGGCGGGGGACCGAGGTGAGCAAGGCGCGCGTGTACGGATGGGCGGGCGCCGTGAAGATGCGGCGGACTGGTCCGATCTCGACGATGCGACCGGCATACATCACGCCGACGCGGTCGCACATCCGCGCCACGATCCCGAGGTTGTGGGTGACGAAGATCATGGCCAGTCGGTGACGCTGCTGCAGCTCCTTGAGCAGGGTCAGGTACTGCGCCTGAATCGTGAGATCGAGGCTCGTCGTCGGCTCGTCGGCGATCAGGAGCCGCGGTGGCCCGGCGATGGCCATCGCCCCGACCACGCGCTGGCGCATGCCGCCCGAGAGCTGATGCGGGAAGCTCCGCAGCCGGTCCGCCGGGGAGGGGATGCGGACCGACGCGAGCAGCGCCGCGGCCCGCTCGGTCAGCGCGCGGCCGGAAAGCCCGTGGTACGCGGCCACCGGCTCGCGCATCTGCATGCCGATGGAGAACACGGGATTGAGCGAGCTCATCGGGTCCTGCAGGATCATGGCGACCTTGCGGCCGCGGACCCGCTGCATCTCGCGCTCGCTCTTCGCCAGCAGATCGTCGCCGTCGAGCAGGACCCGCCCCCCGACGATCCGGGCGGCCGGTCGCGGGACGAGCCGGACGATGCTGAGGCACGTCATGCTCTTCCCCGATCCCGACTCGCCGACGAGCCCCAGCGTCTCGCCCTCGTCGAGGCTGAATGACACGCCGTCGACGGCCCTGATCGTCCCCCACCGCGTGACCAGGTGCGTCCGAAGATCCTGGACGTCGACGACAGGAATGGCCACGGTCAGAGTTGGCGCAGCTTGGGATCGAACGTATCGCGCAGCCAGTCGCCGAGGAGATTGAAGGCGAGGACGACGAGGAGGATCGCCAGGCCCGGGAACACCGAGACCCACCAGGCGCTGGTCACGACGTCGCGGCCCTCGGCGATCATGCCGCCCCATGCCGGCGTCGGCGGCGGGATGCCGGCGCCGAGGAAGGACAGCGACGCCTCGACGATGATCACGTAGCCGATCTGGAGCGTCACCAGCACCACGAGGGTGTTCAGCGTGTTGGGCACGAGATGGCGGGTGATGATGCGCCAGGCGCCGGCGCCCACGAGGCGGGCCTGGGCGATGAAGTCGAGCCCCATGAGCGTCAGCACCTGGCCCCGGATCACGCGCGCGTAGCGTGCCCACAGGATCACCGCGATGGCGATGACGACGTTGAGAAAGCTCGGACCGACGGTCACGGCGAGAATCAGCGCGAGCAGGATCACCGGAAATGACAGCGTGGCGTCGGTCATCCGCATGAGCGTCGCGTCGATCCGGCCGCCGTAGTACCCGGCGACCAGCCCCACCGCGGCGCCGAACGCGCTGGCCAGGAGCACCGTCAGCACGCCGGCCGCAAGCGAGACGCGCGCGCCCCACATGATGCGGGCGAGCAGATCGCGGCCCAGCCGATCCGTGCCCAGCGGATGCGCCCAGCTGCCGCGCTCCTCCCACACCGGCGGCCGGAAGCGCAACCGCAAGGACTGCTCGTAGGGGTCGGCCGGGCTCAGCAACGGCGCCAGCAGCGCGACCAGCACGAAGACGGCGATGATCGTGATTGGCACGACGGGGAGTCGACGAGCGCGCCGGGTCTCGGCGGCAGGCGCGGCGACATCCGGCAGCGCGATCGTGCTCATCGCGCGTACCGGATCCGGGGATCGATGACCGCGTAGAGCAGGTCCACGCACAGGTTGACCACCGCCACGATCACCGCCGTGACCAGGACGACGGCCTGGATCACGGGGAAGTCCCGCGAGGTGATGCCGTCGTAGGCGAGGCGGCCGAGGCCGGGCCAGGCGAAGACCGTCTCCACCACGATGGCCGTGGTCACCAGGATCGCGAAGTAGATGCCGGCGAACGTGACGACCGGGATCAGGGCGTTCCTGAGCGCGTGGAGCCAGATCACGCGATACTCGACGACGCCCTTCACGCGCGCGAGCTTGACGTACTCCGAGTCGAGGACCTCCAGCATGCCCGAGCGCAGCAGGCGCATCATCCCCGCCACCACGAACCAGCCGAGCGTGAAGCCGGGCAGGACGTAACTCGCGAGCCCGGCGCCGCCGCCCGCGGGCAGCCATTGCAGGCGCCCGGCCACGAACTCCACGAGCACGATGGCCACCCAGAACGTCGGCAGCGACTGGCCGAGCACCGAGACGATCTGGGCGACGCGGTCGACGGCCGTACCCTTCTTCACCGCGGCCATCACGCCGAGGGGGAACGCCATCGCGATCGAGACGCCCATGGCGAACAGGGCGAGCCGCGCGGAGTTCGGGAGCCGCTCGGCGATGAGCTCGCTCACCGGGCGGCGGGCGCGCAGCGAGGTGCCGAGGTCGCCCACGAGGGCCTTGCCGACGAACGAGAGATACTGCTGCACGTACGGACGATCGAGGCCGAGGTAGGCGCGGGCGTTGGCGTAGTCCTCGGCCGAGGCGTTCATGGGGAGGATCATCTGCAGCGGGTCGCCGGTGGCCCGAGCGAGGATGAACACCACGACGGAGAGGATGGCGAGTGCGACCAGCGACTGGAGGAGGCGAACGACGACGAAACGGATCATCCGCGGGCGAGGGCCATCTGCTCCAGGACCGCGCGGCCCAGCAGGCCGTACGGATTGGCGAGCGTCTCGATGATCTCGAAGTGGTTGTAACCCTCGCCGACGAGGAGCGTCATGGGCTTGCCGGCGGCCCGGACGGCGGCCGCGAAGTCGCGGGCCTGGCGCTGGAACTCCGGCGTCTCGAGCGTGCCGTGGCTGACGATGAGCGGCGCTGTCAGCCTGTCGAGATGGCGCTGGGGGCTCAGCGCCTGCTCCATCTCGTCAGTGAACTGCACGTAACGGCTGCGCGCCGACAGCCGCACGGGCGCCAGGTCGAACATCCCGCTCGAGCACAGCCCGCCCTTCAGGACGTCCGCGGGCAGGCTGTGCTCCTTCGACCAGTCGGTGGTGAGGAGCACGGCGGCCAGGTGCCCTCCCGACGAATGGCCGGAGACGTAGATCCGCTCAGGATCGCCGCCGAAGCGCGCGGCGTTGTCGTGCACCCAGGCGACGGCCCGGCGGACCTGCTCGGCCATCGCGGTGAGACTGCCGCCCACGTCCTGGACCCATGCGAAATCGGGAACTACGAAGTGCGCCCCCGCGGTCACGAACAGCTCGGCCGGGTAGGCGTAGTTCTTCGCGGCGCCCGCGCGCCAGGCGCCGCCGTGGATGAAGATGTTGATCGG
>Ga0070706_100007640_pt1 | contig 10114 bp, 14 predicted proteins | sample KBSK5501metaG_FD_65476 | JGI IMG/M metagenome (GOLD analysis project Ga0070706, IMG submission 65476) | Corn, switchgrass and miscanthus rhizosphere microbial communities from Kellogg Biological Station, Michigan, USA - KBS K5-50-1 metaG | ecosystem: Host-associated > Plants > Roots >...
CACCGACCCGTGGCGGGTGCTGCGGATCCAGGCCGAGTTCGTGGAGGGGTTCGGCCTGCTCGCTGAGCTGGGCAAGGCGGTCTCGGTGTTCGGCTCCTCCCGGGCCGGGGCGGACACCCCGCACTACGACCTGGCCATGCGGATCACCGAGGGACTGGCCAGGGCCGGCTACGCGGTGATCACCGGCGGCGGCCCAGGGATCATGGAAGCCGCCAATAAGGGTGCCGCGAGCGCGCGTGGGATGTCGGTCGGCCTGGGCATCGAACTGCCCCAGGAGCAAGGGCTGAACGAGTACGTCGACATGGGCCTGGAATTCCGGTACTTCTTCGTCCGGAAGACCATGTTCGTCAAGTACTCGCAGGCATTCGTGGTGCTGCCGGGCGGGTTCGGCACGCTGGACGAGCTGTTCGAGTCGGTCACGCTGGTGCAGACCGGCAAGATCACCAAGTTCCCCATCGTGCTGGTGGGCAGCTCCTACTGGTCCGGCCTGCTGACCTGGCTGCGCGAGGTGGCGGCCGGGGAGGGCAAGATCTCACCGGCCGACCTGGACCTGCTGAGCGTCGCCGATGACCCGGACGAGGTGGTACGGATCATTGTCTCCGCGCACAGCGGGGAATCAGGCGCCGTCCCGGACGGGCCGGCCTGGCCGGAGTCAGCCCAGGCCCCTCGTGGTGAGGCTGGGTAGCCGGGTCCCCGCGATCGAACTGGTCATGTCGATGGCCCGGCGCACCGGCAGGACGTGCCGGGCGCGAATGGCCGGCGTGCCGAGCCAGGTCAGTACCGCGGCCTTGGCGACGACGGCTGCGACAGGCGCGCCTTGGCCGCCGTCGGTCACGCCGGGGCCGTCGGCGTCCACGGCGGCGGGTGAGCCGGCCCACAGCCGCACGCCCGGATGGCGGGCACGGATCGCCGCCACGGCCTGATCGCTGAGGCCGGTGGCGTCGATCATGTCCGCCCCGGCGGCGATCGCGGGGCCCGCCTGGGCGGCCGTGCTGACGGCCGCGATCAGTACGGGGGGGCCCGGCGGGGCGGCGGCAAGCGCCGGCCGCCGCGGTCTGTGCCCTGTCATCCGCCGAGCATGGCACGATTCCTACTGTGCCGGTGATTTTGCTGATCGCCGCCGCGGCGATCCTGGGCTGTGTGGTGCTTGCCGCCCTAGGGCGGGCGGGGGAGATGGCCGCGTTCCCCAGCGACTCCCCGCCGCTGCGAGTGGACGACCTGACCGCGGCCGATGTCGCCCTGTTGCGCCCTCCGCTGGCGTTGTGGGGCTACAACGTGTCCGCGACCGAGGAGGCCCTGGGCGTGATCGCCCGGTCGGTAACCGCCCGCGACGTGGAAATCGCCACGTTGCGCGGGGAACTGGCCGAGCTGCGGGCACGATGGGAACCTCAGTAATGGCCGGTGCCGTGCCCGGGCCAGACGGGCTGCTGCGCTGCCCGTGGGCGCTGGGCAGCCCGGACTACCTCGCCTACCACGATGAGGAGTGGGGGCGGCCGGTGCGCAGCGACGCGGGGATCTTCGAGCGCCTGTCGCTGGAGGCATTCCAGTCCGGGCTGTCGTGGCTCACGATCCTGCGCAAGCGGGAGAACTTCCGGGCCGCGTTCGGCGGGTTCGAGCCAGCGACGGTCGCCGGTTTCGGCCCAGCCGACGAGGCGCGTCTGCTCGCCGACCCCGGGATCGTGCGCAACCGCGCGAAGATCAGCGCGGTGATCCGCAACGCGCAGGCCGCCCTGGCGGTGCCCGGCGGCCTCGCCGCCCTGGTCTGGCGGTACGCCGGGCCCCCGGCCCCGGCGCCGGTTACCCTGGCGGACGTGCCAGCGCAGACGCCGGCGTCCCGGGCATGCGCCCGTGAGCTGCGCGGATTGGGATTCTCCTTCGTCGGCCCGGTCACCGTCTATGCGGCGCTGCAAGCCTGCGGAGTGGTGGACGACCACCTCGCCGAGTGCTTCTGCCGCGGGATGCGTTCGTGAATCTGGCTGTATTGACCTGACAGGGGGCCCCCAGTCCGGATTGACCTGACACGGGGCCCCCAGGCCGGGCAAACCGGACAGAACTGGTCGGGAGGTGTGACCGTGACTGGTCGGGAGGTGTGACCGTGGCTGGTCGGGAGGTGTGACCGTGCCGGGCAAGCCGACAGCGGAAGAACTGGGCATCGACGTCGCCGCTCAGAACTGGCGGCGGTCGGGTGCGGGCGACGGCACCATCGAAGTGGCCATGGTCACCGGAGCCGGGCCGCTCGGCGGGGACTGGGTGCTGATGCGAGTGGCGGGTGACCCGGCCGGGCGGGTCCTGGTCTTTGACGGCCACGAGTGGGAGTGCTTCCTCGACGGTGTCAGAAACGGCGAATTCGATGATGGCGCGGCGGTTGATGCGGTGGAGTAAGAAGGCGGGGGAGTAGGAAGGCAGGCGAGCGCATGGTGGCCGGCTGGCGGAGCCCACGATCGGCGTGCCGTGAATCAACTTTCTGTGTTTCACAACTTAGGTAGCGATAAGCTGAGCGCGACCCCGGTCAAGGAGGCGACCTCCGATGAGCGACGATGCCTACGGCGCCACGGTGGCGAAACGCCGTCTGTCCCGGCAGCTTCTTCAACTGCGCGTAAAGCGCGGATACACCGCGAACCACGTCTGTGACATGCTGAGCTGGGGACGGGGCAAGGTCGGCCGCTTTGAGGCCAATCAGTGGAAACGTCCCGAGATGAGCGACATCAGAGACCTGCTCCGGATCTACGGCGTGGACCTGGAGGAGCGGGACGAGATCGAAGATCTCGCGATCCGTTCCCGAGCGCGCCCGTGGTGGCGCGATTGCGCGGACGTCTTCGAGAACGAGTTCCCCGGGTTCGAGAATGACGCCAGTAAAATCCGCGTCTTCATCCCGCTGGTTCTCCCGGGCCTGCTGCAGACGCAGGAGTACGCCGAGGCATTCATGAAAATCGGGCCGAGGCCGCCGGCCTGGCGCCGCGAGGCGCTGCGGACGCGGCTGCGCCGGCAGGAGATCCTCGACCGCACCAACGGCACCGCACCTGAGCTGATCGCGATCATCACCGAGGCGTCCCTGCTGTACCAGTGGGGATCCAGGGCCGACCGGCGGGACCAGATCCAGCATCTGATCAAGATCGGCCAGCGTCCCAATGCGGACCTGCGCATCCAGCGCTTCGCCGACGGACCGCCCCGCGGCCTGATGTCAGCGATCAACATCTTCGATTTTCCCGAAGAGGGGGAGCCGTCCATCGCCTACACCGAAACCGACATCGGCATCCAGGAGGTGACAGGCACGGAACATGTGGCGATGTACAGCCAGTCCTTCGACCGAGCTGTCGATGGCGCCCTTGAGCCAGATGACACGACTCTCTGCCTCAGGCAACTCGCACTACAGACGGAGTAACCCCGATGACTGACCTGTCTCACGCACGTTGGCGGAAGGCGCGCCGCAGCCAGCACAACGGCGGATGTGTGGAAGTGGCCAACCTCGATGAGGTGGTGGCGGTTCGCGACAGTAAGTGCCCCGAAGCCGGGGCACACGTCGTGGGCCGGAACGCGTTCGCCACTTTCCTCGCGGATGCGAAGGCGGGCCGCTTCGACCTTGGCCCGGTCTCATAACTTCCCTGGGACACCGGCTGCTCCCGGTTCAAGCAGGCGAACGCGGCCGCCCGGTGCTCGTCACTGCGTGCTCCCTGGATTCTCTTTCCTCAGGCAGCAGTCCACGAACCTGGAAGCGCCCGGCAAGAGCCGCGCCGATTCGGCGTGGAACAGCCGCGCCGCCTCGTGGCCCGGCCAGCCCGCGGGTAGCAGCGCCCCGGGGAACCCCGGGTCGGTGAACAGGAACTTGCGCCACTCGTGGACCAGCGCGCTGCGCAGCGCGAAGACCGCCGGGTCGGGCGCGTCCGGGCCGACCGCCGCGATCAGCTCGCCCGCTTCAGCCAGCCAGCGCTGGTACGCCCGGCCCAGGCCGTCCAGGTTCCACGCCCGGGCCAGCAGCCCGCGCGGGTCACCGTCATAGCTGGCCACGAAGCGCTCGGCAGGCAGCCGCTCCGCCTCGAGCAGGGGGTCAAGCTCCACCGACGGCCGGGGGCTGATCCAGGTGGTCTCGCCGAGCGGGGCGTATCCCAGGTAGCCCAGCGCGGCCCGGGCCCGGTCCCGGCGCGCCCGGTCCCGGATCCGCTCGATCACCAGCACGTGCCACCGCCCATCCCAGGCGGGATCGCCACGGCGGTAGATCCGCTCCGCGGCCTCATCAAGGCGCCGGGCGGCGCGCGGGGTCAGCGCGTACCCGGCCAGGCCCGGCCCGCACCGCACCGGCGCCAGCCAGCCCTGCCGGGCCATGCGCGACACCGCCGTGCGGGCGGCCGGCTCGGTGATGCCGAGCGGGGCGAGGAGCCGTACCAGGGCAGCGACCGGTGCCTGGGAGCCCCGGCTCCTCAGGTGATCGCCGTAGAGGTCGAAGAGCGCCGATCGCGCGTTCACACCACCAGTTTCGCCTGTCTCACCGGGCAGCTGAGGGCTAAGTAAGCCCTGATCGTTTCCATCCGGACGTGAAACTCTGATAATAGATGTACGAATCGACACGGCTGTGAATCGGCCGAACCCGCCGCAGTCGCCGGCGTTTCCCGGCGGCGGGCCTCGCTCGAGGCCTTCATGCGGCCCCAGGCATGAAAGGGGATGCAGGATGGCGGCGATGAAGCCGCGGACGGGTGACGGCCCGCTCGAGGTCACGAAGGAAGGCCGCGGCATCGTAATGCGCGTACCGCTCGAAGGCGGCGGCCGCCTCGTGGTCGAGTTGTCTGCCGACGAGGCGGCACAGCTCTCGGCTGCCCTGAAGTCCGCCACTGGTTGAGCTTTGCCGATTGATATCCGGCTGACCGCGATCCCCGCGCCCGTGGGCGGTTCGCTGGCTGCCCATCTTGCCGCAGTGACCGGCGGGGCCGACGACGGCGACGACATCGTGGTCGCGGTCCAGGGTGTCGAGGCGGCGGACCTCGATCCCTATCTCGGTGGGCCCGCGGCCGACGTGCTCGCCGCCTGCGACGCGACCGGCCAGGCGGGCGACGTCACCCCGGTGGCGATGCGGGCCGGTGACAAGCCCCGGCGCCTGCTGCTGCTCGGGCTGGGCGACGAGTCCGCCGCGGACATACGCAAGGCCGGAGCCGCCCTGGGCCGCCGGGCGGCGCCGGAGCGGGGAATGCTGGCCGCCGCCGCGCTCGGCCAGCCGGCCGAGTCGGTTCGGGCCTTCGCCGAGGGACTCCTGCTCGGCTCCTACCGGTTCTCGCTCGCCTCGGGCGCGGCGCGGGAGACCGGCCCCAGTGAGGTGCGGATCCTGGTCCCCGCGGGCGACCAGGAGGCTACCGCGGCGGTATCGGCGGCCCGGGCGGTTGCCGAGGCGGTCGGGCTCGCCCGTGACCTGGCGAACATGCCCTCCAGCCGGAAGACCCCCGCCTGGCTGGCCGGTGAGGCGGCCAGGGTGGCGGCGGCCAGCGCGCTGACCGTGCGGGTGCGCGAGCCCGGCGAACTGGCCACGGAGGGTTTCGGCGGCATCCTCGCGGTGGGCGCGGGCTCCGCCCAGCCGCCGTGCCTCATCGAACTGGGCTACCGCCCGCCGGGGGCGCGCACCCATGTGGTGCTCGCCGGCAAGGGCATCACGTTCGACAGCGGCGGGCTCTCGCTCAAGCCGAACGACGGCATGAAGCTCATGAAGACCGACATGGCCGGGGGCGCGGCGGTGATCGCCGCCATGTCGGCGCTGGCCGAACTCGGCGCCGCGGTACGCGTCACCGGGCTGATCGCCGCGGCGGAGAACATGCCGTCGGGCTCGGCGATGCGCCCGGGGGACGTCATCACCCACTTCGGCGGGCGCACTACGGAGGTGCTCAACACCGACGCCGAGGGACGGCTGGTGCTCGCGGACGCGCTCGCCTACGCGGACACCGTGCTCGAACCGGACGTGGTCGTGGACCTCGCCACGCTGACCGGAGCGGCGCGGGTGGCGCTCGGCGGGGTGCTGGGTGCCCTGTACGCCAGCGACGATGCACTGGCCGGGGCACTGCTCGCGGCCGGCCGCCAGAGCGGCGAGCCGCTGTGGCGGATGCCACTGGTGGACGACTACGACGACGCGCTCGACTCCCCGGTCGCGGATCTGGCGAACGTACCGCACAGCAGCCGGCCCCGGGCCGGCTCCATCGAGGCGGCCCTGTTCCTGCGCGAGTTCACCGGCGGCCGTCCCTGGGCGCACCTGGACATCGCCGGTGCGGCCCGGTTCTCCGACGGCGACCAAGGCAAGGGAGCCACCGGGTTCGGCACCCGGCTACTGCTGCACTGGCTGAGCAGGCTGGGGCGGGACGCCCCGGCCGTCACTGCTTGACCGCGGCCAGCAGGCCGTCGCCCAGCGGCAGCAGGAGCGGGACCAGGCGGTCGTCCTGCCGCACCGCATCCACTACTTCCCTGATCGCCGAGGTCTCCGGGTCGGTGCAGGCCGGGGTGGCCACCCGCCCGCCCCAGAGCGCGTTGTCAAAGGCCACCACGCCGCCGGGACGGAGCAGGCGCAGCGCCGCGGCGAGGTAGCTGGGGTAGTCGTGCTTGTCGGCGTCGCAGAAGACCATGTCATAACCCCCGTCGGTGAGACGGGGCAGCACGTCCTCGGCCTTGCCGCCGATGAGCCGGTATCTGTTGGCCGCGAAGCTTGCCTCGGTGAACGCCTTGCGGGCCAGCCGCTGATGCTCGGGATCGACGTCCACGCTGGTCAGGACGCCGTCGGCGCGCATGCCACGGAGCAGCCAGATGCCTGAGGTGCCGCAGCCGGTGCCGATCTCGACCACCGACCGGGCGGTGAGCGCGGCGGCGATAAACCGGAGCGCGGCACCGGTGGCCGGGCTGACCGGCGGCGCACCACCCACCTCGGCGGCGTTGCGCCGCGCCATGAGCAGCGGCTCGTCCTCCGCGAGGTACCCTTCCACGTAGTCTGCGGCGGCCTGAGCGCTCACGATGCCCCCTCCGGTGTGCACATGGGAGCCTTCCCCGGCCGCAGCCTACCGGCCCGCGCCGCCTGCCGGGAACCAGCGGGGCACCTTGAGCGTTCTTGGGGAGTGATAATGGGCTGGCGGAGACTCGTGGAGGACAGTGGTGGGCGACACCGGGGGAACTGAGCTGGAGGTTCTGCCCGAGGCTGCGCCGTGGACGCCGCCGACCTGGGACGAAGTGGTCCGCACCCACTCCGCCCGGGTCTACCGCCTGGCCTACCGGCTCACCGGCAACGTCCCCGATGCCGAGGACCTCACCCAGGAGGTGTTCGTCCGGGTCTTCCGGTCGCTGCCCAGCTATACCCCGGGCACCTTCGAGGGCTGGCTGCACCGGATCACCACGAACCTGTTCCTCGACATGGCCCGGCGCAAGCAGCGGATCCGGTTCGAAGGGCTCGGCGAGGACGCAGCGGGCCGGCTGAGCGGGGACGAACTGACACCGGCCCAGGCGTTCGACGCCCGCCACCTCGACGGCGACGTGCAGGACGCGCTCGCGGCCCTGGCACCGGAGTACCGGGCGGCCGTGGTGCTCTGCGACATCGAGGGCCTGTCCTACGAGGAGGTCGCCGTCACCCTCGGGGTGAAGCTGGGCACGGTGCGCAGCCGCATCCACCGGGGCCGGGCGCAACTCCGGGTGGCCCTGGAGCACCGCCGCCCGCGCACGGCGGCGCGCCCGGTGGCTTCGGCCCCGGCAGCCGCCGCTGCCTCTGCGGCTATCGGAGCCACTGGCGGGCCGGCGTGAGCCACCTGGGGCACCGCATGTCGGCGCTGATCGACGGCGAACTCACCCACGCACAGCGGGAGCGGGTGCTGGCGCACCTGGCCCGGTGTCAGCCGTGCCGCCGGGAGGCGGCCGCGCTGCGGGCGCTCAAGCAGCGGATGCACGCCCTGGGCGAGGCGACGGCCGGCACCGCGCTGACCGACCGGCTGGTCGCGCTGGGTGCCCGCTACCCCGGGCAGGCCGGCCTGGGCCTGTCCCGCCGGCGGTGGCCGGTGCGCTCGATCGCCGTGGCCAGCCTGGCCGTGGCGGGATTGGGCCTGCCCGTCGCCGCGTTCCTGGCCGGGGGCGGCCAGCAGGAACCCGGCCCCACCGTCACCCCCGCGGTGGACATGTTCGTGACGCAGCACGAGATCAGCACCGGGGACGCCCAGGTGAGCCCGTCGCCGTCGCCGTCGGTGAGCGGCGTGTCCCGCCCCGCCGGGGTCAGGTACTACCGGGCCCAGCCTGCCCTGGCCCGGTGAGTCGGCCGATGGCCACCCGCTCCCGCCCTGCTGTCGGCACGTCCGGCCCGGGCACCGACCCCGCGTCGCTCCGCCTGATCACGGTGGCGGTGCTGGCCGGCCTGGTGGTCAGCGGCATCGTGGTGATCTCGCGCCAGTCCGGTCCTTCCGCCGCCCCCGTGACGGCCTCCGGGCAGCCCACTATTCGGCTGCTCAGCCAGGCCGCGCGGGCCTGCCACACGATGACCTACACGGGGGTGGAGGTGCTGAGCGCGCCGGGCGCCAACGGACCGGCGGCCTCGGTGGTGAACGTCTGGCACGCCCCTGGTGGGGTCACGCTCGCCGAGACCCCCGGGGCGGCACCGCACGCGTACGGGGAGGCGCCGCACATCGTCCGGCCGGTCTCGTCGCTGGGCGACCAGGCGCTGGTGGGCACCGTCATGCTGGGCATGAGCTCCCGGCTGGCCGCCCTGCTCAGCGCGAACTACCGGGTGGCCGCCGTGGGCTGGGGACAGGTGGCGGGGCGCCCGGCGCGGGTAGTCACGGCAACCCGGCGCAACGGCAAGCTGGCCGCCAAGTTCTGGCTGGACCGGGCCACGGCCCTGCCGCTGCGCCGGCAGACCTTCGACGGGCGGGGCGACATGGTGAGCTACGCCACGTTCATCAAGCTGACCGCGGGGGCTGGTGCGGCGGCCCAGTCGCCGCGCGCCGCCCCGAGGCAGTGGGTCCCCGCCTCGCCGCCTCGGTTGCAGGCACAGGGCTGGCCGCTGCCGGGGCCGCTGCCCGGCGGCCTGGTGCTGCTCGGCGCGAGACAGGACAGCACCCGCGAGGGCCCGGTCATCGACCTGGACTATTCCGACGGGCTGTCCCTGGTCTCGGTGTTCCTCCAGCGCGGCCATCTCCAGCCCCAGACCAGCTGGTCGCGGACGGACATGAGGGGCAGCCCGGTCTACGTGGACAACTCCGACAGCCAGACCTTCGTCTGGGCGGCGCAGGGTTTCGTGTACACCGTGGTCGCGGCGGCGCCCCCGCAGACGGTCAGGCAGGTGCTCGCGGCCCTTCCGCACGGCAGCCCCGGGCTGCTGGCGCGGATGCGGCAAGGCCTGCACCGGCTGCTGTCGTGGCTCACCCCGTAACTGGCGGAAGCGTTCGGCGCCCGCACGGTCTACAGTGAAACTGACGCGCGCACCCGAGCGCTGACCGGCCGCCTGGAGATGCACTGTGTTTGACCTGTCCCTCACCAAGCTGATGGTGCTCGCGATCCTTGCCATCGTGATCTTCGGGCCGGATCAGTTGCCCAGGGTTGCTGCCCAGGCGGGCCGCACGCTGCGGGACCTACGGCGGATCGCCGAAGGTGCCCGCCGCGACCTGACCGAGGGGCTGGGGCCGGAGTTCCAGGACTTCGACATCGCCGACCTCCACCCGCGCAACTTCGTCCGCAAGCACCTGCTGGATGACCTCGAGCCCGACCCCGTGGTCCCCGATCCGGACCTGCAAACCCAGGCCACCACCGTGCTCGCGCCAGGGGAGACCCCGCCCTACGACTCCGAAGCGACCTGAGCGCGGGCTCGGGGGTCGGCTACAAGGGGGTCAGGCCCAGGCGCCGCCCGGCCAGCCCGCGCGTCCTGCTGACCAGGCTGTCCGCCACGGCCGCGAGCTGCCGGGCCGCAGGCGTGTCCGGGTCGCTGAGTACCAGCGGGATCCCCTGGTCGCCGGCGTGACGGAGCCGGGGGTCGATCGGCACCTGCCCGAGGACCGGCACCGTGGCCCCGGACACCCGGGTCAGCGCGTCCGCGACGGCCTGGCCGCCGCCGGAACCGAACACGTCCACCATCTCGCCGCAGTGCGGGCAGGAGAAGCCCGCCATGTTCTCGATCACGCCGGCG